>JAEIGA010001206.1_pt1 | contig 39845 bp, 70 predicted proteins | sample 9270691 | NCBI WGS metagenome assembly JAEIGA01 (sample SAMN17057246, study PRJNA624740) | gut metagenome | biome: biome; isolation source: fecal sample | host: Bos grunniens | place: China: Xizang | collected 2019 | reverse complement strand
CACTTTTCGCTCTTTCGCTTAATTTGCTCTTTAGTTAATGGCTTTTTGCCATCTGTGGAAATGCCAAGCCCATACAAATGATCTGTCAATTGCGCGTCTGTAAAAGGAACGCTGTAATTCGTATTATCTTTTATATGAATTGCATTATAAGAAGCTACGGCGTTAACTTCCCAGTCGCTTGTTCTCCAATGCTCAAATGGAACTTTTAATCGTTCCAGCGCGCTCGCCTGCGCTCCTACTCCACTAAATAATTCTATCAGTCGTATTGGCTTTAAAATCTTGAATTCTTTTTTGGTGTTACCGATAAAGTCTTCGATGCTCATCTGATTTTCGCAGAAATAATCTTCTGGCCAAGTATTCATTTTATCTTCTCCTTTTTTATTTGAGCCCCGAGGAAATCCTCGAGGCTCTTTGGTGGGTTATGAAAACAGCGCCGCGCTTGCATCTGCGCTTGCTGGTGCTTCCTGTGGGGTGGCTGCCGGCTTTTCGTTTACAACTTCGCTTTCGATGCTGATCTCCTCGGCTTCCTGTGGGGTGCCTTCTGAAGAAATAATATGGTCGTCGGCTTCGAATGCCTGCTGCAGATCAATGCTCATGATTCCCCACTTGCTTATTAGCTGGCGGAGCATGGTCTTGTAGGCCATGGCGTCGAAGTCTTGATACCAGTTCGAGCTGTAAAGCCACGCGTCTTTTGGGTCGTACTTTCCGGCCTCAAAGTCTGCAAAGGAAACCTTCGGATATTTGCCTCTTGTGGCGTTCTTGCTGAATGCCTGCGAGTACTTGTCGGCGTGGTTGATCATCTTCTCGCGGCTCCAATACAGCGCCTTGCGGAATCCGTTATTATATTCGAATGCCGCATAATATCCGGCCGTTGGGGTGTTCTCTCTGAGGTCTTCGTCCTCGATCAGTTTTACTTCGATTTCCTCGGTCATTGGGTTGAATCTTACGAGCTCCCCTTCCTTAATCGCTACTACGTTAATTTTTTTGTAGTATCCGGAGCGAATGGCCAGCTGAATATATCCTTTATATCCGAGAATAAACTGTGCAACGCTTCCCTTCGTTTTATCCTTAAAAGGCACCATGTAGTAATGCCCCAGCTGTGGGCTTGGGGAAAGGTTCAAGCTCTCCCCAAGTAAAGCGGCCGATACAATCGAGCCGTTGTCGCATTCCTGCAATGCTTTGTTATTAGTTACGGCGGAAACTATCGCCGTAACAAATCGCTGGCCGCGTGGTCCCTTAAGAACGCTGTTGATCTGGTTCTGAACTGCGGTGCTATTGATAAATGCTGTAAATGATGTTTTCTTCTGTGCTGTCTTCTGTAATGAATTGTTTACTGCCATTTCTTAGTTCCTCCTATACTGGTTTAAATTCAATGTTTCTATTGTCGAAGAATTCCTTTAATTCGAGCGCCTGCGCTCTTGTAAGTAGTGCCTGGAATCTTACCCACTGTGGCTGTTCTGGTTCCGGATTCGGCTGGCTGTTGACCTCTGCGGCTGGTGCTTCTGCTTCCGCTACTGGTTCCGGTTCTGGCTGATTTTCCTGTTCTTCAAGCTCTGCCTGTCGTCTTGCTTCCTCTGCTGCGGCTCTCTGCTCGGCTTCGATTCTTGCACGCTCCTCGGCTTCCTTGCGGAGGCGTTCCTGTTCTTCCTTGCGCTTCTGGATGTCTGCGAGTCGCTGTCCTTCTGCGATTGCTGCGGAAAGGTTGAGCCCTGTTTTGTAGGTTTCCAATGCTTCGAAGCTGAATTCTGGAAGTGCTTCGATTGCCTGCAGGTCTGTCTTTACCTGTGTAATCTTAAGGTCGATATCTTCGGCGACCTTCTTCATGGAAGTGCTAGCGTTGAGCCATGTTTTATTGAATACCTGTTCAAATTGCAGCCATTCCGGCTTTTCCTTGTCGTTCCAGAGGTCGATAATTTCATCGAGCTTCTGGTCTTTCTTTTTCTGGTCGTACTCTTTGACCTGGGCGTCGATTATCTGAATCGGCTCGTCAATAATTCCAATGATTTCATTAATCTGTCCTTTGAATACGTTGAACGGCTCCATGTATTCGCGTTCTCTGCGGATTCTTTCGTCGTTCAAAGCCTTCTTTAATCCGTTGAGCTTCGCTCTGTCTGACTTGGCTTCCTTGATCTGATCGTCGGTGTAAACCATAACCTTGTAATCGGCTGTTTTTGCTTTCAGCTCTGCTTTCAACTCCTCATAGTTGAATTTGAGCTCCGGTGTTTTTACCTCTTCAATTTTCAGTTCCATTTTTTGTTTCCTCCTAAGAAATATTATTTGTTATTTAGATATCCGGCAAAATCAAGGCCGGCTGTCTACGTTCTTTTATTTGCTGATCGAATTCTTTTTCTTTCTCAGCTAAAAATTGTATATCGTCCAGCACTTCTTCGCGTTCCACCCTGTAATGCCTTATCTGGCAGTAAACCTCCGCGTCGTCGTGCTTTTCCCAGCGCAGTCTGGCTTTTAATATTGCAAAATCAAAGCCGGTGACTAGGAAGTAATGAAGCAGCTGTGTATAGTAGTAATCCGGAATTGCGTTCTTCCACTTTTCCGTCGCCGTTGCGTTCATTATATTTACAGTTTTGTTTTCGAAAATCCCCTTGCGCCCTGCTGCATCCTCGAGCCATCCGTCAAGGCTGGCGTGTGCGAATGGGTAATCGCTATTGAACCAGATGTTGTTTTCCTCGTAAAAAACTTTATACTCTGGGTAATCTAATTTGAACATTTCGCGCATCAAAGGTTCCGCGTCTATGCCAAATTTTACAACCCGCAGGTCGCTTATGTCGTCGTCCGCCTCCGCTTGTCCTGTCTTTATCTGCCAGAGCTTCTGGTTTGTCGTCCAAGGGTTTACGCCTATTATTGCGCTAGCGTCCGAACCGCCGATTGTGCTGGTTCTGTTCTCGAGCCAATCTTCGCGGCTTTTTAGAATTTTCATTGTGACTCCCACTTTTTACGCCTCCCGTTTAAAAAGTTCATCAAGCGTCAGCTTACTCTGCAGAAGCATTTTGATTTTCTGCATCTCTCCGAGCTTGAAGTCTCTGGATCCGTCCATTCTTAGTAAAAAAGTTACGTATGAAACCCCGAGCGCGTCGGCCAGTTTACTTTTGCTGAAGCCTGCCCTTACCATCTCAACCTCTAAATTTTTGAAAATTGGGTTTTTGCTTGCCATGTTGTCACCTCCTATCTGTTTATTATTATATACTTTTATAATTTATTTGTAAACAATTATATATAGAAAATATTATTTTCTTTTGATTTTCTTATCTAAAATATCCCCGAAGGCACCGGCGCCTTTTTGCTTCTTTTTCTTCTGGCGCTCAATGTCTCCGGGGCGTCTGTTTGGCTCCGATTTACTTCCGGCGATTCCTTCTATTTTCATTTTTCTTCCTTTTCTTGTAGCTCTGCAAAGGGTCGCTGTTCAAATTCATGAATTGCCATTCTCGGTATTTCTCCGCCAGCCTTCCTGCTGTTAGTATTAGTGTAATGATTATTAGTAGTAACGCCCAATAAATTATTTTTTCCATTCTCCTGCTTCTCCCTTCTTCCGGCTGTCTATCCTTCGCCGTTTATGATTTGCATATATACGTAATCGCCATTTTGGCTTATCCAGTCGCGGGCTTCGTCTTTACTTGAAACCCAAACGTCGACCGAGTTCCCTGTCTTGATCGTGTCGCCTATGCCGTCGCCGTCCGTGTCGATTCCTGCTCCCGTGTCTAGGAATTCATAGTAACCAATAAAATCGCCGAGCGTTCCGTCCGGGTTCTTCTGGTATAGTGCAGCAACCTTCCCGATCCACTCTTTACGTCCTGCAATTACTCCGTGGCGTGTCTGCGTTCCACTCGCTGTCGTTCCGCTGTCAAGGTAGCATGTGCACCTTACCTCCTGCGGTTCGCTGTAATAATCGGATTCTCTAACTGGTCCGTATGCTTTAATGGTTGCGGCCGTTACTGTCGCGCATGCTATTGCTATGCATCCGGCTGCTAAAAATAATTTTACGTTTTTCATGGGTTCCTCCTGGTTCTCTTTTATTCAAATACTACCTGCAAAAAAACGTTCGGGTCTGGTAATGCTGAAGAATAAATTACTCTTTCGCCGTCTGTTATCACAAATTTATCAGTTCCGAGGGTTTCCTTTGCTGCAGATAAAATCGGGGCTTTCGTGTGTAATCCGTGAATATCTGCGAGAAATGTTCCGATTGTGGCCAGCTTCTGTTCCTGTCCCAGCTTGTTGATCGGGTACGCTTTGAGCGTCACTGGCTTGTATGTCTTGGCTGTCTTGCTTGCCATGTCTGACAAGAATTCGCTCATGGTCTTTCCTTCTGATAAAGCCATGGCGCGGATTGCCTGCGCCAGCTCCTCGGTTGCTCTAAAATTGATCACTTCTTTTTTCATTGTTCAAATCCTTTCCCAGTTCTCTGTAAATTCTTCTGTATTTAATAAAAGTATTACGTTATTTCTTTCTAAAATCACGCGTTTAGCTTCTTTTCTGATGAAGCGCCAGCGTTGCTCTGGCGCTGCCTCAACTCTAACTGCTCCCGTTCCATAAATCATAGTTTTTAGCCGTCTGTATTCCATTCTCGCTCTCTCCCTTCTTTTTCCCTTTAGTTACGCCACCGTCCTTTTTCGTCCTTGTGTAGCTTTTTAACGTATTCCGGATTTAGTTCCATAAAGTTCTTGGTCATTCTAATTTCCAGGTGTTCGTCGTCGAATTGCTTCCCGCATGCCGGGCAAAAGTCCAGCGGTGCGCTTGCGTGTGGAAACCAGCGCGGGTTCTGGCGGATGTACATCGTTCTTTTCGTACAATCGTCGATTTCTGTCTGGTCCGGGTTGTCCATCTTACAATATGGGCATATAGTTTTGAAGCAATTTGTTGAAAGGCTGTAAATCAGCGGTTTCAGTTCCTGTGTTCCTGCGATTGTCATCTGTCCTTCAATCTGTTTCATGGTTCCTTCTCCTCCTCTTAAAGCTTGGGGGCTTTTCGCCCCCAGCGTTTTTACTTTTCTAATTCTGCAGTTTCTAAGTGTGTTTCTGCTATTAATGTTTTTTCCGGTGTGAACCTTTTATATATTTCGAACTCTCTCGAAAGTTCGTCCTCTTTAACGCCTTTGTTGTGCTTTCTTCCGTGGTCTATTGCTTCCTGCTCTGTTCCGAAGCTTTCAAACTCACTTGTCCAGCCTTCTAAGCTGGTTTCTGTCCACGTTCTGCAAATCCAATCATATTTCTTTTCGGATTCTTTTTCTTCGCCTACTTCAATTACTTTATAGCCGCATTCTCCGGCGTTCTGTTCTTCCAGCTTCTGGTTTACTTCTTCGATTGTCTCGCATTCCTGGTATTCTTCGCCGAAAAAGTTTTTTACTTCTTCAAAGTTCATTTCTTCGCTTGCGCGTTCCTTGTCGTCTACTGATAATCTTTCGTCAATAATTACATACATGTTTCGTTCCTCCTCTTATGGTGGAGGCCTTGCGGCCTCCGGTTACTGTGTTACCTGTCTGAGTAATGTTCTAACCTGTCGGCGGTATGTCAAAAGGCTGTTCTGGTCGTTATCTTCGTCGGCTAGTAATGAAGTTATTACTCGATCTTGTTCCTTTAAGGCTTTATATGCTATAAAGTCTTTGTCTGCCTTCTTGCTGGTTGCTAGAAAGTTTTTTATGTTTTCTATTGCTTCTTTTGTTCCTCTACAATCCCATTTCATGTTTTGGTTCCTCCCTGTTCCTTATGGTTATACTATACTACGTTTGTAATACAATTGCAAGCAAAAAATATATTTTTCTTTAGTTTTTTGCAAAAAAATAACCCGCTCTGTTACGAGCGGGCTTATACAAAAAAGGAACCAAGTTATGCCAGTAATTACTTTTGTAATTACTTTTTTATTTTAGCATACAAAAACGCCCGCGTCTATACGGCACGGGCATTTTTGCGTTGAAAATTTTTAAGTATTACAAGTTTCTTAAAAGGAGGCTACTTCTTGAAAACCTCTTTTATTATAACAAATTAAAAAGCCTTTTCAAGCCTCACCTTGTAATTTTTTCATGAAGGAATTATACAGCCGCGGGTTTAGAATCTTTAGGCACTCGACTAGTTCGTCCATCGCCTCCAGCGCATGGTCTATGGTGCAATTCTCAACTATTCGCATGAATTCCGTGTCGCTCTTATATCCGGAGGAAACGCCCCGCTCGCTTTGGATCCTGTCGTGTAGTTGATAGAAAATTGCTAGCCTCATGCAATTGTCAAAACTTGTGGGCTGGTGTTCCAGCTGTTCGATTGCCTCTTCTAGTTCCTCGCGTGTTGGCATTTACTCTTTAATCCTCCATCTGATCGATTCTGTTCTTCAAATCTTCAAGCTCCATCATTAAGCCCTGGCGATTTCCGCTATATCCACCGCCGCGCTGGCTCATCATTCCGCCGTTCTCGGAAGAATAACGGCCTCTTGAATCCCTCTTTGCTCTGGATCCTCTGCCTCTTCCGTTTCTGGCGTAGGAATAATCACTCTCGTAGCTCATGCCGTAGCTGTCGCCGTAACTTTCGCCGCCTTCGGCATCTTCCATGGCTTCGATTGTCTTGATAGATTTCAAGAAATGCGCGGCCTTGTCTCCAACTTCTAACGCTGTGGTTGTCAGCTTCTCTTGAGTGGAGATTTTCTCGAGCTCGTCTTCGAGCATGCGCTCGATTTTATCAAATCTTTTCATGGTTTTTCTCCTCTCTTATGCTATTCTTGAAATCGTCAAGTTTGCGTTCTGCACCAGGATTGCTGGTGCTGGATCTGCTGCTGTTGCTGGTTCTGATACGTTCTCAACCGATACGTTAAAGCAACATCCTTTTGGTACTGTTACAATTGCAGTCGATGTTACATTAAAGAAGTTTTCGGTTGTTGGTGGTTCTGTGGCCACTGCTGCCGGTGTTACAATGGCGCGGCTTGTCAGAATTGGCTCGCCGTCAATCGCTAAAGCTACGGCTACTGGTCCGAGTGTTCCTGTGGAAGGAACGGCAATATTTCCGTTGAATGTCACCTGGTATCTAGCAAAGCACCCAGTCGGGTTGTTGACGATTCCTCTCAAAGTTACGATCCCGGATTCTTCTCGGTGGTACAGGAACCCTTTGTTGCACCTTATGCTCGTATTAAGAAGCACAGGCTGGTTCGGCTGTACTGTCTGGACCGGGTTGTAAGTAAACTCTGCCATTAAATCGCCCCCTTTTTAGAATCCGCCGTTGCAGCCGCATCCGCAGCCCTGGTTCTGATTGCATGTGAAGATTGGCGTACGGCCATAAACCGGTGTTGTAGGCACAGGGCAACTTGAAAGGCGGTTATACATAGCGTCGATTTCGTCATTAAGCCCCTGCTGGATAAACGCGTTCTGTGCTGTCTGGCTTGCCTGCAGGTTTGCCATTGTCAGCTGGCGTTCAAGGTCTGCAATCTTTTCATTCTTCGCATCAATCTTATCCTGGCACATCGTGTCAAGAATTCGCTGTGTGTTTGCTGTCTGGTTTGCGATAATGTCGCGTACTCCGTCAGAAAGTGCTGCTCTGTCTGCGCAGTTCTCTCTTGCGATATCTGCGCCAAGGTTCGCAATGCCTAAGCGGTTCTCGCAGCAGCAATTTGCGAACTGGGAGCTGATCTGATTGAATCCCTGGTTCATGGCTGTCTGGTTTGCGAATGCCTGCTGCATGTTTGCAATCTGTCGCGCGTTGTCTGCGACTTCTGCATTTGCAAAGCCTCCGGTTACTGTCTGCGCCATGTCTGCGCAGCAATTACAAAGCTGTGTAGATAATCCCTGCACTCCTGCCTGGATTCCGTTAAGCTGTCCGGATAAGGCTGCATTGTCAAAGCCGGCGTTTGTGTTTGCGTTGATTCCTGCCTGTCCGTTTAAAAGCCAAGGGAACGCGCCGTTTTCATAGCCGCCACCGCCGAAGCCTCCGAATCCGTTACCGAATCCGCCGAACATTGCGGCGATTAAAAATAAAACGATTAGGCTTCCCCAATCGCCGCCGAAGCCTCCAAAGCCTCCGCCGTAGCTATTGCCGCCGTAGCCTCCGAGGGGTTGAACGGGCATGATCAATTCGTTGCCGTTTTCTGTTAATCCCATGATTGTCTCCTCTCTACCACTAATTTTTCGTGGTTAGCGGCTGCTCATTTTTGAGCAGTCGGTTTTATATTTTGCAAAATCCCGCGCGGATTTATTGCCTTGTATTATTTCCCGGAAACTGCTGAACGTTCTGTTGTGGGTTCTGGTTCATGCTGTTCACAAAATTTGTAAATTCCGGGTTCTTCTGGATTGCCTGCGCTCTTTTGACCGCTTCGTTGTATTGCTCTTGTGAAACCTTCCCCGTGTTCATCAAATATTGAATTATCTGCTGGGGGGTGTTTCCTACGTTCTGGCCGATCGGGACGCCGTTATTGTTCAAAAACTGAATCGGATTGTTTAAAAACTGGATGAATTTTCCAAACTGCATCATATCTATCGGCCTCCCTTGTCGTTATTTGCCACTAGATTGTTTTTGGATTGGCGTTTTTCGTCGTGGCATCTGCACTTGTGATTTTCTATGCTATTCCGTAACGCCTCGAATTCGCCCCGTAGAGCGTTAAAATCTTCTAGCGTGACAAATTGTGCACCCTGTATGTTTTGGGCGGGTGTTTCGACCTGCTGGGAGCTGTCTCGAACGGTGTAATCAAGTATTTTCATGCTAGGCATGCCGCTTGCGTCTGCGCTCTTCAAATAAATGGTGTTTCGTTCTGAATCCCAAAGGTCCACAGTTCTGTTTGGTGCCACTAAATACGATTTCGCTCCGGCTTCTCCCTGCACCCATTTTCTGGATCCACTCTGCAGGTTTTCCTGCTGCTGGAAATTTTGCGGTTGCTGTGTAAGTGGTCCCGCCGTATATGCTCCCGGATAATATCCCGGAACCGGTGCAGCTGGTGTATTTAATCCGTAGTAATTCATAGCTCACTCGCCTCCTGTTCTGGTTTTTCAAAATAATATGCGACTGTTTCCTCTGAAGAATCCCACGCGTCATAAAGGCGCCCGTCTATTATTCCGGCCACGTGGGTCCCGGTAGCAACGACGAACGTTCCCTCTGGGTGGTCAAAGCAAAAATCACGGAATGTATAGCAAACCGGGCATGTGTCTGGGATGGTTTTCCTCTTGAATCCTTTCTCTTGTAATAGCTGCCCCCATACTATGTTTGCGGAGGGCATTTCTCCCATTTCGAGGCCTTTGATTGCTAATTCCGAATATGCGTCCGCCCAGCTCTGTTCTGTTATTATCGAAAGCATGCGAACGACGCAGTCTCCTGCGCTCTTTCTGATCGGGTTTGGATTGAATTGTATATATTTCATATATTTATCGTAGCTTTTCGATTCTGCAGAAACTAGCAACTTGAAATCTATTTTTATACTACTTTTCTACTACTTCGGATTATTTTGGCGCAAGAAAAAAGACCGGCGCAGTGGGATTGCGTCGGTCTTCCTCCTGTAATTTTCTATTTCTTAGAAGGAATCAGAAAATGTTATTTATATGAAAGGTGCTTGAAAATCACCGCTTCATATCTATAAAGAATCTTGCGAACGGCCTGTGTGGAAAGGTCGAACTCTTCCGCCAGCTGTTCGTGTGTTAGTCCGTCAATCAGTCGCCGTTTCAATACTGCCCGATTTCTTTCGGCGTTCATACAAAGAACAACGTATTGCTCAATTGCATCCTCTATCTCTTTTCGTGTAATACCCTCAAAACGTTCATACTTCATGTCTTTTTTACTTCTTTTTTGCTTTTCCAGAACCGCTATTTTTGTTTGAGTTCTTTCGAACTCTGGTTCTGGTCTTCGTGATTATAACGCTCTGTTTTGCTCGCGCCATCAATCGTTACTCCATCATATATTACCGCATCGCCGTTCCCGCTGTCGACCTCTTGCGTTGCTTCGATGGTCGTCGTCTCGATAACTTCGAATTGGCTTTCGTAGCGAAACCACGCCACGTTTGTGATTATAAGGGCAAAAAAGAGTAAAAGGCAAAGTATGAAAAAACGCTTGATGGTACGTTCTGCCATAGAAATATAGGCATCGTGAATATACATGTTTTCTTTATCCATCAAAGGTCCCTCTTTCCTTCAAGTACTTTCAGACGTTCTTCGTGGTCTTCTATGTCTTTTTCCTGGTGCTCCAACCGCGTATCAACCACAATTAAATGTTTTTGTACTGAATTCATAATTTCTGTGGTCTTGTCGCTGTTGCGGCTTATGTCTGCGATATTTCTGCAGGTTTCGTCAAGCTTCAGATTTACCTTCAAAAAATTTTTTTCGATGGCCATGTCTTTCTGGCTTTCCTCTTCCTGTTTCTTGCTGCTTTTTTCTTTTGATTTTTGAAAAATCACATATATCGCGAGTAGGTTGCCAAGCATAGCAATTCCCGAGCATAGGTCTGAAAAATTGATTGTTATTCCGTTGATCATGTGTCGCTCTCCGTAGGTGTTTTTAATTCGGGCAGTCCTGCGAGGCTAGTAATCAAGCTAATGACTCCGGCTCCTGCTGCTACGTCCGCGACTACAATCCAATTTACACCGGAAATTGTCGCCGCTACTGGTAGCATGGAGAGCGCCGTCTGTGCCATTGTCTTGACCGCTCGGATTCCTGCGCATTTTGCCCACTGTTTCCAATCGCGTCCCACTGTTCTCACCTCCTCTTCTATATTTGATTATAAATATTTGTTTATACAATTTCAACTACTTATTTTAAATTTATGCTTCCAGATTTTCTTCTGGTTCGCTAGGTTCTTCCACGGGTTCTTCCACTTCTTCGGTCTTCTTTTTCTGTTCTTCGTTGTAGGCATCAATCTTTGCCATGAGTTCCACAACGTCTTCCTGCGAAATGTAGCCCCTTGTCATGTAGTTTGACGCAAAAATTGCAATCTGCTGATATGTGAACGAGCCGTTGCAATATCCATCGTAAAGGTTTTTTAAAACAAATTCTCTGAAATCAAATGCCATTATACTGTCCCTCCTAATTCTGTTATAGCGTCTTTAATTGCCTGTATTTCCTTGTACATTTCCGCCACGTTCTGATTCAACTCTCCACTACCGCTGTACTGCACGAAATCGTCGTATGTGGCACTCAAATCGGTTGTGAGCATCGGTTTGAAGACTAAATTGTTAATAGGTGTATTTATTGACGGATGAATATAGCATTCGTATCTATAACCCTCTTCTGCAACAAAAGTTTTGCCGTCCCCGTAGTCGTGAGCCACTGCAGATCTTCCAACATTATCTCTGCTACTTCTTGTGATTGTAACTCTATATGTTGAACTACCGCCACCGTTCGGGCAACCTACAACCTTATATGTTTTTCCTGTCTCCAATTCAATTTCCGAATTGTAATTATCTCCACCCCAAGGTGTTACTCTAAAAAATATTTGGTCGTTTGTCGCAGTACCATTTAGAGTATACGTGCCATCTCCGTTGTTCGTACAAGTTACTCCGTTGATGGTAGTTGTGCCAAGGGTTGGGTTGAGTAGATTCGTTCTGGTCTTGTCCTCGATTTTGTGGCTCGAATAGGTCGTGCCGAGGGTTGCGGTTGAATCGTCAATACCTACATTTCCACTTACTGTCTGCGCTAGTGCCTGTGTGCCCTCGTAGTATGCTTTTGCGCTTGTCTGGGCTGTGTTTGCAATCTCATTCAAATCCGAAATCGAATCATGGATTGCGTTCCGTACGTCTCGCCCATATCGGGCTGATAGAATCGCTTGCAAATTCTCGATAATGCTTGCCATCTGTTACTCTCCTTTCATTTCTGCAACTAATTTCTCTAGTTGCTCAATCCTTTGCTCTAATTGTACCACCTTTTCATTAGATTCTTGTAGCGCTTTGGTCAAATACGGAATAATTATATTTCCGTCAATCTGCTTGTTAGAATCTCCATTCGGCTGTGGCACTTCAAATACCGCCTCTGGAATTACTTCCATTAACTCGTCCGCTACATATCCAAGTGGTACGTGTCCTCTGCCATCTTTCCAATCGAATTGGCGGTGCTGAATCTTGTTGATGATATCCGTTGCGGTTTTTTCGGTGTCCTCGATGTTGTCCTTGAACCTAGAATCGGAACTCCACCAGCTTACTCCGTATGCTCCACCGCTTGTCGTTACCTGCAAATAGCTGTTTGCGCTCTCGAACGAGTAAATTGAATTATTTGCTGAATATATTACCCGTCTACCTCCAGAGTAAATCAGTCCGTTTGCAAATACGCCCGCCGCAGGGTTGCTAGAGTCGGTGTCTAAATAAAGGCTATCTCCATATATGTATGTTCTAGAAAATCCGTTAGCACCAAGATAGCTTTGCAAAACGTCCCAATCGGTTGTACTACCGCCAGAACTTGGCACTATTCCGTGGAATCGAATCTTGCAAAGTTGCCCGAATGTCATTACATTTGGGGAAATAGAAATCTGGTTGTCTCCATCTCCTACCTTGTAATTCTTACCGCTAATCAGAGTACCTGTGATATTCTCAGCGGCCACACTTCCTGCGGTTACGTTTAGGGCATTGACGTAACTCGTTGTTACTGTGTCCTTGGTTATCTTGGTTACTACATCAGATTGCGTGTACATTACTACGGGTGTCCATGAAGTCGTACCGCCCTTTGTGGTGCTCTGGTTACAAGTCCAATAGTAATATCCGTTGATATATGTCGGTAATACAGTAGTCCACTGATTTGCGCCTGTGGCTGTGCTTGTGACCTTGCTTGTCGGTGCGCTCGGCTTGCTAGTCGATAGATAATACAGCGGTGTTAGTTCCGTAAATGCTCCATCAACGTATGTCTTCAATGCGTACAAGTCAGCATCTGTCAAATCGGATACTTTCTTCGGCACTTTTCCGTCTACGTATTCAATTAGCGCATAATCGCCCGAGTCGGTCAACTCTGCGACTGTCGTTGGCACTTCGGTTTTCTTTGCGTAGGCGTTTCCGTCCGTTAAGTCTGTAACCTTGGTTGGAATGTCCTCTGTATAAGCGAGGTCGTTAGGCTTGCTTGTTACCTGCTCCCATGAAATCTCGGCATCCTCGCCCATTGTTACGTTCTTTCCTACTTCCAAACCCTCAACTGTTATTGCATCCGCCACAAAGTGCCCGTCCATCGTCATGGCTAGTCCGTATGTGCCATTATAGCCCGTATTTGAATAGCCTAGTCCGTTAACGTTCCACCGCCATACTTTTGTGGCTGTCTCAATGCTTGGGGTGTCCATAATAAGCAATTCTGTTGGTCTGCCCTGTGCATCGTACTTTGTCGTGACAAATCCATTGCTCGCTGTCTGTATCAGCTGTGTGGCATTGTCTTTCGCTTGCTCCAGCATCTCCGATGGCTTGATTTCCTCTATCTTCTTTAGAATGTCCTTGCTTGCCTGGAATGTTCGGGCGCTCATGGTAGCTCTGGTTAGCTTTCCGGATCCAGTCAGCGTCAGCTTGTCTTTTGCTGGGCTGTTTAGATTCAACTCTAATTTCGTAATTATAAAGTTCCGGTCTAATCCGTGCGGCGTGGAAACGACTCTTATACTGTCTAAAATCTTGAATTTTTCAATGTTAAAATCCGTTAAATGCAAATCTACGGCTTGGCATTCGATTACTACGTCGTTAAACTGTTCTTTCTGCAGATAGTCTTGGCCGTGCTGCTTCAGTTCTTCCGGGGTGGTTATGTCGTCCCATGTTACAACTCCAAAAATCTGTCCGAGGCTTGCTGCTGCGGTTGAATTTAGAAGGTAATCGTTGCCGCTGTTCACGCTCTTTATTGTTAAGCGTTCTTCTAGCCCTTCAATGCTGGATTCGTCGAGCCTCTTTCCCAGCGGGATGATTCCTGTTATTAAAGCCGTAGTGTCCAGGTTAGAAGTAAAATCAATTAAATTTTCGCCTAATCGGATCACTTGCGTGTTGGTGTTTGGGCTTTCCGCCAAGTAATCAATATAGCGCACGCCGTTTGCGTGTCTAATTCTTAAGAATCCGCCTAAATCGTCCAGAAGGTCTTCCTTTATTTCCGCCATGGTGCTTTGATAGTTCGTATATCTGAATAAATTGCTAGCGGAAACGGAAACGGCACCAACTTGGAAATGTTTGAAGCTGTCCGTCTGGGCATTATGCTGGGCGATGTATTCCTCAAGAAGTCCCCTTGCTGTTTTTCCCTGCCGTTTGGCTGGCCTCAAAATAGAATCGTTAAAAAACGTGAGCGTTCCTTCGCATGAAATCGCCCGCTGTTTATAAAAATCGTCTTGGCTGTTGGTGCAGATTCCTTCAAAGGTCGGTTCTGTTTCTCCGTCTCGGTAAACCTCTATGATGGTTACTCTTGGAGCGATTGCGTTATACTTTGGGTGTCCGGGTGGAAGTGTGAATTTGAATGTTCCGGCTTTGTTTGCTTCTAACACGATTTTCGGGTTGAGAATTGCTAGTTCCTCAACCCTAGAATCGCATAAAAGCTCGCCTGCTGCATAAATCTTATACATTTAGAGCGCGCCTCCTATGTAATTTATTTTCGCCGTTCCGTTGCCGACGAATGTCAAAAGGTTCTCGCCCTCCTGCAGAAGCAGATCATAAATCGTGTTGTCTCCCGCGGTTAGGCTGTAACTATTATTATTATAACTCAGCGTCATGGCGCTAGAAACGTTTATTGTAGGATAGACGCGTTTTCTTCTTCCAATTAGCGAGACTGTTGTGGTTCCGCTGACCGTTATGTCGTCCACTTCGTTTATGATTCCGCTTTCAAAGTCGAATGTGTCCCATTCCCAAGGCTGCAGCGTAGATATTAAATCGAGCTTGTAAGGCTCCGCGTCAATCTTAATTACCAAATCCGCGACCGCTCTATTCGTTGCCCATTTGTCAATCGAAACCCTTCCGGTGTAGTAAAAATTCTGGTCGTCATCAAATATGATCTGCATCCGCTTTCCGTGAAGATAGGAAGCTAGATTCGTAAAAACGCCGCTCCACAATGCTCTATCGCCCATATACATGAGGGATAATTCGATTTCGCGGTTGTCGAACTTGATGTCGTCCGTCAATACTTCCGAAAGGTCTAAGTCTCCATCCCTTAGTGGGATGGAAACTGTTTCAACCTTTGGCTTTGGTGGGCTTATTGATTTCGTTTTTAATATCAAATCGAAATCGTCATATAAATGTTTTTCTCCAATCTTTACGCTTTCAAACATACTATACTAACCTCACTTGTTCTGTGTAGATCTGGCCGAGTGCCTGGTCAAATGCTGGTGCTGTCTGCCCTACTAATGCGCCTGTATCAAGTACAATCTGGCTGTTCGCTAGCTGTGGGAGATATTCCTGCAACAAAGCAATGATGTAGTCTGCAGATGAATTTCGGCCTGTTCCTGCTCCTCCGGCTCCGCTTCCTGCTGCTGTAAAAGCTCCGCTGACTTCGGTGTCGTAGTTCTTCGGGATCTGTGTCAAGTCGTCCATGGCATCCAGTACCATGTCCGCGTTTTCTTCGATTCCGACCGCCATACCTGCAGGAATAAATTTACCGATTTCGTCTCGCATCTTTCTAGATGGGGAGTGAATTCCGAAGAAATCCTTTACTCCCTTAAATGCTGAGCTGGCCAATCCCAGAAGTACTTCTTTAATCTGACCGCCGAGGGCTTTGATTCCGTTAACTATACCCTGGATTATATTCTTACCAAGCGTCAACCAGTCGATAGCCTTTAGCGCGTTAACTCCTGCGTTAAATATAGAGCTCAGAATGTTCGGAATGCTGGACGCGATTCCTTGGATTCCCTGTCCTAAAAATTCAAGCACGCCCTGTCCGACACCCTTCCAATCAATTCCCTTTATGAATGAAACGGCCTTGTCGAAGATTCCCTTCATTATGCTTGGGGCTTCTGCTGCGAGGCTCTTTATTCCGTTAGCAATAAACGTGATTATCTCTTTACCAAGGTTTAGCCAGTTTATTGCGGAAATTATAGCGATTATCATTTCGACGATGTTTCCTATATTTTCTATGATGGCCGGAATTGATTTGATTAGTCCTTCCGCCAGCATCAAAATTAGCTGCGCGCCCATCAATAGAATTTTTGGTGCGTTTTCGTTCAAAATGTTCAGAATCGTGGTGATTATCTGCGGAACGTATGAAATTAAAGTAGGTAGGGAATCAATCAGCCCCTGCGCTAAATTCAAAATCAAATTGATTCCGGCGTCGATGAACTTTCCGGCGTTTTCGTTCAGCATTTCTGCAAATTCCAAAATTCTAGGCAGAATATTTTCTAAAATGCCCGGCAGATTTTCTGCGATTGCCGTTCCGACCTGCTCCATGATTGCCATCAAGCCTTCCAATAGTGGCTCTACCATGTCGCCGAAATTTGAAAATAGCTCATCAAGCGCCGCGCTGATCTGCGTCCAAAGCTCCGGAATCTGTGAAACCAGCTCGGTAAAAATCGACTGTGCGGCCGTAAATAGCGACTGAATCAATCCCGGAAGTGTCTGTACTAACGAAACGAATAATTGCGTCGCCGCGGTCATTAGCTGCGGCAGCAGGTCGCCTACCAGCGCCGGTACTTGCTCGACTAAAATCGGCCCGACCTGTCCTATTAACTCCGTTATTCCGGAAAGCGCTTGCTTTATTGCCGGCGTTACGTTCTGCGCTACGGCTTCCGCTGATGTTACCACGTTTCCTATTAGCTGGCTCAAGTCTGCATCTGAGTCCGTTAGTCCGGTGACTAAATCCTGCCATGATGCCTTTAGCATGCCAATGGAACCGCTGATAGTTGTCGCCGCTTCGTTCGCCGTTGTTCCTGCGATTCCCTGCTTCTGCTGTACTAAATCAATCGCTGTCACTATGTCGCTGAATGAATCAATGGTTAGGTTCGCGGCCTGTCCGTTTGCGGCGGCGTAAGCGTTCGCGTCTGCAATCAATCGTTCCATTTCTGTTTTCGTTCCGCCGTAACCTAATTTTAAATTATCTAACCAATTTACACCCTCGGTTTCCCGATATTTATTAGGGGATTAGACTATATCTTTTACTAATTCAAACTTCCAACCTTTTTTTCGACCTTTTTTGTAAACTCTGCCATAATCTACGTGTGCTTTGCTGCATTGAAAATATCTTGCACAATCATTTCTTGAATTAAAGATAATAGTTTCCGTTCCTTTGGTGGCTCTTATCTTTTTCTTTTTGTGCTCTACCCTATTTTTGTAACCATATCCAAGAGAGTTTTCAGATGCTGTAACCCATCTTAAATTTTCAACTCTATTGTCGGTTTTATCTCCGTTTATATGGTCTACTTGCGGTAGATTATTAGGATTTTCTATAAAAGCTTTTGCAACCAATCTGTGAATATATAAAGGGCTTGTTTTTCTGCCTAACATTACTGTTTTATATCCACAAGAATGTGTATATTGCTTTAGTATTCTTCCTGTTTTGTTGTTTCTGATATCTCCATTTTCGTTTACCGAATAATTCGGTCTTTCTTCGATTGTTTTCCACATAAGCAAACTCCTTTCTATATGTCTATTATAACAAGTTTCGTTTGCTTATGCAATTTGAATTAGCAAGGATGCACTTCCAATATCGTACCAATAGATATTGTACTCGGTGACGAACCGATAGTCGTTTGACCTTTCCTTTCGGACTTGGCACGGGATAATCATACCTTAATGGCTTTAGACTTCCCCCGTTAGCAATACGCTCTCAATAGCCATTTCCTACTATATTTGTGTATCACACCTCTGGTAAAGTTCACATCCACTCGTTTGCATAATCACTTATGCAACGGACATTAGTTTTATCGTGTAATTTTGTTTTGAGAATCCCTGGAATGCATTCTGTACATTCTGGATATCTCCACCGAACGTGTTGAAATTGTCCGAAATTGCGCGCATGGCCACGTCGGTCTGCTTTGCCGCCGCGGAGGTGTCTCCTCCTAGTGAATTTATAAGCGCCGCACTAAAGCTGGTCGCTTGTTCCATATACTGTCCGGCACTAACTCCTGCGGTTTTATAGGCCTGCTGCGCGTAGCTCATCAACTCCTGCGCCGAGTCTCCGTATAGCTTTTTTACACCGCCGACCAGCTGCTCATACTCCGCATACTCGGAAACGGATTTCTTTATCAAAACGCCCACGGCTGTTGCTGAGGCTCCTAGTCCTGCAGCGGTTGCCGTTCCGAGGGCTGTGAACAGCTTTCCTATTTTTCCGGAAGAGCCGGACGCCTGTGTTTCTGCATCCTTTAAGCCTTGATCGTAATCGGATTTATCCATCCTCAGCTTGGCTAGTAAATCCATTAGTGTCATCGCCATTCTGTGCTTCCTCCTCTCTCTTTCTGTCTTCTTCCATTTGCTTTAATTTACCGAATATAGAACTCATTATCTCTTCGGGGTCTGTTCTCTGTGGCACTGGTTGCGCATCGCTCTTTGACTCCATTCTTTCTTTATATGGGTTTTTATTCAAGTTATACGCCAGGCGCATGCCTTCGGTAATAAAAAGGCGGTACGTCAAAGTATCAAGCTCCGCCGAGGTTCTTGCTTTAACGTACCGCATGAAAGGTTTTACTCTGTCTCTTCTGCCCCTGTATTCTCCATAGCAGGTCCAGAAGCTTCGCCTTCCATCATCTGTTCCTGCAAGTGAAAAAGCTCAACGAGCTCCTTGTCGTTCATGATTTCTAATACCATCTTTGGTAAAACCAGAAGGCTTGGGGCGTATGTCTCCGGATCCTCTCCGTTCAAAAGTGCCAGAATTTCGATCGCCTCTTTTTTACAATTCTTTAAAATGGTTTTTGCGATAACGATTCGTGGCTGCTTTCCGTTGATTACCTTCTGAACCTCTTCGTTGATTGCGATTTCTGAAAGTGGATCTAAAATGTCCGCCAGTAAATCGATAGCTTCTTCTCCTCTGATTTCAGATAATTTCATTTTCGATTCCTCCTAATATTTTAAAAACTAAGCTCCTGTGCCTGTCTCTTCTGTTTCTGGGTCTGCAGACCAGAATTCCATCGGAACTTTCTTCTGGTTTGCGATTGAAACGTGGCCAGTGATGGAAAGTGCAATCTGTCCCTTGCCGGCCTTGCTTGTCTGAAGACTAAAGCCGCCGGTGGATAATGCATTGGATAGCTTAATTGCTACCATTCCGCCGTTGGCCTTGTCGCCTACAAACCAAAGGTCGCGGAAGTCGCTCTGTTCAATGTCTGCGCGTGGAATAACGTGTGCGCTGTTGTTTGGATCAATGTCTGCGATTCCAAGCGCTAAGCGGATAACTTCTGCGCTTGTGCCGATTGCCGTTGTTTCAAGCTTACAATCCCAGCCTGTGCATCTCTTGCCTTCCTTGGTATTTGTTGGCGCGTTGTCTACGTCCTCGAAAAAGTCCGTAAGCGTTGGAATACAAGAAGGCTTGATGCCTCCGGTTGTTGCTGTGATTACGTCTGCCGGTGCTGGTGCTGCAGGGTTATCTGGGTCGAAGTTTCTTAAAAGAACGCCGGCTTCTACCTGCAGGGCATCGAACGTATCCTGTGGAATAACGTTAAATTTTAATCCCATTGTTTTTTTCCTCCTGTGTTTAGTATCTGCAGAGAAATTCTGCTGTAAAATTCAAATGGAAACGCTTCACCATGTCGTCGTCGGCGTCTTCTACTCTCTGCACTAGCGGCGAGCCGTCGCTAATGAAAATATAGCCGCCGTCAAACGGAAGTGTTAGGCTTCCATTTCTCAAAATTCGTTGAAGGATTTCGTCCTTCTTTCTGATTGCCGCTCCCCAGAGTGGGGTTCTATACCATATGTCACAGTATGTTGTCATCGTGTTTCCAAGCACTCCGGTGTTCGCGTTATATGTTATATACGGAAATTCCTTCCTATCTGGGACGGAATGTTCTTCGTATGCTGGAATGTCGAAACTATTCCAGAATGCTTCCAGCGTCTGGTCCTTGTCCATTTGGAATCCTCCACTCTTCTGCGGTGACCTGTCTCATGTCAAGCATTGCGACTTCTGGCGTCTTATTGTCGTCTCCGTCGCTGGTTACTCGAAAAATCTTTCCGTCTCTCAATCTCTCGACTACGTTGTGAAACTGCAAATTTGTAGCTTTATCTGTCGTAATCGTGTAAATCGATTTGACATCTTGGCTCTCGGCGACTCTTGCTTGAATCGACTGGTCTATTGTTGCGGCTGCTTTGAATCCTGCACCCGGTTGGTAAATATGCCCGGTTCCATACCCGTCCGAAACCGAAATTGCATCATAAAAACGAAAATCTTCCATCATGGAAGCTAGTAAACCATTCATGGCATCTTTCGGTATCTCCGGATCTTGGGTCCGAAGACGTCCCTCCATGAAATCTGGCCGCCTGTTGAGCTCTGGCTTGTTGCCTTGCTGTATGAATAGCCACCGAAGCTCTCAGACTGGTATGGCGATTGTAACGCCTGCGCGTTCGCCTGCTGCCATGCCTCAATCTCTGCGGCCGTCTCTATTACGTCGGACGGGATTTTTAATAGTATAATAGCACCCCGGAACGTCTCATCTTTTAGATTTTCGCTAGGGTGCTTGTATATTCCATCGTTCAAAACCGAACCCTCGATTTTGAAATATTGCCCTGCAATAATGGGAATGTCTGCGAAGTTCAAAGCGCCATTTGCAACTGTAAATTCTCCCTCAAACCTTCGGTCTGGGAAGTCATTATATAAATAATCGCAAATCTCTTTGATGATCATCTTCTACTCCTCATTCTTCTTTGCAGCTGTTTTTCTCTTTGTTGTTGTTTTCTTCTTCGCTGGTGCTTTGTCTTCTACAGCTTCCGTTGGGATTGGTTCGTCGCTCACGATTTCTTCGATCAGTGGCGTTCCCTGTCGGTTGTCGGAACCGGAAAGCTCCGCGATTCTTGCAAGACTAGGCTTTAAGCCGACGCGGGGGTATTCGTCCCCCACGTCGTACTTAAAATTATTGTCCTGCAAATCTGTAAAAAGCTTAACTACTTTGTACATGTTTGCCTCCTGTTTCTTTAAGCTCCTGTGTTTTCGCCTTCGCCAGCGTTTTCGCCTTCGCCAGCACTCTGGCTGCCAATTGTAATAACGGAGATTCCGTCGATATACTCAGCCCAGAGTGTAATGCCCATGATTGCGAAGATTTCGCTGGTTACGTGTGTATAATCGCCCTGTACGTGTACGCCGATAAGGTTGGTGTCTCCGGCTGTTCTATAAACAAGGCCTGCCTCTTCGAGGTCTCCCTCTTCTGGATCAAGGTAGTACAGCACCATGTTGTTTACTGGTGTAGCAATTACTTTGCCCTGTGGAATCTCTGAGCTCAAGAATACGATATCTGCGCCCAGGAACTTCTCTACATAGTCGAATCCGAACTGTGTCTGAATAGTAACCTGTGCTGTTCCGAGATACTCGTAAACGTCCATAGTATTTACGAATACAGCCACGCCGTCTACTCCGAGGCGAAGCTTCTTGAACTTATCCTTTACCAAACCAACGGCGCGAGCCACTGCCTGCTGCAGATTGTTTGCTGTGCCTGTGAGCTCTCCTGTCTGGATGAAGTCGTAGAAGCGATCCATTACATTTCCCTGTAAAAGGTTAAGAAATGCGTTGTCTGTCTTCTGCACTGCTGCCTGGTAACCATACTTGTGGATAGATTCGGCGGTAACTGTCTTTCTGAACTTCTCGAGTGTTACGTCGCCGTATGTCTTAGGAACCATCTCGAATTCAGTTGCTGTTACTTCTTCGCCTTCGCCTACCTGCTCAGCGAGTCCTGTCTTTGCCTTTGCTTCGTATGAAACGAGGCGGCCGCCTGCTGGTGCCTTGATTGGATCTGCGATTCCCATGATTTCCTGGAGCGCTGTCCAGATCTGTGCGAAACGGGAAACGAAATCAATTTCTCGAACCTGTGCACGGCTGAGGCTCTGTGTTGTTGTTGTTCCGGTAGCTGCAGCAAAATGCTGTAAATTAAGCTTGAGAGCTAATCCTTTATTCTTGTTCATTTTTTCTTTCTCCTCTGCTAAAAATGTGTATTTAGAAGAGCTGAGGATTTGCCGCGATTGCCTCCTGGCGTTCCGTGGTGTTCTTAATCTTCATAATCTCTTCTCTACTGTTGTACTTTGTGGAGCCACCCTTTGGTGGGGTCTGTGTTCCTGCTCCTGTCTCCTCAACGTTTACCTTAAAACCAGACCATTTCTCTGAAATGTCCTTGACCAGTTCCTCGGTCTTTTCAAGGTTTCCGTCTTTGTCGACCTTCATGCCTTTGAAATCTGTTACTCGAATAATCGAATCAATGTGCTTTTCTCCGATGCCCTGTTCCTTGAGCAATTTTGCATATGCTTTTTCAAGGACTTTCTTCTGCTTTCCGGCTTCGATGTCCTTCTTGAAGTTTTCAAATGCCTCATGCTCCTCGTTGAACTTCTCTTCCCAGTTTTCGCCGTCCTTGTTTTCCAGCTGCTTCTTGAGGTTTCTGTTCTCTTTCTCGACATCCTTCAAAGCGTCGAGCTCTTCGTTTGCGTCGTCCATCTTCTTCTGCAAGCTAGATTTCACATTTGTGTGCTCTTCAATGATTGCATCGACCTGTTCCTCGGTCAGATTCATTCCCTGTAACATTTTTCTTGTTAATGCCATGTTTTCTATCTCCTTTTCTTTGGGTTAGTTTCTTTAAACCTACGAGATTCGAGGCCAGCTTCTTTTGGCCTCTTTTCGTTTTTATTATATATTTAAAAATATAATTACACAATATTTTTTTATTTACCCTTTTTCCAGCTCCGATCGGATGATTCCTTCGTACTGTTTCAAGTGGTTTTCGATTGCTGGTCCGATGAACGGCTTCGGGTTGTGGTTCTTAGAACTTCCAAGCTCTACGGATTGCGCATATTTCACATTAGTGCCCACCATTACATAGGGCATGTCTTCCGCTGGTGCTATTCCGGAGTAGCTTCCGGAGGCTGTCTCCTGGTTCTTGCTTGCTGGTTTGTCTGCCTTGTATGAACTAATAGAGGTTGCTTTGCCTCCGACTGCTGATGTGATGCTATTTTTCAATAGTCCGGTTTGCACGGGGCAGGCGTTTGCTGCATATTCTTCCGCTATTCTTCCGACCGCAATTAATGCTCTTTCAATGGCTTCGTCGGATGCTTCAATAACTGCCTTTATGTTGTTTGTTGTGATTTCGACTTCGCTCATTTCTTCTTGCCTCCCTTCTTGCTCTGCAGACTCTTTCCGGTCTTGGATTTATACCACTCCGAGTAGCTCATATCAGTTATCAATTGCCCTGTGGTGTTGTCTCTTCGCTCCGTAAACTCTGGCGGGTAGTCAACTAAATGTGTGCTTAGTCTGCATCTGCAATTATAAACGAGCGAAGGGTGCGCGGTTGGGTCGCCCGGTTCCATTATCTTGTAACCTTCAATCTCGAACGGCTCCTCAAGCTCTTTTGTTACGCCGTCAAGAAGGGCGTGTGTGTATCTGGTTTTTGCATCAAGGGCGGCCATCCATCGCTTTTGCACGTCGAGTCCCATCTTTCGCGCTTCGTACATTCGTTGTAAGCGGCCTTGGTTCTGCGCCGAGTTGACCATTGTCCTTGCGTGGGTTTGCAGCAGGGCTTCGTTTCTGTCTGGCATTTCCTTTGCGAGCCTCTTGGCTATGTCGTCCACGGAATCGCCTTTTATAATCCCCTTTGCGACCTCATTCTTTATGTTCTTAAAGTTCCAGCGGACGTCCTTGCTCTTTTTGATTTTCTTGCTCGGCAGGATCCTTGCGTCCTCGGCTAGTATTTTTTTGACTGTATTGGAATTATACAGGTTAAATCCAAAATTTACGCCTGCGCCGTGCTCCAGCTCATACGCTGTGTAGTTAGCATTTATCTGGAATACATCGGGGAGCGCTTGGTTCACTAGGTTGGCCGCCGCTTGGTTGGCATTATAAAGCGTGTTTGCTATGCTTGCGCGCTGGTCTTTATAGAATCCGTACTCCCGGAATTGCTCATCAACCCATTTCTGATATTCTTCTTGCGTCCGCTTGTTTTTCTTTACCATTTCGCGCCAGATGTCATCCTCTGCGGCGAATTGCTCAACGAAGGAATCCATTGTTTTCTGGATTTCTTCGCTAGCTTCTCTGTAAACCTTTGAAATCCTCCGCTCTAGCTTCGCAAGCTCTTTATCTGTCAAAACTTCGCCGGCGTCTGTCTTCTGTTTTGGTCTGATTTTCTTCGCCATGTTTTACTCCCTTTATTCTTCGAGGTCGTCTCCTGCATCCTCAAATCTTGCCTCGCTCTCCGCATCCTTCTTGGCCAGAATGGACGAGATTTCGTCTACGCTAATAAACGGCAGCTTAGAAAGAATCGTCTCGTCGTCGAGGTAATCTGCGGCGCTCAGAACCATCTGCGTCTGTTCTGTCTGGTTGCTGATTCGGTTACGCTTGAAAACTGGCGTGTCGTCGATTCCCTGCAATTCCAGAAGTGCCTGTAAAAACTCTATAATCTGGAACTCGAAATCGTCCGCCTCTTCGTCCATAGGCTGATAGGCTGCATCTATATGGTCGTTTGTGGCTCCTGCGGCTACTGTGTGAACGTCAAGTGCTCCGAAATCCTCATAAATGCTCGCGCGTATGTCGTCAAGAAATACCTTGCGCGCCTGTGATGGGATTTCCTGTGTGTATGGTGTGACTGTCTGTTCGTCTCCCGGTGCGGCCACCTTGTTAAATTTGAGGCGGCGTCTAAAATCTCGAATGTCTGCATCGTCCATGCCTGCTGCTCCGGAAATCAACCAGTAGATCTGCGCGCATTCCTGGATATCGTCTGCAAATCCGGAACTAACCAAATCGTAAGCGTCAATTTTTCCCTTCATGCCGACAAGCGTCGACTGCTGGGTGCTGTTTCCGTATAGCGGAACAATCGGGAAGCTGGAATAGCTTTCTTCCACGATGTCCTCGATTCCGCCTTCGTCGGTCTTGTAGGTTTTTGTTTTATAAGCCTTCGTTCCTACAATTTCGAGGTCTTTTCCCTTCTCTTTTCGAAGGATTGTAATATTGGCTTCGGTGTAAAGGACGGCTGTCATTGGCTTGTCCTTGTCTAACTGCCAGAAGCGGATTCCTGCGCGAAGCTTTCCGTTGTTTTCGTCGTATAACGGCGCGAATTCCAGAAGCGAAAAGCCGTAAAGTCTGCCCTCGTCGAAAAATCCGAAGGCTACCTTGTGAATCAAAGCTTTGTATGCGAGTCTTTTTAAATCCGTGTCGAATCTGGCGCCGAGCTTTTCCTTCGTTTCGTCAATGGTAGTCTCTCGGCCGTCCTCTCCAATCTCTTTTCTGTTGTGCTTTGTGAATTTTACGCCGTTTCCCAGTGAATAAACGCAGCGCTGTGTGTTTAATCTGTGGAAAAAGTTGGAGCATAGTCTGCTTGTGCTTGCGTCTGGATCAATTGTCTTTTTGCCTCCTGCGGTGTACAGGTATCTAGCATAGTTCATGACCGTGGTGTTCTTCTGCTGGTCGTAATTTTCAGCGTCTGCTGCAATCCGGTAGTCTTCAGAAGCTATGTGCTGGTTGATTGCCTTCTGCACAAACTCCGCGATGTGCTGGGTGCCGTCGTTTGTCTCTTCGATAAAATCTTGGTATGTTAGCATTTTTCTTTCTTCTCCTCTCTGGTGGTGGTGTTTTATTTAATACCCGGAATAACCGAGCAAATAACTATAATCTTCTGGGCGTTCTGTTGGGATTCTCTTCTCAATGTCTTTTGTAATATTATTTGTTTTTACAAAATACCTTGTTGCATCCATGTAGTGGTCCCCGACTTTTATCGGCTTTTCCTCTTCGCTGGTTTCGTCCCAAACGTAGCCGCCGGCCTCGCTCTTCCATTCTTCGATTCCTTCGTCAACTCTTATCAATCCGCATTTTATTGCGGTGTTTGTCTCGCGGATTCCGTCTCCGACCGCATTGTCGGCCTTGCGTACTTTGAAAATCTTTCTTTTCCTCAGCTCTGCAATAAAAGAGGCTGCGGATGGATCTATAATGGTCGTTAGCTTCTGGGCGACTTCTAGCTCTCCGGCGTTTATCTTGTCAAACTGTATCTGGAAAAGCGGCATTACTAAATCGCATACGGCGTCCGCGTATTGTGAATCTGTTAGCTGTTCGCCTGTTTCTCTTCCGGAGTAGTAGTAGCCGCGCCAAGCCCACCAAACCTCGCCAATCTTCACCCACAAAAGGCAAGCGAAGGCGTTCATGGTTCCGTAGTCAATGGAAATTTGAAAGTCGCTCATTTTCTTGAAGGTGTTCTTGGTTAGAACAAACGGGCATTTTCCGAGGGCGCTCTGGTAATGTGGAAAAATCAATCCCTCGGCCTTCTTCCAATCGCCTAGAATCAGTCTATCATAATAAACAGTTCCCTCGTATTCCTTGCAAAGGTTTTGCACAAATTGCTTTGGAAGGAACGGGTTATCAAAAATCGTGTAATGCTGCAGGAAAATGTCGAGGTCTTCTCGGTCTATGAACTTTTTAAACCAGTGTTCCGGCGTTTCTGGGTTGCAAGCTCCGTCCATGCAGCTGTAATCCTTATCTAGTCGGGATTTTAGCATTTCAAAGACTTCCTTGTTCCACTTTGCGATTTCGTCTCCGTAGCAATATTTCACGGAGGCACCCTGTATCTTGGCCACCTGTGTTATTTTCTCGGCGCCCAAGCAATAAACCGGTTCGCCGCATATCATGGCGATATTAGTTCCGGACTTTATGTTTCCGATCAGCTTGTCCGTGTATATCTCGCGCATTGGCTCCAGAACGTTACGCTCGATGGATTCCTTAGAAACCCCTAGAATTAAATTAAGCCCGGCGAGGCCGCTTCGTTCTCGCAGTCTCTCCGGGATAATGAATGCCGTGTCAACAAATGATTTACCGGAACGAACGGCTCCTATTTTGAAATTATAACGGGCGTTGGCGTCTAATATATAGCTATTCTGCTTTTCGCTCAGTTGTAAGCTCATTCTCTTTTCGCTCCTGTTCTCTGGCCTTCCTCTGCTGTAATGCTGCATCTTTCAATCCAGAAAGGATTCCGTCCAGCTTTTCAATCGGCGTGTTGTCTACGGTTTCGAAGGAGTCCTTCTGGCCGAGATAGTTCTTACCGAGGAAAATTGCCATTGCTGCGCTTCGCTTGGAAAGCTCGAGCTGGTTCTTTCTCAGCTGGATGTTTCTAGCGACTCCGCCGTGCTGTTTTCGGTAGTCTTGAAAGGTCATTTTAAATTCGCGCTTGCACCAACGGCTCAGCGTGTCAATGTTTGCCGGCTTTCCGCTCGCGTCTCTGAAGAACCAGCAGATTTCCTCCTGGTTACATCCAAGGCCTACTAAATCCACAAATGTTTTTTTGTCGAAGTCTTTTCTTGGTCTGCCTGCCATGGCCTCCACCTCTCTTTCCTGTTTTTATTCTATCATGAAAGCGCTAAACCTGCAGTTTTTTCTCCTGCAGGTCGTAGTGCTTATAGATTATATTTTTATGCTTATAGATTATAATTTTATTCGGCTTCTCCGTCTCGGTGTAGGAGCTCCGCTTTGCATCCTGTAAAATTCTCCCATCGTTCGATTATTGCGTCGATATACTTCGGATCTAGTTCACAAGTGTAGCAATGGCGGCCTAACTGTTCGCATGCCATCAGCGTGCTTCCGCTTCCTCCGAAAATATCCAGAACTTTCCATCCTGTCTTGGATGAATTCTTTATGTTTCGGGCGATTAGCTTCAGCGGTTTCATGGTCGGATGAATTCTGCTTGCAGCAGGTTTCGCTTCGTTCAGCACTGTGGTGCTTACTTTGTCCGAGAATATATCTTCCAGAAGCTTCTGCATCTCTTCTTTTTTCATCTTTTTGATGTCTAGCTGCTTCGCGTCGTCAATGACTGTTGTATTTCTTCGGTCGTCAACAAAATAATGCGCTGCGCCTTCCTTCCATCCGTAGAGGCACGGCTCGTGCTTCCACTGGTAGTCTTGGCGGCCTAATACCATTGTGTTTTTATTCCAAATCAAGCACTGCTTTACCGGCCAGCCTATCTTCCTGCAGGCGGTTCTGAAATTGAATCCTTCCGAATCTGCATGCCAAATATAAAAAGCGGCTCCCGGTCGCATTACGCTGTCCGCGGCTTTAAATGCATCAATTAGGAACTGCCGGAAGCTCAAATCGTCCATGCTGTCGTTCTGGATTGTGAGCGCATCCTTGGTCTTGCCTTCGTAAGCTACGTTATAAGGCGGGTCGGTGACCAGAAGGTCTGCTTCTTCGCCGTCCATCAATGCTGCTATGGTTTCCGAGTCGGTACTGTCGCCACAAATTAATCTATGGTTTCCGAGTCGGTACTGTCGCCACAAATTAATCTATGGTTTCCGAGTCGGTAGATGTCGCCGAGCTGGGCTTTTGGCTCTTCTGGGAGCTCTTCCTCAATGTCGAAGTCGTCCTCTTCTATTTCCTCCGGATTGACCTCGATTTCTTCCGGTTCAAATCCGAAGTCGCCCATGTCAAAGTCTGTGATGCTGTCGATTTCTTCCTGCAAAACCTCATCTAGCCAGCTGGATAGTTCCGCGGTCTTGTTGTGCGCCAGTGCATAGGCTTTGCGCTGTTCGTTGCTCATGTGATCTAGGCGAATAACCGGGACCTTTTCCATTTCCAGGCGCTTTGCCGCCTCGAGTCGTCCGTGTCCTTCCACGATCGTGTTATTTTCGCCCCATACTCCTATCGGGTCCGAAAACCCGAAGGATTGAATGGAGTTCATTATCGCCTGTACGTCTTCCACGTCGTGCTTTCTGGCGTTTCGTTCGTAGGGCGTCAAGTCGTCAATGGGTAAATATTCGATTATCAAATCTTCCATCCTGCTGCTCTCCCTTTTAATTCTGTGTCATTTCGTGGAACCATGAAGCTGTCAGCTTGCTCTGTCCGGTTGCGTTCTGCAAGCCCTTACCAAATACGCCCGGGCATTCCACTCCGTTTGGATCAATTCCCTTCAGCATGCATAAAATCTCGGCGGCTGTCACTAAATACTGTGTTTCGCCTCTCTTTACCCAGTGGTTACGAATTGCGGCGTCTGTCTTTCCGCCCCATACTCCGTCAACGTCTAATCCTGCGCCATAGTCAAGATTGCATGCGTTCTGAATCACTGCGACGGCCTGCTGTCTTGTTTCCGCGCCTCGGATTCCGTCTGTGGCGATTCTGATTCCTGTAAAGTTGATAGAGTGTTGCTGCCCTGCTGCAATGATGGCCTTCTTTTTTGCATCTGCCTGGTTCACTACTGGTCCCGGTGTTGGTGCTGTATATCTTGACTCGCCGGAAGTAATTACAGCGATGTGTCCCTTCTTAGCTGTGCAGATGATATCTCCTCGGCACAATCCCTTTGTTAGTGTTGTGACCGCGCCTACCTTGTCAAACAGGCCGCTTCTTGTGAATGTGTCGTGTGCGCTTAGTGTCGTGAAATCTCCGAGGTCGATTCCTGTTGCTACTCGAATTACTTCTCGCGTTAAGCTGGAGCAATCGCAATTGACCGGTGTGGCTACGTTCACGCCCTTTCCGATAATCTGGTATCGCTGGGACTGGCTGTAACCGATGTTATTGTTTGCGCAGGCTGCCATCATAGCGTTGGCGGTTGCTTCTGCGTGTTTTGGGTTTTTGAATCTATAGCAAATCCAGCCGCCTTTTGAAGGGTAGTTGTACATTTTCTGTGTTGCGACTTCGAGTCCTGTCTGATCGCCCGCTTTTCCTCCTGTGTATTTGCCATTTTCGTCGTGTCTGGCACTGCCGATGTAGTATGTCATTTTTCTTTCCTCCTGTGTGGTTTTTATAAAATTCTCTCGTGAAAATATGTTTATTTGCTTTTATTATATTATTTTTTTGCTATTTTTTAACTACTTTATAGCCATAAAATAATACAATTTGTTATCAAATTAAGCGTTTTCTGCTTCTTTTTGCTCAATTTTAAGGTTGTTTTGGTCGTTATTTAGCAACTCTTTTATTTTCTGGATGTTTTCCTGCATGGTAAGGGAAAGCATGTCTTTTTTCTTTTCCCTCTTGGCTAGTTGCTCATATATCATTCTAAAGTTTGCCCTGTCTGTTTCTGGCATGGTAGACATGCAAAGGTTTCTGTATCCTAGTTGCTGCACGCATCTTTTTGTTATTTCGTCGAAACTCTCCATGGCTTCGCCTTCTCGGTAGAATCCTATAAATCTAATCGCGTGCTGTACCTTTTCCCAGCCTGCTGCCCATTCGCCGATTTCTTTTCCTGCTATGTTTCTATATCCTTCTCGAAGGTCTGCAACAGTCGGAGGAAACTTCTCCGTAGCAACCCAGGCGTTTAATACCATCATCAAAATCTTGTAATCTAGGTCTTGCAGCTGTAAATGCCATGCATCCATGGCCTGTGTATTTCCTAGAAGGTTCTTTTCCTTCGGATAAAAAGATTTTAGCGTCATTGCAAAAACTGCAAAGTCTTTTTTGCTCATTGGTTCCATTCTTTGTTTTCCTCTCTTTCTATTCCTCAGCCCATGCTGCTGCTCTTCGGTTGAAATCGTCTAATGATTCTGTTCCTCTGTATCCAGAAGGGCTTGTCTGTGTTTGCTGTGGATCCGTCTCCTTGTCGTCGTAATTTCCATCTAGGATTTTGCAAATATTATTATATTTAGTTATCCAGTCAAATGTTGCCTTCCATCCTCTCTGGTTATTTCCCTTCATGAAGCTGGAGGCTTGTGCTTTTGTAAAGGCTTTTTCAAAGTCTTCCAGAGTCAATCCGTTATCAAAGCAAATTTTTATTTGTTTTTTTCTTGCTGTGCTTAGCTGTGTACAGGTTGGAAAGCTTTCGCATATTTTGTTATATGTTAAAGCTACTTGTTTGTAATTAATCCTTTGTGTTGGATTTTCTGTCTCAATTACTTCCGTTTCTTCTTCCTCAAAATCTTCATATTGTGCAGCAGGAGGGGTTAAGGCCGACTCTCTTTCTTCTAACCTATCCTTACCTAACCTAACCTTACCTAACCTAACCTGTGTATCCGTGTTGGATACGTCCTGTATACATACTGTATCCAAACTGGAATCTTTTAGTACATATTCTTTATTTTTATCACTTTTAAACTCCAGCATTTCTTTTTCTTCTTCGTAGAGTGTCGGCTTGTATCTGTCCTTCTGGATGTAATTATGGATTTTCCAATGTCTTATTACTACGACGCCGGATTCAAATGTAATTAGGTATTTTTTAGCGATTAGAAGTCTCAAGTCGTCAGCTGAAGCTCCGACGTCCCTCTGGATCCTCCGCGGGTTATTTAAAAAGCCATCGTCGTCGGCTCTCATGCTCAAATGGAAATATAGCGCCTGTGCGCTCATTGGCATGTCTAAAAAATCGTCGGAATCAATAATTGTTTTTGCGAACATTCTGCGGTCTGCCATTATGCTTCTTCCCCCTTATTCAATCTGATTTTCTCTTTTAGTATGTTTTTGATTTTTTCGTTTAAGCTGTCGAGTATGTCAAAGCCCATGTTACCTTTCGTGATCGAAATAGTAGCACCGGCGTCTAACTCCTCGATTATTATCGTCAATTCGTCTAATTCTTCGGCTGTTAATGGTTCTTTTTTCATTCTTCCACCTCCATTTCTGCTCCACAGTCAGGACAAAAGTTTGTCTTTTCTCCATATCTCAAAAAATGTCCACAGCAGTTACAATGCCCACCGCTTTTATCTTTGTATGCGTCATATTCCCACTTACCTTTCTTGCGTGTAGGTGTTACCGGCGGGAGTGCTCTTATAATATCTCTATCCCTGCGCAATAGCGCTTCTTCTCGGCTGTCATTTGCGTGGTGTTCTGCGCTCTCTTTCAGTTCCTTCAGCGCCTGCTGCCTGCTCACGCAATCCCCGCACGGCTCTTTTTCTAATAGTGCCATTAAAAACTTATATTCGTTGCAATCGTGTGTTCTGTCTAGATCATTAAGATATGCCTTACAAATAATTGCTTCTTCTCTTGTCATTCCTGGTTCCTCTCTTTCTTTTCTTGGTATGAAGAAACCCCTCCGCCGGGACTTTTCGTTTCTTCCTGGGGAGGGGTTTCTTACTGGATAATGTGTAAAAAGGTTTTTGGTTGAAATAATTACTATTATGGGGAGATTATAGAGCAGGTTCGGTTTGAGGGGGGGTGTTCCCTGCTCTATGTCTATATTATATATATTTATAATATATTTGTAAAGCGTTTATTTAGATTTCTTTTATTTTTATTCCATGAATGTAAAGCATCAGCTTTCGCTTGATTATATAGATTGCGTAAGCTGCGCCAGCCTTGCACCCCTTGGTGTCCTCGACTACTTGCTGGCCGTTTTCTGTGTAAACGAAATCTGCAATATAAGCGCATTCTCTCTCCAGAAGCTTTCCGGGCTTCTTTTCCCCTTTTCTTGGTCCTTTTACAAATACTTCATTCGATTCCTCGTACTGTGCCGGAATCAATATAAATTTGACTTGCCTCTGCAAGCTCGAAATTTGCCCCATTTCGGCTTTCTTTTTTAGAAGGGTATATCTCTCCGCCTCTTTCCTAGAATCAAACACTATGCCATCAACGACCGCCTTCTTGGCGTGGTATTTATTTCTTTTATACGCCATCTTTTTCCTCCTGGTCTTCTTCAACTAGTCTGCAGATCGCGTTCGGCATCGGCCTGCCTAGTGTGAGTGTGTTGTATTTCACGAAATCTTTCCAGTCGATATCCATTTTCCCGGCTGTTAGATTTTCGGTTTGAAGTATTCCACCGTTTAGATCTGGTTTTAGATTTGGTTTTAAATCTGGTTTTTCTATTGCTATCGGCTCCGGCATTCTTAGTGCTAAAGCGGCGGCTCTTCCTGCTTCGACAAAAACTTGACTTAGTCCTGTAATCGCTTTTGAAAGAGCCGGCACAAATTGCTCTTGAATGATATTTATTGCGGATCCAAGCGCGCGGCCAAATGCACGCGCCTGTGTTCTTCTAACACTTTTCTTATCTTCAAACCAGTACGGGTTCCGGCCGTGCTTCTTTTTAAAGTTCTTTTTCCACTGTCTATGATTCATGGTCTTCCTCCGTTTCTGTTTAATGGGATTCGTAGTTTATTTGTGTACCGCACCACTGGCAGTAGTCTGCTATTGCGGTTACTCGGTGGCATTTGGAGCATCTCATGCATAGGAGCTCGCACTTTGCTGCGGAGTTATTAATCGGGAGGAGCTCTGCTTTCTCTGGTGCTTTTTCTTTCGTTGCTGCTAAAGGCTTTACGTTTTCAGCATGTTTTTTACATTCTTCCTTGGCTTTTTCGTATTCCCTAAAGGATTTCGCGGCTTGGTTCATTATGTTTTCTACTTTCTTTCTCATTCCATCTTCCAGCCCGCACTTATAAGCGTATGTCCTGCCGTTTAGTCTTCCGCCGATTAAGATCTGCGCTCTTTCAAAATCTTCCATGTTTCTGAGCGCTTCAACGGCAGAGTCGATTGAAAGCACTAACTTTTCTTTAGAAGTGTTGTAGATGCCTTCTATTGTTAGTGCGGCTTTAAGATTCTGGAGGCACTTTATTGCTTCCGGCGCATCCATTCCTGCTTCCTTTTCTTTTCCCTCAAGCTGTCTTTTCAGCTCGGCGTTCTGGTGCGATAGGTCTTCAATTTCTCTTTTTAGTTTGTCTATTTCTTCTTTTTGAGTCCAGTCAATCATTTACTTTTCCTCACTTTCTCGCATTATACGAATTGATTGTGCTTTTTAATTCCATCATCATTTGTATATATTCTTCTTTAGGCTCATATCTTTTACACTCTATTATCTTGTCTTTATCTGCATGACATTTCGTTGAATATTTACACCCTCTTACACAAGGGCTATTAGGATTAGTCGGTTTCATTTACTTTTCCTCACTTTCTATCAGCTTATCTAGGATTTCTAAACAATGCTTATATGAACACGCTTTTGCTTTTTTCACATAGCCCATTGACTTTCCGTCATATTTAGATGGCTCGCTCCAAAACTTAACTTCGTTTTCTATTTCCTCAATAGCCTGCTCAATCTTCTCACGCATCTCGGCTTTTCCATCTTCGTAGCCTTTTTCGTACTGCCTCCGGTCGTATTGTAGGGCTTTTATAAGCTCTTCCTTATCGACTACGATTTCGCACTCCTCAATCGCTTTATAAATTGCAGCCTCTTCTTTCTGTTCAATCTCTTGCTTTATCTTTCCATATAACTTTGTTATCGGGCTTTCATACATGCTGCATCCCTCCTGTTCTGGGAGGCTTCCGGCGTCCGCTTTTGGATCAGCGTAGCCGGTGCCACCAAATATACTTGTAATATTATTTATTCCGTTGAAGTTCATAATTCCTGTACCTTTGTTTTATAGTAGTTGTCTACCGCTGGCCGGATGGTTTCGTCGTAAATCTGGCGAGCCTTCTTCGCTTGCTCCTGCTTTTCCAGCTCCTGTACGTTTCCGCATGGGGTGTTCCACCAGTCCTCTACTTCTTCCGGATTTCCCGGAATCGCTTGCAAGATTGCATAGCGGGTTTTTATTAGTGCGTCGTATAAATCGCGGCGAGTTGCCCCTTCTGGAATAACTATTGCGTTAATTGTCGGGGCGAGGTCTAAGGCTTCCTTAACCTCTGGGTCTGAGCAGCTTGTGTCTACTGCATCCGCATCAATCAATCTCATCTTGCTTCCTCCTGTTCTTTTCTTCTCTGTCTGGCAATTCGTAAAAAGAATTGTGTATCTGGATCAAAATTTTTCAGTTCCTCCTCGAATTCTGCATCTGTCGCGTTCTTTATTTTATCGCACGCCGTTTTATCTGCAGAATAAAAACCTTTTTCTGAATCAATTAGTAATTCCCCATTTCCCGGTGTTGTTTCTATTTTCGTTGTTTTCATTTTTTCCTCCATAAAATTCCTAAAAGTGCTAAGCCTGTTATTGTAGCCAAAAGGATCCAGCCAATTGCTCCTGGGTCGCCTGTTTTTGGCGAGGTTTTAACCTGCTGCGGTGGGTCCTGCTGGATTTCTTCCGTTGTCTCCTCCACGTCTGCTTCTGTTTCTGTTTCTTCTGTCGCTGTCTCTTCTTCGTCGAGAATTCCCATGTATGGGCTGTGGCAATCCTCATAAATTTCATAGCCGCGGGAAATCTCTCCCTCTTCCTTGGAGTTGCTGTGCGCCTCTCCGTATGCGATCGCCTCTTCCTCGGTGTCAAATCTGTTAAGCTGGCTTGCTTCTCCAGCGTCTGTTTTAACCCATGTAACACAAATCCATGATTCCATGTTTAATCCTCCCTTTTATTCTTCATGGCTTCGACTGCCTGCCTATATTTTTCGTATTGAGTCGGCTGTCTGAAGTCTGGCCGGATGTATTTCCCGGCACTTTCCATCTGGTCATACTTTTCTACCCTTGTAAACTTTTTCTGTTCGTCTGGGTGCGACGCGTATCTGTTACCGCGTTTCATTAATGCTTTCCTCCTGCTTCTTTTAAATCCTATTTTCTGAGGCGTTTTCTCTCTGCCTCAATCTCTTTTTTATTAATGCTATAAATCGCCTGCAACTCTTCCAGTTCGTTCTGGGCTTTCGCGAGTAAATGGATCCTGTTCTCTCTGGCCTTATCTGCCGGGCATCCAATAGAAAAGCAAATCATAATTTGCTCGGTGTTGGTTGCTAGCTCCTCCATGTGTCTGCAGAGTGTTTTGGAGAAGGCAATCTTCTGAATGCTCTTTCTGTGGTTTCTCTTTCTCTTCTGTCTTTCTTTATCTTTCACAATGCTTTTTGCAATCAAATAAATGATTACTAGGTTCTCAAGTATTGCGAAAAATACTACTGTCTGAAATGCTCCGTTCATGGTTTATTCTCCTCTTTTCTCTTCGTCTTTATTTTCGTATGGTTCGGCGTTCAAATATCCAGTCGCGCCGAAGTTTTCCATAAAAAGTTCGTCAACGGTTCTGACTGCTTGGTCCCAGCCGTCGTCGTAGGTTCCTTTTTTGGCGTCCGTTCCACCCATGTCTCTTACTTCCTGCCAAGTTTCACTTACTTTCAAAAGCAGGTCGTTAAAAAGGATAGCTGCGTTCGAGTTTTCGTTTTCGTCGATTTTTAGTTCCTGGAAAACCTTTTGAATTTTCGGCGCCTGTACCGCGAAAAAATCGACCATCTGTTCAAAGTGTACGTCATCGAACGTTGCGTATTCATGCAGTCCGCTTTCGTACAGAAAAGCGTGGATTACTTCGTGGCGCAGGACTTTGTTTGCGTAGATTACATAATTTCCGAGGTCGCTCTCTGGATCCGGCTTCGCCAGGGCGATTGTTTTTGTTGTCCAGTCGGTAAAGCCGGAGGCCCCTTCGATTCGGGGTTCATCCTGCTCTGTGACCTGTTTTATTGTGTATGTTGCGCCGAGGATTTCTGCCTTGGCTAGAATATTTTCTGTCATGTCTTTGATTCTCCCTTCTTAAACTCTGGCGTTCCAGTTGCGTGTTGCTTCTGTTGCCACTTCTTCTATATCTTTGTAATTTGGCGGATAGAATATTCTCTTTGTTTCTCCTAGAACTGTGCCTTTAGATTTGGCTCCGCATCTTGTGCATCCTACATATGCCGCAAAATCACTTGTTATTCGAATCTGTGCCTCTCCTCCGCAAAACGGGCATTTCTTTAGTTCTTCCATGTTCGTTCCTCCTTTTCTCTTGAAGTTTGGGGAGCTCTTTGGCTCCCCTTTGGTTTTCTATACTTCTAAAAATGTTTTGATGTTTCCCGGCTTGAGTTCGTTTTCTACTCTCTCAACAAAGGCTCTTGCTTCTTCCTTCGTTGTGATTTTTGGGTCGTTTCCCCAGATTTCTTCAATCTTGAGGCTGTTCAACTCTTCGGCGTATGCTGTGAGCTCGATCAGCATCTCTGTAAATTTTCTTGTTTCTTCGGTTGTTACTGTTCCGCATGTGCTCCAGTTTACTCCATAAACCTTGGCGTCGCTTTCGCTTTCTGTTCTTAGTTCAAAAAGCTCCGCATAACAGCCTGTTGAGTTGGTCTTTCTTTTGATTGCGCTTGTTACTAAAAATAATCTTTCGCTTGTTACTTTCATTCTTGATTCCTCCTATTTGTGGGGGCTTGTCGCCCCCCTGTTTTGTTTTTACTCTGTTACTATAATTTCCATTCCGTCCATCCAGCTCGCTGTCTGGAAAGGGTCTTCATAGTAGCCTTCTTTTGCGTCCTTGATTCTCTCTTCAAGTCTTTCTTTGCCTATCAGCTCGGCTGCTTCCTTCTTAGTGATTTTCTTTCCTTTGTATTCGATTCTTGTTCTCATGTTTGGTTCCTCCTATTATTTTCTTACGATTGTAAAATCGCTTGGTATATAGTTATTTGTTTTAATGTGGTTTGTTAACCATCTGTCTGCGTCTCCTGGGTTATCAAATGTTTTTAATGTTTTCCATCCGTTTAATCCTTGGTTTACTCTTACAATGTATCTTGTCATGTTTTGGTTCCTCCTTTTCTATGCTCTTATTGTACTACGTATGTAATACTATTGCAAGTGTTTTTATATATTTTTCTGTAATTTTTTTATATTTTTATATACAAAAAAGCCGGCCTATTATAGCCGGCTAATTGTTTGTTATTTTTTTTCTATGCAAACGGCAGTTCGCTCTCGTCTACATCCGGAATGTCCATGAAGCCTCCTCCTGCGGGTGGATCTGTTGGGTTCTGGTTCTCCTGCTGCTGATTCTCATCCGCAGCTCTTTTGGATTCCGCGAATTCTAGCGAATTGACTAGAATCTGCATGCTGTAAACTGTCTGTCCTTCCTGGTTAGTATAGTTGTTGTTCTGAAGCTCTCCCTCTAATAGGATTTTAGTTCCCTTCCGCAGGTACTTTTCACAAAACTCTGCGGTCTTTCCAAAGGCTGTGCAATTAAAGAAGTCGGCTGTGGGTCCGCCCTCTTTCTTGTATCTTCTATCTACAGCAAGACTAAATCGCGCATAAGCCTTGCCCTCCTGTGAATATTTGACGTCGGGGTCCCTTGTCAGTCTTCCCATTAAGATTATTTTATTGATAAGTCATCGCTCCCTTCTTATTTTGCTTTCTTTAATCATTTTCTGTTTTTCTTCCTCCAGGATCTCCGCAGGATTGCTTTCGCTTTTTTCAAATTCCTTTTTTAAGCGCTTCGCAATTTCCCGGATAGTATTGTTTCGGGTTCTTTTTTCAAGCACTGCATCGTGTCCTGCGAGCTCGTCTAACAATCTGTTATATGTCCCTTGTGTAAGCGTTCCTTTGCTGTATAGGCTTTTTAAGTGGCTTTTCAATCCGCTCATGGCATCCTCCTGCTACTCTGCATGTATTACGATTATAGGTACGGCACTAATTTCTGGGTAGTAACCGGCACTAACGCTTCGGACTCTCTTACCTCCATACTTCCGAAGAAGCTCTTTCGCATCTATCGTGTCCCAGCCATCGCTGAAGTAAATTCGAACTTTCTCTATTTTGTCGAGCTTCTTCGCTAATTTCTTTACTTTCACTTGCTTTTCCTCCTATACGTTTTTATAATCGTTTTCATGTCCAGAAATCATCTGTCCTATGATTGCAACTAATACATTTACCACGATACTATTTCCAGCCTGCTTATAAAGCTGTGTATTACTGTTTACTTCCTCAGCCGATTTAAACTCTTCGTCTGTAAATCCCATCAATCTCCAACACTCTAATGGTGTTAGTTTTCTGATCCGGTAAAGGCTTTCTATTTTACAAATATCTGTTTCGCCGGCGGTTAAAGTTGGGCTTGTATTTCCACAATCTTGTACGCGTCCTCTTCTTGTTTTACTGTCTGGATAGCTCAAATCTGCGACACCTCCTATCTCGCATTCTATATAGCCTTTTTTGTAGCTTGTTTTACAAGAACCATGTTGTCTTTTTGAACGCTTGTAAGCGTGTTACATATTCCTTGGGCGTTAGGTTCTAAGCGCTGCTCTGTTTTAACGCCTGGTGTTCTATCACTTGGGTTGTCTGGGTTTCTTCCTTGCATACGAACTATCATTGGTTCTCTACCCCCCCTTGCATCGTCGTAATTGTAGGAGAGATAAATTGATCACTCCAAACATTACCAGCGAATCCAGTCCCAGCATTTTCGTTATATATATTACCCAATCTTTTTGGTTTCATTTTTCTAACTTCCAATTCTCGCACCTCACTACAACTGATATAGGATCCTTATAGTCTCTTGATCTTATAGTCGGACATATACCTTCACTATGATAAACACTGCCAAATTTTCCAAGTGGTTTACCTTTTACATTCCCAACGCATAACAATTCTTTATATTTTTTTCTCATCTACCATCCTCCGAATTAACGCTGGGGCTTTATCGTTGTTGATGTAATACTTTTCATCCACCTCATCTTCTAGGTAGTCTTTCATGGTTTTTTCAAGTTCAAAAGGCTCCGGAAATTTAAAACTATAATCCCCTAGAAAACTAACCATAAAAGTACGATTTCTATTTTGGGCTACGCCGTAATCTTTGGCGTTTAGGTCTTGCCAGAAGTTTGTATAGCCTAAATCCTCTAAGCTCTTAATCCACTTGTTAAAATCATCTATAAACTTTTTCCCGTGTACCTGTGGAACGTTCTCCATAATTAATACTTGCGGTAGGTGTTCGCACTCGTATAGTAATCTCTCGACTTCCCAAAGCATCCCAGAACGTGTTCCGCTGCCCTTTGTCATGCCGGCTTGTTTACCGGCTACGCTCAAATCCTGGCATGGAAATGAGTAAGTAAGTAAGTAAGTATATTTATCTGTATCCACTATTTTTAAATCTGCGGCATGGGCGTTAACTATGGACCCTATGTTGTTCGTAGCTTGGAAGTTGTTGAAAACCTCTCTTTTCCACTTTTCGCTCTTTCGCTTAATTTGCTCTTTAGTTAATGGCTTTTTGCCATCTGTGGAAATGCCAAGCCCATACAAATGATCTGTCAATTGCGCGTCTGTAAAAGGAACGCTGTAATTCGTATTATCTTTTATATGAATT
>JAEIGA010001205.1_pt1 | contig 39847 bp, 74 predicted proteins | sample 9270691 | NCBI WGS metagenome assembly JAEIGA01 (sample SAMN17057246, study PRJNA624740) | gut metagenome | biome: biome; isolation source: fecal sample | host: Bos grunniens | place: China: Xizang | collected 2019 | reverse complement strand
GCTATCTACCATTTATACAAAAACGCATATAATCCCTCCTTTATAATATATTATACAAAATTTTTTTTAAATAATCAATATTTTCCATTGAAAATTAGTAAACCTCTTTTTCATTTTCGATTTTCGGTTTTTTCGCCCCATGCCGCTCGGAGCAGACATAAGAAAAAAGAGCCTCGCTTATTTAGCGAGACTCTTAAATATAAATTCATCTATATCTCCACGCATAACAGCATCAATATTTGCTGTTTCATGATTTGTTCTATGATCTTTAACCATTTGATATGGCATAAATACATATGAACGTATTTGACTACCCCATTCTATTTTTGCTTGTTCACCTTGGATTTCTGATAAATTATCAAAATGTTCTTTTTCTTTAATTGCAACTAATTTTGAAATTAACATTTTCATTGCGGTTTCTTTATTTTGATGCTGACTACGTTCTTGCTGACATGATACCACAATACCAGTTGGAATATGTGTTAAACGAACAGCAGAATCTGTTTTATTAATATGCTGACCTCCCTTTCCAGAAGATCTATACGTATCAACACGTATATCCTTCATATCAATTTCTACTGAATTATCAGCTTCAATTTCTGGTATAATTTCGACTGCGGCAAATGATGTGTGTCTTCTATTCTGAGAATCAAAAGGTGAAACACGCACTAATCTATGGACACCATTTTCAGTATTTAATAAACCATATGCATTTTTTCCTCTTATTTCAACAGATACACTTTTTACAACAGAACTGTCATCTCCATCCTGCCAATCTAAAATATTAAATCCAAAATCATGTTTTCCGGCCCAAGCCGCATACATATTTAATAACATTCTTGTCCAATCTTGTGCTTCTTTTCCGCCGGCTCCAGAATGTATATTTAAAATAACATTACAATTATCATATTTACCAGTAAACATTAATTCTAGTTTTAATTTTTGAACATTTGATTCAAGATTTTCATAATCCATCTCAAATGCATCAAGATAACTTTCTCCATTATCTTCTTCTAAAGCCAATTTTGTTAATTCATATAATTCTTCATATATATTTAAAATATCAAACCATAAATCATATTTATTTTTGAGGCGAGCATACTCCATAAGTTCATCTTCTGGAATATCTTTCCATATACTATGACTAAATTTCATTTCAAGATATTTTAGTCGTTCATTAATATCATTCGGTTTTAACAATTCTTCAACTTGATCAATTTCATCTCGAAATAATTTAATCTTAGTAAAAAATTCACTTAACACTAATTGTTCACCTCCACTTTATTAAAAATGGGGACGGAAATATCCGCCCCCGGGCCACATATTTTAGGCTTCCAGTAAACGAAATGCCTTTACTTTACGAGATTTCACTCCTTCGCCGCCAGCTACAGTTACATCAGTCTTTTCAGCAACACCAGCTTCAACTAATTTAGTTAATCTGTAAGTAATTTTAGATACAGTTGCATCAGCATTTACTTCAGATACAGTAGCTGCAATATCAGCAATTGTCTGGAATTCTCCAGTTAAAGCACTTTCAACCTGAGTCATTAATTCATCAGCTTCAGCTTTCTTAGCTGCTGCACGCTCCTTAGCTTTTGCTGCTTTTGCATCAAGAGCTGCAATTTCTTTATCACAAAAAGCTTTTACAGTATCTGCATCATATTTGCATTCTCCAGTTTCAAAAGTTTCCTTAATAGCTTCAAACATTTCACGCTTAGTAATTTTTTCCATAATTCACACCTAAACCTTTCAATTTTTTATTTTTATAAATTTCTTTCTTTATCTTTACATATATATTATATCATAAATTTTTAAAAAAATCAAAAATAGAATTTATTAATGAGATTCAATCGAACTTCATCGCTATCAGCATCTCGCATTGATTTTAAAAATTTAATTGTTGATTCATTTAAACATCCTTTTTGTAGGGCCTCATCAGATATATTATTTATATCAAAAGCTTTTTTTGGAAGTCCCCACATATCTTTTACATCATATATTTTTCCATATTCATCAATATAATCATCAATACAATTATCACATATGTCAATAACATAATTGTAATTAAATTTTTCAATTATTTCTTTGTTTTGAGTATTAATTATTTGAATATAAACAGAATTAAGATCGTAATTTGTGTATCTGTCACCACAGACTTCACATTGTTTTAATTCATTGTGATAACACCAATCACAATAAATATAATCCCCAACGGAATAGTGTTCTTCGTAATCAGAGTGCCATTCGCCGCAACTATCACATTTCCAGTGTTTATCACAAGCTTTGCATAATACTTGACTAGCTTCAACAGAAGGATAATCAATAATATCACCGCACTGGCAGCATACTGCAGGACCTGAAAAACATAATTCATAATAATCTTCATTATGCAATCGTGTTGGAGCTGTATATGCAAGTCTAGTATCATAAATATCATTATACATATATTCACTGTATAAATGAAAATGTACACTCATATTGCCATTAATAGTATTCCATGAATTATTACAAATTTGACAAGCTTCATCAGTATAAGGTCCATATCCAACAGTAGCAGCTAGATTTTTAATCCATTTAATTGCAGCTCCTTGAAGATCATCACTATCAAATGGATATTGACGATTTCCTAAGATTAATTCTGGAGTTACAAGATAGAGCTGACGCCATCTTTTATTATTCCATTTTTTACTATCACAAATCCACATATCATCTTTTGCTTCAACATATGAGATTATAACACATGGAGAATTCATCATTTCAATAGTACCAAGACGATAATCTCCAAAATCTTCAGTCCAGCTCATACAAGATGTCCATCCGCAATCATTATCACTCATAGTTAAAAAATCAAGAGGATGAATACTTAAACAAAGTTTGCCTTTAATTTTCTTTTGATTTAAAACTAAAGAATGAGCACGTCGGAATGCTTCATAACCGGTCATTTCTTTAATCTCACCTTTACATACTGGACATTCATTTTCATCAGTACAAATTCGTCCACAATTGGAACATATTCTTTCTTTAACATCAATTCCAATAGCATCAGCAATTTTACCAATCATTTTTACAATTTTACAACCACTATTTATTTGAAGAGAACGGCCACTTTTTGTGTATTTTCCAGGAATTAAAATTGGATTACCACTATATTCATTTTTTACAAGAAATTCAGTATTTTCTATAAAATTTCTTAATGAATAATATTCTTCAGTCTTTTCTTCAAAAATAGAAGTTATTTTTTCTTTATAGGTTAAACAAAAAAACTTAATTAAATCATTGCCCCAGCGAATTGCACTATCCATTTCTTCCATGAGCTCTTCTATGGATTTTTCAAAAAGAATTTCTTTTTTAAGAATAAAATTTTCTCCAAACATTTTATAAAAATATTTCTTATTACTATTCCAAAATCTTAAAAAATATTCCATTTTTTCCATAGGGATATAACCACCATCGGAATAATAATTTAAATACTTATTAAGTAAAAGTACATCTTCTTGATTTAACTTTTCAACTAAGCTCATATTTGCCACCTCTTACTTTTTTTATCTTTTATTTTATATAAATATTATATAATAATTTTTATAAAAAATCAAGAAAGCTCCCTCGCACCCAACAAGGGAGCTTTATAGTGACTTACTGATGATGCTCGCCGCAATTACCACCACAACGACATTCATGTACAGGGGCTGCAGATGTGTTCATAGCATTCATCATCATCAGCATAGGAAGCATATCATTACTATTATTACCATTCATAGCCATAAACATTAGCATATTGGTGTCAATATTGCCACCATTTGCCATCATCATGAAAGGAATCATGTCATTCATATTTTTATTGTCACCAGACATGGCCATCAGCATCCACATATTGCCAAAAGGATTATCTACACTTGCAGTGCTATTAAAAGCGTTGCTAAGGAAGTTTACAACCTTAGTAGCAAAATTGAAACCGAAAGGAGATTTAGCTAACATGATTTCTTTACGTTCACCAGCAATTACATCAATTACTATTAAACTTTTATTATCAGTGGACTTGTCAATTACAAACATAGGAGCATTATGATGAATTACAACATCTCCAACAACAATATCTTTAATTGCAACAGGCATTTTATACAGGAAGTTAGTACCATCAAAATTAAATACATCAACATCTATAATTTCACCACTCTTGGTATCATAAGATACGAAAGTACCAACCTTATTTTTTACAGCTAAACCGTACATAGACATACGAACTACATTTCCATTTACGGGACCAAAATCAAAATTAAAAGTTTTCATATTTTCATTCTCCTTATCTTCATTTGCGTTTTTCTTAACAATTTCTTCAAGCTCTTTAATACGAGCATTAAATTCTAATTTATCAACCTTAGTTTCCATGATTGATGTTGCTTTAGTGTCATAGGCATTTGCTTCAAATGTTTCATTATCGGCAAAATTTAACTTATAATTTTTTACTGGATAATAATCTAAAGAAGTACTTTGAGTTTTAATATTAACAATAGGAAGTGTATGAGATACACCACATAAGTCTACATATTCCATTGTACCAATATTATTCCACTTCTCATCAATATAATCTGCTAAAAACTCACCAAATCCACAATTCCATTCAAAAAAGTGGTAAGTGTCTTCTTCAAATGTAATCTTAATTCCCTTATCATTCCAACTTACAATGACTTTAGAGTTTGGTAAACGACCTTTTACTATAGCTCGCCACGTATTATAATCCATTTTTTCATATGTCTTATCCGCAACGAACTGAGCAAACTCATTTAGAATTACCTTAAAGTCACTGAAAGAGAGAATTCGATCGCCTGCGCGATTATTCATGTCTTTTTTCTACCTCTCTTTCGATATATTTTATCTCACTAGGAGTTAAAGAATTTGGATCTAGTCCAATACACCTTGCCGCAGCAATTTGATTATGACCATCATTGGGATCATCACTTGCCGCAAGCACATCGATAAAATCTTCAATTTCCTGAGTGCGATATGCATATGCAGAAAATGCAATATTATTTGCTTTATTGCGATGATCAGGAGCCCATAAATCGAATGAACAATTAGATTTTACACAAGGATTATTTAAACAAAACCAACTCATGTTAATACCACCTTTCATTACTAGACTCCCATAAAAGATTAAAACCTTCTTTAAAATCTACAAGGTCACATTTGTGATTACTAGCAACCATATCAAAAATAGAATCAATTTCTACTAATTCATAATTAGCAAGGCGACCGATTGGTTCATCAATAAGAGCATAGCCTCGTACAACATATTCTTCTTTATGAGGCTTTGCTAATAATTCAGTAATTAATTCAAATTTAGTATAAAAACGACAGCCATTCTCCACAGTAAAACATGTTTCGTGATTATCATCATTTAATGCTAGTATTCTAATCATATGCTATCAATTCCTTTCAAACCTTTATCTTATATATATATTATAACATATTTTTTATAAAAAATCAAAAAGACCTTTGAAATTAATCAAAGGTCTTAATAAATTCTCTAAATATTTTAATAACGCTCCTAAACAAGCATAAACCAACAAAAATAGCAATAAACCAATTTTCTATTTTATCCCCTTATTTAAATTAATAAGATACGGCTTCTTTTAATAATTTTACACGAGCTGGATTTCTTAATTTTCTAATTGCTTTATTTTCAATTTGACGAATTCTTTCTTTAGTTAATCCATAATGTTGACCAACTTCTTCTAATGTCATAGCTTTTTCGTTATTAATACCAAATCTCATTTGTAAAATTTCTGCTTCACGAGGAGCAAGAGTTTCAAATACCGTAGCAATAATTTGAGAATTCGCTTCTTTGATTAGATTTGTAATAGGATTTTCTGCTGAACGATCAGCTATAAGATCTCCCATACTTGTTTCGCCTTCATCATCAACAGGTACATCAAGAGATGTTGTTGCTTGAGCCATATCCATCACAGTTTGAACTTTGTCAAGTTCTATATTGGCATGAGCGGCAATTTCTTTGTCAGAAGGTTGTCTACCAAGTTTCTGAGTAAGTTCAGCAGTAGCTTTTCTTACTTTACTTAATAATTCTACCATATTGGCAGGAATACGAATAGTTCTAGATTGATCTCCTAAAGCACGAGAAATGGCTTGACGAATCCAATAAGTGGCATAGGTAGAAAAACGAAATCCTTTAGTACCATCATATTTTTCAGCTGCTTTAATTAAACCAAGATTGCCCTCTTGGATTAAGTCAAGAAGTGGCAATCCACAACCATAATATTTTTTTGCGATAGAAACAACAAGTAAAAGATTGCATTCAACAAGAGTATTAATCGCATTACGGTCTCCCGCAAGAGCTTTTGCACTTAATTCTTTTTCCTGTTCAAAAGATAAACGAGGGTGATTACCAATAGATTTTAAATAAGCTTTAACTCCATCAAAAACAATAACTTCTTCTCCAGATACCAGTTCATTTTCTTCTTCGCTAAACATTTCTCTTGCTTCATCTTCCATTAATACTTTTTCCATATCCATCATTATACACACTCTCCTCAATTTTACCAATTAATATTTTCAAACCACTCTAAGGTATTTGGTTTAGGATCTTCTTCCCAGACTTGAACATCATTAATAATAAAATTATTCATTGCCCACCATAAATGGCTACCATTAAAGTAACGCCAATGATTTACAGTATCACAATAAGTTTTTGAAATTCCTGTTTTCTTGTCAATAAATTGAAGGACTACAAATAATTCTGCACCACTTTTATCTTCATAAGTATGCCATCTGGCATCTATTTGACGAACATAAAAGCGACCTTGCCACAATTCATCATTTTTCACATTTTCATTTATCATGCGAATCATCTGATTTATTGCTCTTTGGTGACGTTTTCGATTTTTAGAACTCAACCAACCGTACTTCATATTATTTTCCTCTTTTTTCATTTTCTATAAATATTATAACATATTTTTTTATAAAAATCAAATAAGCCCTTTCTATTGAGAAAGGGCTTATCTTTTATTTAGTTAGTTGCAAAAGGAACAGGGACAATTTCTTCGTCTATCCATACAGCACCATAAATAGCGCCATCTTTATAAATAAAATGTGGAGATAAAAAGCCTCCATGTCCATAGGCTTCAAGGACATACATCACACCGGTATCTTTGGCAGCAACCAGATACGTGCCATGTGCATATTCTTCGATGGCAATAAAATTACTATCAATCACTCCATATTCTTTGCCATCAATAGTTTCTTGCGGGACGCAGGCACAAAGACTCAAAATGAGCATAAGTGTCAGACATAAAGCAAAAATCTTTTTCATTTTACACCTTTACCTTTCTAAAACGCCAATAGTGACAAGCATACTGAATAGCATTGTAGCCATTAATGCTATACAACCATAGATCTACGCAAGTCAAAAAGCCAAATAAATCCGTTACATTCCTTCTCCAGCATAGATAATTTTATCTACATATTTGCGGTCTTCACCTTTAAGAATCGGCATATTATAATCAATACCATTATCTTTAGTCCAGGCAACACCACGTTTCCAACGAATTGGATAATCATTCCAGTTAATACCACGCTGTTCGTGTAGCATATCCTGAATTGTATTACAAGAGCAACCCTGTAGTTCTTTGTGAGAAAAGTTGGCTTGTCCTACCATTTGAATAGAATTGCGGGCCGCATCTAACTGGCGCCAATAGATAAGGTTAGTTACTTCTTCTTTTGGAATATTAAAACATCTTGCATCAAACATTGCACCATTCTCTGCCGCTTTTTCTAAAACTGCACAATATTCTGGAGTATCTATTTTCGCAATACTAGCATAATTAACAATCGCATTTTGATAAAAAAACTTATTAAATGCCATTGTTGCCATAGAAGCAGCAATAGAACACATTTTCTGTACTTCATAACTAAACCAGGCATCAGTATCAAGATTCTTATAATCAATCAGAATCAGAGTTATCTCATCCGATTGTGTATATCCAAATACACAACCTTGAATATTCTGGCATAAAAATTCCATAGTTTGCACCATAGAGTCCCCAAGAATTTGATCAAATGGCTTACCGAATCCACGAGTAAAACTATGAAACGCTTTACCATCAATGCGGATTGCAACAGGCGTACGTCGCATTAAGTGAGTTTTTGGAACTGATTCATAATATTCTTTCATTCTTGTTCCAAGATCATCATGTATTGGCATATTAATTACCTCGCTTTCTTTTAGTTGCTCTATCAATAGTATCTCTATGAATTGATTGAACTTTAGACATTAAACCATTTTTTAATAATTGATTTAAATTAACTGGTTCATAATTAATAATATCAGAACAAACATTTAAATGATTAGTTCGCATAAAACCAGCATGATCATGACCATGTATATTAAAAGCCCATGATACATCTACAGGCTCATGTGATAAAAGTAATTTTTCACCTATCATTAAAGGACCTTCATATACCTCATCAAATAATTTATTATCTGAATATACATTGTATCTTGTAAATGGTTCATGAAAAGAATATTCTTCTCCAACCCAAACATTATAATTTGGATGCAATTTTTTAACTGTATCCAATGCTTCTTTTTCCGTATAAACATTTTGATCAAATACTCTTTTAACTATTTTTCTTTTATAATTGGAGACTCCGGCATCATGATTTCCCATAATTAAAATTTTATATCCAGCACGTAATTGACGTATATATTCAATATCTCCAATATCACCTAGAATAATTAAAGCATCGCGACGGCCGCACTTTGTATTAATTTTTTTAACCTGCTCTTCAGCAGAGGGACGATTCTTTATGCCATTGGCTAAATCATTATCATTAAAATGAGGATCAGAATAGATCCAAACAGTTTGATATTTTTCACTCCAATATTGAAAAGTGTCATAAACTCCAGGTAATGCCATATTATCAATTCCTTTTCTTTCTTTTATAATAAATTATAACATATTTTTTTATAAAAATCAAATAAAGCCTTCTAATTTTAGAAGGCTTTATTTTTATTTGCGATTATCTAAAATAATAAATATAATATATATTGCTATTAGCAATATAGTAAAAAACGCTCTCATTTATTTATTCTCCCTGCAGCAATAAGGACAATCTTTACCATATTCAAAAAGAAAATAAGTTCCTTCAGAACAGTAAATATTACCAAATTCTTTCGTATGAAGTTCTATTCCACGCTCGTTATCATGCCAACTATTTACTGTGGCACAATGACCATCAACTCCATCACTAATGTGTACGTGAGTAAAATGATAATTACCAAATCCCCAATTCTCATTTCCGCAAGCAGTGAAACTCATAGTTACAACAATCAAAGTTAAAATTAATGCGATTACTTTTTTCATACAAATAATATCTCCTTTTTATATATTATTTTATTAAACTGCATCTAGTTAAAATTGTAGTATTTACATTTTTAATGATTTTATGGTCTTTAATAGTTCCACGAATAAAATATTTATTACCAACTTCCCAAGTTTTTGAACTAGTATTCCATAAATATTTATTTCCAGTTGCATCCTCCATGTGATGAACGGTGGAAGGACCATAGTAGCCATCCTGACGACGGGCCGCAACTACAGTTACCTCAATTTCTACTCTTTCTCCAATAGTACCTACAAATTGGCTATTAGATTCTTCATATATTAAACTTTCAACAACTTGTTTAATAATATGATCTGGTTTAAGATCTTCGTTTTCTCCAATCATTTCCCACTTCAACTCTATTGGTTGTAAACCTGCAGGAAGATCAAAAGGAATAGTTTCTGTAGAAACAATATACCATCCCCATAATTTATGATATTTTGCTATGGAACCTCTAAACCATTCTAAATTAGAATAAGTATCACCTTTAAAAATAGTAATATATCCATTATCAAATCCAAGAGCTTGTTTTTGAGTTTTTTTAATTAAAGGAGTAGAAGATTTTTCGCCATAGAATTTATTATATTCTTCTTCAGTATACCAACGCACTTGACGAATGCTACCAGTTTTTTCATTTTTTACTTTAACATACATTTTTCCGCCAGATTCATAAGGTTCACCAATTTGAGTTAAACTTTGATAAGATTTTGCTACCATAGTATCAACCTCCCTACATTAATTCGTATTGAAATGAAATTGAGAATAATTTACCATTTTCAATCCAGGCCGCAAATACTGCACCAGTATCATAACCAGGACTTTCAAAACAATTTTCTTGTTCTAATGTATATTGTTCTGCTCCGTTAGATATAATAACTTGTTCAATAGCATCAACAATATGAATATCATCTTTATCATATTTTTTTAAATACTCTCCATCATTAGCGGCATATCTATCTTCGACCATGTTTACTATTTCAGTCCAAATTTCACTATAATTATTCATTTTTATTCCTCTACTTCAGATTCACATACTGGACACAATATACCCACAGGAAAAGTTGGGTAATCGCATTTATAAATCGGTTCAGAACATTCAGGACAAATAAAAAATTCTTCTTCCCAATCTACATAACCGCCATAAATTTCTTCAATAACATATTTTGCAACATAATTCCAACTCCATGCCATAATTATCATTCCCTCTCTTCTTTTACTTTATATATATATTATATCATATTTTTTATAAAAAATCAAAAAGCCTTCTGAAAACCAGAAGGCTAATTATAATTCGCTTATAGTTGATTTTAATTGAATAAAATGATATAATAATATTAAATAAAATAAATTATTGGAGTTTCAATATGCTTACTAATATACAATGTTTAATTTTAAGTTTCATTAATAATTTTCTCTTAACTGAAAATCAACAAATGAAATTTCACTATTCCAATCTTCAGGATATAACCAACCTAACCATTTGCCGCTGGACATTTTTTCATTTTGTTCAAGACTGGTATTGTAATCTATTACACGGTTATAATAATCAAAACGAACGTACTCATTAGTGGTATTACTAATTGTTGTATTATATAATGTTAAATCTTTATAATTTATTTTTAAAGACTCAACATTGTCTCTGTAAATTGAACCAAGTATTCCGCAAAAAGCAGATAATATAATAGAAATTGCTATTCCAATTGCAATAATGCTACGAAAAGTTTTATTTTTTTGATGATTAAATATTAACATTATAATAGCAACTGCTGAAGTGATAATTATTATGAAAAGTAGTAAATATAATAACATAATTTTTAATTCCTCCAATTAACTTTTAAATTATTGCATCCACAACCAATTTGTCTCCAACAAAAAAGTTCATCTTCGAGTCCTTTTTCGCGGAAGCAAACGCATCCCCTTGCGCAAGTAGCCTGCACTCTTTTAATATTTAGTTGTTGAGTTTGCATTATCATATTTCCTTGTCTTTGTTGAACCATAATATAAGGAGGTTCTGAGCAAGACTGATCGGTTTGAAAACGACATTGTTGCGAATGTGTGCAAGTTTTACATGGATTACCGGTCGCGCAATTGCCGCACATCATATGATAAACGCCATTTTCCTCTTGGAGATATCCGCCTTTTAAGAAGGGATTGCCGCATACATCACAAACATCAAGATTTGTAGTAAAATATGGACAACCCAATTCATCTTCCATTTTTTCATCAAAAATTGGACACGTTCCATTTTTTAAATTTTTTAAAGCACAATATTTACAATTTCTTAACATATTATACTCCTTTAGCAGTCTACCCAGTGAACAAAATAGATATTTGGATTTGCCCAGTTTTTATTAATTTCTTCTGGAGAAAGACCGCAATCATATAAAATTAAACCATATTTTAAGCCGAATTCAGGTCCTTTTGTTAAACCCGGCAAAGCAGCTAAACTTTCAATTGAATGTGCAGAACCTTCTGGCATGTCGGCAATGATTTCACCTAAAAGATATTTACTTGGAGACGGAGAAATTCTATGCATACAATCAATAATCTCATTACGACGTTCATTCGTAATAATATTATTTAACATAGCAGTTCGTTCTTGTTCTGTAATAATATAACCAATACCAATATAAACACCGGAATTCATCTTATTATGACACTCCTTGTTCCAGTTCTTTTTTTACTAAAGCATATACTTCTTTGGTAAAATAAGCACTTGTATCAAATAACTCAATTTCATTAATTTTAATTAAATCATTGCCATATAGATCTTCTTCTAATTGAGTTACAGCTTCTACAAAGTTATCTACATATAACAAACCATAACCAGTTTTTACATTATTATTGCTATCAAGATATTCAATAGAGTATAAACAAGTATAATTTTTCATTTTTACTATTCTCCTTAGGGGGTTTTATAAATACAATAATGAAAGATACGACCACTTTCTAATTCATCTTGCTTTTGGTATTCTTCCCAAGAATACCATTTATAATTTTTATCATTACTAATATCACCAGTAATGTCATATATTCGACCTTCGATCCAAGTTGCAAAATGATTTATAATTGGATCATAAACTATATAAGTTTTGTAATTTTCAAATCTTTTTTGAAGTATTACAGTAAAATAATAGCACATACCGTTAGTAAAACAATCAAGTACATCATCTCCATATTTTTGATATTGATTAATAAAATCAGTAATTATTTCATATTTTTTCTCCTATTTATGATAATTAATGGTGATATGATGTAAATGAGAGTTCTCAATCCAGCAGATAGATACAAAACCGCCTTCTTCATTAGGATAAGATTCATCAATTAAATTCCATTGAATATCTAATGTTTCCATATAATCATTTACGGCGGTAATAGCTTCTTGAGTATATTCATTAGATGACCAAATATAATTTGAATCAGAATCAAGAATATCATAAATTTTATCTTCAATTACGGAAGGATGGAAACATGAATTAATTGTGGTCATAAAATTACCTCCAAAACTATTTTTCTAAGAGTTTCTTTTTAAAAAGAAAGAGAAAAAGTTCACGAGTGTAACACATTTTATCGGATACTATCGGTTACTTTATCTTTCTTTTTCTTTTATTTTACATATATATTATATCATATTTTTTTTATAAAATCAATTAGAAATAGTTTAATGTAATTAATTGATATATAATTTGTAGGACAGTGTAAGACAATTTATATAAAATAATTTTTAAATTAAGTATATGGAGGTGAGATAATTGGCAATGTTAACTATAAGAATCGATGACATTGAAAAAGAACTTTTGCAAGACTATGCTGAAGACCATGATACTACCGTATCATAGATTATTAGACGTTTAATAAAAGAATTCTTAGATAAAGAATTTGAAAGATAAGGAGCTAAAAACAAAATGCCAAATCAAAAAGTTAAAATCGTTTATTCACTTAGAATTCATGTTGCATTGCAACAATAGGGATTCGCACACATTACGGAAATGAAGAATCCGCAAAATCCACATTTAAACTGTTGGGTTTATGCGGCGACTCCGAACTTTATAACTGCCTTTGAGGCGCTTATAGGGGAGGTTCGCGCATGATTGAAATGTTTAAAGATACTGAAATGAGAAATAGCGGTCTGATTTTTAATAGTACATTTAATTAGATTAAGCAATTATATGCTATGGATCCTGAATTGGCAGGGGAGTTAGCGATCAGCGCAATTGAATTAGTCTTGACTGGAGATATTTCTAGTGATGACCCTATGATTAATTTAATGCTTGAACCTATGAAAGTTATTAATGAAAATAATAATGTTAAATATGATAATAAGGTTGAAAGTAGTAGACAGAAGAAGATTAATGACCTAAATTTGGAGAAAGTTGCCGAGCTTATGAATCTTGGTTATACGCAAAAATAGATTGGTGAAAGATTGGGTATGCCGCAGCAGAATGTTAGCTACAGAGTTGGTGTTATCCGCACGAAGTATCCAGAACTTTTACAAACAGATTCTACAAAAAGTTTGTAGAGTGTTTGTACAAATAATTTACAAACAGTACAAACAAATTTTACAAATAATACAAACACTTTACAAACAGTACAAATAGATACAAAAGAAAGTGTTTGTGAAGCCGATTCTGTTTGTCAGAGCAGTGTGAAGCCCGGTAAAACGACAAAGAAATTTGATAGAGAAGCTATGAAAAAGAATGGTTTTGACTTCTAATTTTTACAAAAACTTTACAAATAAAAATATACTTTACAAACAAAAATACAAATAATACAAATATTCTACAAAAATACAAATGCTCACAAAAAGAATGATATTGATAATGATATTGATAATGATATATTGAAACGTTTTGTGAAGGCCCTTCGGGCCCTCACAAATACTTATTACGCCCTCCGGGCGATAAATAAACTCCCTTGTGGGGAGTTTATCGGAGGCTCCATTTAAAAATCTCATTTGAAAAATGTAATAAAATTTGATATAATAATAGTAGAAAAAAATAAATGAAAAATCCAAAGGATTTTTTGTTTAAAATCTCATTTCAAAATTCAAAAATGAAATGAAATGAAAAACGAAAGGAAAAATGAGATGAATTTTGAATATTATACTTTGAAAAAATTAGCTAAAGAAGGTAGTAGAATCGGCAATTGGAATGGTAAAGCTGTGTTCGCTGCTAGTGTATCGAATTTGGAAAATCTTGGTAGTGGTGCTTTTTATGTGTTATATGATGATGAGAATAGGATTGTTGGAAAAGAAGGAAAACATTATTATACCTATGGCACCGTAAGTGAGAGTGGTATTGTAGACGAATATAGCTCTCGCCGCAGATATAATCATGTATGCGAAACTCAGCATAATCATGGTTATGAAGTTAATGCCGCGATGAAGTCTGCGGCTATGCCGCAGAGTGAGCCTATCTCTGCCGCAGTTTCCTATGCTCCTGGTTATGATGTGAGTGAGAGACCTATAGGGGATGTGAAGGCTGAGATTGATGTAGAGAAGGTGCTAAAGAGCGCACGTGAGATGTCAGTTGAGAGTCTCTTGGATGGATTCTTGGCTCATATTACATTTGATAATACTAAAAGGTGAAATTCTATGGGAACACTATTACAGTGTTCCCATTTTTTTTTATACCTTTTGGAAGAGAATGGAGGAAGATTGTGGAAATGGAGGAAGATTGTGGAAATGAGGAGTTTGCTGTGGCCCGATCGGTCCTAGACACATCATCACAATTTTCTCGACATCGTCTTCGTTATATATAAACCATATTCACCGATCGGCGTAACAAAAAATCCCCAGCATGAAAAACGCTGGGGATTAAAATTATAATGTTGTAGCTAATCTGTAGTTAGCTACATTTTTAATTGATTACCTCGTGTGATAAATTCGTCACTGAGAGATCATCTTAATGAAATCGCCTAATATATCATCATCGCTTCTGGTAATTTTAGACTTCACTTTTACGGGCTTAGGATCAAGTGCAGAAACCATTTTCTTAATATCTCTTAATGCACTGAACATTTCAGTGGAAGCCGCAATAATCTGTTCAACATCTTTTTCAGTTACAGCTATTTCATCAGCATCCATGCCTTCTAAAATTGCTAACTCCTGGACAATCTCAATAAGTTCCATAATTAAATCATGTTTAGCTGCTTCTTTTTCAGCTTCAGCTTCTTTTTCTGCTTCTAATCTAGCAGTATGTTCAGCAATAGCAGCATTCATGGCAGCAGCCATTTCTTTGCCGATAGCATCAATATCTTCACCGTTGGCCAAACGAGTTAAGAAATAATCTTTATTCATTAGTATATACCTCTTTTCCTTATTTATATAATAATTATAACAAAATTTTTTTTAAAAATCAATTGTGGAATTTTTGATTGCGGCAATCCGATTGATGGGATGAGTTTGGACAAACGTAATTGACTTTATTATAAAAAAATGTTATAATATAAAAAAACATTTTTTTACCGATCGGCCCCCAATAAAAAGATCGACTTTACTCGCATATGAAGTCCATATGTATGCATACCGATCGGTTTCCGATCGGCGTTAGTTTCGGGAAAAAATAGTGGGCCTGATCGGTCGCTAGAAGTAGCAGAAATTTTGCATATGGGGGTAGAAGATCGGGAATTCGGGCCTTAGCAGGCGCCCGCGGCCCGTTGACTTCCGGGAAAAAGATCGGAATGCCGCAAGCCGCACTTTTCGTGAGAAAAATGCTGAAATCACTTGACAAATCAAAATTCGTGCCGGGTACGCCAGTTGGCGGCACGCCAAAAAGCCCCCTATTTCACAAGGGGGCTGGAAGTAAGGGACAAAGCCCTTACTCTTTAAGACGGAAGTACGCCTTTCTTTTTTCTTCGACCCTGTCGATAGAAATATCAAGCATAGAGCGAACAATCGCAGACACTCTCTGATTGGTCATTTCTGCACATTCAGGAACAGTCTTAATAATATCAGTAATAGTGTAGAGTTTCTTAGGCTCTAAAGTGTCGAGAATAGCCTGCTTGATACCCTCATTTGCTACCTGCTGAGCAGTAGGTTTCTTTTCAGCAGAGTTTTTCTTTGCCAAAAGTTCAAGCTCGTGTTCAACAAACTTCTTCTCATCTTCGGTTAATGCATAATTCTCCATAATCTGTCTGAAGTAGTCAGCCTTAGTCATTTTCTTATTAGTCATAGTATCATTCTCCTTTTCTCATGTTGGGCGCTTTTGCCATCTCTTGTTTACATTATTATCTTACCATACTCTGTGGTATTTGTCAAGGCTTTTTTGGAATTTTTTTTATTTTTGCTTTGCTTGATTGGGTCTAACGCTCTATCGTGTGCACCCGACGATTACGCTCACGCAACTCGAAGCAACTGGGTTTTCCTTACCTTGTATAATTATTATACCACAGAGTTGGTAACTTGTCAAGAGGTTTTTAAAACTTTTTTGACTCGTCAGCCACGGGAGTCGGACCCACGCACATTAGGCTTGCCTGTGCTACCAAAGTTTTATCTCCCCTTGACAATTATTATTATAGCAGATTACCATTTTTTTGTCAACAGTTTTGGGAAAAATAATTAAAATATTTTTTTTCGATTTTTCTCTTGACAAATTTGCGGCGGTGTGGTATAATTGAAATTTTGGCCCGCCACGTATGTGCGCGGGCGGCTATTATAGCACATTGATCGGGGGTTGTCAATAGGCAAAATGCACAAAAATAAAATTTGTGCAAATTGCACAAAAAATCCGACTGAATTTCTCAGTCGGATTTTAACTACACCGCTAAATTTACATACTGCATAAAAATGTTCTGTGCTTCTTCAAGGTCAAAGTCTACGTCAAAGAATCGGTCATTCTTGTTGAACTTCTTAGGCCATCTGCGAATGTACCACGCACGAAACCAACTTTCGAAGCCCTCTGCGGGCAGATTTCCGCAATCCCAAACTTTATCGACTACAATTTTAACAATACCTAACTTTTCATAAGCTTTTAAATGTTCTTTCATTCTTGTGAGAACTTCTCGAATTGTAGTACCAACTTTGGAGAAAATTCTTTCGCCCTTTTCATTAAATGCTCTAATAAGATAGAATTTTTCGCCACCTTTTTCGTCAATGTCTGGGCAATGAAATTCAATGCCAGGGTGCTGTGGTTTACTTATTTCGTCCTTTTGGTTATTTTTCTTGCGTGAGTATTTAAACATTTCGCAAGCCTCTTCTAATAAGTGTGCAAATTTTCGCACATAATTACGAATAGTTGAAACTGCATAATTTGTGAGATTGGCAATAAATTCATAACTCTCGCCTTTTTTTTCTGACAGATACACAATCTGTCTATACTTAGTGTAACAATCTTCGTACTTATTGTATGCATTCATTTCTTTTTTCCTCTTTTCTTTGTTTTTGTTTTCCTTTAACTGTATTAAGTATAGCACATTTATTGTGTTCTGTCAATACTTTTTTTTGCAAGTTGGGGGAAATTTTTCCCCCATTTTCTTACTTTTTAGGTTTTCTTTTCTGAACTAAAGTCAATTCATAGTCATTTTCCCCAACTTTGAAAGCAATTTGCCTTTCTTTATTGGTAATTTCAACCATTTCATAGCCTTTTTCTGTCAAAAATTCAGCAATTTCGCTAATTATTGCAGATTTTGTTAAATTTTCTTTGCGAACTGGTGCTTTTTTTTCAGTTTTTTTAGTTTTTTCGTTAACATTTGCCCACTTTTTGGCTTGTTTTTCTTGTTCTTTTGGTAAATCGAAATAAACTCGCTTTCCCTTGTCGATAGCCTTGTCACATTCAATCATTTCGATTGCTTCTTCTCGTGTGACATCGAAAGTCTTCATAAACAATTTAATTTTTTCTTCCATTGTATCATCTCTCTTTCTTTTACTGTACCCTTATTATAGCACAGTATTGGCTATCCGTCAAGGGTTTTTAAGATTTTTTTTAAAAAATTTTTGCCCCCTTAGGGGCAAAGCCCCAAGGGATTAAACAAGGTAGCGGAAGTATGCCTTACGCTTTTCTTCCACTCTTTCCACAGATACGCCCAACAAGCCACGCACAATTGCGGATACTCGCTGATTGGTCAACTCTGCACACTCAGGCACAGACTTAATTAAGTCAGTGATAGTGAACAAGCGTTCAGGTTCTGCGGACAATACTGCCACGATTGCATCAGCAATTCCCTTGTTTGCGGTCTGCTGAGCAGTAGGCTTTTTCTCAGCGGAGTTCTTTTTAGCAAGCAACTCCAACTCATGGTCGATGAAAGCGATTTCATCTTCAGTGAGAGTATAGTTAGCCTTAATCTGTGCGAACATCTGAGCCTTAGTCATTTTCTTGTTTTCCATAGTATCAATTCCTTTCTTTGCGGTAGGTCGCTACCCTTTTTGTATTTTTATTATATCATAGGTTGAGCGGTTTGTCAAGAGTTTTTTTTAACTTTTTTTAAGAAGTTTTTTTCTTGTTTCTCTCTCCCTTTGATGATTTTATTATATCATACTTTATGGAGCCTGTCAACTACTTTTTAAAAGTTTTTTTATTTTTTTCTCTCTCGGTTTGATCGCTCTCCCCTCCTGACATTATTAATTATAGCACATCGCCCCGTAGAATACAATAGTCAAAATGCACAAAATTGGGAAAATTATTTTGTGCATTTTTTTCGATCTTTTCGCTTGACAAATTGCTGGTGGTGTGGTATAATGGAAATTCCGGTTGCGCAGGGCCGCAACCGGGCCGAGAAAAAGGAAAGGGCAAGTTTTCACTTGCCCATAATAGCGGTTTCTATTTCAAAAGCTTCATCGTAAAGCTTTGTTAATTCGGCTTGAAGTTCATCCACTCGTGTATAAATTTCCGCAAGCCTTTCTTGTCTTGCATCCTCGCGGAAATTCTCGGCAATTTCCTCTTCCCATGCGGACTCTTCCATGCCATTCGCACAGGAAGGGCAATAGATAGTGCCGTCATCTTCAATCATTGCGGACGGAAGAGCCATTGTCATTCCGCAACATGTACACGATACCACCATCGGCAAAGCGTTCTCCGCAAACCAAGAGCCTTTGATTTCGCCTTTTGGCATTTCCACTCCCATTTCTTCAAAAATATAAGTTTCAGCTGTTCTCATCATTTTCACTACCTCTCTTTCATGCTTTAAGTATAACACAAGTTGACTTATTTGTCAACCCATGTTACATAATTTTTTAAAGCAAATTCTGCAAGTTCTTTTGCATGAAATGGAAATGTTAATGTACTTGCACATTCTAAAAGCCACTGAAAAACCTGGTGCTCTTCCTCGACAAAAGGTGTTTTTTTAAAATCACTAAAATAGAATTTACTATCAGGATGTTTTGTACTAGCACCCCATAATTCTAATGTTAAATCTTTTTTACACTGCCCATTCTCATCCATTAAATCATAACACTCATAAACTTTAATCATTTTATTTACCTCTCTTTCATGCTTTAATTATAGCACACTCTTGGTAAAATGTCAACACTTATTTTGCAACTTTGGGATTTTTTAACCCCAAAGTTGTCTTTTCATTTTTTTGTGTTGTCTGTAACAATAAGCCATTATTTCTTTTTCAATCATTACATCTTCTAAACCTGTATGACTTTCTACAAAATCATTATCTTTTGAAATGTAGCGATACAGATGTTCTGCTTTCATTGACGGTTTGCCATTTGCTGTTAAATAACCATTTTTTTCGCAAAATCTTTTGTAAGTAGGCATTTTGCCAATTACATCTCTTGCCATTCTCATGGTGTCACAAACTTCCATACCATAGGGAAGAAAATATCTGTATTTTGATTTTGTGAGCCATCTCTGCGTGTTGTTTAAAGTGTTGTAATCAAATCTCATGTTATGAGCATAAATTTCATTGATTTCATACATTTTTATATCTTCTAACAGAGTTTTTCTAATTGTGTAAAAATCTGCAACAATTCTTGTACCATTTGCGATTTCTTCTCGATATTTTTTTAACTTCCACGCATAGTATGAAGATTGCATCAGCTCTTCTTCGTGATTGAAAATTTCATCTACTACAAAACTTCTTGCCACATAAACATTTGCTCTCTTGTCGGTTACAACCCAACCGCAATCATACACCCACATATTCATTGGGTCAACTCCCTCAAAGGTTCTGTCTAATGGGCAAGTTTCTGTATCAATAACGATTTTGTAAGTAATTCTTCTATCAATTTTGTTCATTTCTTTTGGTTTCCTTTCCTTTAACTGTATTTATTATAACACATTTAGTATCTATTGTCAACAGTTTTTTTTTTAATTTTTTTTATTTTTTTTGCAAGGGGTTGCCGTTCCAACTTTGCCGACAAATTAAGGTGGGTTACTGTCCTACGCACCGCCCCTTGACAATTATTAGTATACTACATTTCAATAGAAAATACAATAGACAAATTGCACAAATTTTAGGAAAAATATTTGTGCAATTTTTTCACAACTTTTCCTTGACAAAAATGCGGCCAGGTGGTATAATAGAAAATTCCGGTGCGCGCGAGCGTGCACCGGCGGGCATAAAAAGAGGGCCAGATTTTTCTGACCCTCTTTTTATTCTTCTTCATCAACATTTTTTTCAATAATTTTTACAACCATTTCAGTCATTTCTCTGCAGGTAATTCCAACTGCACCGGCTTCGACTATTCTTTTACACAACTCTGCACAATCACACACATCACATCTTCTCATTTTTCTTACCTCCTTTTTTTCTATTATAGCACAAAGAAGAGGGTTTGTCAACCCTCTTCTTCACTTAAATTTTCGATTGAGTAATAATCAAACTCTCTTTCATTTAACCATTCGTCTGCAAAGTCTAAAGCCTCTGTTTCTGATTCAGCTTCAATTTTATACACAGCTTCTTTTAGTACATGAATTTTGTATAATTTTTTCATAGATACTTACCTCCATTGGGACTTGTCGCCCCTTATAAAGTTTTACTTTCACTTACAAAGAATTTTGCATTGTAGTCAATTAAAACCTGCTTTACCAAAGAACTCTCTTCTTGTGTTGCACAGTAACAGTTTACAATCACGGAATCGCCAATTTCAATGTAGTTGTGTGGAATACCACCTTCTTTAAATAATGCTTTAACATGAGGTAAGTTTTCCATTTTGATGGTTGCTTCCACTTTCCATAATTTATCTTTACGAGCCTTTTCCTCAATTAACTTTACAACATAAACACCGACCAAATTACAAAGAGCAACGATGCCAGCCTTTAAGTATAAATCAAGGTCACAAAGCATGTAAATTGTTACGATAGTGTAAAGACCATAGGCAACCGCATTTACCAGAGCGGCTACCCCTTTTCCGCACTTGACAGTACAAATGCTTTTTACTGTCTGAATAATTACATTTAAGATATTTAATACGATGAATAGTAATAATAAATTTGTCATTTTTTTATTTCCTCTTCCTTTCCTTTATTGATATTATTGTATCACACTTCTACTTCTTTGTCAATACCTATTGGAGAAAAACATTTACATTTTTTCTTACCGCCATGCTGACCCTTGTAGCAACCACTTAACTCAGCACATTTATAACATTTGATTCCCTGTGCAATTTGTTCGCTTTTAATAAGATTTTTTATAAATAAATCAGAAAATTCATCTCCATCAGTATCACTTACTCTGTAAGCAATCCATTCCATTACTGTGCTGATACCATGCATGAATTTTTCATCGCCATTGCGGGCGTCGTATTTTCCAACAAGCAACCCGCAACCACTATTTAGCATGTCATTTAATACTATTCTATAAGCGTCTTGTATTGTATTTGCCATTATTCCAATTCCTCCAATACTTCTGTGAGGGTTGCATCGCAAACCTCTTTTTTATGGATGATTTTATCAATTTCACAATGGAGTAAATAAGCTTTTTTTGCCTTATTGTAAATAAGTTTTAACTGTACAGGAGTAAGGATTTCAAATTCTTCTTCAGTAATGTCAACTCCCATTCTTACTAATCTACTGTAAAGACTTCTTAAAGATAAATTTTTAAATTTCATAACTATCATTTCCTTTCGTTTTCTATAATTTAATTATACATTATTTATTTAATTTTGTCAACTATTATTTTTATTACCAAGCAGTTGCTTGGTATTCTGCTACAATGGAATTATACTCTTTAAACATTTTGAGAGCTTTGCTTTTGGTAATAGGACCAAATTCTGCGACATGCTCATCATAGGTTTTTTTATCCCAACATTCATAAACACCATCTCCACCCTCATTATAATGTTCTAATGCGAACGCGATCAATTCTTCATAAGTCATAGTTATTATCTCCTCTCTCTTTGTACCTTTATTATAACACACCTATCACTATTTGTCAACTACCATTATTAAAGAAATTATAATAAAAATTATTTCAAGCAACCACCAATTTTCAATGGGTTCTGTAAATACATTATTAGCGCAACAATTTAAAACTATAAACCAAATAATTGCTCTTATTCTCATTTTCATACTACTGTTACCTCTCTTTCATGATTTAATTATAACACATTATAGGAAAAATGCAAGTGGTAATTTTGCACAAATTTTTCGAGTAAAATTTGTGCAAAGTGACTATTGACAGAAAAACCGGCCATGGCGCTAGTGCGCGGCCGGCCAATTATACTACATTTATTTATTTTTGTCAAGTGGTAATTTTGCACAAAAAAATAGGCGAAAGTTTAATACTTTCGCCTATTGATTTAAGAACGAGGACACGCAAGAGTCACTTTATATTTCGTTCCATTGTGAGTAAACACGAACTCACGTTCCGGATTGTTGATTGTAAAATCATCAACTCCCAAAGCTTGCAAACCATCCATCATTGCGCAACAGATTTCTTGTTTTTCGGGTTTAGCTTTTTTCTCCCTTTTTATTGGTGTGCTATTGGCTTTACGGTCAGCTTGTCGAGCTTTTTTAGCTCCTTTCTCAAGTTCTGGGTCAAGTTCAAAAAGTTTTGCTCCTTTATCTATTGCCCTATCATCCTCAATCATTTGAAGAGCCTCTTCTCTTGTAAGACCCAAGAGAGCCATGTGTTTGGAAACTAATTTTTCATCTACCATAAACTCACTTCCTTTCTGTAATTATAGTATAGCACAGACGAAGTGAGTTGTCAAGTGCTATTTATTATTTTTTGAAAAGTGGGGAGATTTCTCTCCCCAGGCATTACTCCGCAATCTTGCGGAAATAAGCCTTTCTCTTTTCTTCTACTCGCTCAATTTTGGTATCAAGCATGGAGCGAACTAAAGCAGATACACGCTGATTTGTAAGTTCAGCACATTCTGGAATAGTTTTGATAAGGTCTGTAATGGTGTACAGCTTACCACTTTCCATTCCGTCATAGATTGCGTTGCAGATACCTGCGTTTTCTACCTGCTGGGCGGTAGGCTTTTTTTCTGCAGAATTCTTCTTTGCAAGCAACTCTAATTCATGTTCAACGAATTTCTTTTCATCTTCCGTCAACGCATAGTTTGCAAGAATCTGTTTGAAGTAATCAGCCTTAGTCATTTTTTTAGTGTTAGTCATAGTATCAATTCCTTTCTTTGTGGTAGGTCACGACCCTTGTTTTGTTTACAATGTTATTATAGCATAGGTTTGGGTTTTTGTCAACCCCTTTATTAAATTTTTTTTCTGGGTTTCACTCCGCCTAGTCCCTGAATTTACACACCCACGGGTTTTGGTTCACATTTATATACCGCACAACGGAGCGACCGTGCGGTCGGAAGTCTTTGTCGGCTTGGTCTTACGCGGTCAACTTGCGACCTAACCTTTTCGGAGTTGCCTTACCTCTTCCTTACATTATTATTATATCATACTTGGTGAAGTTTGTCAACACCTTTTTGATATTTTTTTTCGGATGTTCTATTTGCTAAAGGTCATTCCCGACTTCGCCTTGCGGAGAGATATTGGGAGTCGAACCCACATTAGACAGTTTTAATGCCCCATAGCCGCTATTGCCTTATCTCTCTTTGTGTCTTTATTATAGCACACTGTGTATTATTTGTCAAGAGGTTTTTTCAAATTACTTTGATTTCTTTTAAGAGAACTTCACGTAAGCGTTCATCGCTCTCCCTCTTGACAATTATAGTATAGCACACCTCTAAGAAAAATGCAACAGGTAATATTGCACAAATTTAGGAAAAATTCCGGATCGATCTTTGTACAACTTTTCTCTTGACAAATTGCTGGGGGTATAGTATAATGAAAATTCACGCCGCCCACAACCCAGGGCGGCGCGCCCAAATCTTCAATTGAAAAAGCTCTGGGATTAGTCAATCCCAAGAGCTTCATTAAATTCCTCTTCTGAAATTTCTTCCCAAGAGCAAGTGCAATCTGAATAATAGTTTTCCTTTTCTTGCTCGTATTCTTCTTCGGTCATTTCTCCTTCTTCTACTGGGTCATAATTCCAGCCGAATAGTAAGTAATCAAATGCCTCTGCATTATCACGAGAATAGTCTGCGCAAAGTGATTCAAGTTCCTGCTCAGATAAAGCATTTTCTTCACACTGGTAAAAAGTATTTTCAGTTCCAGAAAATGGAGTATCTGCGGTAAATTTGTAGTATTTCATAGAATTTTCTCCTCTCTTTTGATAATCTTATTATACCACATAGGGTTGACTTTGTCAACCCTTAATCGTTATAAATTTTAGAATAAACGGTCTTGTAAGTGCCACCCATCTGCTTTACTGCAAGAGCTTCCGCAAGCGTTCTAACAATCTTTCTTGTTTTGTCAGGATAAACCACTAAATAAGATACTTTTGTCATAATCATTACCTCTCTTGGTTTTTTTTATTTTTGTAGGGTAGCCTTAGTCCGTTCGCACTTTAAACCCTCATGCGTCTTGCGTACTATTTGTATAGCGGGTGGTAGGTCTTTGGTTAGTGGCTCTATTCTAACCTTTCAATTTACAGTCTTACTTTGACACCTTGCGTCTTCTCAACTTCGCCTTTTCAAGAAGTATTCAGTTGAGTTGCATTCCTACTCTGCTAAGGTTCGCTTATTGCATCCCCGCTTTGTATCTTTATTATAACATAGAGATTGAAATTTGTCAACCCTATCTTTTATTTTTTTTACATCCAAGAAATTTCTAAAACACGTCCTTTTCTTCTTACCGTATAATAATTTTCTGTTAACTTAGTTACAATAACTTCAATGTCAACATCTGCATCCACGTGAAATGAAGTATAGAAATTTCCACTCTCTGCAATTCTCTGCATCTGAGGAGCAATTTTATTTTCGAGAACTTCAATTGCTTTATTCTGCCTTTCCGCTAATACTCTGTTGATAGTTTCCATTGTGATTTCTTTTAATTCATTTGCGTTTTTCATAATTTTTCATTTCCTTTTCTTTATTGTATCTTTATTATAGCACATGAATTTCTTTTTGTCAATACCTTTTTTTAACAATCATCTGAATAGCATCCCATGTATGGGTCAAATCCGCAATCATCATCAATGTTATCAGGCTCATCCCATTCCTCATCCTCTTGGTCATCAATACTATCCCAAATTGCTTTACTTTTTTCATCAAAATTTGCTTCAATGTGATAACTGATTATTTCTAAATCTCCCCATTTTTCTAACTGTTCAATAAGTTCTTTTATTGTTCTTGCCATTTTTGCCATGTCTTTTATTTCCTTTCCTTTATCTTGATTTAATTATAACACAAGACCAGCTTATTGTCAATAGTTTTTAAAAAATTTTTTGGGTTGGCTTGGGGGATTAACCCCAAGTCCTAAGAGCCAAATAGCCGACCACGATAAGAGACCACTCTGGAGTCATGTAATTTTCTCCACCGGAATAGTTTACTAATACTTCGCCCGTGGAGTTATCAATTAAATCAAACTCGGCTCTCTCTTCTGCTCTACTAAGTAATTCTTCACAAACAATATTTACTTCATTTGTGCATACAGAAATAGTTCTGTCTCCATAGTAAACATTAACAGTGTACAAAAAATTTCCATTCATCATAATTTTCATTTCCTTTCCTTTTCTATTATTATTATAGCATTTATTTATTAAATTGTCAATAGTTATTTTTTAAGTTAGTGCTTTTTTATAAAAAAGCACTAACTTGAGCAATACCTCTATCTTTTAAGTATTCACAAAATTCATCAGCTGGTAAGAGGTCTGCAAGGTTCTTAATGGTTGAATTATAAGATTCATACTCCTTTTTAACTTCAAACTTTATTCTTGAATTTTCATGGTAAGTATAATCTCTAAGTCGCCAAAAGCCGCCTGGAAGGATTAACTTTCTTGTGTTAAAGATTGTGTGTTCGATTTGAGCTCCTGGCACAAAACCTAATTCTACCAATTCCCACATAGAAGAAAAACTTAATTCTCTTGAATTCCACTCTTGGCAACTATCTTCTTCCCAGTATCTAATATTTTTCCAAATTGAGCAATCTCTCCACTCCCCACCATTTACTCTATAATAAGTTCTTTCATCGACCAATTTTCTCATAATTTTTATTTCCTTTCCCTTTCTGTAATTATAGTATAACACATTCGGGAAAAAATACAATAGGCAGATTGCACAAAATTTATCCAGAAAAATTGTGCAATCTGCCTATTGACGTAAATTCGGCGCGCAATGGCCGTGCGCGCGCCGTCCAAGTCAAATGACTTGGACAGTTCCTCTGCTACCATCTTTATAAACTCTTTGGACTAGATAAGCATCTGATCCCATGATCCGCACTGCTGTTTTTACATCTTGATAACTATTAGCTACCACTTTACTAGTCGACCCATCTTTGTGTTTTAAAATGTACTGATTGCGTTGTGCCATTATTCCATTTCCTCCTCTTCTTTTTCATGATACTCTTTCCACATTTCTACGAAAACTTTTCCAAGTTTAATCGCCATTATTACACACAAAGTGCCAGCCACACCTACGGCTACCCAACCAATATTTTCAGGTACTTTACAAATCATTTCTAACATTTTTATCATTTCCTTTTCTTTTGTTTCTTTCTGTATTTATTATAACACGTTCTTAAATACTTGTCAATACTTTTTTTAGAAATTCTTAGATTTCTCTAAGAATTTCTAAAATATTTTCTACTCCGTAGGCTCTACCAGTCCAATTGTTTCTATTTCTTTCTTCATCATCAAAAAGAATGTCAAGAGGATTTTCGCAGAAGTTCTGTTTTGGAGTTCCGTAAGGCACGATTGTAATTCTATCCCATTCAACACTCGGAAGATGTTTCTTGAGCCAATCAAGTTTTACTTCAGTAACTGCTTTGTTATATTCATCACTTCCGCTTTTGCTTAACCAAGAGATAACTGCAAGATTGTAACCATTTCTCTGTAAAGTGTTAAGTCTGCGGGCAAGGGTTGCAAGTCTTACAAGTGGAGTTGCTACTGCATAAGGAGTAGTATCTTCTGCAAGTAAGTATTCTAACCAATTTTCTACTCCGTAAAGGTCTGCGATTGTTCCGTCCATGTCAAAGTTTATTGTAATGTTCATTTTCTTCATACTTGCTACTTCCTTTCCTTGAGAGATTTACCTCTCTCTTTCTATAATTATAATACCATACTATCCATTATTTGTCAATAAGTTTTACAAAATTTCTTCAAAAATTTCTTCTTTCCGCAGATAAAAAATTCCTTCAAAGTATTCATTAAATTTGTAGATACTCCACTTAGAAATTACATCAACATAGTTTTCTCCCAGGTCTTCACTAATTGTTGTAATTGTATCATTTTCTTTGACAATTTCAAGGTGTCCCCAAATCCAACCATTTATAATTAAGTATTTAATTGCATCGCTACATTCTTTCGCCAATCCAATCATACCATGATTATCTTCATTTATTACAATCGCTGTCATACTATTTACCTCTCTTTCTATAATAATTATAACAAATTATAATAAAAATGTCAATAGGTAAATTTACACGAAATCAGGAAAAGTAATTTGTGTAATTTTTTTAAAGATTTTGCTTGACAAATTGTTGAAACTATAGTATAATGAAAAACCGGCGCTGGGGACCGGCGCCGGCCAGGCCAAAACCGCAGAAAAAAAGGAAAGGAGCAGGTTATTCCTGCTCCATAACTTCGTTGAATTCCTCTTGGCTGATTCCAGCTTCCTTTAAGATATCCTCAAGACTTCCGTACTGAATTGCGTATTCTAACATTTTTGTTTCCTCCTTTATCTCTCTCTTTGTACTTTTATTATAGCACCAAGAGAGAGATTTGTCAATACTTTTTTTAATTATTTTTTATAAATTTTACATAAGTCCATTCCCAATCTTCTTTATTAACTTCCTTTGTAAATCCTTTAAGTTCGAAATCTTCAATCAAGTATTTTACCATTGCGCTATTATATTTTTTACAATACCATTTATCGTACCATTTTGCGTAAGAGCTCCAGTAAAATCCCCATTCTCTGAAGTATCTTCCGATACTGTTTTCTTCTCTGTCAATGTCAGCTTTCTTTGGAAATGCGTAAGTGATAATTCTATCAGTTCTTTTATCACTCCATTTCATGCGGTTTTTGAGATAATGTCCCAACTTATCTAACCAATAAACCAGAATCATCAAAGGATACAGAAGAATGTATTCTGTTTGAAACTCTTTATATTTATAAATCCTTTTTGCTTTTTTAACTTTCTTTTCTTTTAATACTGCGTTAAATGTATTTTCTTTCATGTTTTTTATTTCCTTTCCTTTATTGTATCTTTATTATAGTACGGGGTTGGTATTTTGTCAACCCCTTTTATTCATTTTCTTTAATTTTTTTATTTTTTTGTCTGTTATAAGAACCTTTACCTTTTTTATTCTCCACCACAGATCCACGCTTGCGGAAATGTAAATACTGCTGTAACTCTTCGCCCTCCATTTTAAACATACTCTTATTTATCTTTTTCTTTTTATTCATTTTGTAGACCTCTCTTTCTCTCTCTTTCTATAATTATTATACTACAAAAAGGGTTGTTTGTCAACCCTTTATTGATAAATTTCTTTCATTTAAATATTGTGCCACTTTATCGGCGTCAAACTGAAGAAGTCTTTCCATAGATATTTTGTAGGGTTCGTCAATGTAAGTTTCTTTCCATTGTCTTTCTGTACCATTGTCAATCCAAGTCTTTGTCTTTGTAAAGAATTCAATTCTTCTCTTCTTAGACCACAAAGCTCTATACCAACGATTAGCAGGCACTGCCAAACCGTGTCTATCCATGTAGTCCCACAGACTATCAAAGGTGTGCCCTTCTCCTGATACATAGGTATCTGTCCAAGCTTCTGTATCATCCAATAGTACAACCCAGCTGTTTTCCCTTGCGATAACGCCGTCTATTTCAAAAGTTTCTGTTCTTAAGTATGTATTCATCATAGTTTTTATTTCCTTTCCCTTTCCTTTGTATCTTTATTATAACACTACTGCATCTATTTGTCAACACTTTTTTTACTAATTTACCAGCAATTATTTGTTGCTACTGCATCGGAGTAAGCTGCGAGTATACTGTCCATGCTGGCACTTGCAGGGTCCGCACTGCCGCAATCATTGTGTCTCCACGCGTTAGCTGTTAGCTTGCCACTCTTGGACATGCGTGCACGCTCTCTTCTTACCTCTCTATTAAGCTCATCAATGTATGCGTTATAGCCAGTCATTGTATTGTACCTCTCTCTTCTCTCTTTGTACCTTTATTATAACACGTTAAGGGGCTTCTGTCAACCCCTTATTTTCTTTTTTCTTCATACTCTACTGCCATGTTGTACAAGTATTCCACAAAGTCTTTGCTCTTGCTCATGAGTCTATTGCGGTTGAAATTGATTACCATGCCTGTATTTTCGATGTAGTCTAACATTGCTTTTTTAGTCATTTTGTGTATCTCCTTTATCTCTCTCTTTGTATCTTTATTATAGCACGAAGGGGGTTGTTTGTCAACCCCCTTTTTACATTTTTTTTATTTTTTTATAACAACTTCTACTATCTCATCATCATTAATTGTGTTATCTGTGTAGGCAGTGAACATCTTAAGGTCTACCTTAGTGCCAACCTTGGGCACTTCTTCGTCAGCTACATAGCACCATTCATTGCCAGTGTTATCTACTACATAGACAGCCTTTCCGCTTGTCTCTACTACCTTACAGTCTTTGCGTGTGTAGTGTGTTTCAACGTGTCCAACAATTCCGAACCCCACTACGATTATTGTAAGTGCCACTAATCCCATAATTGTTTCTTTTGCTCTCTTAGTCATTATTAAACCCTCCTGGATTATCTCTTTTCTATGATTTAATTATAGCACATGAGTAGTATTTTGTCAACACTTTTTTTTATTTTTTTCCGTTAATTTTTTAACAATCTTACTACTTACAAAGTGTATGACACTTTGTAAGTAACTTTACAACACTAAACTTCTACACTTCACCGCGCTAAAGTGCAAGCCCCGTTACTCACAAAATGGGAAATACTTTTGTATTAAAATTTTTATAGATTTTGCTTGACAAATTGCTGAGAGTATGGTATAATGCAAATTACGCTGCGCGCGCCCGCCCAGGGGCGGACAATGCAAGGGGTAGCGCATCTTCGCTGTGTTTATTCTTGGAGAATGCAGACAATAGACTCTATAAATTTATTTAAATAAAATTATAAGGGGGGGTGTATTTCAGGAAAAAATTTTTTTTAATTTGTGATTTTGATTTTGCCTGGGCATAATAATCCTGAAATTCATTTTTAATTTCAGATTACGGGTAAAATAAAAAACGGAATTGTATTTCACAATTCCGTTTTATTTTTATGAATGATCCATTGTTATTGCCGTGTTGCAACTTCCTTCGATATAATTAACAAGATCTAATAAAGTATCTAGTTCAGTACTTGTATATGTATTACTAATTTTTGTTTCCGTTGTAGCGATCGTTGAATCGACTTCGCCGCAAGAAATAGTAACGCTATATGGTTCAATATAATTTGGACAAATTGTAGACGGAAATCCTTCCCAATCAGTAGTGCAAGTTCCCGTTACAAATACTACCTATTGCATAAAATAATGCCATACATATCCATTAAAATCAATTGCTGTACCCATATATTGACAATGACTTAATTCATCTGGATACTCCCATCCAGTGCCCCACGCAATAAATTCATAATCACTAGGACATTTAGTATCATCAACAACTGCCCAAATATGCGGCCATCCATTTTGATTTTTAATATCTAACCATTTAATTACATGAGCATTAATTGTAATTGTTTCACCATCTCTTGGTAATTTATATTTCAGAATTCTCTTGCTCATTTTGCCTTAACTCCTCAGTTAATTTTTTATCCAGCCGCACACACAAAAACCAGCTATTATCAACGAAGGTGGTATAATATTCCATCATATCGCCAACTTCAATTTTGAATTTGCTACGTAAATGCGCCGGAATAATTACTCGTCCAGAAGAATCTACTTTATAACTTTGATTCTCAGGAATTAATTGAACATTTTTAATCCATTCGCTTTGTGGCATTTTTATAAACCTCCATTTCTTTTGATAAAATAACATTTTCCAAGAGTGCACAACGTGTGAGTAAGCCTACTCCTCCTGGAACTGGGGTAACATCTCGTCCTTCCGTATTATAACAATCCCCAACCAGTTTTCCATCTTTGTTAAAATTAATTCCAACATCAATTACTGGTTTATAGATTGGATAACAATTTAAAAAATTTGTTTTTCCAACTGCAGATACAATTAAATCAGCAATAAATAAGTATTCAGACATATTTTTTGTTTTACTATGGCATAATGAAACAGTGGCATTTGCATCAGTCATCATTTTTGCTAAGGGCTTTCCTACAATATTGCTGCGGCCAATAATTACAACATTTTTCCCTTCAAGATTATAATCACAATACTTTAAGTAGTCCATAATTCCTTTTGGCGTTGCTGGACTAAATAATGAATCATGTCTAAATCCATCAACGTCCTTGTCTGCTGGGATTGCGGCTGCGGCGATTGAAGATCGGATATGCTGAGGTAAAGGTAGCTGGACAATAATGCCGTTGTAATATTCATACATATGAGATAATTCATCATCAAGTTCAAATTCTGTCATATTTTCTGGATAAATATATACATCAGCAATAATTCCAACTTCTTCGCAATCTTTTACTTTATTTTTAACATAGCGATTTGATGCTTCATTTTCCCCAACTTGAACAATTGCAAGTTTTGGAGCTTCATTTAATTTTAAAATTCTTTGTTTATAACTTTCTTTTAATTCTTCTGTATAATTTTTAATGTCTTTTAAAATCATTACTGTTACCCTCCTCATATTTTAAATTTGATTTCCATGTCCATTTATTTTTTTGAAAAGCATAAACTATTACATTTCCAAATATGAATGGCTGTTTTAATAAATTTAATTCTTCATCATCCAATTGATAAAATATATTTTCATAATATTTTTCTATAGAGTCTTTAGTGTTAATTATAAAATTTATAATTTTTTCTTCATTATAATGAGAAAAATCAGTTATTATTTTTTCTTCACTCATATCGAATTTCACTATAGCAATTACTGTGGCTGGATAATATTTATTATCATAAGCAATTTCTGATTTATTAGAAATTTTATTTGCTATAGTATTCATTATACTTTCAATAGTGCTCAAGGTATTTTTTGATACCTGCAATCGCCAAAAAATAAACGCCATTGTGGCGAGTAGACAAAATGATAATACAACTATCAAAGTAATCATAATATTACTCCTTATCTTATTTATCTATTAAAATTATAACAAAAATTTTTTCTTTTGTCAAATTTTTATTATATGGTCAATATTTATTAATTTTTATATTAAAAAATTTTTAATTTTTATATTAAAAAACTTGACATAAAAAATTTTTTCTGGTATAATTGTAATGTAAAGACTGGAGGTAAAGTAATGATTAAATTAGATTATACTTTAGAATCTCCAGAAGAAAGAAAATAGCTAGTCGAAAAAATATTAGAAGAAACTCCAAATCCAACTCCACAATATTTGGAAACTCTTTCAGACTATCTAGTTCTTTGTATGGAGAAACAAGAAAAAAAAGAGCGCAAATTATTAACTGAAAACCGTTTGGCAACAGTAAATAAACGTGAAACCTCTTTCGAAGGACTTGTCTCCCAACTTGAAAATGGCGAAGATGGCATTTATAATATGATAACAGAAAATAAAAATACGATTTTTCAACCAAAAGTAATGATTACAAAAAAAGATGTAGAAGAGATTCCTGGATTAGCACAAATAAGAGAAGCCATTAAATTTTGGGAGTAGAAATTAAAAACTGCTACCGGACGTGAAGCTTTTATTATTAAAACAGCAATTATTGATTTGCGAAAAGATCAATATATTTTAAAAGATGCTTATCGTAAACCAATTATTCAAAAAAATATCACCCGTTCGAGAAATTTTATACCTTTAGAAAGCGATTTTAGTTTTGATAAAGAGGGTTTTGTTGTCCCGAAGGGTGTTTCTTTATGTGATCCTAAGGTTGTATCAGCAATCCTATGTAATTATTCTCTTTTAAAAGAAAATAGTTATGGAGAATTTGAAAAAGATTTATGGTATTTAATGTGGGAATTTGATGAAGTTGCGGATGCGGCTTTAAAAGATTATCCTTTATATGATCGTATTTGTGAATATAAAGTAGACGGATTACAAAATATTGATATTTAGGAAAAAGTTCAAGAAGAATTTGGTATTAAACATAGTGTAGAATATATTTCTAGTTTGTGGAGAAATAAAATTCCTAAATTAATTGCGTCTGAAGCCGAAGACAGATTACTATATAGTTATTTTTTAAATAATGAAAAAGGAAAATATAAAAAATGTAGTCGCTGCGGCGAAATAAAATTAGCACATAATAAGTATTTTAGTAAAAATAAAACTAGCAAAGATGGTTTTTATAGTATATGTAAAAATTGTCGTAATTCAAAGGGCAAGAAATAACAATTCCAACTTGTTGATTTTAGCTTATATAAAGGAGGAATTTTTATGGCTCAAGAAAGTTTTTATTGTGAAAAATGTAGAAAAACAATGAATGCCGATTAGTTTTATGGTTCCAATAATTTAGAAAAGTACACAGAAGGTAAATTAAAACAATGTAAGAAATGTATTACAATGCATGTTGATAATTTTAATCCTGATACTTATCTATGGATTTTACAAGAATGTGATGTTCCATATGTTCCAGAAGAATGGAATAAATTATTGACATCTTATGGTAAGGATAGATCAAAACTAACTGGCGCAACTATTTTAGGTAGATATTTATCTAAAATGAAATTAAAGCAATGGCGAGAGTATCGTTGGAAAGATACTGAATTTTTACAAGAAGTTGCTAATAAAAAAATTGAAGAAACAATGAAACGTCAGGGTTATGAGGCTGCGGAAATTGCTCAAGCGATCGCTACTGCTAGTATTCCGATGCCGAGTGGTATACTTGAACAACCAATTTATCAAGAACCAAATCCTTTCTTGTCGTCAAATACTGACGACTATTTTGCGGAGCAAAATGGAGGATAGGACGATTTTATTGACGATTTAACTGAAGAAGATAGAACTTATCTTCGATTAAAATGGGGTAAAACTTATAAACCAGAAGAATGGATTAGACTTGAACAATTATATGAAGAAATGATGAGTTCTTATGATGTTCAGGGAGCCGGACATATTGACACTTTAAAATTAGTATGTAAAACATCTCTTAAGGCAAATCAATTGATCGACATTGGTGATATTGAGGGTTTCCAAAAGATGAGCAAAGTTTATGATAGTTTAATGAAGTCTGGTAAATTTACTGCAGCTTAGAATAAAGCTGAATCTGGAGAATTTATTGATAGTATCGGAGAGCTCGTTGCTCTCTGTGAAAAGGAAGGTTTTATTCCTAGATATTATATTGATGAACCAAATGATAAAGTTGATAGAACACTATAGGATTTACAAAATTATACTCGCGATTTAATTAATGAAGAAACTAATTTAAGTTCTATGATTGAACATGCTTTAAGAGAAATCGAAAAAGATAAAGAAAATGAAGCTAAATTAGAATCTGATGATGGTGTTGATGATGAAGATGCTTTTGAAGCTTCTTTATTTGAAGATGATGCTGAAAAGGTACTTCAAGATGAAGATTTCGCTGCTTTCACAGATTTTGAAGAAGAATTAGAAGAAGATGATGAAGCTTTTCTAAAATCTATTTTAGGTGAATAATATGGCATTACAAGATCTTTTAAATTTAACTCAATCTAAAAAAAAGATTGGACTATCTGAAGAACGTGTTCGTGCTATTATTCCACAAGCTAGAGAATATATAGCTTTTTGGCGAGAATATCCAGATTTATTTATTGATTTCTTACAAGATGGTGGTAATCCAGAAGTTAAGAAAGAATTAAAATTTTATTTTTATCAACGAGTATTTTTACGTGCGGCGATGCGATATAAGTATGTTTACATGGTATTCCCTCGTGCGTATTCAAAATCATTCTTATCTATTATGGTTTTAATGTGCCGTTGTGTACTTTATCCGGGAGCAAAATTATTTGTTACTTCCGGTGGTAAAGAACAGGCTGCTGGCATTGTAAAAGAAAAGGTTCAAGAAATTTGTACTCTAGTTCCTGCATTCCGTCGAGAAATCGATTGGACAAGAGGTAAAACACTAGAGGGTAAAGATTATTGTAAATATGTTTTCAAAAATGGGTCTTATTTCGATAATATTGCGGCTCGTGAGAGTTCGCGTGGTAAGCGTCGACATGGAGGACTAATCGAGGAATGTGTTGGTGTTGATGGAACAATTCTTTCCGAAGTTATTATTCCTACAACAAACGTTTCTCGTAGATGTTTGGATGGTACTGTTCATCCAGAAGAGACGCTGAATAAGAGTCAAATTTATGTTACTACTGCAGGATGGAAAAATACTTTTCCATATGATAAATTGATTACTTTACTTGTTCGTATGGTAACTGAGCCTGAAAAGGCAATTATTATGGGCGGTACTTGGCGTATTCCTGTTTTGGTTAAATTACTTGATGCGAACTTTATTAAAGATTTAAAGAATGACGGAACTTTTAACGAAGCTTCTTTCGCTCGTGAATATGAAAGCCGTTGGTCTGGTACTGTTGAAGACGCGTTCTTTAATGGTGAATTCTTTGATAGAAATCGCAAATTATAGAAACCTGAATATGAACATTCCGGCAGAAGTGCATCGAATGCTTATTATATTTTATCAGTCGACGTAGGTCGTAAAGGATGTGATACTGTTGTTTGTGTATTTAAGGTTACTCCACAGGCGCAAGGACCTGCGATTAAATCATTGGTTAATATTTATACAATGACTGATGAACATATGGAAGACCAAGCGATTAAATTAAAAGGTTTATATTATAAATATAAAGCTAGAACAATGATAATTGATGGTAATGGTCTTGGTATTGGTTTAATTGATTATATGGTAAAATCTTAGGAAGATGATAATGGAGATTTTTATCCTGATTTTGGGGTAGAAAATGATGATGAAGGTTATTATAAAAAGTATCGTACTGCAAATACTGAGTTCGATGCGATGTATATTTTAAAAGCAAATGCTCCTATTAATACTGAGTGTCATGCAAATGCGCAGACTCAATTACAAGCTGGAAAAGTGAAGTTCCTTATTGATGAGCGTGCGGCCAAGGAAAAATTATTGTCAACTAAAGTTGGTCAAAATATGAAACCTGAAGAAAGGGCAGAATATCTTAAACCGTTTACCTTAACTTCCATATTAAAAGAGGAGATGATGAACCTTCGTGAAGAAAATGAAGGTATCAATATTATTCTAAAACAAGCTAATCGTGGAATTAGGAAGGATAAATTTTCCGCTTTTGAATATGGTCTTTATTATATTAAACAAGAAGAAGATAAAAAGAAGAAAAAGAAAAAGTTTAACGCCAAAGATTGGTGTTTCTTAAATTAAGGAGGTTGGACATATGAGAGCCTCTCGAGGAGAGATTAAGATTGAAGAAATCTTAAAGGAAGCCGAACTTCCATTTAAAATGGAATATACCTTCCCGGACCTTAATAGTCCAAATGGCCGACCTTTAAGATTTGATTTCGTTGTTTTTGATGATGATGGTAGAATCGATTTTATTATTGAATATCAAGGAAAATAGCATTATGAACCTAGTGCTAAATTTGGTGGTAAAAAAGGTTTTTATCAATAGTAGTATAATGATAATCAAAAACGACGTTTTTGTGCTTTACATGATTTTAGGCTGATTGAAATTCCATATACTGATGAAAATTTAATCTCCTATGACTATATTATGAATTTAGCAGGATATTAAAAGGAGGTGGAGTTTTGGAACAGAACAGATAGGATGAAATCCGTATAAAAGGTTTTAATATAATGGATAATCGTTCCACCGAATATGGTAGGATAAAAATTAATACTAAAACCCTGGATGACGCAGTTCTAAATCTTGGTTCTATTCAAAATGTGACACGCGGTATGATTAATAAATGTGTCATTTATAGAGCTTTGATGGATAATGATGTTGTTCGTTTACGTGAAATTTCAAACTACTTTTATAAAACTAGCGGTATTTACCAAAAAGTTTGTAATTATGCGGCAACCACATATCGTTATGACTGGTATGTTGTACCAGAAGTATATGATGAAAAAAGTAAAACTAATGAAAAGATTTTAACAGATTTCCATAAAGTTTTAAATTATCTTGATAATTCTTATATTGCTAAAGTTTGTGGCGATATTGCTCTTGGAGTTGTTAAGAATGGTGCATATTATGGTTATATTGTTGATAGTCCAAAAGGTATTATTATTTAGGAACTTCCAATTAACTATTGTAGAAGCCGTTTTAATGTTGGTAATTTACCAGCAGTTGAATTTAATATGAAATTTTTTGATTAGGCTTTTCCAGACACTACTTATCGTATGTAGGTACTTAATATGTTTCCTGATGAATTTAAAAAAGGATATGTTGCATATAAAAGTGGCAAATTAACAGCAAACTAGAAAAGTATTTTTGATACAGATTCAGGATGGTGGATGCTGGAACCTTAGAAAACTGTAAAATTCAGTTTTAATAATGGTGGCAATGGAGCTGCCGATATCCCTTTATTTATTAATGCTATTCCATCAATTTTAGATCTAGATGCTGCACAAGATTTAGATCGTAGAAAACAAATGCAAAAATTATTAAAAATTATTGTTCAAAAACTTCCGATGGATAAAAATGGAGATTTAATTTTTGATGTTGATGAAGCAAGGGATATTCATAATAATGCTGTATAGATGTTAAAAAGAGCAATTGGTGTTGATGTATTAACAACTTTTACAGATGTTGATAGTATTGATATGTCAGATAAAAATACAACTACATCACAAGATGATTTATCAAAAGTTGAACGTTCTGTATTTAATGCTCTTGGTATTTCTCAAAATTTATTTAATACTGATGGTAATTTATCATTAGAAAAATCTATTTTAAATGATGAGGGATCTTTACGAACATTATTATTATAGTTTGAAATTTTCTTTGATCGCATTGCACAATCTTTAAGTGCGGCAAGAAAAAAATATAACTTCAGATTATATATGTTAGAAACTACATAGTATAATTATAAAGAATTATCTAAAATGTATAAAGAGCAAGTTCAATTAGGATATTCAAAGATGTTACCCTAGATCGCTCTTGGTCACTCTCAAAGTTCTATTTTAAATACTGCTTACTTTGAGAACGAAGTTATGAAATTGAGTGAAATTATGATTCCTCCTTTAATGTCTTCTACAATGAATATGCAAGATTTAAAGGACAAAACTAGTGAAACTCAAACAAATAAAACTCAAAATAAAACAGGAGGATAGATTTCTACTGATAAAAAAACTGGTAGACCTGAAAAGGATGATAGCCAAAAATCAGAGAAAACTATTCAAAATAAAGAATCTATGAGCTAAGGAGAAGAGAAATGCATACGAGTATAAAATTGGATACTCCAATTGAATTCATTAATATTACTCCTCTTAATCCTTTGATTTCTAAGTGTCAAATTAAAGTGTGTTATGTTGGAGATGATCCGAATAGAAATAAAAGTATTATCACCAAAGAAACTGCTAGACAAATGGCAAATTCTCTTCCTGGTTGTCCAATTGTTGGTTTTTACAATGAAGAAAAGGGCGATTTTGAGGAACATAACCGCATTATTGATATTTCAAATGGTAAATTTGAAATTAAGGATACAACTAGACCTTATGGCTTTGTTGATTTAAGTGCTAAGGTTTGGTTTCAAAAGTTTTTAGATGATGGTATGAATGAGCATGAGTATATGATGACTGAAGGTTGGCTTTGGACTGGTCAATATCCAGAATGTAAAAGAATTTTATCTCATGGTAATAATCAATCAATGGAATTAGATGAAAATACAATTAATGCACATTGGTCAAAAGATGGTAATGGAGAACCTCAGTTTTTCATTATTAATGAAGCAATTATCTC
>JAEIGA010001204.1_pt1 | contig 39860 bp, 58 predicted proteins | sample 9270691 | NCBI WGS metagenome assembly JAEIGA01 (sample SAMN17057246, study PRJNA624740) | gut metagenome | biome: biome; isolation source: fecal sample | host: Bos grunniens | place: China: Xizang | collected 2019 | reverse complement strand
CTGCTTCTTTGCTCCGCTTGCACCATGCTTGAAACCTTTACCCATCAGCGATTCACCTCCATCTGAATGTTCAGAGTCACGGTAGGCTTATTCTCAAAACAGGTGAAGGTCACGAAACCATCTTCAGTGTCGAGATCGTCGATGAAGGCATAGGACTCTTTTTCAGACAGGCGAGTGTCTTCAATATCGGAATAGACCACGCCATAGTGCGGTCTGTCAGTGGCAAGGATACCTGCGACTGCGACCTTCTGGCTATAAGGAGGCTTACCACCTTCAGCAGTGGTAGTCCATGCACCTGCGCTCAGAGTCACGTCCGTAACGAATCGTCTGGAGTCAACGTATCTCTTGTTTGCTCCGTCAGTTTCGGCATCAGGATCTGCCAGCTTGGTGATTTTGTTGCTACCCATATTCATATCGCCAGTCATAGCCACACTGCCATCAGGAGCAAGTCTCTCTTCGGCTTTAGACTGTGCGATTTCAGCAGCTTCCTGTGCCGACTCAGCGGAAGTTTGAGCCTTCTGTGCATCGGCTACGGCTTTCTGGGCAGCGGTCTGAGTATTGGTCACGGTTTCCTCGGTTTCTGCTTTCAGATTGTCCAGTGCAGACTTCAGTGCCTTGCCCTGTTTTGCAGACAGAGGCTTGTCAGCATCTCCGGTAGTCAGATTGTCTACGATGTCAGTGTAGCTGACCTTCTTTTCCAGTGCATCGCCCACGGCCTTGGACTCAGCAGCAGAACCTGCTACCTTCAGAGTAGTGTCCACTGCATAAGGGGAAAGAGAAGCAATCTTACCCTTCAGCACCTTCAGGTCATTGGTGGAGGATGCGCTTCCAGTCACACTCATATTCTTCGCTCCTTTCTATGAGAAAAGCACCACCCAGAAGGATGGTGCTTTATCAGTTATTCAAAAGTAATTACAGTGGGAACAGCACGACCAACAGTGCCTTCGTAGATGGGATTAAGCTGGCGTACACCGATAACAGTTTCAGCACTGCCACCACCGTCAAGAGAATAGGCAAACTTAACACCCTTATCCACCAAAAGCTGTGCCAAGTCAGCATAAGTCATACCAGCTTCGTTCTCGACAGAACCTCTGGACTTATCAACGGTACACACGAAATAGTCACCATTCTGGAACTGACCGATTACCTGACGGATATAGGTCTCAGCGTGAACAATCTCGTTATCAACGGTATCAGGGCAAGGCTTGAAGTTATCAACTACTTTGCCCCATCCAGTAACAGCATAAATCACGCCATCATCAATCATCATAGAAGTATCGACATTTCTTGCGTAAGGTGCGCTAAGATTGCCGTTTGCATCGATGCACAGAGGGTAGCATTCCTGTTCGCTGATAGGAGAACCCATATCATCAACCATAGGTGTGTTCACATAAGACACGCCATCGATAATGGTCTGACCAACAGGCTGTAGATTATTGGTATTAAACAGACCTGCATTCATGGTAAAGATAGAGTTGTTTCTCTTTGCGAAGTTCAGAGCAGACACCTTGCTGCCATCAACGCTACCATCCAAAGATGTCAGGCGAAGCTTAGGTCTTAAGTTCTTGCCCTCGTTAGTGGTTTTAGGGATTCTAGCGAAAACATAGGATGCACCCTTTTCACGCCCATACTCAACGTTGATGGAGTTGATAGCCGTGTTTGTAAGAGCAATACTCTTGACTCTTTCTTCCAACGCAGTGATATCATCATCGAGGTCAAGTAGAGTCTTCTGAGTTTTGATGGTCAGAAGATGGGAGATAGCAATAATGTCATCTTCAGCAATAGGCGCATCATCTACTCTGCGGAAGTTGAATGCTGCGTAACCCTTCGCTTCAAATGTCACAACGGGCTGATTGTAAGCAGAGAACCAACCGTGATCTACACCGTCATAAGAACCGTTCTCATTGTAGAAGCAATATCCGTAAAGATAATTGCCATTCATAGCAACGGATACTTCCGTCTTCTCGTTGACTTCAACTCTATCGACAAATCGGCAACGACCAGTATGGTAGTTCTTCTCACCCTCCGCAAAAGTGCCAAATTCCAACTCATAAGGAGAAATCAGAGTAGCACCTTCAGCCATATCGTGTCTAATCTGCTCAACGTCTTCCAGAAGCGTATACTGACTGATAGATACATAGTTCTTCAGAGCAGCCATATCATCATAGGACATAGCTCCATTTTCCGCTTTTCTGAAGTTCATTTTGAAGTAACCGGAGTCGATACGAATAGACTTGCCGTCCATAGGATTCCAACCATGATCAACACCATCATAGACCCCGTTTTCGTCATAAACAGCGTAGCCATAGTAATAGGCATCATTAGCAACAACGTGAACTACGGATTTATTAGCCTTAACTTTATTAACAAAGCGGACACGAGCAGTGGTTTCTTCGTCTTCGCCATTTGTAACACTGCCGTACATAAGGTCAATGGCAAGAGTGGTTTTTAATGCGCTGGTTTCACCGGACAGCAAGGAAATCTGTTCTCTAACAGCAGTACCAGCAGAAGCGTAAGTCTTGCCATCAGCACCAACACGGATGTCAACAAGTTCTGCATCGTTAGAGGCAGGAGAGGCAACAAGGTTATCGATTCTTGATCTTTCAGTAGCAAGTTTCTCTTCAACCTGTGCAACCATGTTGGAAGTGTTCTTCGTATTTGCAGCAACCTCTTGTTCCGTAACCTTGCAGGCAGCAGCGATGTTCACGATAGCCCTTGCAATAGCCTGATTCTGCACCGGACGATTAGAAGTCATGTCCAGTTCGATATCGACAACAGGGATGTCTTCAGGATCGACTTCAGGAACTTCACTGTCCTTGCCTTCCGGGAACAGCTTAAAAATCTTTGCACCGTCCTCGTCATAACCGATAATGGTCTGAGGATTGGTGAAGGGATTCAGTTCGATTTCGTACCAGTAGTCAGTAGGCTTGCTGATGACATCGCCGATCTTGGTATCTTCCTCAGTCAGAAGAATGGTGAATCGGTCAGTCTTAGCTTCGACAGGGAAGCACTTCTCCAGTACCACATTGACTGCGTTCTTCTTCTGGAAAATCTTCATTCGCAGGACATCGCCAGCTTCGAAGTAGTAGGGAACACCGTTCTCTTCCGCAGTCACAGTGAAGAAGACCGTGTCGCCTCTTGTCGCATAGATGGATAAATCGTCATTGATAGTAAACATTTACTCACCACCCAAATCTTTGATGTGTTCAAAGTCCTTGATAGCTTCATCGATGGTTACGAACGGCTCTACAGGCTTAATGTAGCCACGACCCTCAGACTCAAAGATGAGAATATCGCCTTCCTGAAGTTTGATAGTGGTGTCGTAGGTACTCTCATAGTCCTTGCCGTAGACCTTCGTAACAGAATGCAGAACCATATCCTTTACAGTCTGCTTTACGTTCTCGCTTGTGTACTCAAGGTCAGTATTCTTGTCTACCCGGATGCCGGGATAGAGGTCAATACTAGGCTTTCTTATAAAATTCATTTCCTCATTCCTTTCGTCAATACTCTCAATATTCACGAAAAGAGGGGAGCCTTTACGACTCCCCTCCCGGCGTTAGCTATGCGCTATGCATTCCTCTATGTGAGGCTCTTTACGCCCTTTTCTTAAGCAGTCAGTTTCTGAATGCGAGCTTCGTCAATGATCTTAGCACCGAAGGTGTCCAGACCACGAACGATGTCCTTGAAACGCTTCTCGGCTCGCAGTGCTTCGACCTCATTGATCTGGCCTGCGAAAGCGATAGCCTTCTTGCCACGGATGTCACAAGGAGTCTTCAGGTTGTTGGACATGATGCACTCGAAGTTGTCGTACATACCGACAACGCCCTTCTTGATCAGTTCAGGGTTGTTGGTGGACAGAGTGATCAGATGGTTCTTGAACAGGTTGTAGAAGGCAGGAGTCATCTCGATAACGCCATCTTCATCGAAGTTACGCTCACGCAGTGCAACGATAGCTGCATCGACAGCCTTCTTAACGCCTTCCTCGGTCATAGCCTCGATAGGAGTAGAGTTGTTAGCAGCAGCGATCAGGGTAGCGACATAGGTGTCACGGGCAACAGCCAGACCGTGGACAGCCTTCTCCTGATACTTTTCCTTCAGGCCGGGAACGGACTGTGCCTGATCCACATCATCGACATAGAATGCGAAGTAGTTTGCCTGATCGATGGTCAGGATCTGACCCTTGTCGGTCATATCTTCGATGGTGATGTCCTTGGAGCCATCGTAAGCACCGATGGTAGGCTCACCGACACCCAGAATCTTAACAGACTGAGCGTACTTGCAATCGCCTTCGTAGTCACGCAGACAATTGTCGACCAGCTTGCACTTCAGTTCCAGATCGTCCTGAATCTTCTTAGACCAAATCTGCTGAATAAAATTAGTAACTGCCATTGTTATTCCTTCCTTTCATTAGGGAAGGGAAGCATATTTAACGTTTCCATTTCAGCATGGAATTCTCGACAGCCTTGAACAGTGCAGGATTCTTGTCATAGTCCTTCTTGGTGAATCTTCGTGCCTCTTCAGGTGTATAGAAGTCTTTCACACCACTGTCACCGGAGTCAATGTTCTTCATGCTTCCCATAGTTTTGATTTCTTTCTTAGGTTGAGTCTTGGAGTAGATATCATAGATATCCTTGATAGAAGTGTTGGAGTTGAACTTGGAAGCAAAGTCAGTAAATTCCTTGCTGCCGTAGACATCTTCCTTCACGCCCAGCTTGCTCAGTTCTCTGCCTCTTTCAGCACTCTGGCGATGTTCTGCCAGTGCCTTGAATACCGCCTTCTCTCTGGCGGTCATGTTGGCTGCACCGATCTCAGTGAGTCTGTCAACTTCTTCAACCACATCGTCATAACCGGAGCGGATGATTTCGTCTGCCTCTGCTCTTGCGAGGACTTCGATGTCTCTTGCAGAGTAGGTAGGCTTCTCAGGGATCTTGATGCCCTTGCCAGTGTAGAACTGTTCCAGCGTGTCGGTAATTTCATCAACACTCTGCTTGCCAGTGCCTGCCTTCAGGACGGTTTCCAGCTTGTCATACTTTCGCTGATACTCCCTCTCCAGTTTGGCTCTGGTTCTGGCTTTGCTCTTGCCCACGATTTCGTTCACTTCGTCCTGAGTGAACATCTTAGGGGTTTGTTCTGTGGTCTGCTCCACATTTTCAGTCACCTGCTCGGTCACAAGGTTCTCATTCTTTTCGATTTCCATGATGATTTCCTTCCTATTTTTTAATCGAGGTTTGTTTCCTCAAATTCCATGTGCTTTTAACGTCATCCCTGTCTGGACAATAGAAAAAGCACCCTAGATGGGTGCTTTACTATTTCTTTTTCTTAGGTTCTTTGGGTTCTTTCGGTTCTTTCAGCTTCTTCTCTGCTGCTTCGACCTCTGCTTCACCCTCGATGGGCTGTTCAGGTTGTTCCTGCTGTGCCATGAGTTGCATCTGGGCATCAGCCATTGTCTGTGCCTGTCCGTCAGGATCATCCATAAGGAACTGTTGCGCTCTCTGTTGCATTGCCTGTGCTTCGGCCTGAATAGCAGCGATACGCATCTGCTCATCTCTGATATGCTGGATAGCTTCCTTGATTTTCCTCTTAGGTGCTACAGAGTCATCATCCAGAACTTCGGCATAGGTTGCCAGTTCACCGACTCTCTGTGCGCTGAAGAAGCCCTGAAGCATCAGGTTCTCAATGGTCTGCTCCTGTGCGAACTTGTCATACACGCCCTTGGGAGTGATGTCGATCTTTACAGTGGCCTGCAACTGCTCCAGAACGCTCTGAGGAACATTGACCACCTGCACCACTTCCTCACCGGACATGGGATCAGTGGTGACTTCCTCCATGTTCACACCATCAACGGAGTAAACGATGAGGTATTCCAGCCAGATTCTAGCCAGATCCTCAAGGAAGTTCTTGTAGCTTTCCTTCTGTTCGGTCATAGGTGCTTGAGATGCCTGCTGTACTGCCAGAATTGCACGACCGGATGCAGACTCAGGATTGACCTGACCAGTAGCAGTATCGCCTGCGCCTGCCAAGTCTCTGGTTACATTGATCAAGTCTTCCTGCAATTTAACGACATCCTGAGACATCTGTGCAGGAGGAATCGTACCAACAACTTTATGCACATCGTCCACAGGCTGACCGTTGGTACGGATGATACCACCGACAGTGTTCAGTGCCTGCGGATTAGCAATCTTACTGACATCGACAACCTTCTGAGGATATGCCTGATACTTGACAGTCAGGACTCGTCTGACTTCAGTTCTGTTGACCTCGATCTGGTTGGGGATCAGGTATCTGACTTCGCCTTCGCCTCTTGCACTGCCTTCTTTCTCTTCCCAGTTGAAGTGTGCAATAGGATATAGTGTCAGGCCAGTGTCCATGTCCTTCGCCAGTTCCACCCATCTGGTAGAGACAGCGAAGTGTACTGTGCCATCCTTCTTGTACATCTTGTAGACAACAGTCACCATGTTATCCAGTTCGATCTTAGCTGCCTCACCGGACTCTTCGAAGGTGTCATTATCACCCACGATGTAGCTGTCCTTGCCAGTGCAGTCAAGACTGTGTGCCAGTTCGATAGCATTGACAACAGGCATTCTCTTTCGAATCAGGATGTAAGGCTGAGACTGGATCTCATCGTCATTCTCGTTGCCGTAGTAGATGTCATTCTTCTTGACGATCTCATTGATGGGAGTCATGTTCTCTTGGTCGAACTTAACGTAGATGATACCTTCATCGTTGATGGCAGCATCCTTAGTGATTCTTCGACCCTTGAAGTCAAGTTTGTCTCTCTCCCACACCCGGCTTGCATATCTGTTCAGCATGGTGCAGTATCTGCCAGACTCTCTCTGGAACTCCTGATTCTCATAGTTCTCAGAGGAGTAGTTGATGGCATACAGATTGTCGTGGATGACAGACACTTTGTACTTGACAATAGGCTTGATGAAGTTCTTCTGTACTGGCTCTACATCGCCCAGTTTTGCGCCTGCCCACTGGTTGCCGTTGTAGAAGTTGTAGTTCCGGTCAGTGTCTACATAGATGCCAGTCCGTCTATGGTAGTTCCTGCCCTTCTCATACAGTGTCCAGATCGGCGTTTCTTTGATTTCTTGTAAGTCCATTTACTCACCCCCTACACATCTTCCTGTCCGTAAGCAGTGCCGTTGTAGCTGTCTACGTTGCGCAGGATGGTGTTGAACTTGTTCTGTTCCATCTCTGCTTCCTGCTTTGCTTTGTGTTCTCTGTAAGCCTTCATAGGGCTGACAGTAGGTGTGTCTACCTGTTCACCCTTCTGCACCGCCTGCCCTACTTTTGCTCCAATAATAAAAGACCAGATGCACATGGCACTGGTCACGATAACAAGTACAACTGTCAAAAGTAATGCTTCCATAAACTCACCTTTATTCCTTGACGTAAGCAACTACTGTGACAGGAGTGCCTTTTGCGTACTGTTCTTTGAACCAAGCCTTAGCATCCGCAGCAGAGGTGAACAATGTGTCATTTTTGAATGTCACATTACCAGTGCCGATACCTGTGGCCTTGGTGTAGTTTAAGATGAACTCTCCATCTTTCATGTCAGCAATAACCGCACCACTTCCCCATGTGAAGTGAGTGCAAGTTGCGTAAACGACATCCCCATGCGGTATGTTGATATAATCCGTATACTTGTGGTACATAGCATTATTTGCAGCCTGAAAGGTGAAAGCCTCATCGCCAGTCACAACGAATACGATCTTCTTGCAAGGTACATCAGTGCCACCAGTGTAACTACCACCTGCAATAACAAGGTTTCCGTGTCTCCTATGAGGAGGACATGTTCCACCAGCAAGCAAATGCTTCTTAATTTCCTCGGAAACTGTTCCGTTAATTACAATCATTGTGTCCCTCCTATATGAATGTCATTGCTTCGCCATAGTCCGAAGTGAACTCCCATTTCTTCTCCACCACAAAGTGATGCTGAGGCTTGACTTCGATGACTTCACTTGGGAATACCACCTGCTCACGGATATGGTGTGCAATGGCTAGACCCATCATCATATCGTCATGACCGCCCTGTGGTGCTTCGATACGGCCCTTTTCATTGCGGACGATAGTGAGCAGTTCCTCCAGCGTATCTCGGCTATTGATTACCTCGCAGTGTTCCCTGACTATCTCTATCAGCTTAGATATGATCGTAGGTCGTGTGAGAGATGTAGTCTTGAAACCGAATCTCTTCTCAGTCTTGCCAGTGTAGGTATCCTGCGCTGTTCTGGTGTACTGCTTGGGATAATTCAACCTCTGCAACTCCATAATCGGATAGGAGTCAAAATTGGCCTCGATACCTATCAGCGCATCCTTGTAGTATTTACCCAAGCAATACATCTGCCGGGTATACTGGTCACTGTCGAACTGGTGCTGTAACACTGCTACCTGATTGCCTGTCTTGGCATCCAGTACATGGCCTGTGAAGTAGTCAGATCCCTCGCCTGCTGTGTCGCCACCGATGCAATACTCAGTCATCTCAGGTACATTGGGAATGCCGTATATCTTGATGTATCCATCCTTATCGTTGACCCATCTGATATTGGTGATTTTCAGGCCATCGTAGTCATAAAGGAAGTAGCCCGTCTTGATAGGTTTAGGAATAGTGTCCAGTCTTGCCTGAATAGCCCTTGCATCAAATACAGTCTTGCCCAGAATACCCCACTTGCCCAGACAGTAGACCTCATAGGTATACTCATCGATAAGCTTCAGGTCTTCCAGTGCCTTCCGGTCATCGTCAGTCAAGAACTTATTGTCCTTATATGTACTGAAGCATACAGTAGCCAGACCGGAGTCTATGAAGTGTTTCTTGATCCAGTGCTGAATGTTGATGGGATTGAAACTGAGTACCATCTGCTTCTTGGACTTACCACCACGAAGACGAACTTTTAACTGGTTAATGTCAGCCTCTATGCACTCTGTAGCTTCCTCTACCCAGATGTCAGTCAACTCGCCATTAGCAAAGGTAATGGACTTAATCTTTTCGACATCGTCCAGACCTGCGAAGGCCACCTCATTGCCAGTCAGCTTGCAGACGATCCGCATATCACTCTCGTTGATCTTGAAATGCTCAGAGAGATTCCAGTTAGAGATGACCTGCTTCAGCAGTGGGAATGTAGACCTTCTGTTTGTATCGCCAGTTTGTCTGACTACCAACAGATTGCACCGCACCGGATGTATCAGCTTGTAAATAAAACGCTGTCCTATGAAGTAACTCTTACCGGAAGAGCCACCGCCATAGAACAGCAGGTATCTGTCTTGATTATGTAGATATGGAAGGTACACATCGTTGAATACCTTCTTGGAGATTCTGATGTTAACATTCATCGTCATCCACCAACTCTATGTTGATCGTAGTTTCGGTCTGGACTTCAGCAGCAATCTTCTGCACATACTCGCCATCCATCTTATTCATGATGTCCAGTGCTTTCAATTTGTCAGTGTTGCTTGCTTCTTGGCTTTGAATCAGCCTTGTGAGCCATTCTAAGCGTTCCTGAGCGTTCATAATCTTCTCGTTAGCCAGTTTATCTCTTAACTCTTTTAGCCTTGTCTTCACCTTGTCTTGACTTGCCAGTACACTTGCTCTTTCGTGTATGGTTTTATCAGACATTTTTTTAGCATCATAGGCGGAGCGGTATGCATCCGCTTGGCTCATGCCCTGTATGATGTTCTGGACAAATGCTTCTTGCTTTGCTGTGAGCATACTCTCTCACCTTCTTTCGTGTTTTGGTCAGCTTCTCGCTTAATTATCACATCATGGATTGTCTCGGATGACACCATTACATTGAGCCTCCGACCGCAAAGGCGATCCTGCAGCTCCCACCATGCAGTTTTCAGCAAGCATTGTTATTCTCTGTGAGGTAAGCTGATAATCTCTCACATCATCCGGGAGCGACCCGGCCACTGGAGCAACGGGTGGGACTCGAACCCACAACCTACTGATTACAAGTCAGTCGCTCTACCAATTGTAAGCTACCGCAGCATATTTGTTGCAAGTGGCGTTTTACGTCTCTCCCACCACAAGATTTGTGACAACCATGTTACTTGTTCGTCGCTGAATACATGGAACAGCGACAATGGTAATTGTGACCGCACCTTAGGCGATAGCCTATTGCCACCGCCCCGAAGGAGGTGAACGGTATTTAACGGACAGCCTCAGAAAAATGCAAAAAGAAACTGACCGCAGGTGCTTTGCTCATAACGTAAAAAAGACCACCCGGTCACAGGATGGTCTGTCTGTTCAATTAGTGTGCATCTTTGGCAGAATCAACGGCATCCTGCATAGTAGGGAAGACTCTTTCTTCACCAGTTTCGGGATCGTGAAGAGATTCCTTAGTTACTCCGTAAATCTTCTCGATAGTCTTACCACTGTCACTCATGAGGTATGCAACGCAAGGAATGTCAATAATGACATAATCACCATTGTTAAAGTTGCACCGCACACAAGTTTCCTTGGAGTCTTCGTTGTAATAATGACTAGCACTAGTGATGTTGTCGAAATAGTTCCATTCCTCAAGTGCGCCACTATTATGTCTGCTCGGTCTGTAGTCCAATGTCTTCAAAATCATACTTCTAATACCTTTCTGTCTTCTAAATATTAAAAGACCATCCGATTAAAGATGGTCTAATTCTTTATTTGATCATGCTGTCAGTGCTAGGTTTGTATGATATTATGTCCAGATTTGTTTCTGGTTGTGGTGGACTTCCAACCACCGCTTTTACATCTAGTTAACAGCATGATTCCAACAGCATTCCTTCCATCTAGAATTCACCGTCATTGCCACACATCGCATGGTCGGCAGTGGGAAGTAGTGCTTTATTGGTAAAAGAAAATCCCGGCACAGGCTTTCCATGTAACGCACCACCTGAACCGGGACGAGGACTTCGCCTCTTTTTACAGCTTACACTATATCACAGGAAAAAGTCACAATCTATACGATTTAGTCACAGGAAGTCACAAACTTTTCTTTTCCCTATTTTTGATCCCCATTTTAATCTGCGGATATTTATCGAAGGGAGAGAAGGCAATATACGCACCTTCCAACTCAAGCAACTTCAATAGCTTCTGCATGGACTTAATCAAACTGCCAATATAATCTCCGCAGTCATCACTATCGAAAGAATTTTCTATGATGACATTCACACTGCTGATCAATTCAGCGATCTTAATCCTAGGCCTGGCCGAACTCTCATACTCTGCAACCTTTTGCAATAGGCTATCGATAGTCTTATTGCCATTTTCAACGGCAGATTTCTGCAATTTGATAACACCTAGCGCATCCTTAAGGAGTCTGTTCACACATCCATTAGTGGTGGATGCGCTTCTGGAACATTCACCGCAGTTATGTTCAGCGCAGCACTCCATATCTTTCATGATTTCGATCTCAGTCATTGTCTTTCCTTTCTCCCTCGCCACAGTAGTGTTCTGGATGCCTTACGCCACGCCAGAACCGACAGTATTCACCATCCCGGTCATATTGTTCGCAGTCATGACACCGCACAACACTGACCAGATCCTTCTCTCTGAGCGCAGCCTGATAGCCTTGGTTATACTGATCCCGGTCATACTCCAGTGCCTCAAGCAGTTCTTCTTTGTCTACCTGAATGCCGACCTTCACAACAGATTTCCAGACCTCATTGTCAAGCTCTCTTGCAAACTCTGTGACAGTCCTCTTCAACTTTATTTCAATCGGAGACTGATACATCATAATTACTCCTTTCCCTAATCTCCTGCACACTCTTCAATGCCCTGCCATGCGTAGTAGTTATCCACCCATACTCCTTTCCGTAGTGGTCTGCTACGTCTGATAATGACATATGCTGAATATAGATCCTGTGTAGAATATCGTACTCTATCGGACTATCAACCTGCTCGATGACACCGATGACTTCTTTCTTCTTGTCAATCAGCAAGTCTACAAGTCTGTCAATCTCCGCTTCCATGTCGATGCACTTGGCGATAGCATCTGCCATCTTCTGCTGTGAACCAGAAGACTGCACTCTCTCGCCTTCCATATTAGCAGTGATACCTAGTGCAATGTCCTTCCACTGCTGTTTCTCTATCAACTTATTGCGGATTTGTAAGTCTATTTTCCTTGGTTGACTGAGGAAATTCTTGGTTTCCAATGTATCACCTCCTGACTAGCTTAGAGCCATATTAAATCGTATCAGGCATGATGACCGTGGAAAGTTTGCCAAGGATGCACCCAATGTACCCAACCAAAACAGTAAGTACAAAGGCAGTACCAGTTCCTGCCGTTCCAGTGTAGATGGTATAGAACACCGCAGCAAAAAGCAGTACGGCAGTAACACCGCATCCAAGCGCAAGTACTCCCAGAGTCACAGCCAATAAAGCAGTCAACAGCCACCAGATGATCGGATGCTCATATTCAAACTGCTCAAGCCAACGAAGAATCAGTTTCATATTTCCTCCTTAAAACTTTCCTGATGATCCAAACCCACCATCACCCCGGTCTGTCTCCTCCAGACTCTCCACCAGTTCCAACTCTGGTGTAATGATAGGCAGAATCACAAGCTGTGTAACCTTCTGCCCCTTCTCAATCTTGACATAGTTGTGAGAATGGTTGAAAAGCACCGCTTGAATACTTCCTCGATAACCGCTGTCGATAGTGCCACGGCAAGTAATGCCCTGTTGCATCAAAGACGATTTGGAAGTGACCAATCCGACATAATTTTTCGGAATAGCTACATGCGTACCAGTGTCCAGTTTGACGTAACCGCAAGGAGGAATGTTCACCGACTCCATAGCGAATAAATCCATTCCGGCATCCGTAAGATGCGCTCTGGAAGGCATCTTTGCACCGGGATCGAGCATGACCTTCATCTTCATTACTCCACCCATCCTTTCTGTGGTTTCAGATACTGGAACTCCTTGGCATAAGGATATCTCAAGTTAAACGGAGCAGCATCGTCACCATAGATTTCCTTCATAACGGCATCCCATTCATCACGGATGTAGTCAGCTTCTACATGGTTAGAGAATGCCAGACAGAAGTGGTCATCCAACTTCGCACAGTTGTCGAAGATTTTATCGATGCTACCCCTGTTCAAGACTCTGGTCTTACCCATGACAGCAGGATCATGAAGGGATTGCGTAATAAAGTCAGACACCAACTGCATACCAGTTTTCATGCCAGCTTCGAAGAAGGCTTTGTCACGGGCATCTCTCCTTCTCAGAAACTCGTTGTTAGCCATAATTACCTCATCTTTCTAAACTTGCCCCGGTAGATTCTGTTCCTACAGATATTCTCAATGCCATCGTACCGGAATTGGTCTAAGCCTTTCTTGATTTCATTCCGCTTCCGCAGCTCTGCCTTGAATGCTTCTAGTTCCGCTTTCTGCTGAATGTACTTTTCACAAGTACCATGGCAGGCAGGATGCCGTGTAGCGCAGTCTTTACAGCAAGTGATTTTATCTGTTGCCATCGTCTTTCTCCTGTGGTGGTTCTGGTAACGGCATCCAGTGGGTGACAGCGTGTCTTTTGTATGTCCATTGCATACCAACCCATAAATTTTCGAATTTATCAAACTGGAGAATGTCTTGCTGTCCATTCTTTATAAAACACAAAACAGCATCTTCATGTTCTGGCAACCGCTCAGAAGCAGGAATCCACTTAAATTCTGCATAAGGAGCAGTTTCTATATCATGCTTTGTAAGAACTCCGTCTCTCCGTAAGCTCAGCCGACCTAGTAAGTAATCAACACTAATCCATTTACTCATTGTCTTTCCTTTCACTCAACCTTAATTCCATTTGCTTTCATCACGAGACGAACAATACATTCTTTTAACGCTGTCACATTTTGTTTCGGTTCATGATGCTCCAAAAAATATAACAGTGCATCTGCTGCTTTTTTGCAGTCATAACAGACCATTGAGAAATTTTGTGTCCTTCCTTGTCCGTAGTCTTCATGGTGCTTGTACAGAGCATCTATCAACTCTCTTATTCTTTCATTTTCCATTGTCTTTCCTTTCTCCGTAGGAACAAAAATCGTCTGCATTGGTATGATATCCGGTAGTTTCGTATGCACTATTAAAAATCTGGCATTCAAATGGGCAGAAATCAGCTTGCCGAATCCAATGCTTGCAATCCTTGCACCGCACAACTTCCACGGCATCCACGGTGGGTCTGGTTTGAATGAATTCTATAACACCATCCATTGGGACAGCCTTGCAGCCAACTATGGTTACAACCATCATTTCTTTTTCAGCTTTTTGCAGCCTTTCAAGAGCATCATTGGCATCAATCAGCCGTTTTTCAGTTGCCATTCAAATTCCTCCACAAAACATTCCTCCAAAGATGATCAGCGAACAAATCAAAAGAGCAAGACCTAAGTAATGCGTTTTTTTGCTCTCAGCCGTAACAAAAACAATCCATCCTGCCGAATTCATAGAGCAGGCTATAAATGAAATCAGAAATGTCTTAAGCCACATCTTCTGCCCTCCTGTTCCATGCTTCGATTGCTTCTTCTTTCGAATCTTCTAAAACAATTTCTGCATCATCACAAAATCCATCGCAATACTCTTGGCATTCAACGGTGAATCTCATAGGGATTTCCCTATAACGCATTTTAATCAAAGACCATCTTCCGAATAGTTTTATTGGTTTTGGCAATTCAGTTATTTGATAAATAAACGGATGCGCCACCGCTTTACCACCGCAAAACGGACACGGTTTCAATTCAGTTTCCATCTTCGTACCTCTCAGTGAGTCTCGTCAGGAAATTGTCAATCAGTTTCCTTCTGGTAGCATGGCGATCCTTCGCAGACTGGATGTCTTGTTCAAGAATCTTGTCACTCAGAGTCATCAGTTTATGTGCAGCCATACTTAAATGGCCTTTGTGCAACTTGGCACTTCCGCATACCGCACTGTAGATTGTCTGTCTTTTGTAGCCGATTGCCTCAGCGAACTGTGTTACAGTCATTCCGAAAGCTAAAGCAGTCTCCTTCAGCCACAAGTGTCTGGTGTAATCATTTTCCATGTTTAAGCCTCCACAATTTCGTACTCGCCTCTTCTAAGGCAGATTTTTTTATCAAGAATATCTATATGGCATACCGGATTATTCCAACGCAAGTCATACTTTTCTTTGTAGACTGCATCATATACCTCACCAACTATCGGCTGATACTTGAGATACACACCTTCAAGTGGTTTCAGGATTCTGACCTTGCACTTAATTGCTTTCTTTGCAGTTTTCTTCCCCATGCGTACCTCCAAGACCATGCTTCACTCGGTCATGCTCTTCGGCTTTCTTGGCATTGTTCCATCTGTCCAGAAATTGCAGATACCCAGTGATTCTGCGGATGCGCTCAAACTTCACACCCTTGCCCATCTTGATATGTTCGTCCATATTACTCCTCCACAGTAGCCAGCTTATAGGCAATCGTCTTTGCCATTGTCAGTCCGTTATGTAAGCCAACAGTCATCGGTTCAAACTCCTTGCTGGCGTTGATTTCCTTCTGTACCTTGTCTATCTCTTTCAGAAGGTCTTTCAGATACAGTTTTCGTTTATCTGCCTTCACCAGTTCTGTAACTCCCTTCTCAGTTTCTCAGCCCTGTCAGCAAGGTCAGGATCGTCCTCTACAGTCACAGGCTGATTCAGAACATTCTGTATAGCCTCAAGTTCAGCATCACCCAGAGAATGCTCCATCCAGCCGGGAACAGGCTCTTTCCTGCCGTACCGCTTCGGCTTGTCTTGATAGTTGCCTTCCAGAACCTTGACGAAGTTCTTGTCAGCAATAAGCCAGTCGAAGTTGGCAGACCAGTTCCGGTCATTGCTCCCCTTCAGAAACGCAGATGCTTCCGCATTTTCAAAGACAGTCTTGAAATCATCCAAAGAGTATGTATTCAGTCTAGCTTTGATAGCTTTCTTTCTGGCCTCAGACAAAGACCTTACAGAAGGAAATGATTTACATATAGAATGATAGAGGTCAACAAGACTCTTGTAGTCTGTTCTTTCTTCTCTATCTATATCTATATCTATTTCTCTTTCTTCTTTATCTTCTTCTAGGCTGTTAACGTTGCGTTCATGTAAATGTTTATGTAAACATTTACTCTCTTCGGTTTCCGCAGCTGTCAGAAGCTTCTGTTTCTTTCGGTACTCCTTCTGGTATTCACGCTGATATTTCCTACGCTCTTCAAGCTGTTCTAAGTTCTGGTGCTTGCCCCAGTTTGGAATGGTGATAACACCATCAATGATCTCGACCATTTCGAACTGTTCGAAGGTATTCAATGCCATCGTGACAGTGCTTTCCTTCATCCGAAAGATGGTAGCAAGCATCTTGTCCGTGTAGGCAATCTTGCCCATCATAAAGACACCGCTATTGTTCTGCTTTCCTGCCAGACACAGCAACTTGAACCAGACAGTGATAATCGCATAGGAATCCGGAAGACTTTCAATAAGCAGTATCTTTTCGTCATCGAAGATATCTGTGGTAATCTTTATCCACTTTACATCAGCCATCGGTAGCCTCCTTGATGAAGTACCGCTTGTACTTAGTCTTGAACTTTCCGTCATCGTCATAGACATATTCAGTAATGTCATCAACTAAGTAATCTGGAGAATTTCGCATTTCACTGATGCGCTTAGTAGGAGAATTTATACCAAGCGCAAAAGCTTCTCGGACAGTGATTGAACCATGTTCTGAGCAATAGGCAAGGATTTTCGCTCTCTGTGTTGCTTTCATGGTGTCATCTCCATTCGTTCGTATTTCCACTTGGCGAAGGTGTCGAAAAGAATCTTCTTCGCCTTTTCAAAAGGAGTAGCTTCCGGAACGTAGATAATGACAGTATAGCGACCGCCCTTCCAAGGCGAGAAAAGAACCTTAGAAGGTGAAATAACATGGTAACCTTCTTCTTGATAAAAGGACTCAAGGTGTCCATCAAAAGAAATCCTTGCTGTCCACTTATCTGCCAATGCAGGAGGAGTATCAATTGTCACCTCGTCAACGGCATATTCTTCAACATAAGAAGGATCAAAAGAATCGTTGCGCAAGGCAGCGTAGTAGATTGCTTGTTCCTTATCGGTAAATACAGCCTTGATGCGGTAATCGGAATACTCACCTTGAGTTACGATATAAACCTTTGATATCTGGCTCATTCCTCATTCTCCTTTTCCTCCAGTTTCTTGAGGAATGCCTCTAGTCTGGCCTGTGCCGCTTCAGGATTCCATCCGCACTTGGAACAAGTCTTCTTTTCACACTCGACATGCGCTTGATAATCACAGCGATACATTCTTTTCACTCCTTTAAATCAAATCCAGCTTCCCATTCTCTGTAGAGATTCATGAAGTCATTCAAAGTCATAGTCACTAGGATTTCGGCATTGTTCTTCTTGTGGAACACTGCAGGAAGCCTCCCAGTGCCTTCAGAATCCCTTTTTGCTTGAGACATCCATTCATACAGTCTCATCGTCTCTTGGTGCTTGGCTTCGATGTGTAGACCCGGCAGACCGACCACATCAGAAGCATCACCAGTATTACCGCAATACTGCGCTGTCCGTCTGGCTTGATAGCCATATTCCCTTAGAAGGGAAGCCAGATGCCGTTCGAATCTAGCTCCCTTCTGCTTGCTATTGACCGCCATCAGAACGGCAATCCCGGATCATCGCCAAAGATGGCAGGATAGTCAGGTTCTAACTTGCCAGTATTTACGGCAGACTCATACTTGCTACCTGCATCGTTCTTTGATTCACCGAAGTAGATGTTCTCCACCACGACTTCTGCGCTCCTGCGCTTGTTCTCGTTCTTGTCGAACCAAGTGCGGATCTGGAGTCTACCGGAGACAACAGCCATCTTGCCTTTGGAGAAATACTTCTCAGCGAACTCTCCGGTCTTGCCCCATGCAACGCAGTCGATGAAGTCAGTCTCCTTCTGACCGTTCTGACCGAAGTCTCTCTCACAGGCCAGAGTGAAACTGGCTACCGCCTTACCGGATTCAGTTCTCCGTAACTCAACATCGTTGGTGAGTCTGCCCATCAGGGTAATGTGATTCAGCATATCTAAGTTCCTTTCTTAATCCAGATAATTCTTGCCGATCAAAGCGATAAACTCTTCCCGGCTATGTTCCTTCTCATAAGCCATCTGGCAGTGCTGCTTCAGCATCAGATCCAGTTCGTGTCCGTCTTTGCCGTGGACACCGTGATTGGACTGATTGTGAAGCCATCCTGCGAGATAACACCAGAAGCCTTCTCTCTCACTGATTTTCCGTCTGCCACCTGCATAGATGTGATGCCTGTGCAGGTTGTTTGTCTGCCCAGTGATATAGCAGACCTTCTCGTCCTGAAGTATGGACTTGCTCACTTGCCCCACTCCCTCAGTAAGCTATTGATTTCTTCCTGAGACTTGACCTCAATGTTCAAGGCACGACAGTCCTCCTGAATAATTGAAATCAGCCTCTGCATCTCATCCACTGAGAACACACTTGAACCGTAGTAAAGGAATACATTCCTGCACCCCTTTATTTTGCTTGGTGCTGTGTCTGTCACCCAGCCGATGCCGTTTTGTTGCCACTTATCGCAGATGGACTCCACCGCTTTGTTCTGGACACAGACGATTTCGTAGTTGCCACCCATTTCCCGGACAGCGTTCTGGTAGACCTCGTTCTTGGGGATATTGGTCTTCTCCGCGATCTTTCCGATAAGCACCCAACAGTATGCATTCGCATCCAAAGACCGCTTCTGTCTTTGCTTATCCACCTTGATCGTCAGGTTCTCGCATTCCCTTAACTCGTTCAGCATTTCACTTGCGCTGCCATCCACGGTAAAGGTGACCATGTGCTTGCCTGTGAAGTAATCCACGGAAACATTTGTAATTCTTCCTGTCAGTTCATGCATAGACATCACCTCGGCATCGTGATTCTGACGAAGCCTGTCTTGCCGTTGGTCTTCTTCTCTACTCTTCTGACATACCGCTGATACATTGCAGGATTCTCTGCTTTGAAAGACTCGGAGTCGAACTCTGTGACCATCTTAGTGCCACCGGGAACATCGTCTACCCTAGTGATTTTCGTGCCGTTAGGACTCGTCCAAGACTTCACATCATGCTTCAGCATTTCGTTGAACAGTGCCTTCTTCGCTTCCTTCAGTTTCTGTTCGACTTCCTTCATGGCAGCTAACTGATTTTCAAAGGCTACCACCTTGTTTGCCATAGCTACCAGACCAGTGCCGATGGGCAGGAAGTCTTGCTCGGAAAGCAAAGGATTATCCTTCAGTCGCTCAAGGTCTGCGCAGAACTTATCGATTTCCTTGTTTATGTAATTTAGAAGATTGCGATAATTATCCATAGAGACTTCAAATACCTGCAAACGGTCAGGATCAAAGACAGGATTGAGATCCTCCGGTCTGTGATAGACTGCAAGGATGCCTTCCGTCACTCCGTTCTCCTCCATGCCCTTCAGAAGCTGAACCAGATAGACCTTGTAGCCATCTACCGTGGAGTAGATATCAGAAGTGGACTTGACCTCCAGAACCTTTTTGCCGTTGAAACCATCAGAGTGATACCGGATAATTCCGTTGATGACTCTGTTGGGAATGAAACTGGTATTGTAAACCAGATTGATATGATCTCTGATCTGAGGCTCGATGATATGACCGTACTCGGTATATCTGTTGCCAGTGAAAGGCCGTTCAGCAAGTCCGGCCTTCTCAAGAAGAAGCTGCCATCTGGTGGTGAACTTGGAGATTCCCAGAATAGCCGAGATATCCGAACCACCTATGTATTTATCTCTGTCTTGCGTGACATCGAACTCGCCATACTCAACGCACAGCGCATCCTTCACTTTGCTCATCTTCGCTCCAACTCCTTCAGGTGCTTCAGGTAAACTTCATCAGGAACACCAGCCTTGATGCCATGTTCGTTTGCGTAGTCTGCGATGGGGATACGCAGTTCGGTCAGTCGGTCAATCAGCATCTCTCTTGGAGTCTTCTGCTTGCCTCTGGGATGTTCTGCTTTTCCTGCCCGGACTGTGCTGTAGTGAGTTTCCTCGGAAGCGTTCTGGTCAGGATCATCGCCAGTGCTGATCTTGTATGCCTTCATCAAAGCGTACTTGTCAGCGTAGGTCATAGCCTTGCCAGAACCCTTGTCCTGCGGATCGATGCCTTCAGCGAAGGTGACCATGTCGATATATTCGTCAGGCTTATCGACATTGACGAATCGGTAAGTGGTCTTGATGCGAGAGAAGAAGGTGGTCTTCTTCGTGATCTTGCCGTTGTACTCGTTCTCGCTCTCCAGAGTCTGGCTCTCGATGATCTGTCTGTCGTAGGGATAGGAGTAGATGCCATGCTTGATTTCAACAGGCTTTACGGCATCGATGATGTCACGCTCGGACACCGCCTTGTAACTGTTTCCCTTGCCTGCGTCAACAGTCAGGTTCTTGGCTACCGTCTGAAGTTCAGAGGTAACAGCGGACATTTTTTGATAGATATTCATTTCTCTTCCTCCTTCTCACCGATGAAGAGTGTGTACAGAATTTTCAGAGTGCCGTAATCAATGGAGTCGTAGCGGTCATGCGCATTGGCGATGAACGCCTTCAGCATATTGGCATCATTCTCAGCCCTGATAAGCTGTTCCAGCCGGGTAGTCTCGATGCAGGTGTATTGGATTTCAGTCATTGTTAGTCCTCCCATTCAATTTCGTCTTCATTTTCTCTGTCAGTACACTGCTGACAGATGTCGTAGTCACCATAGATTTCTCGTCCACAGATAAGGCAAGGATGAGAAGGATCGCACTGACGATCAATCATGTAGTAAGACATTACTTACCCCTCGCTTTCAGACCGACACCGAAGCCAGCAAGAGCCGTACAGATTGCGATGCTAGGCACTGCGATAGACTCAGCCATGAGTCCTGCCTCCATCCAGTAGAAAATCAGGAAACTAAGACCACCGAAGCAACCACACCATTTTGCGCAGTCCTTAAGGCTGTCCATCCAAGTATGTTTCTTGGTGGGATTCCACTTGCCATCTTCGAAGTTGTGAGTAGGCTTGTGGGGATCTTTCTGAGTGGGTGTTTCCTTTTTGGAAACTGCCTTGCCGAGTGTGATATGCACCGTGTCAGGATGCAGAGGCTTCTCTTCTCCGCTGAAGATTTCGGCCAGATCCTGATCATCTTTGCTCATTTCAAACATGGTTTTTAACTCCTTTCAGCAGGTTTGCTGCCTCGTTATGTATTTTCTTCATTCGCTTTGCTCGTTCTTCGGAAGTCAGTTCCGGGATGTAGACCCTTGCGATCATGCCGGGAAATTCCATTGTTCTGACTTCCTTGTATGTAGGCTCTTTCATTCCTCCTAACCCCCATTAAATTAGCTTTAAGCTAATCCTCTTTCAAAAAAATAGACACTCAAGGTGCAAAGTTAATCATGTCATAAGTAACGCCATACAGATTGCAGAGTTTTTCAATCATGGGCTGCTCAGGAAAAGTCTTTCCTTTTTCCCAGTTGCACAGAGTTTTATTGCTGATATCGAGTAACTCTGCTGCTGCCTTTTGGGAATATCCAGCATTCACACGTGCTGCACTTAATGTGATTTTATTCATATACTCACCCCCTTTTAATTAGCTTTAAGCTAACTGACACCGTTATCTTACTACACAACGTAGTAATTGTCAATAGCTTTTTGCTAATTTTTTTGAAAAGTAATTTACTTTTAAGCTAATATGGTGTAGAATATAGGAAAGGAAGGAGGTGTGCCAATGGCTTGGTCTAAAGAGGTTTTCGCCCATAATCTCCGATATTATATGGAGAGTCGTGGTAAGAACCAAAAAGAATTAGCAGAGATAGTAGGCGTTTCAGCCCCAACAGTAAATGATTGGCTTAAAGCTAAGAAGTACCCACGAATAGACAAAATCGAAATCATGTCTAATTACTTTGGCATTCTTAAATCAGATCTAATAGAAGAGAAGTCAGCAGAACACAAGGAAATGCAAAAAAAGAACGACATCATTTCTGATGTCGTCATAAGAATGCAGTCAGATGAAGTTTTTTCCGCTGCTGTGAAGTCTCTATATAAATTAGATGAGAAGAAGCTATTAAGCATTCTGGCACTTCTTGACTAGCAACTGATAAATCAAATCAAGCGTGTTAATATCATCGCATTTTTCTAAAAGTTTTGAAATCTCGGCTACGTATTCTTCTTTCATATTAGTGCTCCTTCCGCACGGACGAGTTAATCTAATGTCTTGAAATTAGTGTACCTAAGAACGCTTGTTCTTCATAACGAATTATAGTATTCTGACTTATCGAAAACAATCGGAATCTGTTGGAAGTAAAAGAATATTTTGTAATTGCATTTTTAGAAGTTAAAGAAGGAATAACTTATGGATAAGAATGAGTTGTATAAACTGCTTGTCGTAAAAGAGGCACAGTTCGAAAAAGCCAAGGAAAGACGAGCAATCAAAACCATTTTGGCCTTCGCAATCGGTTTCTTTCTGATTCTCTGTTTGGTTGAAGAACCATCAGGTATAGAATTTGTCTGGACAGCAGTCACGGCTGTCATTATGGCAGGATTTCACGTTGTTGTGAACGCTGCGGTCTTCGGATGGTTGTCTCTTCAAAGCGAAACTGAGCGCAAAATACTGGAGGATTTGAGAAAACAATTGTCCGAGTGATTAAAGATTACTACAAAGGAGGTGATGCTTTCCATCGAACCGTGACGAACACCAAGTAAAACAACAAAGGAAGTGTTGTGAATGTATCTCAAAGAAATGCCAAAACTGACTCCGGAAGAAATTCTTGACTATCTGCGGAAAAGTCAGTCAGATGATCCACTGTTGACTGTGGAAGAAGTTCTGTCAAAACATGAAGCCATTCTGGATGAATGGGCTGAACGGAATCTTGGTGGAAAAGTACCGGAAGAAAACAAATTCCGGGAGGTTGTGTCAGGTGAAACAATCAAGGGCAGACCAGAAATTCAGAAGGTTCTCCGCTTGATCGAATCACCAAAAATCAAAGCTGTTAAAGTGGTTGAACCACAGCGTTTGACCCGTGGCGATCTGGAAGATATCGGTCGATTGATGAAACTGCTGAAGCACTCAAACACGCTGGTAATCACACCGACCCACATTTATGATCTGCGTGATGAATATGACTGGGATGCTTTCGAACGGGAACTGAAACGAGGAAATGACTACCTTGAATATTACAAGAAGATCCAAGCCCGTGGAAAATTGCTTTCAGTCAGCCAAGGAAACTATATTTCTCCAAAACCTCCGTATGGATTTGACAGAACAAAGGTGATGGATGGAAAAAGAGAATGTCCAACCCTGAAAGAAAACAAAGAGCAGGCAGATGTTGTGCGAATGATTTTCGACCTGTATGTCAACGAAAACATGGGACGAAGGCGCATTGCTGGTTATCTCGATAGTCTGCACATTAAACCGCCAAAAGGGGAACACTGGAAAGCATCCAGTATCAAGGATATGTTGCGGAATGTTCACTACATTGGCAAGGTTCGTTGGAATTGGAGAAAAACCGTAACCATTGTTGAAGATGGAGAATTTCTAAAAACCAGACCTCACAACAAAATTGGTGAATATCTTGTATTTGAAGGTAAACACGATGCCATTGTACCGCTTGAATTATTCAATGCAGCACAGGAAAGAACAGGAAAAAATCCAAGGACAAAACCGGAAGCGAAAACCCACAATATCTTTGCTGGCCTGTTGTTCTGTTCGTGCGGACGGGCAATGATTATGCAAAACAAACGGGATGAACCTTCCAGAATCGTATGCCCAGACCAATCACACTGTAAAACCCGGTCTTCCACATACGAAGTCTTGATTGAACGAACCGGAGAAATTCTGAAACAGTGTATTGAGGATTTTGAAATCAGGATTCAGAACAACGAAAGTGATTCCGTGAAACTCCATGCAAGGTTAATCAAACAACTTGAAGCAAAGGCTTTGGAGTTGGAGAAAAAAGAAATCAGTCAATGGGAAAAATATTCTGAAGAAGCAATGCCTAAACACATTTTTGATACCCTGAACGAAAAAGTGTTGAAAGAAAAAGAAGAAGTCCGACAAGCCCTGTGCAAAGCCTACGAATCGATGCCAGAACCTGTGGACTATACTGAAAAGATTAGCACATTTTCAGCAGCATTGGAAGCACTGAAAAACCCAGATATAGATGCGTTGAAAAAGAATGCACTTCTGAAAGCGTGTATTGACCGGATCACATATAGCCGAGAGAGAGGTCAGCGACTTGCCATTAAAAGCACAAAGTTTGCAACAGGCTGGTCAGACACGCCAATCGAATTAGATGTCAAACTAAAGGTTTGATGCCACTGTGTTTTTAGCACTTCTATCATCGATGAGCCTATGAATCAGCACATCCATGATAGAGGTACAAAATAACCACTAAAGGATGGGATTCAAATGAAGACCGCAGAAGAAATCATTGCCTACCTAGAGGCAGAGATGAACGAAGCTATCGAAATACACGATGCTTCAAAAGACACTTCTCAACGTTTCGCAATGATGCTAAAAGCATATACAATCAGCGAACTGCTTGACGAAATAAAGGCATAAAAAAAGAGGGGAGACAGGCATAAGCCCATCTCCCCTTTAATCATTCAACATCCATGTGAACGTAGCTTCCGTCAATGTCGTAAGCGTATCTGATTTCAGACTGTTTCTGTACATATTCCAGAACCTGCGCAGAAGATTTACCCTTCACGCAGAAGTCCATAGCCTTTCCTAACAGATGTCTGGAATTTGACACGCCACCGACCCTTGCGTTGTGATTTGCGCACCGTCTGCCACTGGACACAGTAACAGGCACACCAAAATGCTTTCTCACTCTCTCTGCAACACGGATCAGTTTTTCGTTCATGCTGTCAGCCCCACAGCCACACTTACAGCGGAATTCAGCTTTTTCGAAATGCTCAATCTTATCCCAGAAATCTCCGCTCTCAACGGCATCCTGCTTCTTGGAGATACCATAAGCCACAGTGTGCTTCAGTGCCTTCTCGGTTTCAGAATCGCAAGTGCCAGTTGCACTCAGTCCAAAATCCTTCTGAAACATCTGGGTAGCGGTCTTACTCATCGTTCCCCAGATACCGTCCACTTTTCCGACATAGTAGCCCAGATAGGCCAGAAGATGTTGTCTCTGTTCGATAGTCATGTTTATCATCCTCTCGATATGAAAAATGATGGGCTACCGACTGACAGCCGATAGCCCATAAACATTACTCTACATTAACTTCAGGCAGACCTGCTACGGAGGTCAGCAGAGACAGCAGACCTGCCAGTGCGGAAGCGGAAGCAACCAGAACCCAGTTCACTTCGCCCACAGCAGCAGCAGTGCCAATAGTAGCCACAGCGGTCTGTGCCACAGTCTTGACTGCACGAACACCCGCAGCCTTAAACCAATTCAACCAATAAGCTTTGTTCTTCATAATGATCATCCTTTCACATTCCGACTTGAGAGAAAATAACACCTACGATAATACCTACCAGAGAAGCAAGGATAAGTTCAGTCAGCTTATCCCACTTCTGACCCGGTTTGGATGCCAACATTTTGACATCCTCTTTGATTTCCTTGACATCGTTCTCCACAGTTTCTTCCCGGACAGCGAGAACCTTGACTGTAGAAACGAGGTCGTCAAGATTGTCCTGCCGTTTCTCCAACTCTTCCAGTCTGTGCGTGTTCGACTTGGATCTGGCTTCAACTTCGGTCAAACGATGCTCGATTTGAACTTCCATAATAACCACCACTTTCCGTTATGCAGATTCCAACGCAGTCACTCTTTCGATAAGGTCGGAAAGAGATTCCTCCGCTGTTTTCAGTTGCTTCGTAAGGTCTGCCACTGTCTTTTCCAGTGCAGCGATTTTCTTATTAGCACCGGAGGAATTCTGTTCCAAAGAAGATGCAGACTTGAGAAGTACAGATACCTTCCGTTCCAGATCCTTGTCCTTCTTCTCCGCAGCTGACATCCGAGTAGACAGGCTAGAAACACTATCTTTCAAAGAAGAGATATTCTTCTCTGCCCGGTTGATGCCTGCCTCAAGAGATTGGAACTGATAATCAGATTCAGACTTGAACTGAGTCATCTCCTGATTCTGTCTGGTTAACTGCTCGCCTTGGCTTTTTGCAATGGCTTCAAGTTCGGACATGCTTTTGCCGAACGCATATTTCTGTTCCAGTTCGGCAGGGGATCTTGCCCCCTGCCTATCCTGCTTACTCATATCGTCCACCTCTTACCATTTGATTTTGCCTTTAGAGTCAAACTCAAAGTCAAGTTCCTCAAGGACAGCCTTCTTATACTTATAGGGCAGATCGTTTCTGCTGTTCAGATAGTTGACGATTTCCTTGTCGTAGGTTCTCTTGTCTGCCTTGCTGGAATATACGCTTCTGTAAAGGATAATCTTTTCACCGTCATCTAAATCCAGACCGTTGATGTACTCGACAACCTTTTTCTTGCGAGAACCACTGATGGTGTTGCCCTTAGAATCCTTATCTGCACTGATATAGTTATCAGACTGCCAGTTTTCCAAAGCATCTTTGTACTCCATGTAGGAATCGTAACCGCCTACGGTCTGCGAAATCGCATACTTGCCCGGATTGTCATGAGCATAGTTGTACTCTTTAGGCTTGCTCCAGTATTCCTCATAGCTGATACCCAGACTCTTGGTGACTTCCTGTTCCTTCTGGTAAAACCAGTTGTCGCTTCCATCGTCATTCTTCTGCCTGATTTCGTACCATTGGCTCTTCTCGGCATCGTAGTTATACCGCTTGCCGTTATACTCAGCATAATATGTCGCATTCTTAGAGGGGGTCCGTCTGTCATTCCAGAAGTCGGAATAGCTTATACCCAGTTTGTCATGAGAAAGTTTCTCCTGAATGTAGTACCAGTTGTCCTCTCCATCAGATGTCTTGGATTTGATTTCATACCAAGTGTCCTTCTTGGCATCGTAGTTGTATCTGCGATTGCCGACTTCAGCATAAGCACCGGAGACGGAGACAGGAATGTCAGATTCGTACTCGCTGTCAGCAAGAATATCGGACATTTGATCCTGAAGTTCTCTCAGTTTCGCCTGCTTGTCAGGGCTGTTGCCTTCTGCGATTTCCTTCTGCTGGTTATACAGATTGTTGAGATCGCTGTTGACAGAGTTGAAATACTTGTTCATCAGGACATCTTCTTCTGTTGCACCGTCTGCATTGGCAGCTTCGTACATCTGATCCTTGACCTCTTTGAACTTGTTCAACTCGTCTCTGTATTCCCAGTATTCCTCGACAGGAATATCCATTCCTGCGAGAATCTCTGTCTGGTCAGGATTCAGTGTTTTCTGTTCCTCATCGAAATACTGTCGTGCAGATTTGCTTGCGTACTGTCCGAAGATGCCTGCATGGATTCTGTTGCCCAGAGTATCTTCCACAGGGAATCTCAGGTTTCCAGCATCGGTATAAGAGCCTGCGATGGGATGCTCATCACTGAACATATTCAAGCCTGCCTTGGTCTTCTTATACTGACCGTAGCCAGCAGGCATGAAGTAGTACGGAGCAACTTCTGCTGCTGTTTTCCATCTGGACTTATCGTTGCCGTACTGGTCTTTACCCTGAACAAATTCATTGATTGGCAGTGCCTCGGAAATAGGAATTCTACCTCCGTCAAGGAAGGTGGATGCATAAGGCATATCCTCAAGCAGTGCAAGGAAGCCCTGTTCGATGTTGTCCAAAGCAGTGTCTTCATCTTCCTCTTCATCATCGAAGCCGAAGGCCGTTGTCAAGACTTCAATAATATCGAAGGCAGGATTGTAGCCTGCCACAGACTCAAATGCAATACCGAACAGATGCTGTGCTACTGCAAGCTGAGTGAAGGTGGATGCCACCTGTGCTGCTGTCTTGGCGTTTCTTGCGAGGCCGTTCTGGATAGCCTCGTTGGAAACCTTGGTTTCCTGAATCGTATCGTAGAACTGAGAATCCAACTGGTTTCGGACTTCCAACTGGAACTTGGTGATCAGGCCAAGCATCTTGGAATTGTACAACTGAGGCTGCTGACCAAGGGATCTGTCACCCATAAGTCTGGACACCCATTTATCCGTTTCGAAGTGTGCCTTCTGGGAGTCCATGCCCTTCCGTGTAAGTTCGTTGTACTTGGTTCTGGCGATAATTTCAGTGGAGACATCGTCCACCATGCCCATCAGGACATAGCCGGGATTCGATGCCTTCTGCCACGGAGTCTGATAGAATCTGTCCTCGCCTTTTCTGCGGATCACAACAGGACTGTCCTCTGCGAAACTATCAAACTTTCCTCTACTGAGCTTATTGGCTGCTGTCTGAGCGAGTGCCTTCATGAAGTCGAACTTGTTCGTCTTGGCGAAAGTCTGGGCAACAGGCAGGAAGTTCGTCAGAGAGGACGAAATGTTATATCCGACCATGTTGCTGCCGACCTGTCTGTTCAGAGTATTCAGGAAGGTAATGCCTCGTCTGCCGATGATACCTTCAAAGCCTCTGTCAATCAGTGCAGTCTTGCCTGCCAGAACATTTGCTTCTTCGTTCAGGAACTTCGCAAAGGTAGACAGGTGAGAACCGTACACCTGCTTGATTCTTTCTTCAGCTTCTGCATCGGACAGAGAATCAAGATCCTCCAAGCCCTTCGCCTGACCATAAGTCTCAGCAATGTAGTTCCGCAATGCTCTCAGTGTCTGGATATCATCGATGTGGTAGATCTGGTTCTTCGCACTGGTCAGATACCGCTCGATACCACCAAGCATATCAAAGGATGTCCGCTTGCCTTCTCTGTGCATTGCACTTGCGAAGTAAGGCTGACCCGGCTTCAGGTCTGCGGTAACGCCGTTCAGGTCAGTAGGCAAGTCCTTCGCCTTAATGTCATTCGGATTGAAGGGCAAGCCCAGTGTGGAGAAGGTGTCCTCCATCGCCCGGAAGTGCAGGAAGTAGTTGTCCAGTCTAGGAATCTCAGGATAGAGGTTTCTGGTTCTGGACTCGTTGATCATGCCAAGAGCATCATCGTAAATTTTTCTGATTCTCGGATCTCTGGCAAGACCCTTGATATTCTCTCTTACCTTCGGATCAGGGAAGTCGATAGCAAGTTCTCTGTCACCGTACTGGACAATGTTATTGTCCTTGTCAACATAGAAACCTTCAGCATACATCTGCGCTGCTGCGCTCTTCTTGCTGCCCGGTTTGATGTTGTAGTCCTTGGAGATTTGCTTCAGTAGTGCGACATTCTTGTTGACCCACTTGATACCTTCAGTCTCGTTCTGAGCAACCTTGTTCACGGTAATATCCGCAAGGATGCCACCTTGCTTGTAGCCAAGTGCCTTCTCCATGACTCTCTGAGGCGTATTGTCTACAGTAGACCAAGTGGACAGGTTCTTCGCATCCTTCAGAACCTTGTCGAAGTCGAAACCCTTCTCATCAAAGCGTTCCTTGATATTATCAATGATGCCCTGATGATATTCCTTTCTGGTCTGCTTCTTAGGAGTCTCTTCCTGCACAGGTGTCTGTTTGGAAGGTACGTTCTCCTCGACTGTTGCTGTTTTCGCAACAGGTGCAATATCATCTGCTACCTCAGGTTTTGCCTGAGGTGCTTCCTGCACAGGCTGAGTTTGTACGGCAGGATTCGTTGTATCCGCAGGAGTAGGAGCAATTTCATTCTGTTCGGACACAGGTTCAGGAATAACACTGGGCATATTCTCCCGGTCTGCAATCAGACCAACAGAAGCAAGTTCTTGCGCATATTCCTCCTGTGTCATGTGTTTGAGTCTGTAAACTTCCATGCCAGCGTTGTGGTATTTCTGTTGCGCTGCATCAAACTGTTCCTTTGTGATTTGTCCTGCGTTATAGGCATCGATTGCATCAACAGCTTCCTGCTTTGCCTGTTCGAACAAGGCTTCCTGAGTCTCTATAGCCTGTTCCACAGTTTTGTCGTAGTCTTCAACAAAGTAATCGTACTGGCTCTGCAACTGGTTTACCAGATTGATCTGTTGCTCAAGCTGAGTTTTGAGGCGATCCAGTCTTGCTGTAGAACCCTTTCCGGTTTCTCTCAGTTTTGCCTCAGTCTTTTCGATTCGTCTTTGCAGGTTTTTCTGCTCAGACTTTGCAGACTGAAGTTCGGAATAAACGGAGTTCCTTCGCTGAACGTTATTTCTACGTTCCCGGTCTTGGTACTGAGCCTTCCGGATTGCCTCGTCGTTCTGAGACGGATTCTCTTCAGCGGTAACAGGAGCAACGTTTTCCATTTCGGAAACAGTTGTTGCGTTTTCTGCAACTACCGAGGATTCCTCGGCAACTGGTGCGATGTCATCGGATGCTTCCTGCTTTTTGCGGAAGTCACTGCCGTAGACATCGAAGTTACTGGTAGGAGCAAACTGCTCACTGCCATTGGTCAGTGAGTTGCGAGTGACCACACCTTCGGCAACTTCTTTCCGTTTCTGCTTGATGATATCAGATAGCTGTTCTGCGGTCAGATCACTGTCACGGTATCTCTGCCGTTCTTCGCCATTGGAGAACTGCTGTAGAATCTCGTTTCTCCGCAGGTTTTCAGAGTCATAGAAGAATCTAGTTGCTTTGTCGAAATCGTAATCCTTCAGAGACAGCGTGGACTGCGGTGCTGCCTGATTATCAGAATTGAACATTCCAAAGTCACCGAGGAACTTATAATAGCCATAAGGGATTCTGTATCCCTTGTACTCAAAGGAAATGTCGTTGATAGTGGCATCCTTGGCTGCGTAACCAAGTTCCTTGGAATACTTCAGGACATCTGCCAATACCTTGCCATTGTTCATGACATACTCACGGAACTTCGGCAGGTATCCTGCATCCTCGCAGGCATCGATATATGCCTTTACGTTCTTCTCGATCAATTCGTTCTTGCTAAGATTAGACTTGTTGTCGAAGTCCCAGAAAGAGTAGATATTGATTCCCTTCTTGACTTTGGTTTCCTTCTTATGGTCTGCTGTGGTTTCTTTCCAGACCTCAGTCTGCTGTTTGGTGTGGTCTTTCGTGCCAGTGTAGCCCTTGATTTCTCTGCCACCCTCACGAACGATGGTGTCTCTGACAGTACCCATCTTCAGACCGGACTTATGGAAAGGAATGCCATATCCCACAAGGTCATTCGCCATGATCCATGCAGACATATCAGCGTTCTGAGAAACTGCGATAATGCCAGTGTTGCCAGACTTGTCCGCTTTGACAATATCGTAGATTTCCTCCAGTTCATAAGGGAAGGAGTCGTTTCTATCCAGTTTCCACTCGTTGCCATCCTTGTACATGAAGATGGAGATGTTCCGCTTCAGGTTTGTACCTTCAGTGGCATCGAGGAAAGCAGGAACTTTGGTGTACGCATGACCATTCAAGCCAAGCGTACCAGCCTCAAACAGAACCTGAAGGACATCGGTATAGTTCTGGATCTGAAAGTCAGAATAGGACTGTAACCGGAAGCCACCAGTAGAGTTGATTTTGTCTACAACGGACTTCTTGATTCTGCCCTTCTCGTCTGTCAGCAGTGCAGTCAGTTCGCCAAATCTGAAAGGAGTAGCGGACTTTGGCATCTTAGGCTTGCTCTGACCGTAGAAGGAGTTGAATGCCTCATATATCAGCGGAGCCTGAATTTTCAGTCGTGCCAGACCGTCTTCAGTGGTGAGTGTTTCTACCGTCAGATCATTCACGCTCATGCCATAATCAGCAAGCTGTGCCTGCACCCATTCTCTGGTGGATGCATTGTTGGTCTTCAGTTCGCCCTTGTTCTTGCCCTTCTGATGGTAAAGCTGGTCATTGGCAGTGTTATTGGGATTCTGCTCACCCACCAGTCGCAGGAATGCATTCGCCATAGGAGCAAGATTCTTACGCATGGACTCAACGTAGCACTGTCTGCATGGCTGAGTCAGGCCTTTGTCTGCCATCAGTTTATGCAGATAGAAGTAGTTGTCTACATTGGAGAAGAACCTCTTGTTCTGCGGTACACCCTTCGCTTCCTCTGCCTTGACGATATCATCATAAATATCCGCAAAGTTCTTCCGCTTATCGCAGATAGTAGAGATATCATGGGAAGTGATATAGTCGGAATTCGGCTCAAGAGAAGAGAACAACAATCTCTTCTTGCTGTCCTTGGTGTCTCTCTTGGACTTGTCATCGAGGATGTCATAGCCTGCTGCCTTGGCAGCGATGGCTACCTTGACGATGCCTTCAATCTGGCCTTCGATTTCCTTCCTTGCTACATCTGCATCGAAGTCCTTCCGAGTCTGACTGTAGTTGTTCAGACACTGGTCAACATAGTCTTTGTAACCCTGAGTCTCTCGGTAATCCTTCTTCATGAATTCTGCGGAACTCATGTTTTCGTCACCGAAGAAGGTGTTTGCCATAGAGGACAGGGAATGCTTAGTCTCGCTCTGAGCCTTGCCACCTTCCCGGTAAGCATCCTCAAACGCCTTCCGCACTCGCTCCAGTTCTCTTGCTTCCTTACTGCCTGCTGTTGCCAGTTTGCACAGGTGCTTAACTTCGTCCCAGAGTTTCTGGAAGACATTACGATTCTGAGTTGCCAGATTGTTGATGTAGTCCTGATCACTGAACAGGTAGTCACCGACCAGATCCGCAACCAGTTCTGCTTCGGCATCTGCTCCCTCGACACCTTCGTACATCAGTTTCCGGGACTCGATTTCAGCATCGATATCCACGCCCTTGGTCTTGGCGTAAGAGTACAAGGTTTCCTTCAGCGCATCGTAGTTCTTTCCGGTTTCAAAACTGTGAGTGACCTCATGACCAATGATTCTGTTCAAAGGCTTTTCAGAGTCAAGGTTCAAAACGATGCCATTGTCAGTGATATTGCCGTTGACCTTTGTATCACCACTTTTAACCTTGGCGAGAAGGTCTTCCAACTTGGCAAGTTTCTTCCTCTGTTCTTTGATGAGTTCTGTGTTGCTGGGTTCTGGCTTCAGGAGATTCTGCTTCTCAAGTTGCTTGATGCTATCCTCAATCTTCTGGATTTCCGAAGTCTGTCTCTCGATGAAGTCTTCTTTGATTTGCTCACCACTCTTGAAGTCAAAGGAAAGGCCAGTGTCACCAGAGGTCTTTGCTACAAACTCAACGAAGTCACGCACTCGATTGGTGTTGTTCGCACCTGCTTTGGTAGCGTTGTCCAGAGTCTTCTTGGCAGCATCCTCAAACTTAGAACCTTTGAACTTATCATATTCGGCAACGAAGTCCTGCTTTGCTCTTTCTCTCTCGTTATAGCTTTCTACCAGTCTATCGCCCTTGACCAGTTCAGAGACTTCTGTGCCGATCTGAGACTTCATCTGTTCCAGAGTAGAAGTGGCTTTGACGTTATCCAGTTTCTTCTTCAGGTCAGGCAGGAGGGACTTCAGTTCAGCTTCACGGTCAGTCTGCTTGCTAGACTTATCACCATTCTTCATATTGTAGAGGTCATCGTATTCTTTGCTCAGAGTGTCGTACTCTTTCTGCAAGGATTTTTCCCACTCAGAAGCTTGCTTGTACTGGTTGTACTTCTCACCGCCAAGTGCCTCTTCAATGGCATCAGTAGAGATGTAGCCCTTATCCATGTCGCTGAGAACTTTGTCGTAGATTTCAGATTTCTGCTTCTCAGTGACCTTGCCCTTCTTCGCTTCCTCTGCTACACGGTCTTTGTAGACTTTATCGACTACCTTCTGCTCGTTCTTAGTTAATCCTGTGGTATAGTCAACCCCGGAGGCATTGGTAGCGATGGCATCCGCAGTATTGAACACACCGCCACTGAGCATACCGCTTACGAAGTTGGTAGCCAGTTCGTCAAGTGCTTCTTCGGAAGTAAACAGTTCCTTGAGTGTCTTTTCGTCCGCATAAGTCAGATACTTACCCAGCGTACCGACACCAAAGGAGAAAGCTTCTTCAATACCTTCGCCAGTTGACTTGACTCCAGCCTTCAGAAGATTTCTAAAAAACTTGTTTGACACTGTTCTGGAAAAGTCCTTGATAAACTTATCGTCCAGACCAACTTCACCGAACATACCACCAAACAGATACTCAGAAAGAATTTCACCGCCAGCACTAATCAATGCACTTGCTTTTGCTTCTTCTTCCGTTGCTCCGTCTTCCTGTGCCTGCTGTGATTCACTGCCAATCACGGACAAGCCTGTGGTCACCTGCCAAGGAACACCGACACCACCCAACGCCTTTGTGAAAGCATTTTGTCCGAGACTCTCTACAGTAGAATCCACTTTCTCACCGAAGACAGACTGCGACTCCATCTCGTTATCCAGATAGTTTCTGGATGCAACTTGCAACTCTCGACTCAGTGCCAGATCTTCCGCAGTTACCATCTTGCCTACTTCAGCGTTATTGCTCAGATAAGCACCAGCACTCAGACTGGAAAGAATATGTCTGGCGATATTCTTCTGGTCGTAGTAATCCCTGTTGGCATACTCATTCATTTGCTTTCGGGACTGTTCAATAGCTTCCTTGTGTGCCTTCTCTGTCTCAAGATCGTAGATAGCACCGTTCTGGTAAAACTGAGCATCGGCAATATCAGGAGCGATTCTGGCAATACCTTTCCAGATTGCTTCTGGTGCGCCTACAAAGCCAGTAGTAAAGTCCTCGGCAGCATCAGAAATCGTTCCAAGGATAGCTTTACTAATACTGCCCACAGTGATACCATCTTCAAGCGCACCCTTTTGAAGCCAGCCACGCTTTTCCTCTTCCTCTTCTTTCTTCTTTTTCGCTCTTGTGATTACTCTCTGGGCAACACTGTTACTATAATCAGCATACTTCTGATAGTTTGCAGACTTTGTAGATCCAGAAAAATCATCCAAAACGCTACGCCAGTCGTTAGACTGGCTTTGCGTAGCGTTAGGTTTTGAAGAAGAACTCGGTCTGGAAGATGTGCTTGGCTTCGAAGATGTGGTTGACTTATTTGACCCTGAAAAATCATCTAACATTTTTTGCCAATCTTTTGCCATACAATCCTCCTCCCTTTAATACTGGACACCTCTAGGTGTATATGTTTGTCTCAGGTTAGCAGCCTCAGTTTTAGAAATAGTGCCATTTCTCACACCCAAGCTGATTGCATTGGCGACATCATTCTTCGATGCTCCCGCAGCGATCGCACCATTGAGCAGATCGTGATTGCGCAGATTGTTCTGGCTGGTAACTCTGTTGGCAGCGATGACATCAGATGCTGCATAAGTTTGTTTATCCATGTCGATATTGAGGCCGGATAGCTGAGGGCCGTCTTCAGGCTTGGGACTTCTGTAGACAGTGTCACCACCGCCTCCACCACCACCGCCACCGCCAGTGGGTGCGAACTCACCGAGTTTATTATGGAAGTTGAACTGATACTTATCCCATGCCATCTGCTCGTTGAACTGTCTGACCTCTTCAGCCAGTGCGTTCTCAGTATTGATCTGGTTGAGGACATCCATATAACGTTTGTTGTACTCGCTCTCGATCTGGAACTTGCGATTCGCCTGCTCAAGCAGAAGAGAATTCTTATACTGGAAGCCCTGAAGACTCAGTTCCAACTGCTGCTGAAGTGCTTTATAAGCGATTTCAGCCAGTGCGGAGTTATTCTGAAGTCTTGCTTCCGTGATTGCGTTATCGTAGTTCAGGACTGCACGACTGTAGGCTTCTCTCGCAGTAGCTACTCGGTTCTGGTATGTGTTGTACATACTGACCTGAGAAGACTCGCTGTAGCCAGTGTTCTGCATTCCCCGGTCAGCAATCTGCTCCGCTCTTGCACCGTACTGGTCACTCTGCTTCTGCCAGTCTACATAAGCACCGGACTGTTCCTTGGTGTAGTCCTTCTTCGCTTGGTCTTTCTGCTGTTCGACTTTCTCGATAGCGAAGTCGGTCTGCTCCTGCTGAAGCTGAGTCTGCTTGTCAGCCCAATCCTTGGAGGCATCGATTTGCTGCTGATAGTATTTATCAGTGTTGCTGATCATGCCGTTATAGGTCTTGTCGTTCTCAGCCAGCGCAGCCTTCTTGTCCGTTTCTACCTCTGTGAATCTTTTATCGTCATAATTGATTTCGTAAGACATTTATCTCCCCCCTCACCGTTTGATGTAACCACCAATGAACGCCTCAATAGTGGCAGTCTCCAGACTGAATCTGGTCTTAGACTGGAATTTAAGCTGAAGGTCTTTGAACTTCTTCCGCTTGATCCTGCACACAAAGTAGTCCGTTACATTCGGATAGTCACCAATCAGTTCAAAGTCAGTGTCCTCTAGCTTTGCGTATACAGAGATATCGCCCACAGCCTCAACGACACAGCCACGCTTATTAGTGGTCTTCTGCATATTCGGATTCTTAAACTTGTCCTTGGGTGTTGCCCAGTAGGACTCAACATCGTCTTCCATATCAGTCAGTGTGTAAACACCGTCTTCCGTACCAACATACAGAACGCCCTTGTCGACTCTGGCACAGGTGACCTTCTTCCCCAGATCCCAGTAGAACCACTCATACTCGTTATGGTTCTCGTTGGTGAACATTGCTCTGGAGTCAGCCAGATAGACCTTGCTGCCGATGAAAACCAGAAGATAACCTTCCCATTCAGCAAGGATCATGTTCTTGTAGTCTTCTTCGGTAATCATCTTCCGGTCAACCATAGAACTTCTGTGTGCTACCACCTGTTCTGTAGTCACATCACCGCTGATACCTTCCATTCCTCTGTCAGAGAAGAAGATAATGTCATCGTTGAAGTTAATAGCCTTGCCTACGCATCCTGTTGTGACACTGGAGTGCCGGGAAGGATAGATTTTGCCGTAGTCCGCATCCGTTATACCCTGATGATAAAAGACCGTTGTATTAGCTTGAGAAGGCTCACGGAACACCCACAGTGCATCGTTACCAGCCACCATGCCTTTTACGGCAGCTTTGTCCAGACCTTCATGGTAGTAGTCCAAGTCACTGCAGTAACTGGGATTGTCCAGAGAACAGTGGTAGACCGTATTCGGGAAGTCCTTGTTGCCACTGAAAAAGACTCTGTTGTCGAAGACCTGAAGCAGAGTGCAGTTGGCAATCCGGTTATAGTAACCGGAGACATCCTTCTTGAACTCTACCGATACGTTGTCCTGTCCGTCAGTCTTTGGTACACCCGGCGCAGTGGTAAAGGTGATCTTACCCTTGGCGTAGTCCACCTTGTAGCCACTCACGGCTTTGTCATTGACCTTTACGACAGGCTTGAAGTCAGAGTCGATATTCTTGGCATCGAGGAAATACTCTTTGCTAGTACCGTCAGCAAGGAAGGTGTTGATTCTTCTGCCAGTGAGCAGATTGACATCCTGATAGATAGCACCACCGCCAGCAGGCTTTCTGGCAATAGAAGTGGTCGGCACAAAACCTTCCACTTCTTTGATGGTCACTCCGTCATACTGTAGGTAGTTCTTTCCGTCTTTGAAGTACCAAGTGTCACCGTATACGAAGCTGTCACTGACCGCAGACTTCAGGCCAGAGTAGATAACAGTCTTGCCACCGTAAGCTACCTTGTACAGTTTCGTGCCACTGTGTACCAACTGATTGCCATTAAAAAAGAACACGCCATAGACTGGATCGTCGAAGGATGTCTTCAACTCCAATCCGGGACGTGTTCTGATACTGTCTGTTTCTTTGTAGTCCTTCCACATATTCAGGCTGTCAGGACTTCTGCTCAGGTTGATCTCTTCGCCACGAAAATCAACGCCACGGAAATTACCGTAGACTCTGGAAACCATATTTGCCATCAGACATCCAAGCCTCCCTCTATGTACATGGTGGGCAGGTGATATCTGTGGTCAAGCCGAGTCAGCATCTCCTGATATCGGTTCGCATAGATAGAACCGTACTCAGTAGAAACATCACTCTTCAGCAAGTCTCCTGCGATACCATAGGGCATAACCTCAAGTACATCGTTGCTCAGTTCGAATTCAAATGCTTTGTCCTTGGTAGTCTCTGTGATTCTCTCAGGATATACAAAGCAGTTGACTTCGGCAGTGCCAGTCTCCAGCATCTTCAGAACAGTACCGCTGGCCTTGGGTGCGTACCGAACGCCAGAGATAATGTCGATCTGATAGATTTCGTAGCCGACTGCTCGTTCAATATCAGCAAACTCAAGAATGTCGCCTTCAGAAACAGGAATTTCCACATACTTGGGGATCTTCTTGAATCTGGACAACTCAAACATGATCTGGTTGATGACTTCGTTGATTTTGGCCTGAATGTCAGGATCGTCAGTCAGATATTCAGAAAGAGGATTCAGTTCTTCAATCAGACTGAGGACTTTCTTTTTCATCTCCGCAAGTGTCATTCAACATACACCTCCCACCCGGCAACGTAGGCATCAGGTGCGTAGACATTGCCATCGATCAGAGACTTGTACAGAACATCGTTGTAGTTGACGATATCTCCCTTGTTATAGGCATCGTGTGCGCCAGTAGGCTGACTCCAGACAGGATAACCTTTCTCGTCCAGACCAATAGGCGTGAACAAAGAAGGGCTGGTATCAGGAGTCCAGTCGGCCTGTGCAGTGTGTTCGATGTTCACCTTGTACAGCTGAGGATCACCAACGCTATTAAAGCCATAAGTAAGAAAATCTCCGATATCATACCAGTTGCCTACTTTCCAAGGTTTGTAGAGTCTGACACAGACCAGTGCCTGCTCATCGTTCAGAGTTGCACCTGCGAAGTCAATAGCTTCTCTCAGTGCCTGTGCCTGTTCAATAACGGTCATTCACTCACCCCCAGAACATTTAGTGCTTCAGCGTACTCAGCCAGTTTCACACGCTCATACTCACGCTGTGCGGAGTCCAGTTCTCTGTAGTCCTTCCAAGGTGCTACCATTGCACCATCGAAGGTAACACCGTCTTCTCTAGTCCAAGTTTCGCCACCGGGAACATAACGATAACCTTCGATAAAGGCATCGCACTTGTTGTCAAAGAAGGGAGTCTCCACAGCAGTCATAGTGCCATCATCAGTGACATGGCACTTGAAATCAGCATCAATATAGATTTTCATTCATGTCACCTCACTCCATCCACAAGTCGTACAGAGTACCAGACATAATACCGCTGAATGCTACATAGCCAGCACTCACGGCACTGATATCGACAGAGATAGTTTTTTCTCCCAGACTATTGGTATCGTATTTTTTCGCTAACCATGTGCCATTACCCGGCTTGTTGTCCACCATAGCTGTGCTTCTGACACCAAGGACAGCACCATAAGGCTCACCAGCGTTATTCGAACCAGAAGTATCAAGCGTAAACTTACAGTTCAAGGTTTTGTAGTTTGACATATCGATCTCTTCTGCAATGCCAATACCGACTTCGCCAGTGGTTTCAGCGGCACAAGCCTTGAATGTAATACTCTTTTCATTTGCAACCACTTCACTGCTTGAAGAAGCTTTTGACAGGATCAATGTGTAGCCAGAAGTCAAACCGCTATTGCTACTAAAAATATAGCCACCAGAAAGCCATTCGACCCATGCGCCCTTCTGATAGCTTTTTGCAGTTACATCATTCAGTTCGTTGTTGACCCACTGTTTTACACTCGCAGGATAGACCATGATCATCTTCTCTTTCAGTGCATTGAATTCAACAGAACTGGATGCACCAGTAGAGAACCAGACTTCGCCTTCCTTCATGTTCTCTGGCTGTGTTGCAGAGAAGTACCATCCGGTAATAGGATTCGTGGTTACGATGCCGATGGTGTTTTCCGCAGGAGTCGCAACGTTAAGGTCTACCTCGCTGGGATAGGCAACTACTTCAAAGTTTAAGGGATTCTCTTCCTGCTTCTTTGCTCCGCTTGCACCATGCTTGAAACCTTTACCCATCAGCGATTCACCTCCATCTGAATGTTCAGAGTCACGGTAGGCTTATTCTCAAAACAGGTGAAGGTCACGAAACCATCTTCAGTGTCGAGATCGTCG
>JAEIGA010001203.1_pt1 | contig 39870 bp, 63 predicted proteins | sample 9270691 | NCBI WGS metagenome assembly JAEIGA01 (sample SAMN17057246, study PRJNA624740) | gut metagenome | biome: biome; isolation source: fecal sample | host: Bos grunniens | place: China: Xizang | collected 2019 | reverse complement strand
TTGGCGCAGATTTTGGCGAACTGTCAAGCAGTGAAAAAGAACGGATAAAGCTGATAACAGAAGCAACAGATAGGACTTTGCCTAAAGATATAAAAACGCTTTATCGTTCTGTTGATGCTTCTGCTATTTTCGGTAAACTTAATTGGACTGAATGGGAAAACATCGAAGGTGGTTTGCTGTATAATGATAAATTCAGTATGAACAAAGCACAGGCTTTGATAAACAAAACAAAAGGCAAAACAATCACTGAAAAAGGCTTTATGTCAACATCAAAAGAATATGATGTTGTTGCAGAATGGGGCGGTTTCACAGGTTCAGAAATGCCTATTGTTCTTGAATTTGATGTACCAGCAGGCACAAAAGGTGCTGATTTAGCAAAATTTGAGGTTGAAGGCGATGAACAATATGAAGTATTGCTTGCAAGAAATACCGAATATGAAATTGAAGATATTTCAGCAAAAGACGGCAATATTTATATTAAAGCGAAAATAAAGAAACAGACTAAAACGCAGTAAAACGGAATAAAACCCCGCAATTATTGTAAGTACACTATCAATATTTCACTGCAAATATTGATTTTTTTATGTTTTATTAGCAAGAAAGGTTACAAATATGGCACATAGTCATACAGTGTCAGATAAAGACACAATTTTTAAAATAGACCCGGTAACAAGGGCTATTACACACGATAACGCTGGCAGCCTTTTCATACCGCAGTACAGCCATAATTCAGAGCGTTACACTTTTGAACTGCCACGCCACATTGAAGGTCACGATATGGCCGAATGTAATTCTGTGCAGATACATTACATCAATACAGACGGCAACAAAACAAGGCCAAAAATAAGCACTGATAAATACGAAGCTATCGACCTGCATATTGACGGCGATAATGTTGTTTTTTCTTGGCTTATTTCTGCAAGCGCTACAGCTTATGCAGGTAAAACAGCGTTTCATATTTGGCTTTGCTGTAAAGACGGCGAAACAATCACATACAACTGGCCTACAGCGTTATTCAGCGGTATTACAATCGGCGAGGGTATCAACGCAGGCGAAAACTTTGCAGAAAGCTACAAAGATATAATTGCACAGTGGCAGAACGGCTTAATGGTTGTTTTAAGAGCCGAAAACGAAGCGAATATAAAAGATACCTTTAACAAGTACAGAGCCGAATTTGACAGTGATATTGCCTTTGCAAACAAGCGTATTGATAATATCGTTGCATTGCCTGACGGCAGCACAAAAGCAGATGCAGAACTTACCGATATTCGTATCGGTTATGACGGCAAGACATATCAAACAAGCGGTAATGCAATAAGAGAGCAGAACAAAGAAATTGTAGACAATCTAATAAATTCAGGAATTTACAACGAAATTGTTTTAACGGGTGCAGATAAGCAAGGGTACTATATCGCAAGAAATTCAGGAGCATATCAAGAAGTAGAACGCACTGGAAGGGGTTTTATCACTTACGATGTCAGTCAATATGCAGGTAAAACAATTTTAGTTTCCACTGTTGTTGATGTAAGCACTATATCGGTTTTGCTTTTTGCAGATAGCAACAATAATCCGATAACAAATATTCCGGGGTACACAGATTACTACAAAAATTTGGTAAGCGTCCCTGATAATGCAAGCATATTGTATGTAAACTATTCTGTTTCAGACGTTGAAAACAATAGCGTTTGCGTAAAAGTAGTAGACCTGTTGAATGTGGCAAACGAACTTCAAAAAACAAATAAGAGCATTTACCGTAACGATGAAAAAGTAGATGCTTTTGTAAAAGACGGAAAACTGCCTGTGCTTTTAAATTGGGAAATGGGTTGGATTGATTATTCTACAGGGATAGATAGTAAAGATGATTACACCAACAGAATGAAAACTGTTGAATATTATATGCCTATATTTGACAAAATCAATTACAATATACCTTCTGGCTATCGTTTTCTTGCGTTGCGTTACAACTACAATGAAGAAACAGAAGAATATACCTTTGTAAACAGCACAGGGTATATTAACGGCAAGAAGTCAGGTGAAATAGCAGTAAATGAGGGAGATTGTTTCCGCTTTCTGTTTAGGGCAAACCCTGATACAGAATTTAGCGGAGACGAGTTTAAAAACTTGGAGTTATATTGCTTATCAACTGCAATATCAACAAATGAAAAATATATCATTCCTGATTACTGGAATGAAACTATTGCAAACAAAGAAACTGAAATAAAAAACATTGTTATCGAAGCCACAAAAAACGATAATGATGTTTCTTTGTTTTTTGCGATTGCCGACCCACATTACCCAGCCAACAATAATGTTTCTGCTGCTTTGATGAAGTATTTGGGCGATAAATGCGGAATTGGGTTGACTGTCTGTCTTGGTGACTTGATAACAGATAGCACTGTTTCTCACGAAGAAGGATTGCAAAGACTACAAAGTGGTATTGTAAACCTGAAAAGTATGTCAGAACGAATGATATTGACGCAAGGCAACCACGATACAAATGTTCAGATTGCCGACAGCAACGGGCAGTTAATAGCTGAAAGAATTATTTATGATAAAGAATGGGTTCTGCACACCAGCAATAAATTGCTGAATCTTAATAATATTAACTTTGATGATTTAGGCAAAGCCTTTTACTATGATGATGTTCTGCAGAAAATCCGCTTTATTTCTATTGATGCCTTTGAGAGCAAAAAATATACCATTAAAGAAAGTGTATTAACAGAATTAAGTCTTGGTACAGTAACAAACCGTCAAATTGAATGGCTTAAAAGTGTGTTGTTAAGCGTTCCAAAAGGATATTCAGTTATAACATTTTCGCACTATGGTTTGTACACGCCTTATTTATATAGCGAAAATGAAAACAAATATGTTTCACTAAAAGTGGGTGGTATAGGCAATAGTGATAAAGTGATAACTGCAATTAATGACTTCAAAGCAAGTGGCGGTGTTTTTATAGGACATTTTGGCGGTCATTTACACAACGATTTCGTGAGCAAAAAAGGCGATTTAGTTTCCGTGCAGTTGCTTAATGACGGCACAGACTGGCGAGAAGCCGATTATTTCGGTGAAGGTTTTGAATTTGTTGGCGATGCACCAACAAAAACAGCAGGCACAACAACTGAATGTGCGTTTGATACTGTTGTTATCAACAGAACTACACGCCACGTTGATTTAATTCGTGTTGGTGCAGGTGAAAACCGCAGCTTTGATTATTAAAGCAGGCAAAGAAAGAGAGTGTCGAATTGATTACCATTACCCACACACCGGGCGAAATCATAATAAGCGGCCACGCATACTATGCAAAGCCGGGCAATGATATTGTCTGCGCTGCTGTTTCAGTGCTTGTACAGAATTTAATATGTTCAACATATAAGCTGGCAGGCTATGAAATGAAAGTCGCAGAAAAAGACGGCTATATATCAAGCATAAAATACAGGGATATACGCAATATGACAGAAGTTGAACGGACTTTGTTAAATTCTTTTTTTATAGGCGTTGAAATGATAGCTGAAAGTTATCCCGAAAATGTAAAACTTAATAATTAGCACTTTGCAGAAATGCAAGGTGCTTTTTTATTGGTGCAAGCATTGACCCACCTTAAAAGCTATGGAGAAACAACAAAGTTAGGCGTGATAACTATAAATTACGGTATAACAGCGGGGTTATAAAACCCGGAAAGGACAAACACAATGAAAAGAAAAATCAATCTTCAGATGTTCGCAGAGGACACCGCTACAGCAACAGAAACAGCGAATGCAGCCACAGAAACAGCGGCAGAGGGTAAAGACACTAAAGCTACTGAAACAGCAGCAGAAAAGAAATATACTGATGCTGATGTTGACCGCATTGTAAAACAGCGACTTGCAAGGGCTGAAAAAGAACAGCAGAAAGCTGTTGAAGAAGCCAAAGCAAAAGAAAAAGAAGCTGCAAGGCTGGAAAAGATGAATGCACAGGAAAAAGCAGAATATGAACTTGCTGAAGCAAAAAAGGTTATTGCTGAATATGAACGAAAAAACACTATTGCTGAAATGACAAGTACAGCCCGCAATATGCTTGCAGATGATAATATTTCTGTTCCTGATGCTGTTTTGTCAATGCTTGTAACAACAGATGCCGATGAAACAAAAGCGGCTGTAAAAGGCTTTTCAAAGGCGTTTAAAGATGCTGTTGAAAATGCGGTAAAAGAAAGATTGAAAGGCAACCCACCGAAAACAAGCACAGGCGGTGCAGTTGCAAATATGACAAAAGCGCAGATTATGGGTATTAAAGACCACGAACTGCGACAGAAAATGATGCTTGAAAATAAACATTTATTTAACATTAAGTAAAGGAGCAAAACTATTATGATTAAAAAATTTGACCTTCAGATGTTTGCAGAAAACACAGTTAAATCAGCAGACCTTGCAAAAGTTCGTGATGTTGACTTTGCAGAACGCTTTGTTGCAGGCATCGACACACTGATGAAAATGCTGGGCGTTACACGCAAAATCGAAAAGAAAGCTGGCGAAGTGCTGAAAGTTTACAAAGTAACAGGCACACTTGAAAGCGGCGAAGTAGCAGAAGGCGAAATTATCCCACTTTCTAAATACAAAACAGAATACACACCTGTTGGCGAAGCTGTTCTGAAAAAGTGGAGAAAAGAAACAACAGCAGAAGCTATTTCCGAAAAAGGCTACGGCCAGGCTGTTAATGACACAAACAACAAAATGCTGAAAGATATTCAGAAAGGTATCAGAGCAAAATTTATTGAGTTCCTTGGCACAGGTACAGGCAAAGCAGAAGGTGCAACAATGCAGGCTGTACTTGCACAGGTATGGGGCAAGCTGCAGGTGCTGTTTGAAGATACAGCAATCGAAGCTGTTTACTTTATGAACCCACTGGATATTTCCGACTACCTTGCAAATGCAACAATTTCCACACAGACTGCTTTCGGTATGTCTTATGTAGAAAACTTCCTGGGTATGGGCAACGTTATTCTTGCTTCTGATGTACCACAGGGCGAAATCTATGCTACAGCAGCAGAAAACATTGTGTGCTACTACATCCCTGTTTCTTCTTCTGATATGGCAGAAGCATTCGCACTGACATCTGATGCAACAGGCCTTATCGGTATTCACACAGGTGCTGTATACAACAATATGACTGCTGAAACAGTTGCAGCTTCCGGCGTTGGCCTGTTTGCTGAAAACCTGGGCGGCGTTGTTGTTGGTACAATCGCAGGTGCTTAAGAAAGGCTGATGTAAAATGTATAAAGTCATAAAATCTTTTTTTGACTTGCAGGACAAAAACTATTCCTATGTTGTGGGTGATATATACCCACGCATAGGGGCAGAAACAACAGACGGCAGAATTGCTGAATTGGCAGGCAAAAACAACCTGCAGGGCGTTCCACTGATTGAAAAGGTGGAAGATATTGCAGTTGAAGAAAAGCCAAAGAAAGCGAAAAAAGCCGCCAAAAAATAAGGGGGTGGCATTATGCTTTCTGACCTTATATTAATGCTGGGCTTTGATGAAGCGGAAGTTGACGAAAGACTGAAAGAAAAGCTGACACTGATAATTGCCAATACAACAGCAAGGCTGAAAGTTTTGCTGGGCGGTATAGAGCCGCCGGACGAATTAGACCACATCATTTTAGAGGTGGCTATAATTCGTTTTAACCGCATAGGCAGCGAGGGTATGGCAAGTCATTCTGTAGAGGGTGAAAGCCTTAATTTCGCTGCTTCTGATGATTTCAGTGGCTATGCAGACGAAATACAGGCTTTTCTTGAAAAGCAGAAAGAAACCACAAGAGGAAAGTTGAGGTTTATATAATGCGTTATGATACACCGATATACTTTCAGCTTGTAATTCCGGGCGAATACAACGCAGAAACAGGCAATTATAGTGCTGAAACTGTCTTTGAAGAAAAACAATATGCTTCTGTGACAGACAGCGGCACAGATACAATGATGCTTGTATATGGTGCATTGAAGCAGGGCAGTAAAACAATACGCCTGCAAAGGCACTATAACCCTGTTTTTAGCCGTATTCGCATAGGTGATAGCTTGTATACTGTCGATAGAGTGAAAATGCACAGAAACGCCCATATTTTAGTTGTTAGTGGGGTTTGACAATGGGAAAGATTAAAGTTGTCGGTTTAGATAAACTTGAAAAGGCCCTGAAAGACAACATTACAATGGATGATGTAAAAAGGGTTATCCGTAACAACGGTGCAGGGCTACAGAATAAAATGCAGGTAAAAGCCGATTTTAAAGGGCATTGGGGGTATAAAGATGGCAGTTATCAATTTATACCACCTACAGGCGAAACAAAGCGCAGTATTATGCTTGATATATCAGATTTCGGTTTAACTGCAGAAGTAGAGCCTACAACAGAGTATGCAGCATACCTTGAGTACGGCACACGCTTTATGGAAGCCCAAAGTTTCGTCCGTCCAGCTTTAGAAGAACAATCAAAGAAATTCAAAAAGGATATGGAAAAGTTGGTGAAATAAATGTACAGCGCACAGCAGGAACTTTTTACAAGACTTTTAATAGATTTAAGACGTTTTTTCGATACAAAAGGAATTGTGGTGTATGATACTTTTTTACCACCTGCTACAGTTGCATATCCTTTTGTTTATCTTGGCAGTTTTCCGCAGGCAGATACGCCCACAAAAACAAATTTAATCGGTACTGTATCACCTGTAATACACGTTTATCATAATAACCCTTTACAGCGTGGTACAGTTTCCACAATGATTGAAGAAATCAAACGGATATGCCGGAATATCGAAGAAACAGACCATTTTAAATGGCTTGTAACAATACCTAATCAGGATATTATACCTGATAACACAGTGAAACCGCCTTTAATGCACGGCATTATTGAGCCGGTTTTTAAATTTAGTTAAAGGAGCAAATAAGCTATGAAAAGAATTAATCTTCAGATGTATGCTGAAACAGTACACGGCAAAAAAATAGCTTTTCTGTACAGACTGCTTTCTGATGCAGCTACAGCAACAGCAGCACACGTTGCATTTACTACAGAAAACAGCGTAACAATGAGCCGTGATGCTGATACAGTTGCAACAAAAGACGGTGCTGTAAGAACACCGGGCGAAGTTGAAACAGAAATTAGCACAACTGCCCTGCTTGCAGTTGGCGATACAATGATTTCAAAACTGAAAGCTGCACTTGTAAGCGGCGAAAAAGTTGAAGTATGGCGTGTAAACCTTGCCGAAAAAGGCACAGGTGACAACAAATTCAAAGCAACATACTATCAGGCTTATGTAACAGAGTTTGAAGAAACATCTTCTGCAGAAGACCACGTTGAATGTTCACTGACATTCGGTGCAGAGGGTGCAGGCGTTGACGGCGAAGCAACAGTTACAACAGAACAGCAGGAAATGATTGAACTGTACGGCTTCACAGATACAACAGCAAAAGGTGCTTAATAGGGCGTAAACACGCCCTTTTTTTAATTGAAAGGAGTTTATACACAAATGTTTGAAATAACAATCAATGACAAAGTTTACGGCTTTAAATTCGGTCTTGGCTTTGTTCGTGAAATCAATAAAAAAATGACAAAGCCAATGGAAGGTGTACCGGGCAAAGTACAGGAAATCGGCCTGCAGTATTATATTGGCTGCCTGTTTGATGAAGACCCTGTTGCCCTTGTGGAAGTGCTGGAAATTGCGAACAAAACCGAAAAAGAAAGAGTTACAAGAACATTGCTTGATAACTACATTGAAGATGAAAACACAGACATTGAACAGCTTTTTGCAGAGGTTCTTGATTTTTTAAAGAAAGCCAATGCTACGAAGAAAATAGCACTGGCGATGCAGGAACTTTACAACACAGAAAAAGCGAAAGCGGAAGCGGCGGTATAAATTCCTTTGATGAACAATACGAACAAATGGCTTTAAACTGTTTCCGTTATTTAGATTTTAAAAGTTTTGCAGAGGTAGACCGCCTGACTATTCCTGAATACAACCTGTTAATGAAAGCTGTACAGCTTAAACAGATTGATAAAGATTATAGAAATCATTTACAGGCGTTTTTGAACTTTGCTGTTAAAGCTGAAAGGCGTACAGGTAAAAATAAATCAAAACCTGTATACAGTAAATTTACAAAATTCTATGACTATGAAGCAGAACAGAAAAAGATTTTAAATAAAGAAACAGCAAAAAGCCGTTTTGCTGGTATTGGCAGATTTTTAAACAGAGGGGAGTAAAACAATGGCAGAAAGTTATTCAGTAAAAGCCATATTGTCAGCCACAGACCGTGGCTTTTCTTCTACTCTAAAAGGTGGTTTATCTGCTTTAGATAAGCTGGATAATAAAATCAGCGGCTTTTCATTCGGCATACTTACAGGGGCAGGACAGGCGGCATTTAATATGCTGTCTAACAGTGCTGTTAGTATGGTAAGTGATATAAATTCATCAAGTAAAGCCTGGCAGACTTTTGAAGGCAATATGAAGAATTTCGGTAAAACCGATAAAGAAATTGCTAAAGTCAAAAACGAATTACAGAGTTTTGCAGAAACTACAGTTTACAGTTCATCAGATATGGCTTCAACTTTCGCACAGCTTGAAGCGGTAGGCGTTGGCGGTATGAAAAAGTTGTCAAAAGGCACAACCGGACTTGTAAAAGGTTTTGGCGGCCTTGCAGCAGCAGCGGAAGACCCGCAGCAAGCAATGAAATCATTATCACAGCAGGCCACACAAATGGCAGCAAAGCCTAAAGTGGCGTGGGAAGATTTTAAGATAATGCTTGAACAATCACCTGCAGGTATGGCGGCTGTAGCTAAATCTATGGGTATCAGTACAGAAAAACTTATATCCAAAATTCAGAAAGGCGAAGTAAAAACAGAGGACTTTTTCGCTGCTATTGAAAAAGCTGGTAACAGCGAGGGCTTTCAGGAACAGGCTACAAAAGCAAAAACTGTAGACCAGGCACTTGACGGCTTAAAAGAAACTATCGGCAATAAGCTGTTGCCGACTTTCAACAATCTGTCACAGATAGGTATAAAAGCCATTAACGGCATTGCGGATAAAATCGCCACAATAAATGCTGATGATATTGCAACAAAGGTTTCAGGTTGGGTTGATAAAGCACAGCCATACTGGGTTAGTTTTAGAGATACAGCAATTGCAGTAGGCGGCGTTATTAAACAGATAGGCGGCTTTCTTGCTAAACACGGCGAAACAATAGCAAAAGTATTGCCTTATGTTTTGAAAATGGCACTTGCCTATAAAGCATTTAAAGTTGTTTCAACTGTTGTGGCCCCGGTTGCAAGTTTTACAAAATCTATTGCTTCCCTTGCCGGTAAAGGCATAGGCGGTATAGCACAAAAGCTGTTCGGCATATCAAAGGCACAGCAGACAGTAGGCACAGCAAGCACTACAAGCGGTGCAAGTATGCTGACAGCGGCTAAATCATACGCACTTATGGGCGTTGCTGTTTTGGCTATTGCTGCAGGGTTTGCCCTGCTTGCATTTTCTGCTATCAGCCTTGCAAATGCTGGCGGCCTTGCAATTGGTGTTATGGCTGGCCTTGTGGTAGGCGTTGCCGCTATGGGTGTTGGTATGGCTGTACTGCTTAAAACACTTGCACCTATGGGCGCACAGATGATGCCTGTTGCAACAGCTATGCTTGCAATGGGTGCGGCTGTTCTGCTTGTTAGTGCTGGCTTTGCAGTTCTTGCTTTAACATCAATTCAGCTTGCAAATGCTGGCGGTGCAGCTATCGGCGTAATGGTTGGTATGGTTGCAACAATCGCCTTGCTTGCAGTTGGTGCGGCGGCACTTGCTCCGGCTTTAACAGCGGGTGCAATGGGCTTAATTGCTTTCGGTGCAGCAATCGTTCTTGTAGGTGCAGGCGCATATATTGCTGCGGCTGCCCTTGCAGTTGTTTCTTCTGTACTTCCTGCAATAGTGACACACGGCACAGCAGGTGCAACAGCTATTGCGGCACTGGGTGCTTCAATGGTGGTGTTTGCGGCAGGTGCTATCACAGCAGGTGCAGCGGTTGCAGTTTTGAGTGTTGCTTTTGTGGCGTTCGGTGCTTCCGTTGTTGTAGCTGGTGCAGGTATCCTTGTATTCGGTGCAGGTATGCTTGTAGGCGCAGCAGGTACACTTGTTATGGCAGCGGCATTGAAAGGTGTTTCATCACAGATGAAAACTATTTCAAAGAGTGCAAAGACCGCTGAAAAATCACTTAAAACAATGCGTTCTTCTGTAAAGGCTGTTGAAAGCGGCTTATCTGCTTTAGGCAGTAAAGCAAAATCAGCATTGAACACACTGAAAAATGCTTTTGATAATACTGCTACAAGTGCAAAGAGTGCAGGCACAAAAGCTGGCACAGGCTTTGCACAGGGTATGCAGCCGGGCTTAAAACAGGCAGCAAGCAACGCAAAAACAGCAGGCAATCAGATTACTGTTGTATTCAATATGGCGGCTGCAATGGCAATTTTAAGCGGTCAGAAAACAGGTACAGGCTATACACAGGGTATGCGTGCGGGTTTAACACTTGCACCTGTAATGGCAAGAACAACCGTAAATGCTGTAAATTCTGCCTTCCGTGCAGGTCACAGCGGTGCATATAGCGCAGGTGCTTATGTTTCTAAAGGTTTTGCAAAAGGTATGCGTTCGCAGCTTTCAAGCATTAAATCAGCAGCGGCACAAATGGCAGCAGCGGCACAGAAAGCACTTGAAGCAAAAGCTAAAATTGCATCACCGTCAAAAGTTACCACAAAAGACGGCGAATTTTACGGCGAAGGCTGGGTAAAAGGTATTCTTTCAAAAGTAAGTGATGCCAAAGATGCAGCAAAGGAACTGTTTACACTTCCAACAGTTGCAACACCTGCCCTTGCTGGCGGTTACGGCTATGAAATGTCCGGCGATTATGAATATTACAGAAATATGCAGGCTGTTATTGAAGTTCCTGTAATGGTAGACGGCAGAGAAGTTGCAAGAGCAACAGCAACATACACACAGGATGAATTGAACAAACAGCAGACAAGAGATAGTAGAAAACAGGGCAGAAAATAAAGGGGGCAATATGTACAATTTTGTTGATACAACAGAGGTTTCAGAAGGTGCATTATTGCCTTCTGAAGCCTTGAAAATAAACGGCGAATATATAGAAAACTTAATTTCAGGTTACAGAACGCTGACAGTTTCCGGGCGTGAAGCGTTATCCCCTGAAATTGAATACACAGAAACAGGCATAAAAGACGGCGCAACACTGAAAAGCCGCCGTTTTCCTGCAAGAATAATCACAGTACAGTATCAGATTATAGCGGAAAGTGCGGAAGCATTCAGGCAAGCATATAACAAGCTGGCTGCAGTGCTTAATGTTGAAAATGCAGAACTGATTTTCAACGATGAACCTGATAAATTTTTCACAGGTACACCTTCAGCTATTGGCGAAGTTGAACCGGGCAGAAATGCTGTTACAGGCGAATTTGAAATCTTTTGTGCAGACCCTTTCAAATATTCTGTTACTGAATATGAGGTTGAGCCAACAAACATTATTGTTGAAGATGAAGAAGGCAATGTAACATCTGAAAAATCTTTTGAAGTTGAATACAACGGCACATACAAGGCTTTTCCGAAGCTGGTAACACAGTTTTTCAATGAAACTGAAATATCAGAGGACGGCGAAACATCAACGGCACTGACAGGCAACGGCGATTGCGGTTTTGTCGCTTTCCTTAATGAACACGGCAAAATACTGCAGCTTGGTGACCCGGACGAAGTACACGGCGAAGATTTTGCGCCGTCACAGACTTTAATAAATCAGAGTTTCAAAAAAAGTAATTCGTGGGGTACTGCTGCCAAATCACTGTGGACTATCAACAACGGCAAAGTGCTGAACGATGTAGCACAGAACGGCACAATTCACATTACAGATGCCAAAGAAGCAGAAAACAACGATTATTATTTGAAAGCAAACAGCCACGGCAGCGGTTCAAAATGGCACGGGGCAACAATCACAAGGGCAATTCCTGTAGATGCCACGAATGAAACAGGCGCAACAAACTTCAAGCTGACATATTCACAGAAGCTGGCTATATCAAGCAATACAAGCAGCGGTCAGAAACAAATGAGTATGTTTCAGGCGTTGTGTGTAAATGTTGAAAACGATGTTAAAAAAGTTGTTGCAGGTGTGAACATTTATAAGGCGGCCACAGGTAAAACAGGCACTTATGAACTGATTATCAATGATAAAATTGTTCGTTCCGGGCAGATTGATTTATCATACGGAAACATCAATTTTGGCTATGATAAAGAAGCGAAAAAGTCAGGTGTAAGCGGTGTACCTGTAAAAACATCTTCAATCACAAAAGAAAGTGAATTGATACAGTTCAATATCGGTTCACTTGTTTTCAGCTATGTTGATGAAAGCATAAAAGATACACCTGTAAATGAAATTACTTTCGTATTTGCAAAATACGGCAGTAAGCCTGCAATGGTTTATAACGGCATTTATGATGTGAAGTTCGTAAAGAATAATTGCACAGATTGGCGAAACATTCCGAATAAGTTCGGTGCAAATGATATTTTAATAGCTGATTGCAATACAGGTAAAATCACGCTTAATAACGCAAATCACCCGGAATACGGCGCACTGGGTAATGACTGGGAAGAATTTTTTTTGCAGCCCGGTACAAACAAAATCAGTATTGCTTATTCAGACTGGATAACAGAAGAATATGCGCCTACATTTAAGCTGCGCTATCGTGAGGTGTTCTTATGATTTTGTATTTTGCAAATCGTAAAATGAAAATTTTAGGTCACGCTTCAACGAATTTGCCGCAGGGCTATGTAATTACAAGCGACAACAAAACAGAAGAAATTGACACAGGCGTTGCAGTGTTTACTTGCACTTTTGATTTCACGGCGAAAACCCGAAAAGAAATTGAAGCTATGACCGATGCAGGCAATTATTTGTTGCGTTCAGACGGCGCAGACAATGAATTTTACACTATCATTGATACGGAAATAGACAGCAAAAAGCAGGAAGTATATATATACGCTGAAGATGCTGGGCTTGACCTTATCAACGAAATAGTGGGCGAATTTGCCGCCACTGCTGCACAGCCTGCAGAATGGTATATCAATCAGTTTGTAAACGGCAGCGGCTGGGAAATCGGTATAAATGAAATTCCGGCAACATCAACACGAAAGCTGGCGTGGGAAGGCGAAAGCACAGTTACAGAACGCCTTGCAAGTATTGCAACACAGTTTGGCGGCTTTGAAGTCAGCTACACTTTTGCTGTTGAAGGTATGGAAGTAGCCCACAAGTATATTAATATCTTTGCAGAGCGTGGCAAGGAAATTAATGAGCAGTTAAGGCTTAACAGAGAAATAGACCGCATTATAACAAAGAAAAGCGTTGCAAACCTTGCCACTGCTTTAAAGGTTACAGGCGGCACGCCGTCAGGCAAAAACAAGCCTATCACACTGAAAGGCTATAAATACGATGACGGCGATTTCTATGTTGACGGCGAATATCTGAAAAGCCGTGAAGCCCTTAAAAAGTGGGGGCGTATTCACATGAAAAACGCCACTTTTGAGGGGCATATAGAAAAACAGTACAGCTATGACACTACAAGTCAATCAGAACTGTGCAACCGTGCTATTTCAGAGTTAAAAAGGGCTTGTGAACCTGAAGTAAACTACGAAATAGATATAAACTATTTACCTGCCAATGTGAAAATCGGCGATAGAATTAATATTGTTGATGATGCAGGCGAATTGTATTTATCAGCCCGTATATTAATTCTTGAAAAGTCTGTTATTGATAACAAGCACACTGCAACGCTGGGCGAATATCTGCAGAGAAGCAGCGGCATTGCTGACAAAATCAATGACCTTGCAGACAAAGTTACACAAATGGAACAGGGCGGGCAGGTTATATTGACACTTGACGAATATACCGAGCTTGTAGAAGCCGGACTGATTGAAGAAGATATTCTGTATATAATCATAGAGAAAGAAGAATAGCCTATGTTTTTGTTCGGTAAAAATGAAAGTGACAGAATATATATAGGCGGCAAGCACGTTCTGCGCATATATAAAGGCCTTGTACTGTGGTATAAATACAGCCGTGAAATTGCTGTTAAAGCTATCAGTAAGCTGTTCAGCAAGGCAACGGCTACACTTGAAATGGCTATTGCCGGGGCAATGTCTGCTATCGGCAAAGTAAGCAGCGGCGCAGATGCAAAAATTGCCCTTGATGCCGTTGTAAAACCAAAGGCAGAGGGCAAAGCAACGCTGATAACAGATGTAAAAGGCGGTGTTGGTTACACAGCGAAAATCAAAGCTGATAATATGTCTTTCAGTGCCGCAGATGCAGAACTGACAGACCACAGCGGCAATATACAGGCTGAAGAACAGCATATCATAGCAAAAGATATTGCAAAGGTTGAAGCAGGTACAGCACGGCCACAGGAAACAGAAAATCATATCCTGTTTACACAAAAGATACCGACGGCAAACAAAGGGCAGGTATTGTCACAGCCTGTTGAACAGGATATGAAAATGTTTATTACTGATACTGTTAGTGCTGGTGCAGGTCACGCAAAAGCACAGAAAGCAGAAACACACGGCTTTTTCTCTTATGTTAAGCCAAAAATGCTGGCACAGAAGATTATGCCTGAAATGCAGGAAGTAAAGGCTTTCTTCAAAGATATTGTAAGTTTTGGTTCAGGTCACGCAAGACCACAGCAGGCAACGGATAATAAAATATACTTTACTGCTGAAAAATCAACGCTTGAGTTCGGTAATGCACTGCCAAAATCAGAAGAACAAAAAATGCACATTGGTAATACTGTCAGCGGCGGTGTAGGTCACGCAAAAGGCAGCACAGCAGAAGCAAAACATATTGTAAAAGACTTTGCACAAATAGCAGGCGAAACAAAAGATGTGACAGCGGAAACAGGGGCGTACAGTGATAATGTTGTTAAGTTTGATAAAACATACGGCAACGGCATTAAGGCTGAAAATGGCGGTATTTCAGGCGGTACAGGTGTTGTGTATAAACCTAAAAAACAGCTTGAAATTGATAATGCAGGCGGTATTTCAGGTGCAGACAGTAAAATCTATAAACCTGATAAGCTGTTCAAAACAGATACGCTTGTTAAATCGGGCAATTTTGCAAGGCTGTTCCGTATTGTTTGTATGTCAGCACAGACAACAGCAAAACTTATCACACAGCCGCCTTTATTCAAATATGTTTTTCTTGGAACGGCAAGCGGCAGCGGTGTTTCAAGCGGTACAGGTATTCTTGATATTGCAACGCCTGCCGAATTTAATCAGTGGCATTATCAGCAAGGCAATACACTGTATATCTTTACTGCAAGCACAGCAGAACAGAGCGACAGTGAAATCACTATTGATGCAGAAAGTGTAAATGTATGGCACGAACAGAAAGAAAATGTTCTATATATCAACACTGTAAACACAGCACAGCAGACAGATACACAGGTTGAAATTGATACAGCTATTACAGAAGAATGGACTGTACAGGCTGAAAATACGCTGTACATCAATAGAGCAATAGGCACATTACAGACAGATACAGATGTTGAAATTGACATTATAGAAAATCTGAAATGGGCTAAACAAAACGGTAATGTTCTTACAATCAATCAGATACTTACAGATGAAGATATAGGGGTGATTTAATGGTAGATGTAATTCTTAAAAACATTTTAGGTCAAGATGTGACTTACACGGGAATTGACACCGTGAAACTTAAAAACACGGCAGGCGGTGAAGAAACATTTTCACACGGCATAGCTGTTGAAGATGTTCCTATTTCACTTGACCTTGCAAACGGTGGAACACAGACAATATATGCACCTGAAGGCAGTCTTGTTAAAAGTGCTGTTATTTCAATAACAGGTGGTGGCGGTGGTGATGCTGTTGAAATGGAAGAAACAGAATTGCCTTTTGCTGAAGGAAGCGGTGCATATCAAACTTTGCTGCCAATTACACGCCTGTTTTTAAATGCGACATATACAGTTGTATGGAACGGCACAGAATACACTTGCACTTGTAAAGCTATGGAATTTGCGGACAGCTTGATTTTAACTTTAGGTAATGCGGTGTTTCTTGGTGGGGAAGCAACAACAGAACCTTTCCTGATTGCACAATTACCTGATATGGTAGGCTGTATAACAACAGAAGCAAATGCCACAAACACAATAAGCGTTGCACTGAATTTTGATAGTGGCGGCAGTAGCGTAAAAACAGCAGGCGGCACTTTTAAGGGGAACGGTGGGGGATATACACTTAATCACAATTTAGGCGTTATCCCTGATATTTTTATTGTGTATATGTCTGATGGTTATACAACACCGTCTGGCACTGAATATATATATTCTCTTGTGGGCTTATCATCAAAAGCAAAGGCTTTATTTAATATAGAGTTTGGTTTTTGGGAACTAAAAAACAGTAACACTGCAATAAACTGGTCTCGTGCCAGCAGTGCCACACTTGACAACGGTGGTTCAAGCAACTTTTTCAGTAATATCACAGAAACATCTATTGTTATAGGTAATAGTTCATACGGGAGAACTCTCACAAAAGAATATTCGTGGTTCGCAATAGGCGGCTTATCATAACACAGTAAAGGAGTTTTTATATGATTAATACAACATACGGCACACAGATATTGAACGCATTTTTTAATACAGGGCTGGGAAGTAAAACAACAAAGGCTGATGAAAATAAAATTAAATCATCACACAGAAATGACCAGAACAATAACTTTGTAGAGTTCCCTACAGACCCATATCTTGCACTGTTTACAACAATGCCAAACGCAAGCGGCACAGGGTATGCAGAGCCTACAAGCACATATTACAACAGGGTTTCACTGACAACACTTGGACCGAAAGCATTACAGCTTATGGGCGGTGCAACAGTTGAAGCAGGCACAGGCGAATATTCAGGCAAGAATGTTGCTGTTGTAAAAAATCAGGACATTATTGTTTTCCCTGAAGTTGAAGAAGAAACAGAAGAAAACAAATATGGCACCGTTGTGGGCTTTGGTGTGTTCAGTGCAAAAACAGGCGGCACACTTATTCTGTGGGGTGACCTTACTTCCCCTGTACCAATCGAAGCAGGCGAAATTCCTGTGTTCCGCATTGATGAATTTATTTTCAAACTTGCATAAAGGCGGTGTTTCCAATGGATAAAGAACTCGAAAAGAAATATAAACCTATGCAGGCAAATGTTACTGTTGATATGAAATTGCTTTTCAGAGAACAGCAGAAAGCAGAAGAAAAGAAAGAAAAGGAAGATAACAATGGCTGATTTAACAACATATTTAAAAGCTATTGCAAATGGCGAAACAGCAGAACTGCCCGAACCTACAGACAGGCTGGGCGTTTACTTGAAAGCCATTATTGACGGCAACACCGATGTGCCACAGCCTACAGATATGCTGTCCGCATACCTTTATGAAATTGCTAAAAACGGTTTAGGCGGTGGTGGTACTGGTGGCGATAGTCAGTTAGACGCTTTGATTAACGGTAGTATTACGGAAATTAAATCGAATGTTACTGAAATTGGACAAGGCGCTTTTTTCGCTCGTAAAAAAATGACAATAGCCGATTTCCCGAAAGCTACAATGATAAGAGCGCAGGCTTTTTTTCAGTGCAGTACATTAAAAGCATTAATTTTAAGAAGTGAGGAAGTCGTAACATTAGAAAATGTAAGTGCGTTTTCCAGTTCAGCAATACACAACAACGGTTCAACAGTGGACGGAGTGTCACACAAAGGATATGTATATGTGCCTCGTTCATTGTTAAGTGATACTGACAGCACGAAAGATTACAGACAGGCAACAAACTGGAGTAGTTACGAAAGATTTAGAGCGTTGGAAGATTTTACTGTAGACGGCACTATCACAGGCGCACTTGACGAAAGCAAGATATGAGGTAGTTAAATGGCTATTAAAACAGAATTTTATAGAACAAGAGAAGACGGCGTAACACTTGTACGCACCTATTCTGACATTAATCACTATATCGAGCGTGACGGCGTTGTTTACAGTGAAGCTATCGACCCGGAAGAACTGGGCAGAACTTACACTGAAACAGACCAGCTTATCGAAGAAATGGAAGAACCGGAAGAAAAGGCGGCTAAATAGCTGCCTTTTTTAATACAAAAAAACAGAAAGGAAAAACACTATGGACTTTATGGCATTTTTCAGCGAAAACATCAATATCACAATCACAGTTCTGTGCCTTGCGCTGGGCTACATTGTGAAAAACTGCACACCTATCAAAAACAACCTTGTTATTCCAATTAACGCAGTTGTGGGCGTGCTGCTTGCAAGCTGGGCTGCTGGCTTTGCATTTTCAATGCCTATTCTGACAGAGGGGCTTTGCAGTGGCCTTGCAGCAACAGGGCTTTATGAAGCGTTCAAAAACTTTGTAGAAAATTACGGCAACGGATAAGGGGTGATTGACAAATGACATTCACCCTTACAACAGAACAGGTGTTGTTTATATGCGGTTTAATTACGGCAATAGGCGGTGCTTCTGTTTATGTAAATAAAATCATTGATAAGCTGAAAAAACCGAATGCAGAGCAAAATCGGCTTATCGCAGAACACGGCAAACGCCTTGACAAATTGGAAGAAGCTATTGCCAAAGATAAAGAAAGCATTAACATACTTTCAACTGAAATGCATTTGCTTATCAAAGCTAATCACGCATTGTTAAAACACGGCATTGACGGTAACAGCATTGAACCAATGAAAGAAAGTCAGGCTGAAATTGACAATTATTTAATACACAAATAAGAAAGGGCGTGTTGTGATATGAAAATCTGTATTGATGCCGGACATTACGGAAACTATAACCGTTCGCCCGGTGTAAAATCATATTATGAAAGTCAGCAGATGTGGAAACTGCACCTGCTGCTTGAAAAAGAACTTGAAGCATACGGCGTTGAAGTTATCACTACAAGAGCAGAACAGACAAAAGACCTGGCACTCGAAAAACGTGGTAAAATGGCAAAAGGCTGTGACCTGTTCATTTCCCTTCATTCAAATGCAGTTGGCAGCACAATGAATGAAAGTGTAGACTATCCCCTTGCCTGCTGCTGTGTAAATGGTACGGCTGATACAATCGGCGTTGAACTTGCTATTGCTGTTCATAAAGTAATGGGAACAAAACAGGCAGCACAGAAAACAAACAGAAAATGGGGCAATGTAGATTATTACGGCGTATTGCGTGGTGCTGCATCTGTGGGCGTTCCTGGCGTACTGCTTGAACACAGTTTCCATACAAACACAAAGGCGGCAAATTGGCTGCTGTCAGACAGCAATCTTGCAAAGCTGGCAAAAGCTGAAGCAGAAGTAATTGCGAAGCGTTACGGCCTGAAAAAGCAGACTGTAACAGCAGAGCCGGAAATTAGCGGCTTTAAGCCATACACTGTTAAAGTAATATGTTCATCACTGAACATAAGAAAAACGCCTAAATGGGCAAATTCTGATGTTGTGGGCGCAATTAAGAAAGACGGCAAAAAGTACACAATAGTTGAAGAATGCTATCTTGGCACAACAAAATTCGGCAAACTGAAAAGCGGCGCAGGCTGGATAAGTTTAGGCAGCGGCTATGTAAAAAAAGTATAAGCAGTTCGGGAAAACCGAACAACAAACACACAAACTATATATTGTTGCAATGAAAAAGGGAACGGCTGCGGCTGTTCCCTCTTTTTTTATGCTTTTTGTATATACTGTTATATATTGCACAAATAAATTGTAAATCTTTGGTTATTCTGTCTATTGATATATACTGGTATATATTGTATAATATAGACAGTTAAGAAAAGGACGGTAAATAAAAATGACAAGAAAAGAAATGATTGCATATTGCGTAGATGACCAGATTAAAAGAGGTATTGTAAAAGCTGAAAACAGAACAATGCAGATAAAATCAAGATTAAACGGCAGAGGTTTAGTTAAAGCAATGAGCAAAGCAGAATGTACAGAATGGTACAACGAAACATTAAAAAGACAGTAAACAACAAAGGGCGGCACACCGCCGCCCACCATATAAACGAAAGGAAAACAGGACAATGAAAAAACTTGAAAACCTCACACGCAAAGAAAGAAACGCATACATCAGCACAGTGCACTGTAAAGACAGCAAACGCAAAAATGACGAAGCAGCTATCAAATATTTGTTTGAAAACAACACAGTTGAAGAAATTACAGAATGGTTTAACAACAATGCTTCAACAATCAGCTTTGAAGGTGCAGACCTTATCAGTGTTTATATGTATAACAGAATTTCAAAAATGCTCAACAAATAACTATACGCCGGGCCGGGCGGTATATCCCGGCAGAAAGGACGGCTACACAATGGGCAGAGAATACACAGAAGCACAGGCAAAGGCAATCAGAGAGTACAACAAAAAGATGTGCAAAGTCACATTGACAATCAAACCTGAACAGCGTGAGCAGTGGAAAAATCACGCAGATAAGCAGGGGAAAACTTTAACAGCACTTATCGCTGACTTAATCGAAAAAGACATAGAAAGGGCAAAAAATGCAAAGGTATAAAGACTTTGAACCTAAACTTGATAATATCGGCAGATTTAAACCGGGTGTAAAATTTACAGGCGATATAAATAACTGCCATTGTGAAGTAATTGACATACAAAATGGCTGGGCAATAATTAAAGACTTGAAAACAGGCAAAACACATCACTACGGCCTGCAGGCACTTGAAAGATGTTACCTGACAATTATTGATTAGAATAAAAAAGAGGGCTGAAAAGCCCTTTTTTATTGCAAAGAAAAAAAGCCACTGCAAGGAGGCAGCGGCTTTCTTTCGTTAAAGAACAGTATTTAAATTTTTGAGGTTGCAAGAAGAAAATTCCCTTACCATATTTACATTATATTCCATATCTTGCAAAAATCAATAGAAATATAGTCTAATTGTCCTGCTTGATGTTATCCAGCAAATGTTCAATAGTTGTAGCTTTCATCATATACGCAAACGCCTTTGCAGTTTCCTTGCCTTTTGTTAAATCGTACATATAATAGGCTTCTTCAAGTTCCATTTCAAGATATGCAATTATTTCCGCTGCTGTTTTCATATCGTTTCGCCACCTTTAGAGTATTGTTGTACTAACTATACCTTGCCTAATGGACAAGGCAAGTTAGCACAATGCAAGGGGCTAAAAAAATATAGCACCCTTAAAAGAAATTTACTTTAACTACTTCTTTCTTTTCGGTAGTCCATTTAATTTCAATAGACTGTACAAAGCTGCGCCAAAATGCCCTTTTATGTGCATCGTCAAGTTCATTGTATATTTCTTTCCAGCCTGCCTGCAAAATGGTTTCAATGTGGCCGAAATCTTTGACAACAGGTGTTCCCTGTTCTGCTTGTGCTTCTTCCAGCTTTTCCATTAATTCTGCATAATCTTTTTCGTACTTTTCAACTGTTCTGATTTTCCCTGTTTGCCAGCTATAATTTAAGCGGTCAATTTCTGCGTAAATATCATCAATATTTACCTGTGGAATTTTTATAGCTTCTGCATCTGTAACTTTTGCTGCTTTAACTTTTGCCTTTTTTAAATACTTTTCAATGTTTGCAAGCATCAATTTTTCAAGTGTTTTTTCGTTTACAACCTTGTTAAACTGACAGCTTGCATTTTTTTTGTTATAGCCACAGCGGTACTTTTTGAAATACACTAAACCGCTTTTATATTTTTGTGTATAGATACCGCCTTTTAAAAGCCTGCCACATACCGGGCATTTAATAAGACCGCTGAAAATATATGCACGGTTTTCTGATGTGTTTTCTTTCACATTGCGTTGCAGAATATCTTGTATTTTATCAAATGTTTCTTTGTCAATGTAGGCTTCACAATATGCAGGGTTGTCACGATATGCACCATACAGCATTGTGTTTGTCAGTAGCTTTGACAATGATTTATATTCCAGCGCAATGTGATGTTTTGCGTGCAAGTAAACAAGGGTTTTGTGTTTGCTTTGATGTGTTAAAAAGTATTCCAGCGCATCACGCAGTATTGGTTCTTCTTCAGTGTCCCTGATAACATTTTTTCTGCCTGTTGCTTCATTTATTCCTACTTTAAAGCCGAAAGGCATAGAGTTTTTACCAAACAGCGGCTGCCCTGTTTGCGTTTTATAATCGTTTACAATGCGTATTCTTTCGCCGCCTTGGTCGGCTTCCATTTCTGCAACAGTCAATTTCATATTTACAAGCATTCTGCCGTTGGCTGTTGTTAAATCGTACTGTTCTTCTGTAGCTGTCCATAAAACAGGGGACATTCTTTTCATTGCTTCATGATATTCGGCAACGCTCCTGAAAAATCTGTCCAGCCTGATAAAAAGGCATCGGGTAAACCTGCCCTTTTCCGCATCTTGTATCATACGCTGCAGTTCAGGGCGGTTTCTGATTAATTTACGCCCTGAAACACCCTCATCAACATACCATTCAACAATGCGCATATTGTTTTTGTCTGCGTATTGCTGCAGCTTTGATTTCTGCGCATCAATAGATATTCCGTGCAATTTCTGTTCCTGCGTTGATACCCTTACATACGCAGCTACAAGTTCAACTTTGCCACTGAACGCATTTTCAATGGCATTGTTTTGTTCAAATACTGTCATTCGCTTTCACCTTCCTTTTGTAAAATCTATGTTGTTATATCGCAGTTTTCGACAATAAACACCACCACCTTTAAGCTATACTGAAATTACTATCATTTACCACTGTTCAGACAATTCATATTTGATTTATAATACAAGCAGAACAGCATACAGGAACAAACGTTCTGCCCTGAATGAAAGGAGCAATTAAAAATGAGTTTAGCTGATACATACATTAAAAAGATTAATGAATTACTTAAAAACTGTAATGATATTGAACTGATTGCGTTTGTTTATGGTCTACTTCAAAAACGCTGCGAGCAACTGCCTGACACTTAAAAGCTGTTCCTTATCAAGTTTGTTTAAATCTTCAACAATAGATAAAAAAACTTCATCATCAAACATTCTCGAAGCGATGTCAATTCTGACATCGTTATTTTTTTGCATTTCTTCCCACGACATAAGGTACGCCACGCTTACGCCTAACACTTCTGAAAACTGTACAATTTTTGATTGCGGTATATCAATTTCGCCTTTTTCTATGCGTGATATTGTAGACTGATTTGCATAATTCATTCTTTGTGCAAGTTCACGCAAAGACCAACCTAATTCTAAACGGCGTTGTTTTATTTTTTGCCCTATAGTCATAAAATCACCACCTTGTACACATATAATACAACTTTCTTGTTTGAAAAGCAACAAATTACATTGCTTTTTACGCAAATACCTGTTGACTTTTTAAAATATTGTGTTATTATGTATTCAATAGTTGTTGCTTTTAAAGCAACGTAAGAAAGGAGCAAATAAATGACAAACACAGCATTACTGGAAGAAAAGATTTTGCGGTCAGGCAAAAAAAAGAAATACCTTGCAGAAAAAATCGGGCTTACAGAGCAGGGTTTTCGTAATTGTCGCAATAATGAGGCTGAATTTACAGCCAGTCAAATTCAGATTTTGTGCGATGAATTAAACATCACAAGTTTGAAAGAGCGACAGGCAATTTTTTTTGCTGTTAATGTTGCTTGAGAAGCAACAGAGGTGACATATGAAAGAACCTACAAGTACACAGTTGCTTGAAACGTTAATCAAGCTACTGGCCGAACAAAACGGCGTAAACATTACATACGAGGTACAAACAGATGAAAATTGAAAAAATCTTTAGAATGTTCGCTATCGTGGCAATTATCGGTGTTATCGGCACAGTAGGCGGCCTTGAACACCATATGTTCGGTTTTGGCAGAGCAATACTGCAGTCCGGCTTTTTTATCCTGCTTGCTATATTCTGCCACGAACAGGCAGAAGCAGCACACAGAGCAGCACGCAGAAGAAAAAGAAAGGCAGTCAACAAATGAGAATATTATCACTTTTTGACGGTATGGCTTGCGGGATGCTTGCAATGCAGGAAGCAAACATACCTGTAAGCAAATACATAGCATACGAGATTGATAAGTATGCAGTACAAACATCAACACACAATTTTCCAATGATTGAACAAAAGGGCGATGTGTTCGCTGCAGATTTCACAGAATACGAAGACTTTGATTTTCTTATGGGCGGTTCACCTTGCACATATTGGAGTATTGCACAGAAAAACAACAGAGAAACCGAAGCAAGCGGTATGGGTTGGGAATTGTTTTCACAGTATGTAAGGGCATTGCGTGAAGCAAAACCGAAATACTTTATTTACGAAAACAATAAATCAATGTCAAAGGCTATCCGTGAAAGTATTTCAAGTACATTCGGCTTTGAGCCTATCTGCATAAACAGTGCTTTAGTATCAGCACAGAACAGACAGCGTTTGTACTGGTGTGGTATCAGACAGGCTGACGGCACATATAAGAAAGCTGATATTCCACAGCCAGAAGACAGGGGCATTTTACTGAAAGATATTCTTGAAGGTGGTGTAGGTGAACTTGCAACAGCCAGCCTTATTGAACAACCATACCAACGAAAAAAAATGGAATGTGGGAGATATGACAGAAGATATGAAGCGAGAACGGATATGAAATCCAATGCTTTGGTAGCGACACATCAACAACAATTTGGAATGATTGCTGAACCTATCCGTGTTGGTGCATTGCCTCGACCAAACGGCGAACTGTCAACATCACAAGGTATGCGTGTTTATGACACAAATGCGAAATCTGTTGCAATAAAAGCTACAGACGGCGGCAGCGGTAGCTGTACTGGACTTTATGCTGAACCTGTGAATACAACACCTGACGGAAAATCACAGACCATTAAAGCTACATATAATTTCACAAGTATTCCAAATATATGTTGTTACGCATCAACTTATGGTTCAACAGGTGTGGCTACACCAACAGATGAAGCACCATCAGAGCAGTACAGCGGTTTAGGAAAAGACCGTGATGCAATGAAGCGAGTTTACGAAGTCAAAGACGGACAAATCACAATCAAAGGCAAGCAGTACCCTATCAAACTTGCAGACGGCTTTTATATTATCCGCAAACTGACAGTTCGTGAGTGTATGAGATTGCAGACAGTACCTGAATGGTATGAGTTCCCTGTAAGCAATTCACAGGCATACAAGATGCTTGGGAATGGGTGGACTGTCAGCGTGATTGCTCACTTAATCACACATACAATAAAAGGCTAAAAATACGAAAGGAAGAAAAACAAAATGGCAACACTTTATCAGATTGATAAGGCTATTCAGGAAGCACTTGAAATTGCACTTGCAGAAAACATTGACCCTGAAACTGGCGAGATAATAAGCGGTGATTTTACACAGCTTGAACAGCTTGCTTTTGCAAGGGAAGAAAAACTTGAAAACACAGGTGCATACATCAAAAACCTGCTTGCAGATATTGCAGCAATCAAGACAGAAGAAGATGCACTGAAACGGCGCAGACAGGCCAAAGAAAAGGAAATTGAACGCCTTAAAGGGTACATAGCTTTGAGTATGACAAACGCAGGGCAGGACAAATTTGAAAGCCCTAAAGTGATGTTTTCTTTCAGAAAAAGCAAAGCTGTAAACGTTCTTGACCTTGAAGCTGTTCCTGCTGAATTTATCAAAATCAAAACTGAAAAATCAGCAGATAAAACAGCAATAGGCAAACTGCTGAAAGCCGGGCAGGAAGTAGCAGGCTGTGAACTGCAGGAAAATAAATCATTACAGATTAAATAAGGGGTGCAAATATGCTTTGTTGTGAAGGGTACAAAATGTGCGTTGGCACAGGGTTAATTAAGCCAATGAGTGACAAGATATTGCCGTTTGAAGAACACGGCACTTGGCTGTACAGACCTGATACACAGTGCTGGTATGTAAACGGCAAAAGTTTTGCAGAACGCATTGTAATTGAAATTAAAGAAGATTTACCGGGGCAGGTAGATACAGAACTGCTGGGGGTGGAAATATGAGCGTATTTGAAAAACTTAACGCAATCAATGTAAACGGCCATACAGAAGAAAAGAATGGCTTAACTTATCTTTCTTGGGCGTGGGCGTGGGCTGAAGTTAAAAAAGTATATCCTGATGCGGAATACAGCATTATGAAATTCAACGGCCTGCCTTATGTGTTCGATGAAAACACAGGCTATATGGTTTATACCACTGTAACAATCGAGGGCAAAACGCACGAAATGTGGCTGCCTGTTATGGACGGCGCAAACAAGGCAATGAAAGCAGAGCCGTACACCTATATCAACAAGTGGAAACAAGAAAAAACCTGTGAAGCTGCAACGATGTTTGACATTAACAAAACTATTATGCGCTGCCTTGTGAAAAACCTTGCAATGTTCGGTTTAGGCCTTTACATCTACGCAGGTGAAGATTTACCTGAAAGCGAAGAAAACGCCGAAAACGGCAAATTTACAGCCACAGAAAGCAAACCTGCAAAGCAGACAAAACCAAAACAGCAGAAGCAGCAGGAACGGCAGCCGCCGGGCATTCCTTGCACAGTATGCGGCAAAATGCTGACAGTGGAATATGCAGAAAAAGTTAAACGGCATTACGGCACTGTTGTTTGTTCTGTTAAATGTGCAGCAGAAGCAGGAATTGAAATATGAAGGGCAAGTTAGTGGCCTATATGTACAACGGAATAAAAAAGAAAACTGTTGTTGAACTGCAGCTTGACGGCAATCAATGCGAACAGCTTGAAAAGCTGCAGGATAAAGATATAAACGCAGATTTCAAAATATTCAGAGAAAAACGCAGTTTATCGGCAAATGCGTATGCGTGGGTATTAATCAACAAACTTGCTGATGCAATGGAACAGCCGGACATTGATATATACAGACAGCACATAAAAGAAATGGGCGTATATAGGGATGTTGAAATTGATGCTGATGCAGAAAATACTTTGATACACGCTTGGAAACAAATGGGGCTTGGGTGGTTCGCTGAAAGAGTGGACTACGGCAAAACAGAAAACAAAGTAATTTTAAGGCTGTGGTATGGTTCATCTGTTTATAACAGCAAACAGATGTCACGCTTCATAAACGGTATTGTGCAAGATTGCAAGGCTTTAAGCATAGAAACGTTACCACAGGCTGAAATTGACCGATTAATACGGCTTTCAGAAGAAATGAAAGAGTGATTATTATGCAAGGTAAATGCGAAATATGCGGCAAATATGGGCGGTTAGAAATGCACCACGTTTATGGCGGTGCAAGGCGAAAAATAAGTGATAAATACGGCGCAACAATTATGCTGTGCCATTACTGCCACAATGAGCCGCCGGACGGCGTGCATTTTAACAAAGAAAACCGCCTGCAGTTACAGGCAGAAACACAAAAAAGATTGATGATTGAAAACGGCTGGACTGTTGAAGATTTCATCAAGATATTTGGCAAAAATTATATAGATTGAAAGGAAAATATTTTTATGAACAAAATTATTTTGAAAGGCAGACTGACTGCAAACCCTGAATTGAGAAAAACACCGAACGGCCTTGATGTTGTTACATTTTCTGTTGCTGTAAACAGATACGGCAGTAAAGAACAGGCAGTTGATTTTATAAACTGCACAGCTTGGAGAAACACAGGTGTTTTTATACATAACTATTTTACCAAAGGTAAAGAAATTCTGATTGAAGGTAGCCTGCAGACACGCACATATCAGGACAAAGACACAGGCAAAAACAGAACTGCTTTTGAAATTGTTGTTGAAAGAGCAGAATTTTGTGGCAATAAAGACGGCGGCCAGAGTGCAGAGACTACACAGAATACTAATGGTTTTGCACCCGTTGCTGACGACGAAGGAGACCTTCCGTTTTAATTAAAGGTGATTATATGACAATTTACAGCGAAAAAACTTGCGCTATCTGTGGTGAAACTTTCTTACCTAACGCAGGAACACAGAAATATTGTTCAAGTTGCAGGTGGGATATATACGATGCTTCAAAGACACGGTATAGAGCAAAAGAAATAGCCGAAAGAAAAAAGAGAGTTCGGAAACAGCAAAAAGAAATGTCTGAAATTATCCGAAAATGTGAAGCTGCTGGGCTGTCCTATGGCGAAGCAGTTGCCAAAGGGGTGATTTAATGCGGAACAAATACGGCAATAAAAAAGTCACTGTTGACGGTATAACCTTTGATAGTAAAAAAGAATACAAACGTTGGTGTGAATTATGCCTGCTTGAAAAGGCAGGCAAAATCACAAACCTGCAGCGACAAGTAAAATTTGTGCTGCTGCCTACACAGTACGAAAAATGCCTTGAACGTGACAGAAAAGGCAATTACAAGAAAGGTGCTGTAATAGAGCGTGAAGCCTATTACAAGGCAGATTTTGTGTACATAGATGCAACTGGCCGGCAGGTTGTTGAAGATGCAAAAGGCGTACGCACAACGGAATATGTGCTTAAAAGAAAAATGATGCTGCATTTTCACGGTATAAGAATTAAAGAGGTATAACAATATGCAGTCTGATTACATAAAACAGGGCGATTGCCTTGAACTTATGAAAGATATTGATGATAAATCAATAGATATGATTTTGTGTGATTTGCCATACGGACAGACAAAATTTGAATGGGATAAAAAAATAGATTTTGTTTCCCTGTGGAAACAGTACGAACGCATTATCAAAGATAACGGTGCAATAGTATTGTTTGGCAAGCACCCATTTACAAGTGAATTAGTGTTAAGCAATACTAATTTGTTCAGATATGAACTTATTTGGGAGAAAACAAGGGCAAGCAATAATATGCAGGTTAAAAAACAACCTGCTGCCATACATGAAAACATTCTTGTTTTCTATAAAAAACAGCCTACATATAATGACCTGAAATTTAAGGTTGATGAAAAGTATATAGATAAAAGGAAGTCTATAAATGACAGCTTTTACAGCAAAGGTCATTACCAGGGTGTGATGAAAAGAAAGGCTGATGATGGCTGGAGACACCCACAAAGCATATTGCCTTTTAATTCTGTATGGAAGAAAGATATGCACCCGACTGAAAAACCTGTTGAACTTTTAGAATGGCTGATTAAGTCATATACAAATGAAAGTGATATTGTGCTTGATAACTGTATGGGAAGCGGCAGCACTTGTATAGCGGCTATAAACACAAACCGACATTACATAGGCTTTGAACTTGAAGAAAGCTATTTCGAAATGGCAGAAAACAGAATAAATGAAGCAAAGAGGTGTAAACAATGGGCGAACTTAAACACGTTTCAGCTGTTGTAAAACGTATTCTTGAAGAAGAGCCGGACACACGCAATAATGACGGACTGTTGTATTTGAGAGTGTGCCAATATTACAACCCGTCAATAGCAATGTTCCCTTTTGGCCCTGTGATGTCAAACTTGAACAGCTACAACCTGCCACCTGCTGAAAGTGTACGCAGGGCAAGGCAGAAAATGCAGGCACAGTATGAACACTTGAAAGCAAATAAAACAGTAAAGGAACACAGGGCAGAAAACGAACTGAAATACAAGGCTTTCGCCCTTGATATGCAATATGAATAGAAACAAAAAGAACCTGCGCCGTATATCCATTGTTGTAACAGCACAGACATTGTGGCATTTACACAGGCTGTGTGCAATCTGTGGATATTCTGAAAAGGACATAGGCAGGGTTATTGATAAGCTGGTAAGGGCTTATTGTGCAGAAAGGGGCGGTCAAAATGGCATTCTTTAAAGACTGCCCCTGCACAAAAGACTGCAAAGACCGCCCGAATTGTAAAGGCTGTGAACGTGGCAATGCGTGGCGTGAAAAGAAAAACGCAATGATAAAGCGGAATGCGGCAGAAAACGATTTTAAGCTGTATGAAATGAACTCATACTATAAATCTATGAAAAGAGCAGAACGATTTAAAAGGGGGAAAATCAGGTGAAAGAAAGCACAATTATTATAGATGCTGAATTTACACTTATAAAAAAGCATAGTGATGATTTCTGTTTTGACCTTAACAAAACAGAAATTGCAGAACATCTGAAAGCTGTAACAGGTGCGGATGATGTACTTGTTACAGGTGCAAAAGTTTTTGAAAGTGAGGTACAAAAAGAATGATTGCTTTTATTAATTTTCTGATAACGCTTGTATGGGCGTTTATCAAACTTTTAGGCAGCCTGATAATTGCTTTTGTTTTGGCAGCAATATGTCACGGAATGGCTGTTGCTATCGGTGCAATGTATTACAAGGCACGGCAGGATAAATACAGCGTATGGGAAGAAATCGCTGAAATGGAACGCCGGGAGTACGGCGATAATGACGGTGACAGTTTATGATTAGAGACGAGATACGCAAACATCTTATAGCAAAAGGCTATACACAGAAAAGTTTCTGTGATGAAGCATATATTGCACCAATGACATTAAGCCGCTTCCTGCGTGATGAGGGCAACACCAGCTTTGCAACAGTTGAAAGAATAGCTGAAACTTTAGGCTGTGAAATCATCCTGATACCAAAAGAAAAAGCAGGACAGCCACGAATTGACCTTGAAGATGATTTTTTTGGCGCAATACTTAACTGTGCGGTGCGTTATTCAATCGGCAGAATGTCATATATGCCGGGGCTTGTAATTGATTTTATACGCCCGCTGCTGCCTTATCTTAACAATAAAACGCTGAACAATCTTGAAAGAGATATACGCACAGCAGGTTCACACGGCGATGAAAAAATAGACAAGCCGGGCTGGATGCGTTTCCTGCAGCAGATACAGGAAGAACAGAGAAACAGAGAGGTAACACAATGCAGAACAAAATAGAACTGCTGGCAAAAAGAAACGGCCGTGAAAGAGTGTGCGACCAGGCAATAGAAGAATGTGCAGAACTGATAGTTGCAATAAGACACTTTGCACGCTTTGGAAACGGCGAAAGAATAACACAGGTAAGCGAAGTATGGGGCGAAATAGCAGATGTTGAAATAATGCTGCAGCAGCTTAAATATCGGCTTTACGGCGAAAAAGAAGTTGAGAAAATCAAAGCTGAAAAGATAGAAAGACAGCTTGCAAGGTTCGGGCTGACAGGTAAAGTGTAATGGATATAACAGAAGCTATTGTGTTGTTAATGAGACTGAAAAAGCAAATGTGGAATATAATGCCGCTTACAATGGAATACGAAATAAAGGCTGTTAATAAAGGCATTGAAGCACTTGAAAAGCAGATACCGAAAAAGCCTGCTATATACAAAGACACAAGAGATTTGTTCGACCTGAACGGCAATGTAACAGGAACTTATGAAACTGATGTTATTGAATGCCCTTTTTGTGGTGAATACCTTTTAGATTTAGCAGCTTACACAGAATATCAGGAAATTTTGAATTACTGCAACAGATGCGGTCAGGCTTTAGAATTTAGCGAGGTACAGGAAAATGAAAATGAAAAGAAAAGAACTGATTGAAATTGCGAAAAGGTGTGATTTATGCCATTGCAACAACTGCCCTTTATCCAATGAAACACATTGCAGAACTGATTTAATCTTAATGCTTGTATCAGAACTTGAAAAAAGCACGCTGACAATAACAGTTAAAAAGAAAGGTACAGGAAAATGAAAAATAAAAAATTACTACCCTGCCCTTTCTGTGGCGGTGAAGCTGAATTTTACAGAACAGCAATAAAAACAAATGGCAGTTGGTGTGACAGCGTTGTTGTTCGATGCAAAGTATGTAAAGCAAGAGCAAACAGGGTGCTTTATGATGCAAAGAAACATCCAAACTGTGAAGAATATGAAGAAGCAAGAACAGCTTGGAACACACGCACAAAAACAATCCCTGTTGGCAACGGGGAAAATTACGAGGTAACACACAATGATTGACGGTAAAGAGTATGCAAGACAAATGCGTAAAAATGCTGTTATTAACGACAAAGGCATTGTTCAGGTAAGCATAGACCTGTGGCGGCAAATTGCAGATATTTTTGAAGAACAGCAGGCGGAGATTGAAAGGCTGAAAGCAACGATTGGAAGGTTGGAAGTGTTTGCAAAAATAGCTACACAAAGGTCAAACGATTATCGTGTAATGAGAAACAAAGCCAAAACAGCAAGAGCAGAAGCAATCAAAGAGTTTGCCAATTACCTGAAGTACAGTGTCACATTTATACCGTGGTGTGATTACAAAGCGGTACAGGAATGTATTGATAGGGCAGTTGAAATAAAGGTAGGTGCAGACAATGACACCTGACAGAGCAATCAGGCTGCTGGAAGTTGAAAAAGAATACGCCTTAAAACAGCGTGGCTTTCAGCATCAGCCAATAAATAAAGAAGTTGCAGAAGCCCTTGATGTTGCTATTGAAGCGGTGAAAAAGCAGATGCTTAAAAAACCACGATATGTTGATTGGGATTTCAGTTATTTTGTGTGCGATAGCTGCGGTGCAGCAATATTTTATTCAGACGATGCAGACACACACAATCACTGTTTAATTTGCGGTCAGGCTTTAGATTGGAGTACAGACAATGGCTGAATATATGGAAACTGAATATATTAAAAAACCAATATTGAAAATTGCTGTAAAAAGCTATTTCAAACATTTAGTTGACAAAGGCAAACACAAAATTGATGTGAACGATGCAAATGCTGATATAAACAGAATTATCAGCGAACTGTCTACTGCCGATGTGGTGGAAGTAATCAGATGTAAAGATTGTGCTTTTTCGGTAAAGCAGATTGAATATAAAAATCTTTATGTATGTTTACAAAATGAAAGATTTGTGAGGAAAGACGATTTTTGCAGCTACGGAGAAAGGAAGGCTGAATAATGGAACACAGAGCATTTTCAAACAAAATAGTTGAAAGTGATAGCTTTCTATCTTTGCCACTGACAACACAGGTGTTATATTTCCACATCGGCTTAAAAGCAAGGGATAAAGGCCTTTTAAACAATATTTATTCTATAGCAAGGCAAATCGGCTGTGAAGAAAAAGATATTATTTTGCTTAAAGGGCGTGGCTATATCAAAGAAATAGCTGCAGGGGAATATGAAATTGTCCACTGGTATGAAAACAACGGCATCGGTGATACAGCAAAGAAAAGAAACAGCTATAAATACAGGCAGTGGCGAAAAGCTGTTATTGACCGTGATAAAAAATGTGTTAAATGCGGTTCTACAGAAAACCTTGTTGCACACCACATCAAAAGTTTTGCCTATACTCCACTGTTGCGAACAGAATTAAACAACGGGCAAACTTTGTGTGAAAATTGTCACAGAAAATTACACAAGGAGTTAAGACGAAATGGAAGTCAAATGGATAAAGTTATCAAGTAAAATCTTTGACAACACAAAAATAAGGCAAATTGAAACACTGCCAGACGGCGACACAATCATTGTTATATGGGTGAAACTGTTATGTCTTGCAGGCAACATCAACGACAACGGTTTTATCTACTTCACAAAAGAAATACCATACACTGAACAGATGCTTGCTACACAGTTCAACAGACCTTTGGCAACAGTTCAGTTTGCAATTAAAGTATTTGAACAGTATGGAATGATAGAAGTAATAGACAACATTCTTTACATATCAAACTGGGAAAAATACCAGAGTGTTGACAGGTTATCTGAAATCAGAGAATACAACAGAATTGCAAAACAAAAATCAAGAGCAAAACAAAAACTGTTGCAAAGTCAAAATGTCAATGACAAGTCAATGACAAGTCAACGATGTCAAGACACAGATATAGATATAGATATAGAAAAAGATAAAGAAGTAGATAAAGATATTAAAGATAAAAAGAAAGAAACACGCCATAAATACGGCGAATATAACAATGTTCTTTTATCTGATGCTGACTATGAAAAACTTATATCTGAATTTCCTTATGACTATGCAGAACGCATTGAAAGGTTATCTGAATATATAGCAAGCACCGGGAAATCGTATAAAAGCCATTTAGCTACAATAAGAAGCTGGGCGAAAAAAGATAAAGCAAACACTGTACAGAAAATACAGAACAATCAAAAAAATGATTATGCCAACTTTATGGCAGAATTAAACGAGGTGTAATAATGGCTTCAAAAGAACTTATCAAAAATATGATAGCTGCCACAAAAACACTGTACAGCTATTATGCAAAAGATACGGACATTAAAACACTTGTTAATCTTTGGGGAATGACTTTACAGGAGTTCCCCGATGATATAACAGAAAAGGCATTTTTGAAAGCCCTACAGACCTGCAAAATGCCGCCTACGCCTGCAGACGTGATTGAGAATATAAAAACCCTTGCAAGAGCAAATGAGCCTACAGATGAGGAATTATGGAGCGTATTCACAAAGGCGTTGAAAGATGTAGCACGGGAAGATTTTCGTGTAAGATTTCCTATAACAACAGCGGCAGACCATAGAAAGAACATAACAAAAATTTTTGAAGGTTTACCGGACAAAGTAAAACAGTATGTTGGAAGCAGGGGCGAACTGATACGGTTATCACAATATGATGAAAATTCTTTGAAGTTTGTAAAAACAGACTTTATGAAAACAATGCCGGCTATTCAGACACGCATTGAAAGCAGCGGCCTGATGCTGGATAGCAAAAGCAATAAGTTACTATTGGATAAATAAGAGGTGTACACCAATGGAAAAGAAACAGACAACCTGCGAAGATTGCGAAAAATTCAGAATATGCCCTGACAGGTCAAGGCTTTACCCTTGCAGTACGTTTGAACGAAAAGACAAGTAAAAAGGGGTTGATGTTATATGAACGCCAAACACTATTTAAGGCAGGGTTATAGGTTGAATGAAAGAATAAAAGACAAACAGGAACGCCTTGAAAAATATAAGGAGTTAGCTGTCAGTGTCAGCGCAATAGATTATTCAAAAGACAGGGTGCAGGGCGGTATGAACAGCAGTTCGCCTTATGAAAACAAGGTTATAAAAATAGTAGACCTTGAAGCAGAGATTGAACGGGATATTAAAAACCTGTGTAAACTGCAGATTGAAATAAGTAATGCTATAGATGCTGTGGAAGATGTAAACTGTTCATTGATTTTATCAAAAAGATACCTGTTAATGAAAACCTGGGAACAGATTGCAGAAGATATGAACTATAGTGTTGTACAGATACATAGACTGCACAAAAAGGCACTGCAGCTTATAAAAATTCCTGACTAAAAGTTATGATATGAAATGTTATTTTATGATACTATCAAAAGTAATATAATGGTATTGTTAGAAATAACACATAAGCCTTCCGGTTGCTTTAGCCCCGGGGGGCTTTTTTATTGGATAATAGGGCATTGTACATCACATTGAGTAGCATAGGGGTGGGGTGCTGTGATGTAAGAATTAAATAGCTGGTTCTTTTTCCCTCCTTTCGTAATTATTGCAGGGCAGCAGCGGCAAGTTTTGGAGTGCCTTGCCGCTTGTTTTGTCCTGTCGACAAGGGAAGGGAAAATAAAAACATAAAAAGGAAAGGAGTGCATATCGGTATGGGGAAAAGCGATGCAAGGCAACAGCAAGTAATATTGAACTACAAAGCCAATGGCGGCAATATGAAAAAAGCAATGATTGATGCAGGCTATTCAGAAACCTATGCCGATAGAAACTCAAAATACCTATTGGGCATTATTGGGGAACAGATAAAGGCACAGCAGGCAGAAATCAAAAGTAATAAAATCAAAAGCATAGCTGAAATACAAGAGTTCTGGACTGACAATATGGACAATGAAGAACTTGAAATGCAATACCGCATTAAAAGTAGTGAGTTGCTTGCGAAGTCACAGGGGGCGTTTATTGAAAATGTAAACGTAAACGGAACAGTAAACAACCCTATGGCAGGACTGACAACAGAAGAATTGAAGAAGTTGGCGAACAGTGGATAAAAAAACAATAAAGTATTATGCGCAAATGGAACTTGCGAAACGTGAGTTTTGGGAATACTGCAAATTCACATCACCTGACTTTTACACTGAAGAAAGAACGTTTTTAAAAGACCTTGCAGAACGCCTGCAGTGGTTTATTGAAGAAGCCGAAGAACAAATTATGGTGGTAAATATGCCGCCACGTCACGGCAAGTCAAGGACAGGCACAAAGTTTGTTCAATGGCTGTTCGGTAAATACGGCAAAAGTAAAAAGGTTATGACAGGCAGTTACAACGAAACACTGTCAGGAACGTTTGCAAAACAGGTGCGTGACACCATAGCGGAAAAGAAAACGCTGGGCGTAACAGTTTACAGTGACATATTCCCCGATACGAAAATAAAGTACGGTGAAGCCGCTGCACAGAAATGGGCTTTAGACGGAAGCCAGGAAGCAAACTATCTTGCAACATCACCTACAGGCACAGCAACAGGTTTTGGCTGTAACATAATGATAATAGATGATGTTATCAAAAATGCTGCTGAAGCATACAACGAAAACAACCTGAAAAGCCTGCAAAGCTGGTTTACAGATACAATGTTATCAAGAACAGAAAACGGCTTTAAACTAATTATCATTATGACACGCTGGGCGAATGATGATTTAGCAGGCTTTATTCTGCAAAACTATGATGATGTAATACACATAAACTATAAAGCTGTACAGGATAACGGCGAAATGCTATGTCCTGAAATACTGTCAAAAGAAGATTACAAGCTGAAAACAAAAAATATGAACAAAGATATTGTTGCAGCTAACTATCAACAAGAGCCGATAGATATAAAAGGCAGACTGTACAGCAATCTAAAAACATATACAGAAACACCAAAGGACAGCAGCGGAAAGCCGCTGTTTTCTTATATTCTCAACTACACCGATACAGCAGACGAAGGCGCAGACTATCTTTGTTCTATCTGTTACGGAATGTATGGCAATGAGTATTACATACTTGATGTGCTATACACGAAAGATGCAATGGAAATAACAGAGCCTGCAACAGCAGCAATGCTTATAAAAAACAATGTAGGGTGTGCAATCATTGAAAGTAACAACGGCGGCCGTGGCTTTGCAAGAAATGTTGAAAGGATATGCAAAGAGAAAGGCAATTATCACACTGCATTTAAATGGTTTCACCAGTCACAAAACAAGGTTGCACGAATACTTTCAAACAGTACATCTGTTATGAACAATGTATACTTCCCTGTCAACTGGCAAGACCGCTGGCCTGAATTTGCAGAAGCAATAAACAGGTATCAGCGTGAAGGTAAAAATGCACACGATGATGCTGCAGATGCTTTGACAGGTGTATATGAAAACCCGAAACCAAAAGGACAATCAAAACTTAACAAAAACATAAAAGGAAGTATTTAATTATGTTTAGAATTTCCAAAGAAACACTGCTGACAGATGCGTTACTGCAGAAATTTCTTAATGAGCATAAACGGCAGGTAAATGACAGATATAAAAAGCTGTATGATGCTTATACATCAGACCACGAAATTTTACACGAAGATGCAAAGCCTGCGTATAAGCCGGATAACAGAATTGTTGTAAACTTTCCTAAATACATTACAGATACAATGAACGGCTTCTTTATTGGCAACCCTATCAAAACAGTTGCTGATGATGAAGCTGTTTCTGCTTATGTTGAATATCTTGACCAGTACAATGACCAGGATGACAACAACGCAGAACTTTCAAAGCTGATGAGTATTTTCGGCAGTGCTTATGAAATGTACTTTGCAGATGAAGAAGCAGAACTGTGTATTACTTATCTGTCACCACTTGAAGCATTTATGATTTACGATGACAGCATTCGTGAAAAACCGCTGTATTTTGTCCGCAGATATACAGATATGAATAACAACGAATACGGCAGTATTTCAGATGCTGTAAATGTACGTTATTTCAAAATCACTGGCGGTATTCAGTGGCTTGATGAAGTGCCGGGCGGTGTTCCGCATTATTTCAGTGGCGTACCTGCTGTTGAATATGTGGAAAACGCAGAAAGACAGGGTATTTTTGAACCTGTTATGTCAAACGTAAACGCATATAACAAGGCTATTTCTGAAAAGGCAAACGATGTTGATTATTTCGCAGATGCTTATTTGAAAGTGCTGGGCGCAAAACTTGAACCTGAAGATACACAGTTTATCCGCAGTAACAGGGTTATCAATTTTGAAGGTGACGGCGAAGGCGCAAAAAACATTGTTGTTGAATTTATGGGTAAACCTGAAAGCGATGTTGCACAGGAAAACTTACTTAATAGACTTGAACGCCTGATATTCCAAAATTCAATGGTAGCGAATATTTCTGATGAAAACTTTGGTACTTCTTCCGGCATAGCTTTGAAATATAAGCTGCTTGCAATGTCAAACCTTGCAAAAGCTAAATCAAGAAAATTCACAAGCGGTATGAACAGAAGATATAAACTGCTGTTTAGTCACCCTTCTTCTAAAGTGCCTGCTGATAGCTGGATGCATTTAGAATTTCAGTATACTTTCAACTTCCCTGCTAACCTGCTTGAAGAAGCACAGATTGCAGCACAGCTTGAAGGCATTGTAAGTTCTAAAACACAGTTGAAAGCACTTTCTATTGTAGATGATGTTCAGGGCGAAATTGACGAAATGGAAAAAGAAAACACCGCTGCCGCAAACACTGTTGTTGATAATTTTATGTTTGGCAATACACCAACAAATGAGGATATAACAGAAGATGAACAGTAAAGAATACTGGGAACAGCGAGAAGCCGAAGCGTTAAAGCATTATATCAAAGATGAAAAAGAATACGATAAACGTTTAAAGCAGATTTATACTAATATGCTGAATAACGTTCAGAGCGAAATAGACGGCTTTTATGGGCGTTATGCAAGTAAAAACGGCATAACTATTGCTGAAGCTAAAAAAGCCGTTAAAACAGCAGATATGGCGGCTTACAAGTACAAAGCAAAGAAATATGTAAAAGAAAAAGACTTTTCAAAGCAGGCAAATGAAGAAATGGCATTGTATAACCTGACAATGAAAGTAAACCGCCTTGAAATGCTTAAAGCCAATATAGGCCTTGAACTGATAGCCGGACACGATGAACTGCAGAAGTTTATGGGTGGTATTCTCAAAGGGCGCACAATGGACGAACTGAAAAGGCAGGCGGGTATTTTAGGCAAGTCTATACAGAACAATGCAAAAACAGCAAATGCCATTGTTAATGCTTCTTTTCACAATGCAAAGTTTTCAGATAGAATATGGCTGTATCAGGACTTATTAAGGGCAGATTTAGACAAGATACTGCAAAATGGCCTGATAAGCGGCAAAAACCCTCGATTGTTAGCAAGGGAAATAAAAGATAAATTCAATACATCAACTTTTAACGCAGAAAGATTGATGCGTACAGAATTGGCAAGAGTTCAAACAGATGCACAGAAAAAGTCTTTTGAAGAAAACGGCTTTGAAATGTACACTTTCCACACAAACACAGGCTGCTGTGATATATGCGCAGAACTTGACGGCAAGCATTTCAAAGTAAAAGATATGATGCCGGGTACAAACGCTGCACCAATGCACCCACATTGCCGCTGCAGTACATCTGCTTATGAGGACAGCGAAGAATACGAACGCTGGCTTGATTTCCTTGCAAACGGCGGCACAACAGAAGAATATAACAAGCTGAAAGCACAGCCGAAAGCAAAAGCAAAACAGGAAGAAAAACAGACTAAAAACAAAACAGTTGAACAACCTGCAACAAACGATGTTACACAATTCACAAAAGAACAGAGCAAAGCACTTGAATGGTATGTAAGCGGCGAAGGTATGTTTATAAACGAATATTTAAGGGGCAGAGTTGGCGCAGATTTTGGCGAACTGTCAAGCAGTGAAAAAGAACGGATAAAGCTGATAACAGAAGCAACAGATAGGACTTTGCCTAAAGATATAAAAACGCTTTATCGTTCTGTTGATGCTTCTGCTATTTTCGGTAAACTTA
>JAEIGA010001202.1_pt1 | contig 39874 bp, 39 predicted proteins | sample 9270691 | NCBI WGS metagenome assembly JAEIGA01 (sample SAMN17057246, study PRJNA624740) | gut metagenome | biome: biome; isolation source: fecal sample | host: Bos grunniens | place: China: Xizang | collected 2019 | reverse complement strand
TGGCATATCTACCGCAGAATTCCTACGGAAAGTCAAGGATATGACGGTATGCAAGGATCATCCACTGCATCGACAAAAGGAGTACGTCGAACGGCACTATTTAGACCTGTGTAGCTACTTCCCTTACGCATTTCAGGTCGCCTATGATTTCTACACAGATTACCGATTAAGCGACCGATCAATCGAGCTCGAAAAGCGCGTCGCTAAACGCTATTCAGATATCCTTGAATCTATTGACGGATAAGCGTTTTAAAAACGTGGGGTCTATTTTTGTACCCATTAAGGGGGTAACCCGTAAATGGAATACCCTCATCGCCCATACTATCGACTCCCCACTGGCAAGTGATTCTTCTTTAGCTATCATCTACTGATGAGCATGCCATCTAAGCTCTCCTACAATGGGTTCGAAAGCAAGCGCGATGCTGTTACCTTCGCCGTTAAAGCCCTTCGTGAAAACAACCTGGTTACACCAGAAGCTGAGTTCTTCTATGAGGATTACGCTTGGTCAAGCCATCAAATCGATGACAAAGCAGAGGAATCGTTTGACTTCTCTACATACACCAGCGACTACGATGAAACATACTATCGTGTCATGGCAAGCATCGATGATTACGGATGGAAGATCGTTATCGAAACCAAGCACATACCAACACCAGATCCAGAAACGGCATGGTACGACGACTCATTCTACAGCCGCTATTAAAAAACGGCCATGCTATTTTTGTATCCCTAATGGAGCGCAAATGATTTTTATTAATGGCGTATCTTAAAGTCATGTCAGAGAAAACTGTCACCACCAAACCATTAGGGACAATTAATGGAAAGGAGTACGTTGATACGAGATTAGTGTATACCTACCGAGCACAGGATACCAATGACTATCATTGGTATACTGCCACCGGATACGATTATGATAACGGAATCTGTGAGGGAAATTCTCAATACAACGACAAGGGAAAAGCCTACGATGTCTCCTGCGCGCTCATTCAAATCATCGCTAACCTGGAAAAGAACTTAACCGAGCACATATTGACGCTTGACCGAAAATTAAGGGCGGTCGACGAACACATTCACGATGATATTTTCACTGTTATATTGAAAAAACACAAACAAGTAGCTGCTCAACTTCAGGAGAAGCTGGAATCAGCTGAATCGAGCAACAAAGAGCTCACAGCGCAACTGGCTCAAGTAACCGAAGAGCGCAACAAGCTCCAGGAATGGAAAGCGCGTATGCAAAAACAATTTGAATAAACGCTAAACGGTTCTTTAAATATCCATCAGCTTCTGCTCCTGCAATCCATGATTTAAAAACCTCTACCCTATTTTTGTATCCCTAATGGGTAACCAGCAAACGGAATACCCTATCGCTCCTCTCGACGTTCTTTCCAGCTGATTTTTATTAACTACCCATCTAACCCCAATGTTCAGCCTCATCAAGCACGAATGCGAATCCTGCATGGAAGAACACGATTGTGTCCATTGCTCCCGCTGCAAGTCCTACTACTGCCGCGATTGCATTCTTGACTACAACAACTGCAACAAGATCATTGGTCTCTGCCCAACTTGCAAGTCAAAGTACGGCATGATGAACAACTACTACATCTACGGTACAAACGTTCTACCGCTACTGTCGGCTCAGATCGATAAATATCGTGAACGAATCCAATCAAACGGATCCTATCAACTACAACAGTTGTTCGAACAACTTAAGACCGACAACGCCAAAGGAATCTGCGACAAGCGTTCCGCTTTACTGCAGCTCTATCTGAACCGTCTATATGTCGATCAACATCCATCCGAACGCGAATCACTACACACATGGGCCAAAGGAGTCCATGAAGCCTATGTCATTCTAGATATCTTCGACGATTTTCGTTTCGCTGTAGAAGCGTTTCTCGCAAATCACCCAGACGATATCATCAGACAAGCTGTTCTGATGCACAATAAGGATTTCGACCATGTAGACTGGTACTATCCCGAACAGCAGATCTATGGTGAATACTCCATGACCGAAATATTCGTAAAGCGGATCGATGGACCGAATCCGCTAACAAAGCACATCTATCGCGATCATTTACAAGAACACACAATAGAAGAGCGAGGTATGGTACTAACCGACTACCTCCGTGGAGTCTTATGCGCTCTTGTGATATCGGGCAAGGATCAACTGTGTATAGAAGGAGAGCACTATCAAAACACGGACCTCAAACCACACGTCGGTGAAAAGGCCTTCAATCCACGTAACCGTCCGCTTGTACAAAGCCAAGATAAGCCGGCAGGTGATGCATCTACATTCACCGTACAACGCGGTCGTTTCGATACAGCCGAATATGTTGTGTTTAAGGTATACGGTTCGACGAAATACATCCACACGCGTCCAACTGTCTGTGATATCAGAGACACCATAGGCACAAGCGACTACGATAGAGAGCTACTGTACTATCGTAGCCTGGCTATCACAATCGGTGAGCGCATCGATAAACTGATAGATCAAAGACGATCACAAAACAAAACGATCGATGACTCGTATTATCACTTGCTTCATTCGATCGCCGCGATCAAAGGATATACCAACCCCGACAGAAGTTCAACCGAGATAGAAGCCGCCAAAGCACTAAAGAACGCAATGCTCGAGCTCGTCAACGGCGAGTCATTTAACATTCCCACGTTCCTCGCGATGTTAGACGCTTATTATCCATTGGATGAAAGCTTTAGCTTCGTAGAGGATCTCAAGCCAATAACCGATGCAATTAGGCTGCAGCTGTTTAAAGATATAGCGACGGCCGATGCATTTGATAAAGCGGTCCGTCCGTTGCTCAAGTTAAACGAAAAGCCCAGCAACGAGCGCTTTAGTATGCGCAGAGGCGAGACTATGCGTTTCGTAACCCTACCGGATACACTTAACCACGATCTCAAGGACGCACTCGCCAAAAGCGATTCAAAGCACAAGCTATCGTTTGTTAGGTGCGTTTGTGGCGGTTCGGTTATCGCAACAACAAACGGCGCATCTACGGTCTACGAGTGCACGCGTTGTCACAAACAGCTCGATGCTCTACCGGAGCAGGAAATAGATCCAGAAACCGCCAAGCTGTTAGAATCTATCAGCAAGAAGTGTCCGGTTTGCGGCACATATATACAGAAAGCAGCAGGATGCAACCATATGTTCTGCATCAACTGCAAGAACGGGTTCAACTGGGACGATCTATCGCATCTCGATGACGCCCATAACACTAACCCGCACTTCCGTGAGCACAGGCATGGAAATGTGTCCAATCTACGCAGCTTGCTTGATGATTACAATCGTCCAGCGAACCGTACACGGGACCCAATAGAATGGTTCGGTAATACGCTTTACGTAGATATGAAAGACGCTGAGAAAGCGATTAAAGATCACCGTGAAAGCGCCGGTAAGGATGCGTTGAAGTTCATCCGTGACGATGCATTCGCTATGAAATTCGCCAACGCTTTGAACATCAAGAAGATGTGCGTGAACTACATACAAAGCACCTTCGATAAGGTGATGGCGGAAGCATTTAGCGTTGTTCGTGAAAACGGTAACGATCAACGCGCTTTACTCACCTCGTACAGGAAGATCGTCAATCGATCCCTTAGGGATTACGAGAATGGCAAGACCATGCTGGTACACATTCAGGATGGTTTAGCTGCACGTATCGATTATGCGATCGAAGAGGCACATAGAACGTCTCAAGTAAGCGAACCGGCTGAGTTGGTTACGGATGAAATGGAAGCCGAAGCACTCGCAATGGAAGAAGCGATGATAGCTCAGTTAAGCGCTCGCATCGAGGAAATGGAAAAGCACACGGATGATACAATAGTCATCGGCGGCAGGAGGATCAATGTTATTAGATCCCAAGCGCGATCATTAAACGAACCGTCAGACGATGAATATGATTAAAAAACGATGAGGCTATTTTTGTATCTAATAAGGGGTATCGTAAACGGCACCGTCTGTCAGTCGTCCAGGTGATTTTTCTTTAACGATCATCTAACTGCACACATGTCAGTTACTTTCATCACCGAACCAACCAACATGGAAATCGCTGTAACTGAAACCGCCACCGTCCAACCCCAGGACCAGCTTGACATCACCCCGCCTAACGATTCCGAACTCAACATCCCTACAACCCAACCAAAGGACTACAAGTTCAAGGCAATGCATATCAAACATCGTTACGCCGAAAACACTCCATCGCGTCATCGTCAATACGAAACTATCGACGAGCTTATCGCTGACATACACGATCCAAACGATTGCGTCTACGAAGTTCTCGATAAACCGATGCGTAGAATCTACATGGATCTAGAGTGCATCGAAACCGAAGACCATGCACGGATCGTTAGCCGGATCATTCAGGAGTTCAAGGAATTCACTGGCATAAGCGCGCCCCATTATATAACCTTCAACGCGGGCTCTAAAGGACATCCAGGTGCATCCTATCACGTTGTCTTTGACGCCAAAGCTAACTACATTCTGCAAAAGAACATCATCCTTGCGTTCAAGCATATTCACCAAGAATACAAGAACTACATCGATGAGTCCGTTTATAGTGTCTTTAGACTGTTTCGCTTACCGAACCAGTGCAAACAGCGCGATCAAGATGTACCCGATCCAACGGATGTGCCTTTAATAATCACGCCAAACGCAAACGAGGAATCGATGGTTATCCAGAACATCTACATGGATATCCCTGAGATCACGGTCGATTCACTGTCAGCCGAAACGGTACGACAGATCGGTCTCGTTGCCCTAGAAAGTAAGCGTCCCGTCAATGCCAAGGGTCGTTCAGGAAATTACGCTCCACGTGAGTTCGTTGAAACAGTTGCCACTCAGATGACAGAGATCAAGGATTCAAATGTGCGGCTTGAACGAAAAATAGAGCAGCTGGAGAAGATCAACAGCAAGCTGTTCGATGCCCTAGCTAAGCTATTGGGTACACGCGATGTGCCATTGGAGTAAGCAGACGCGTTTAAAAAACGACGGTGCTATTTTCGTATCCGCGTCACCCTGACTGCCGATAAACGATTATTTTTAACGTCACAACTTACATGACCCAGAACAAGCACTTCAATATTCCTGGGCTAACCGATCTTGAAAACACGATCCTCCATAACGATCCGCTCAATATGATTCCCTTCCTGCAAGTCAAGTATAGCAACAACCGTTCTGTCCACAATCAACTCAACCAATACATCGACGTAAACAATCTATCGTCCCATAAGGGTGATTGGGGTCGCCCTAACGTCTCAACGACGCCGTTCTACCGCACAGACAACGAGTACATGATACTCGCCATAGAAACCGACAACATAACGCTATTCGAACCCATCTTTACCCATGAAGTACAACAAACTATGCTGGAACCGTTAAAATTACAACAATATGTACTGTCCACGTTAAACGATTGTATAAACCACGATGCTTCAGCTTGTATCGAACACATAACCAAGAACGATTATACAAAAGTCTTTCTACCTATATGGCTAACCAACATATCGCTAAACCGTTACTGGTTCCCGTCAATCGCACGCTATAAACGAACAATCGACTTACTGTTCGTCGACACACATATAATCGATCATATGCAGCCGTTGGATCGAACGGTTCTTGGTTGTATGATAACTGATTCCGCTATACGAACATGCAACACGGAGGTATTTGAATGGTGTATCTCTACATTCTGGCGTACAATCGACTACCTATCGAGTGAATACGCCAAAGAACCATACCTAAACGAAACCCATCTAAAAATATACCAACGCTTAACAGATGCGGTTAACTAAAAACGCCAAAGCTAAATTTGTATATCATCACTGTCTTCCGTATAATAGGTATCAATCCTACGGCCCTTTCTATTGTCTCGCATGAACAGGATCATGAAGAAACATACCGCCAAGACTACTATCAACACGACAGATAAACAGCTACCACCTCCGCTCGGTCTAAACGATTCCTGCTCTTGTTTCATGCCTGGGGGAAACAGTGTCGCTTCATGATAAGTCTTTTTGTTAAGGCGAGTATCCTTGTCCGCTATTCCAATAAAACGAATATTTAGATCACCGGCTTTAGTATCTTCAGTCAACATCGGACCGAGTATTCTCTCATCGCTACTGCCACCACCATAAAGCGTTCCGCGGCTGCCATCAAAGATGTCCTCCTCACCGGCGTTCACAATAAGCTCCTGTTTATCGAATCTGTCAGTAAACATGGAACCATTAATAACCGAAGTTACTGATTCGCCAACAGCGAACAACACATAATAGTTAGCGTATTTTTTAAAGATCGCGTTAAACGCCGCGCTAATCTTTCGAAGAACCTGGTATCCGTCGGCGTTATTATACACCAGATCGTCTCCAGGCGGACAACTCAATGCCGCGACTATAACATCAAATTCATTTATTGTCGGATCAACATCGAACGCACGTTGTTCATGCCACGACAGCTTGTTCATTATCTTCTTATCGGTCAGTGCGAATACGTATGGAATGTTGCGTACACCATACAATTTAAGTAACGGATAAAACATCTGAGCTTCCATGTCATTAATATCCTTAAACGCACTCGTCATATGTATCTTGCGAACAATGATCGTTGCCGCTGTTCCTTTCACTGGATAATAATCGATGTCTCCATCGGTTATGGCATCAGTGTTACATGTAGGGCATTCGGGACAAGCCGGACACGTCTTTTCTTCACATTTAGGACACTCAGGGCAACTGCCGTTACCTCCCATTTACCAGCCACAATAACGCTATTTAAACTGATTATTTTTAACACCCTAACACTAACCCATGTCCGCTCAATCTTACGCCAATAAGGACACCAGTAGCGCTATATTCCCTATGCTCACCCCAATCGAGCACGCGATTATGCGTCAAACACCAACTGACTATTATCGCTTCTTCCGTTACGGCGATCTCGGTGAAAACGAGAAGTTCATGACTCTGATCAACGAACGTCTCTTAACGACTGGTGATAGCGAATTCACTAACGCGATCCGCGATGATGATGCAGAAACTGCGCTCGCTAGGTTCCTTCACAATATAGGATACCATGATGGTTCTTTTGCCTTAACAGGAGCCTGGCTGCCAATTCACGTATACATCACGATCAACCTATGTTTCGCAAGCAAAGCAACTGACTGCCTTAAGGCCATCATTAAGCATCCGTGGATTCGCGGTATCCTTAAGGAGATGCTGTTGACGAACCAATGCTATTATGTCGCGTTTAGCCAACGAAACATGTTTGGTTGCGTTGACCCGACGCATCCAACCTTCACGGCGGCGTTTATCGATGATCCACTGATAATGGAAACGATTCGATCAATACCCGACGCTGAACAGCATCTGTTCAACACACTGGTACTATCTTGTATCGGTGGACGACACTACGAAGGTATCGATGTTCTGCGTCGTTTGAACTCCACGTTAACGGATTCGGCATTATCGCACGTCATTGAGTTTCCTCGCGGTAAGCCATATCAACGATTCGTCAAGTTGTGTCTAGAAGGATATCACTATACGCAATTCAAGAACCGTGTCGATAGACGTCAAATCACCACCGAACCAGTAACTGTACCGGACGAACTGAAACAGCTGATCGAACTACTGCAAGACGAGCCAGAAACGGTGCTATTCGTCAAAAACGCGGTCAAATTGGATCTGCTCAGCGAATCGCTTTCGCTTCTACTCAACGCACGCAGAAGCGACTCGATCAGTAAAGCGATTCGAAAGCTCACTGGTCAAAGCGAACCATATAAGTACATGGGCGCTCAACTGAGCAGCTTCACCGAAACCGAGCGATCGACGCTATTGACCGCTACTCAAAACGATAGCGTTAACGGTCTGCTTTCACTATTCGTGTGCTCGGCCGATATGACGAAAACGCGTATCGAACAAGCGTTTCTCTTTGCACTGATCAATGATGCAGAAAGATGTGCGCGATCCATGGAAATGCATTTAGACATGCATCCCATTGTCGAATCGCTTAAGCTAAACGGAGGAATCATCGATACAGCCCAGGCAGCTCGTCCATTCTATGGTTCGTTAGACGGACTAAGCGATGACTACCTCGAACCCTACGAATGTACTCGCTTTACGTTCCTCCTGCCCGCTTGCGCATATTCCACTATGATCTCCCAGCTGTACAAGCTCGATTGCACCATTAAAGACATTCCTGACGCCAACTACAATGATTTCAGGTACACGATCGCTCTCGGCGCGATTATACATCTCAACCTGGATCTTTACCACTGGGCGATAGATGAGCTCTATGATAACGAGGAAGAGGAGTTCTTAAGCGACATGTACATCCGAACCCAGCTTCTCAGGGACAGTTACGTTACGTCAGAGCACCCTCTGATCCGCATGATTGAAGCGTTTCTGCTGTACCGGAAATGCCTCGAATCTGTGGTCGAAAGTGACCCATAAACGTTAAAAAATATCGATACTATTTTTGTCGCCATAGGGTCATTTTAGCGGCATTATTGGTGTCGTCAAGGGGATCGTTAAACAACCCCTCTAAAGGTACCCTAAACGACCGATTATAGCCTCTCTAAAGGTACCCTAAACGACCGATTATAGCCTCTCTAAAGGTACCCTAAACGACCCCTCTAAACGACCGATTATAGCCTCTCTAAACGACCTCCTCCTAGCCCACTTTCCTTATACGCGCACACGATACCCACACTGGAAAGTGATTCTTGGATAACCAAATGAGGTCGGTAGGAGATAGCCATCTATCCCGCGAGCGGATACGGACCACCCTATGATGTTGCTGTCTCAGACAGGAACCGCTCTAGGGGAGCTTTCACAAGGAACCACGTATGATGGGTGTCGAGGTAGCAATACTTCTCTGTAGCTTTGGATCCGCTCCTAAAACCGCTGCAGTTAACGGCATGAAGAACGTGGAACTGAGTTTAGTTCCTTCCCAGTATATTTTTGTATTTTGCCCTATCGTCAATAGCTCCAGCAGTCGTATACCATAACCGCCATCGCCTATGCGACTGCTGAAAAATGATTATTCTATAAAACATTGTACAGATTCAAAAACTAAACAACAAAAATGAAAAACCTTTTGCTGTGTGGTCTGTACCGATGCATCTAGGCGCGGCGTAACTAGGTGTATCGTTTAACTAATCCCGTTCATAACCGCCGCGGTTATGGACATTAATTGGAGGGTATACCCTCCGCAAAAACCCCACTTTCGTCATATTTTTGTATTCACCCCATGGGGAGATAGAACGCCCTATGTATCCCGTACCGTTGAGCGATATCCCCTAAGCTTTGACCCTTAAGTTCCTTTCGTGTATATACGCGTACACGATACAAGTTCATGTCGAGATATCCCACTGAAAAATGAATCTTCTTAAAACGATGTTATAGTGGGACGGCAGGCTATAACAATCACAGATTACTGCAAGCGGAACTTGGTATGTCGACTCGGCTTAGTGCTTTCAGCACGGCGGACCGGCATATAGTGACCTCCTTATGTTTGGCCGGCGATGGGGGTCCCCGGCATTAACCTCTCCGTATATTTTTGTATTCGATTCGAAGATACCGTTTAAGCTATACCTAACTGGCTCCGTAGGAGCTATACGTTCATCTGACAGATCGTAAAACGAACACCATCCATACCGCCGATGGAAGATGATTCTTTATACGTCCCCATTAACTGATGGAGATCGTCGCCTTCTCTGAACGTATCGATAACGCGATTCGTCGTAAGCTGCAGCCAAAAATCGATCCAAAGACCAACCAGTTTGTCGATCTAACATCCTACCAAAAAGAGAACATCATAAATCTCTACATGGAGTTCGTTCAAACCTACACCAACGATATCCTTAACTACCTCGATGAACTGACAGAAGATACTGAGTTCGTTGACTGGTGTGAGTCAAACTGGTCCAACATGGCATTATCAGTAGCGTTCTATCATGCTCACGCCAGCATACTATACGCCACGATTAAAGCGCTCGTTGATCGATACATGCGAGCATTTAAAGCCAGATGCGACGTCACTAACGCTAACTCCTTATACGAACGCCGTTTAAAGGAAACATCAGTGTATATAAAGGCTAACCGTACTCAGTGCGGTGTTCAATGAAAACCTTATACATAAATATGTATATAGTTAAAAGTGATTATTATAAATCAGACATTATCGTCCGATGTCATACACGTTCGTTGATGCTATTCCGGCCAACTCCGCCTTTACCGGGGATATCAAGATCTACTTCCCACAAGGCTATCTCGACGCCAACATAGCACAATCGTCATATGGCGAAACGTATATTTATGAGACTTACCGGACTCCAAGCGGTGAAATTGTCGCCCGCAGGAAATTCCACTATAACACCAGGACCCCAGCTATGGCTGCACAAGAACTGGCTGATGGTGGATACAGAAGACACTATTAACGTGATTTTAAAAAGGTTACCACTATTTTTGTATAACCACAGTTAAAACTGATTATTGGTATTATTGCATTACATCAATGAATAGCCTCGGATATCGCCTCATTACCAATCTTCCATGGGACGCCGATTACATTTCTGAAGACAAGATATGGATCTTTGAAGGATCTTTCGACGCCATTGCCGGCGAAACGAATACAGGAGAGCGCATTTCTACAGATGGAACCAAAGTTTACTATGGACGCAAAAGCCGCTGCTCTATCTGGTATCTTCCAGAAGATGATGAATATGCGATAACCGAGATTGAAATTGTTGACCGGGTCTCTGAGCGTCGCGCACGCCAGATGCACCGGTATGGATGCAATGATTAAAAAACCTCTGTGCTATTTTTGGTGAAGTCAACACTGGCAACTCCATTATTATATCCATATACACGATTACCGCTAATCGACTCCACTGAGAACTAACTTTTAGTTAACCGGCATCTAAATGGTCACTACCTCAGCCTCGATCGAGAATATGCAATCGATGTTCTTCGACTGTACTGATTACAAGGAAAGTCCATTCTTCGCTGACATGGATACAAACGAGCCAACTGCGCCGTTTAGTGATATATCCATCTTCAGCCCCGGTCTAACAATCGACGATCTCCCTCCTCGTCCACGCAGACCGCCTAAATCACCACATGCCGCAAGAATAACAGTGACACGGTTGATAGATCTATTAAACTCCCATTCTGTTTAAAAACGTTGAGGTTGTTTTGGTATCCTTTGCATGCTCAGTCGAACGATGATACAGAAAGGAGAACCGTGTGTATATCACCTCAGTCGCTTCGCTCCTTTCGGCTCGACGTCGAGAGTTGGGTTGGTGGTCATTTCACCGTCTATCCTTATCGTTTTGCCAAGGGTTGGGGTATTTTTGGTTGATCACTCTAACGACCCATAGTCGGACGTCAGCGTTAGCGTCCACAGATGGATCTTCTATATAGATACTCCCTCTGGGATCAAACTATGGTTCATTGAAGGGGTCGTTTAACGGATCCCTTAACGACCACACTTCAACTGCAATGATAAATGACTATTATTAAACGGTCACTACATTTGATGTCAGAGCATCCGTTCCGCAAGAACATCCTTGGTACGCCGTTACTGGTTCAACCGCCTCCCCCGCCTCGGAGTATACTGAAGAAGCCAGGCACCGAACGTTCTCATTCTCAAGAGGAGAAACACGTTAGGTTCGCAGCGTTTACCCGCACGCATGAAGGTTTCGATTTCGCGACCATGCAGTGGGTGAACTACGGCTTCTGGTCTACTTTCAGACCATCTCAGTTCCGAGCAGGTGAATTGGTCCCATTCTCTGCTGCCAAGGAGAAAGACGGCTAGCCCTTCGGGGCTAACACGTTTTGGATCCTACATTAAACTTCTACGCGTCCGGACAATCGCGTGGTCGTACAAAGCCTTTAAAAGCTCTTGTCCAACCCCCCCCCCAAATGGCACCGTACAGCCCAAAGAGACGGTATGTAGTCCCGTTGCAACTACTAGACCAGGGGAGGGAAACCCATTGCAACACCACTTTCGTTATATTTTTGTATTCACATCCATGGACCTCTCTTCTGCCTCTATCGTTATAGTCAAACGAATCAATCAATGGTGTCCGTCGAGCCGGCATACTTAGGTGATTTTTTTTAAACCACTATCATGCTACACACAAGGAGAGTGGACCTGTCTAACATGTACGGAAAAACCGCCGTACTTCATAACAGTTTCAAGAACGAAGAGGTAGTCAAAATCAACGACCAAACACTGATAGATCGTATAAACTCATTCCATCATATGTTCGACGGCTGTGATCGCCTTAGAGAAGTGGAATTCACGGATAACCTAGACCTATCAAAGATCATTGACACACGATGCATGTTTGCTAACTGCCCCAACTTGGAACGGGTTATATTCCCTCCAAATGCATTTCCGTCCATATACGACTGTTCATATATGTTTCAGAACTGCCCGAAACTATCTGAGGTGATCGCGCCAAGGTTGTTCATCGACCCTTGTATCAATCGCATAAGCCCCAATCTACATTACTTCAGTAAGATGACTAACAGATGCCAGGTATCGCCATCGCGTCTTCCGGGAAGTCTGAACTTCCTAATCGAACTCGATAAGCATTCTGCATTTTAAAAAACACGTATGCTATTTTTGTATGAGACATACCGATGCTGACCGTTTAGGTGATTTTTTTCTAAATAGACATTATGTCATCCGCTACTTGGGAACAGTACTTCGATCCTAGAGAGATCACTCTGACCAACAAGCAAACTCATCAATCAGACACGATTCTGGTTTATGAATACAACGATAAAAGTGTACGTAAACTGCCTACCGGTTTACCGATGCCACCAACTAACTCCCTTCAAATGACGTTCCGTGGCTGTTCTTTACTGACAGACATAAGCGCATTAGCTAAATGGGACACATCTAAAGTAACCTCTTTAGACGGTATCTTCTGGGACTGCACACGTCTTCAAGACATCAGTGCATTGGCCAGCTGGGATACCACCAATGTTCAGTTCATGAGCAATGTATTCAACAACTGCAATTCCATATCGGATTTCACGCCGATTTCTAAATGGAACACATCTCGTGTTACTTCCATGAGATTTACATTCTGTAGATGCTGGGGTTTGACAGATGCGAACGCATTTGCAGACTGGGATGTATCTAACGCAAAGAATATCGAAGCAATGTTCAGCTATTGTATCAAGCTGACCGATATCGATGCCCTTGCAAACTGGCATACCGAAGGTATACTTTCGTTTAACCGTGTATTCAAAAAGTGCACAACACTTGCGGAGATATACCCGCTATACAACTGGCACGTGTCATCAAGAGCCTCTTTCACATCGATATTCGAAGAATGCACTAGCATGTCCCCTAAAATACAGAGGATAGGCAACCGCACCGAATTCATCGAAATGTTAAAGAAGATTTGGGCTTCAATCGAAACTTCTTCGAATGTAGAACAAGCTGAAGAATCCGACAACGAGTTACCCATAGTTGAGGAAAGAGTGACGGCCAACCCAACCAAAGAAGAACAGGCTCCTTCAACGCCATCGTTCGACGAACAAGCCGCCACTGCTCCACCGAAAATTACTGCCGTAGAGGAAACGAAAGCGATTCCTTTTAGGCCAACAAACCGAACGATGGACAATACCGAGTACGAACGCGAACTCGAAAAAGCCCGTCAGAGTGCCGATAAGATGCTCATAGCCTGTAACAGCGAGATATCGCGTCTTAAGATCGAAAATGATCGGCTAAGAAGCACGGTGACCCATCTTCTACAGCATCACATTTCCGAGTATGATCCAGGAAATGACGACATGGGTACCGCCGTTACCTCCGAACTACAAGAAAAGGTGGCGATGTTGGAAAGCAAAGTAGCTGAGTTCAGCTCCCTGGAAAGCAAGTACGCTAGACAGCGCAAAGGTGATTTAGAGTTGATCGACTCATTGAGTTCCGAAGTAGACCGACTAGAAAGCACGGTGTCCGAACTTCGCAAACAGATACGCGAAAAGGACATAGAGTTACGTAGACTCTCCAAATAAAAAAACCACGAGGCTAATTCTGTTTTTCGTACCGGTTTTATATGCATCGTTTTCCTTTCGCGTCATATGATCTAAAAATATGTGAAATAAAAAACATGATCGTATTTTTATTTCGTATTGCTCCCATAGCTCAGTCGGTAGAGCAGTGGTCTTATAAGCCATATGTCGTGGGTTCGAGTCCCGCTGGGAGCACTGAGATATTTTTGGTTATGTGAGACTAGCGTTAAACGAGTCGATCATGCGGGTTAGTAATTGATTTTTTTTTAAAGCAGTATCTTAAACCATGTCAGATAACTGGATGCAGTACTTTGAATGCGAGACCCAGGACATTACTGATGATGGCACAGTCATTAATAAGTATATGTATAAAGATAGAATGGTCACGGCACTACCGCGCGATCTCCCTATGCCTCCTACTGATATATTCGTTGATATGTTCCATAGCTGTCGACAACTACAAGACATCAGTGCATTGGCCAACTGGGATGTCTCTAGCGTTAGGGATATGGGTGTTATGTTCAGTGGATGCGAACGACTTCAAGACATATCCGCTTTAGCCAACTGGGATGTTTCTAACGTTAAGGATATGTGGGGTATGTTCAGTGGATGCGAACGACTTCAAGACATATCCGCTTTAGCCAACTGGGATGTCTCTAAAGTCGAGTATATGGGTAGTATGTTCGCAGACTGCTATCAACTACGAGACATCAGTGCATTGGCCCATTGGGATGTCTCTAACGTTAAGAATGTGCAGCGCATGTTCCAGGATTGCAAGCAACTCAAAGACATATCCGATTTAGCCAACTGGGATATATCGTCTAACGTTATATCGGGACGCACGATGTTCAGCAATCGTGTCCTTACGCGCACGATTACCTTCTTGCAAGAGGCCAAGCAACACGTCTCGGCGCTCCAGAAAGAAAACGCTGAGTTGAAAGCCCGTTTAGCGTATCTCGAAGAGAAGGTGGGCGATTGAGGTCACATCTCGGTGCTCCAGTTAGAAGACGGGCCGACTACGAACCAGTATAACGAAACCCATAAGCTTTAAAAACCTCAGGGCTATTTTTGCATGACAGCTGAGTTTTATCTTACAACATATTAACCATCCCATGATGAACTCTGTGGAAGTAAAAGCATGTCTTTTAAATAACGCGATTGACGCTCTTCAAGTCAAATTGGTTGAAGCGAAACAGAAAAGATATGCGACATCTCCAATGTACAAGAGACGCATCGATGCAAACGCCCCATACTCTTTTAGTATGCTTGAAGTAGTCTACGGCGATGAAAGTGAAAAGGAGATACAGCAAAGAACAGACGAACTGATGTCAATACATACCGACTATATAAAGGCAATAGATGCCATTCATGACAGCAAAAACACTACGATAAACTCGTGAATACGACAGGGTTATACGATAAACTAATCCCTCTTCTTGTTCGTTCTGGGATTGCACTATGGGAACCGACTATGGCGAGTCCTTCTAACTATTCCCCTACAGTACTGTTCGTACAATTACTCCAAGAGTTGCACAAATTTTGGATTGAAGGCAGCATGGTTGAGGTCATGGCCGATCATTGGTCCGAACAAATCATATACGTGATCGCGAAAACTGCGTCCTATGAATATGATCCAAACGCGACAGGACCCGATGCAGAGATTAAGAGTCCCGAACACACGCGTTCTATGATGGAACAACGATTTGCTACATTACGTGAACGAAGCCGTGAGTTCTCCGCATCAATCGATCCTCATATGTGCAAGGTATATAAATATGCGGCAACTTGGGCCGATGGATTTCCAGATGGACCGGAAGTAACGATAAAAGGAGACAAACTAATGAAGGACACCACAAACGCCTTCAAGAGGAAGTTCATTGAGTCGCATGCGGAAATGATTCGCATCTGTACCAGATTCAAAGATATGTTCACCATCGCAGCAAACAACCTCTCGCGATCGATCAAAATGTTCTTTGAGCAGACAAAAACAACCAGCTCAATACTTGAAATGTGTATCATTGAGATTGTCTTTCCGGTGTGTACAACGATCATCTCACAAATGGAAGCATGTATCGATGCGGCAAAGCGATTGTATTCTACGTGGAACGAATCGGAGAACATCACTATAACGTCCATACAACGAATATGTACTCTCAATAACGAAGCCATGAATGTCCTTAAGCGCACACTCACTGACGGAGTTACTTTATCCGATGCGGATAGAAAGAAAATGGAGACCGCAGTTCATAATATAGCATTACACTTCGAAGGTACGTGCATATATATGAACGATTTTAATCGCGACAATCGGAGGTCCATGGTTTTGGTAGGTGGTGTCGACACCGTCGAAAAACAAATAAGAAATATGGGGTTTGCTCTATAGGTCTGATATAAAAACCTCTGAGCTATTTCTGTATTTGCCAGAATGATATATCGTGTGTATATCACCTCGCTACGCTCGGCTCGACGTCGAGAGTATTTTTGGGTCACGTTTAACGCTGTATCCTTACTGTTTTGCCAATGATGAGTGTCATTTTATTGGTATCGTTTAAACGACCCATCATCGGACGTCAGCGTAGCGTCCATAGACGGAGAATCATAGTGGATACTCCCTCTGGGATTCGTTTATTGTTTCGATAGTGGATATCGGTAGAGATAGATCGTTGAACGACTAATTGACCGATCCTCGCCTGTATGCGTACACAATACTTTATACGATCCGTTATGGTAATAGAACACCATAACCTTCTATCGTATCGATGAACGAAAGATGATTATTATAAAAACACTTAATGAGCATTATACTAAGGGACGTTCTGGAATATGGCAACGATATCTCCACCGTTCAGCGTAAACTATGGGCACGGTTGGCCATAGCGGGTCTTGTTCAATGGACAAGCGTTGAACCGCGAACAAAGCCTATCGTATCGACAAACGAAAACGGTACATCTATGTACGTTCAATACTACGCCTTGCGCTATAATGGCGAACTACCGACGGTTAAAGATGCTCCGGAAGCGTATAAGTATAAAGTGACGTACACACCGACAGGGTTCTCTAAACGAGGTCGCAATGAGTGGGGTTGTGATGTATATGATATGCAAATGCGTCCTATAAGCGAGCCCGTAGAATGGTACGTTCCAGATAGCATTGAGAAAGGTAAGTATCTAACGGAATACATTAGAAGTACAAGGTGATTAAAAACAGTGAGGTTATTTTTGTATCTATCAACCCAACGGATCCTATTAACGTAACTCCTTAGCCGCTACACATACATCATACTCGAAAGTGATTTTTACTATCCCATCATCATGAAGCTTGAACTACGCGAAGTCTGCACACGCTTTAAAGAAGCCGTTATCAAGGATTTCGATGAGCGCTTAACTGAACTCAAAGACAAGCAACCGCCTTACGAGTACAACCGTGTAAAACACAGGATTAACCAGCGATACTACAACTGGGTCCTCGGATACGCCGACGAACTCGGCAACCAATACAGCATCTCCAAACGCAGAGAAAACCGTGACAAAGTCAAGCAACTGCTTGTCAATCACATGGTCCGGTTAACGAACAACAAAGCGCTCGGGATATGGCTGGATAAAGCGGATCACTGTACATGGGAAAGGATTGTATGGGACATGTATACGATCAACAAAATACATTACTCCCGTGTTCTAGAGCGATTTACATATGCAGTTATCTTCCAGTATCTAGAGGAATGGAACCGCATATTCACAATAAACTGGGGTAAAGAAGAAGGCGGCGAGATGTTTATGACTCTTGCAAAGAAGCTCGCTTGCTGTTTAAACCCTAAGGAATGCTCTTACTGGTCCACCACCGAGGAATAAAGATAAATAAAAACCTCTACTCTATTTTTGTATCTGCATCTTCGATGCAAATCGCAAATGGAATACCATTTGTCGTTATCCTCTAGAATATCACCGATCTACCACAGCGTTAAACTCTCCGATTTTACGAACCATCATAAGTGATTTTTATCAACACATTATCTTCTAATGCGTAGGAATTTCTCTTCTCGCTCTAGCGCTAGCTCTTCAAGCCGCTCAAGCAACACGAGACAACCTAACTGCAACCGTCCGAGACAATCTCAAAACAATCGTCAACACGGACCACAGAATGATCGTTTCAACTACAGACCAAAAGAAACAGCAGATCGTCAGCTGTACACAAGTTCTGTTATCAGAACCTTCCGTGAACTTCTCATCAAGAACTCAAACGCTAAAACATACGATGAGACCTTCTACAAACTACAACTGATCATGAAATCGACGTTCCATGGCGGTAAACCGACCAACGAATGCGATCTCTCAAACTTCAATCGCTTTGGTAAGATGGTGACCGAAGAACCGATGACGATCAAGCCAAACACCTTCGCTGCCGAAAAGTGGGTCGATCTATATGTCCGTACAATCCCAGACATCAAACTTCCCGCCTATAATGTCGATTGGTCGGTCCCTTTCCTGTGGATCTTCGATAATATACAAACATCCATCGACGGCATTGATCGAAGCAAATGGATCACTGAAACCCGTACCCGCGACGAGGACGGTGAAATGGAACGAACGCATGAAAGCTATGAACAGAACGTAGCTGCTCGCAAAGCTTATCGCGCCAATGTTCTCGGTCTGCTTACTGACATCATTAAGAACAATCATGAGTCGGTTTGTCCGTCAATCGAGGATCCAATCACTGTCCCAACCTTCACCGGAAAGGAGAGTGTGTATATGTTTTATGCCCTGCGCGTCACCTGGATGCTCATCACGATGCACGGTAACCATATCAACTTCGGTGCTGAGCTCAATCCAAAGATGATGCTCGTCAACCCAAGTAAAGCATATCATATAGACCATTACGTCAAAGCTATGCGCGATCTTCGTTGCGATTTAGCCATACGTGCAAAATATGGTGAGGATCTGTGCGAGTGCATCGCTAAGCTCATCGAAACTGCTTTCCTGTTTCATCATTCTGCTGATCAGGCTAAAGGAAACGTCCCACTATTCGCCAAGGAGATGATCGATACGATTATCCGATACCTTGACACGATGCATGTTATCATTCCAGTGAGGCGTGCGTTCGGAAACCCAATGGAGCGCACACTTAAGCTCCTCAAGAACCGTTACAGCGGTCAAACCAAGGTCGAGATTACTGCGATCCTTCAAACGTACCCAGTTGAGGCACTCAAAGATCATCTTCTCAACGGTTTCGTCAGCGATAACTGCTTAACGGAGTACATGTTCGACAGCTTCCTGTTGATGTACAAGTTGTACGATCTTCCGACGATCAAACAAGCAATCGTTGGCGGTTTCTGCGCTCGTTCAAAGGACATCAAGGTTCATCAGATCGCTTATGCGATGGTCTTCGGTATATTCACGCCATCGGAATGCTTAAACGATGATACCTTCTTAAACGCGAGTGAAAGGATTGATGCGATGATCGTTGCTCTCGAAAGTGCACCTGTTGACGTTGCCCGTGCGATCTTTAAGGACAGTGAAGAGGCACTCGATAGCGTATCCGAAAAGCTCACAAAGCAGCAAGCGACCAAGCTCTATGATTGCTGTGAGAAGATGGGCGTTAAGTGCTCGTCGATGATTGCGGTTAAAGCACCAGTCAAACACTGATTGATATGGGGCCAGTAGGCAACCAGCATTAAAAAACACGGATGCTAAATTTGTATCAGACGATCACGGATTATAGTCAACTGGACCGTTTGTGATGATAAAGGGAGTCGGTTAATGGATCCCGTTGACCAGAAGCTAGATCCGTATCGGACAATCGACTATATAGTTTAGAGAACGGCGTCGATGTTAGTCGCATTGCGAAAAACGTCGAATCTAAAATCGTTTTCATATTTTTATCGTTATACGAGGATCACTGAAAACGCCCAGTGTATCCTCGTACCGACAACTGTCGGTCGAAAAAACAAAACAAACGGCGTAGTAAAGAAAACAAAAGACAAAAACAAACAAACAAACAAAAATGCTTAAGCGTTTCATTAAACAGATCCGTCATGTACGATGCATTCGCATGCACTGCATCATTAAACGGATCCTCAAACGAATAAAGATCATAACTGAACCGCGCTTTACTCTGAACTGTAAAGACGTTCATATGATCGCCAAAATAAACCATTCATCTAACCGCCTTCGTGGCGGTTATTTTTGCTCAAACACCTGTCTTCGTCAATAGGATACAACGTATACGAGTATCGCATAATCAATATTGAAGGGATCGTTTCAACGCGCATATGTTATAGATATGAAATGCGTGCTGTGAATAATACGATGCGTCATCATCAGATGAAAAAGCATTTCAATCATATCTCTGGATGCAGCGATCATGAATATCAGCCAGATCTTAAGAACATAATAGAACGCATAACGAATCTAGAAAAAGGCGGGGGAAGCGGATCATGCGATTGCGGTGAACAACTATCGGAGATGGTGTCTAATATAACGGTAATCAATACCAATATAAGTAAGATCCATACCAACATTGAGCATATATACGACCTACTCAACGGAATAGCGATAACCCCCAGATCAGCCACCGTTAAGATCTCGCCGCTATCGGCAACCGGTTTGGATAGTCTAGAGACCACATACGCTAAACTACTCAGTAATATCGAAACCGCCGACGAGGAGGCGTTAGACGACTATTACAAAGCAGTCATTTCCCCGATAGTTGGATCGAATTCCTTAACCGCTCCAATAGATCTGGCTGCCATAGAAAGTGCAACGCTATGCTCCTCGTTATATGATATTGACAATGACGGAGAAACTGATGCGATTACGTGGAGTGATCTGACTGATAATCCTGAAGACAAACGAACGTACATCAAGCAGTTCATACTAGCGAGTCCAAGTAACCAAACCAGAGCGGCGTATGTTACAAACGAGATGCTTAAATCGTTCGCCGTGGTAACCGATGAACCGTCGAAAGATAGATCGGTTACATTGACCGCCAAAAGCAAACCCCGCTGTGTACAGGATTATGACGATGATCCGACTATGATTACACTGGAAAACCAAGCGATTAGGTTGCGCGGCTGTCCTTACCTGATGCTCTAAAAATAGATAAGGGAGTGTGTTCGTTATGGAGCCGTTAAAGGGGAATCGATCGATGGATCCGTTTGCCGTTGATAAATGAGGATCGTTTAATCAGTTTCGTTTGCCGATACGATAAGCGTACTCATATCTATTTTTGGGCATAGATGTTCGAGTGTACCAGTCCAGGCAACCCATCTGCTGTACCTTCATGAACCGCATCATTGTGTTTGGTTTGCGCGACATCGTGTAGCATATTCGCGTCGAAGATACCGATTCCACCATCCATATAAGCAGTACGTCTATTGAGTTCCTGAATGGCTTCGATTATAGCGCGGAGACTGTACGGTTGCTTAACGGGATATGGAACGGCTACGAATGATGTTGGTGTATAGTGTGTATACGAAACGGGTCCGGTCGGCGGATCATAATAATCGATTGTGTTGCCTGGAATGGTATCGACTATGATACTCATAGTCGAGGGGACATAAACGATAACCTCTCCATCTACTATGATCACGGAGGACATATCGCTTGTCTTGGGACCAGTAGTAGCAGAAACAGTGACCGCGGCGCTCATTATATTGAGCTCATTACTAAGCGTGATACCATATAACGGAATATCAGTCGTACGCAACCAGCTACCAATATAATCATCACCGGCTGGCAACTGGCTGAACGTACCGGGCTGAATCGCGCTATCGATTTCAGCAGCAGTCGTAGGGTTGAGCATCTCAAATGGAATGATTAATCGTCTATATTTATAAATCTGCGATATCTTCATAACACATATCAACGATCGTTTCAATACTCTAACAAGAGTATGCGTTTCTCCTTCAATCACTACGTCTGTATGAGGCGGGTCATAGTAATCATAGAGTCGCTCTCCGCTATCATCTATCCACGTTGATTCGTCGCCGCGATAGTAAATATGATTCGGGACGCCACTATCATGTTTGGTAACCATTCCCGTGCCGAATAATGATCCAAACGTCACCGTTTCGTCTATCGTTATCTTTTCGGGAGATACATGTGTAATAACGCCGTTCTGAACTACTAGACTATACAATTCCGCCGGATGCTGTTTACCATCGAAATCGAACCAAGATGCTACAGTATCCGTAGCATTGGGAGTTGTCCAGTTCGCGGGGAGGAGTATACTCGGTACCCAAAGCATACGAATCGCGTTACCGATAGCAACCATGTCCTGCATGGCCGTTATTTTAGTGAACACGGATACCTGTTCGGGCGGATCGTAGTAACCGATCACCGAACCACTATCATCTATAAGCCATTCGGCGTATTTAGAATTGTCGAGGTATAGCTTTACGTCGGCGCTAATCGCGGTGATCGTTATAGACGTCTGATCGAACGTAGACGCATCGTAGTCTATCCGGGATTCGATGACATATCCATCGTTATTATTCGATCCGTTCTTAAACGAAACCGAATATAGATACGGTGGATGGAAACCGTAACGCGTATCGAGTATGTCCGTTTCGCCTTCCTTTATAGTATACGTTTGACCGGAACGTTCCATCGAACCGGGCTTAACGGCGCTATATGGAACGACCACGTTAACTGGTTTCGAATCCTCTGTCCATGATATCACGAAGTATCTGGCCATGTTACTCAGTTCCTGCTGTACGGTTATCTCGGTACATGTTTTTACTATCGTCACGGTATCACCGTTAACGATATCCCCATCGCCAAACGCTTCATCAGCACGGATCGTTACATACGCCGGTATATCGCTACCGTCAACCGTATACTCAGTGGGGACGTGTAACATATACTCTGGTTTAACATTGTTCCATCCGGATCCATCGCCATAAGCGGTTATCGTTTCGGTTTCTCCACTCAATATATACTCATATGCGACTATAGCTCCGCTTGCGTCACGGTGCTCCTCGAGCTTTAAGGTGATGCCTGAATCGTTATTCACACGGAACATACCAACGCTATCGAAATCAGCATGGGTATGGTTGATGGAGGCATAACTCCTGCTACCGTGTGAGAACGTACATACCCTATCTCCGGTTAATGTGTCGTCGTCTTTACCGTACGTATATACATCGTCGTCGGGTTTGTCATCATCGATATAGAAATCGTAAAATAACGACGATTCTTGATCGGACGTCTTTCGGTACTTGAAATCGACAGACTCTCCGCTATCCGGACACAAACGGATGTAGCGCGTGTTATGCTTGCCGTATGTAGTGAAATATGTATCGCTACTAGTAATCTGCTTATCTGCTTCTACCCATTCTCTTAAAGTATTGGAATCGACAAACCCCAATGCAACCGTGCCATTTTCGTCTTTCGTTGGAAGTTCCGTGATCGCATTGGCATTCGTGTTCGCTAACTGGGCGAGTTTGTATTCGCCCTTCGTGTTGAGCATATCCTTAGTGATTATCAACCAATTGTTCTGCGTTTTAATGATATATGCATCGCGGAGCTGATAGGTGACACTTCTAGCGTCAGCGGATAGCGAACGCGTTGATCGTTCAGTGTATCCGCTCAACTGTATTTGTGTATGGTCGATGATAAGCTCATCGTCTTCTGTGACAGTGGTTTCGAATTCATATATGAAGGTAATCACCGTGTTGATCATCGTATGGTACAACAAACGGATCCGTGAACCCGGAGCGACTATGTATTCATCTTCCGCCTGTTTCTTGATGATAGCGCTATAGTCATCTATCGGTACGAAATACGCTTTAACGATATATGCAATCGAACTCGTATTCCCGCCAAGCGCATTGATTCGTGTTTGCAACATATGATTCAACGATCCGCTATCATAACTACTATTGTCGATTTCAATGGTATCCCGAAGGGGTATAACGTTGATCTTTCCGGCCACATTATCGATCGTGAAGTAGATCTCATTGGCGTCTATATTGAATATGGTATGACCGTCTCTATTACCGGTTGCGTTCACGGGCGAACCGTCGGAGTATTGTGGAAAAAGCGTCACCATCTTCGCATTATGTGTCTGTGGCGTCTTGATACCGTCTACGTATGATCCTGGTCGCATCAGCGGTTGCGACTTCACCCATAGCGTTTGATCGGCTGTACTCTTATCGGCAGCCATCTTCGATATATCATCAACCGCCTTATACAGGTTGGGTATCGTCTTTGGATTCGCTTCATCGCCATTAGTCAGCGCGACGTTACTGGCCAAGTAAACCGTCTTATTGGGCGCATTATGCGTACTCTTAAACGAACTATCATCATCTCTATATAACGCATCATGTATGTTGCCGTATAGTTCCCCACGATTAGTGCCCATGCGTTTCCCAAACGAATTAGCTAACGTACTCGACATTTGTACATCATAATATAGCCGTTTAGCGGACAACTATGGTTTTGGGCTTTTACGCTAATCAAATTTAGATGTCGAAGACAATGAAGAAAGCGCGTATTCTTTCATCTGAGTCAGACGCTAGTATCAAGATCAAACAACAACAGGATACTAATATCGATCTGTCCATTGCACCACCAGCGCAGTCAGTAAATTTTCAACCATGCGCCATGGCGGATCTGGCTTCCATGGCGTCACCAGCGACCGTCCACCGACCGAGTACCTTCAATCCGATCCTCGCGGAGGAACCACTCATTCAACGTTCGCATCGACCAATATACCTACAGTCATCACTAATGCGTCCAGTAGCTCGCACGGACCGCAAGCCTGTATCCGTTCAAACGGGTGGACAATCTGTGCCAGCGTCCGAACAAATAACAGTCAAAGCATCACAATCCCGCGAAGAAGCCGTTATATCTCGCGACATTGAGGAAGAGCGTGAGGAGGTACCGGTAGAGCCTATCGAGGAACCAATCGTCGAACAGAAACCGGTCAATGAGGAACCAGAACCGAAGCAGAAGAAGGAGCCGACTACCGTTGAAGTCCCAATCAAGCGTTCAATTGAGCAGCTACCTGTTTTCGAAGAACGCTCCTTCTGCTATGGCCCATTACCGACCCTTAAACGTTCCGTCGTTGTTCGCGAAGTTCAACCGCAACCAAAAACAGAACATATCGACACCGCTGTTCTAGACGGACCGTTTATCGAACCAGAGAAGCAAACGATCGATATACCCGATATCAAGGCCCCAATCCCAACTAATGATATTCCGATTATTGATGAATTAAAACGGCCAATGGAAGTACTTCAAAAGCCAGTCGCTGAATCGACTCAACAGATGCAAGCGATCCTTAAAGAAAAGACCAAGCGCGCCAATGTACTGGAGGCGATGCTTGAGATCTATGAGAACAAGCACCAAACCATCAACGGTCTCCTTACTTGCAAACACCAACAGCTGGAAGGACTCGTTAAGGCTTATACCGGTGCTACCTCAGTCGAACTGTTATTTGAGGATGATGGCGGTTGCGGGTGTATTGCTAGCGGTCCGAAGTTACTCGACGTCGAGTCCATTATCGTTAACGTCGGCGGCAAATCGTTCGACTTTAGGTTCGGCTTTAACGACGCGTATGCTGATATGGTTAGGCACGGCGTCAACTTGAAGCAGGTAATCGCTTAAAGGACGAGGGAGACGATAAAAATACTAACGGTTATTTTTGCCGATCGGTTTCAGTTAGTTGAACACGGCATCACCATGCTGTTCCAGGTTGCTATCCGAAGCAGCTGGAAGACCGTCAAGGACCTTGGTGTACTTACCGGCATCAACATCCGCCTTATTGTAATCGCCATAAGACATAGCACCGTTGAAGGTCATATCGATATCCATGAACATGGTGCGTCTATTGAGTTCCTGGATAGCTTCGATGATGGCACCGAGGTTGTATGTCATTTCGCCGGAAACTTTGAGGTCGGGCTTCTCCGCTGTATACGTGACATTAGTATTGGTAACTGCATGGTTAGCATGTACAACGGTTCCGTTCTTGTTTATCACGCCGTTTGCGGTTTTTGCGTACAAACATAACGGATCAATTGGATCAGCCATGTGTGGATAAAGTTTAGAAACATAACCCTCAGGCTCGTCGATATGCGTGAATAACTTTCCGTGACCACCGGCTTTAATACTATTGCTGGTAGTGTCAATCCAATCACTACCGGTATAATCCTCCATCGGGACCCAATAATGAGACAGCAATACGCCTGATGTTATATCTAACCAATCACGATTGAGGTGATCGCCTGAAATGACTGACAACTTCTCTGATATACGCGTTGCTTCATTCATATATTCGGGGTCCGCTAAGAAACCGATGTGAACCGATGACAATAAATCAATGAAAACCGCAGTCGTCGCCGGTTCCGTATTAGCAGTGATTATCAAAGAGGTGGATTCCCAGTCATCACCGTTCCATGTTGAAGGAAGTGCTGGGGTGGATGCATAAATGCTTGACAGGAAATCACAGACCTCGAGGTTAGTGTCGACATCCTTATAATCACTAAACGCAGCGGTGAGATAATCGAAGTAGTTGTTGTATATTGCGCTATTCGTCTCATCCGTGATCATATTATTTATGATACCATAGTCGTTTTTGATATCGATTTTTGAATTATCGGTGCAGATCTCCTGCGCAGAGATGAATGCATTTCGCAGAATCAAACCGGCGTTCTGTGTATCTTCCATATGGAACGCTTCGCTGGTGACGCTATCAAACGCAATCTCATATGCGCCTGAGACGGTCTCATTTGGATTAGAGACGGTGAAGGTAATCTCATTGGCTTTAAAGTGCATATTATGGTTGAACGGGGCGTACGTGGAGGCAATCGTGGCATTTCCATCTGTCGCTGTACCAGTGAGTTTATCGCCCGCAACTATCTCTATGCATGGCTTCTCCTGCGGTGCGCGAAGGAAACCCTGATAAGGGTCCTGCACTGCAGCGTATTGTTTAACGAATAGACCGGCATCGGCAGTTGAAGCGCCATGAGTGACGCTGATATCGTCAATGCGTGTGCTCATGTTGCTGATCGCCTGATAAAGGTTTGGAATGGTCTTGACCTTAGCATCAGAACCAATTGGGGCAGTACCGTCTGTAAGCGCGATGTTGGAGTCCATGAATACGGTACGCTTAGGTGACTCAATAGCCTTCTGTTTGGCGATTATTTGGTTGCGCCATGTGATTATAGATTGTTCAACGCCGGCGGTGGCCGATAACTTGAAAGAAATGTCGGTATCGTCGTATTTGATTACCCACTTACCGACGGCTGAATCGTCAGGTAATGAGTCTGCGGCTACATAATTGTTAATTTCGGGCAGCGTGAATGCGCTGAAACTGCCGTCGCCGTTCACAACGTTAACTTCGCCATCGACTACCTTTACAACAGTATGTTCCTGTTTAGTTTGTGTTGTTTGCACCGTAATAGTAAACGTGGGCTCTTCGATCGTAACTCCACTAGCGTAGTACACATCTGGGTTAACGTGCTTAGCAAATATACCGTTAGCGGCCATCTGTTAAATTTTATTCGAGATAATCTTCAACTTCGCCTACCGTATTACAAGTGATTTTTATCAATCAACTAACGATGTCAACAAACGCCCCAGCTATCACTATCACTACTCCTTTCACGTTTGAGGAATCCTTACTCGACGGCTTCGATTATACGATCGAGCAAATCGATTACCTTCGTTATGGTATCGGTAAACGCATCACAACGGGTTACAACAAGACCGTCCGCTTCACGGCCTACAATGACTACTTCTCAGCTAGCTACCCAGAAGTGAACATCAAAGTGATAGCCCTCAACCATATCACTGCGGCGCCCATGACTATCAGTGAGTTCATCACGTTTCAAGTAACGATTAATCGTTACACGATCACGCCAAAAGAGACGCTAACCGCAGAGCAAGAATGGGTGTTCTCCCGTGACCTCTCTGCAACTCTACGTTCAATCGATGAATATGAGTTACGTGCGTTCTTCACTGAAAAGCCTTACGTATCAGCTAAACATGACATGATGACGTTTGTATTGAACGATACAACAATCTCGCTTCCAGATACAACGATTCATGTCGATCGAATCCTCTCCGACGACGATGAACTGAAGCTCTTAAAGTACATCGATTCAATATCCGCGTTCTATCGTGAGCGTTATAACGCAACAGTCAAGACGCTGATCGATAACTGAGTCGTTTAAAAAACGCCGATTCTATTTTTGTTTATCGACCAGCCCACTGATTCATATATTTTTATCGCCACCACTAACCATTTCACGTCAGCTCCATGCTTTTACGTTAATACAATGACAGAGAATCTAATCTTCTTCGAAGAGGAGGAATACACCAACGCCAAACGCATCCATTCACTGGAACTGGCAGTAGAATCACTAACCGCACAACTAAACGCAGCACTACAGGAGATAGCCAGCCTGCGACATCAATTATACGACCACATTAACTTCCAACACGATATCGAGCCGCCATCACGGTTCCATATAACTCATGTCCCGCGAACGCAATCGATAGACGATACATCCTCATCTGAATCGATACTGATAGATGTTTGATGGTTACTTCTACACATTCATTAAACGTACCCATCTAACAACACCATCAATCGCTTCCTACCTAACCGATCCATCAACCACCATCGCTATTTTTGTTACCTAAATGCTTGTCCTATCATCTAACTTCAAGTTCAAGAACGAAACGTCGGACGTCGAACAGCTCTCACTAATCGGTACCGACAAAGGATTCCAACTATCGCACGAGTTCAACACCATCCGTGAATCGCTCCTTACAAAGAACCTCGATGAAATATCCTCCTACGCCAAACGTAACAAGAATCCCGTTAAAGGTACCGTCATTGTCCGTGATTCCGACGGCTCCTTTCATCAATTTAAAGTCACCCGCAACGGTCACACTAAAGATACCTGCGACGTCAACATATCAATCAAAAATACATCCGATAAGAAGAAAGCACTAACCTTCAACGAAAAAATGGACTTGCTTCGTACATACGTTAAAGAACACAATGAACTCCCATCGTCGACCACCGTCGTCAACGAATGCAATCTAGGAACTTTCGTTAAGAAGCTCGGGGTCGATGAACAGCATGTTCAAGAATTCGCTCAGATCAAGGAAACTATAACGAAAACCGCCAAACGCAAGTAATCGTTAAAATATTTTTGTTCAAGACAAATTTAACATGTCACATATCATGAAAGGCGCCCGTATCCTTTCCAGCGAAAGCGATGCTAGCATCAAAGTCAAGCAGGATCAGAACACCAACGTTCGTCTTACAATCGAGCACGCTCAGCCAGCTGCTGTTGCTGCCGAACCAACCGTCGTTCATTACCAGTCCCCAGAAGAGCTTCCACCACAAGCTGAACGCGATATCGACCTCACCGCTGATATCGCTCAGAAGGAAAAGCAGATCGAGATCCTCGAGCTTCTCCTTCAAATCTACGAGCACAATCCACTCATCGTCAACTCCCTCGTCGTTTGCAAGGCTCAGGACCTCATGCAGCTTATCAAGCTCATCACTGACGCCGAGAAGGTCGAAATCATGCTCGATTCCGATAAGACCTGCCAGTGCAGCCAGTCCAAGTTCTCCTACATCGAGTCCATCTTCGTTACCAAGGACGGTAAGTCGGTCGATTTCAAGTATGGCTTCAACGACAAGTACACCCTCCTCGTCAAGCATGCTATCAGCCTCAAGGTTGTTGTTTAAGTGATCGTGGTGGTTATTTTTACACCGTCCTCTAAGGATATCACCTCGCTTCGCTCGGCTCGACATCGCGGGTTGTTTATGGGTAACGTTTAACGCCTTATCCTTACTGTTTTCATAAGGGTTGAGGTCATTTTATTGGTATCGTTTAACGACCCAACTCTCGACGTCAGCGTAGCGTCTACAAACGGTTATCATGATGGATATCACCTTCGTTCCAGGGCTATCGCCCTTTCACTTCGGCTCGACGTGCGAAGTATTTTTGGTGTAACGTTTAACGCTGTATCCTTACTGTTTTCATAAGGATGAGTCCCATTTTGGTTGATCGTTAAACGACCACAATCATAACTGATTATTATTGACGGTTCATATTGATGTCCGGTTCAGCGACTATAACACCGACTACTATGAGTCCTAGCAATAAAGATATAATGATGCTACTGTACACCATAATAGCAATCGCAGTCGTAGGGTTCGTATACCTATGCGTTCAGTGTTGTATCTGCATACGCAAAGCTCGACAATATAGTTCGTCGGGTAGCTTTCCAGCGCAACATCAACCGACCATGGAAGATAACAGAGATGAATCGTCTAGTTCATCTACATCTACGCAAAAGGAATCCAGCGATGACTATTGTTAAAAAAATATCCATCCTATAAATGTATCCGTCGAACGACAACTGCCGCTTCGTTAGACGCGAGCAGCAACTGATTATTATCAAATAACCAACATAATGACTGCAATCCCCACTTTAACACCCACTGTAACCCCTTGGATAACGGAACCTAATGTATGGATGCCGCTGATCATGGTCGGCGTTTTCTTTGCTGCTATGTGGCTACTGGTACTCGTCATATGGCTATGCGTTAAGTTCTGGTGCCGTGAACCGAACTACAGTGATTACTCCAGTTCCACGGAGATCAATCAACTAACGATAGAGAACAACCGATATACACCAACGTATCCATGCCGCTATGCCTATTAAAAACATCTCAGCTATTTTCGTATCTCCTCTATCACATATCCATCTAACGACGGACAAGTGATGCTAATCGCTCTATCAACTCCCATCCTCAACGCACCCAGAACCTCACACATTCAACTCCCACTGAAAAATGATTCCTTTTAAATCTGCAGTTATTGATGTCTGGAGCCCCTGAGCGCCCGCATATCTTCTGCTGTAAGTGCAAGAAGGAGATCCGTCAGAAAGGTTTCACGTACACGTACGCCGTGAACCAACCAGCTGACCGCCGCCTCTGCAACACATGTGAGAGAGAATTGCATCGCCCAAGCAAGAAGCCACGATAGCCCCTCCGGGGGCTACATTTTAGTGGTTTCCCTGGTGTATCCGGTATCCCCGGCGAGGCTCTCCGCAGAGAGTGTGTCCGGGGGCGTTATGCTGACAGACACGGCGCACCGGGCGGGGACATTTGACCAAGTTGATCCTCGCGCGCTCAGCTTCCGGAATATTTTTGTATCTGCCGCCTAACTGAATCCGTAGGAGCTATATACCCTATACCTCCTACCTTTCTATCGTATATACGCGCGCACGATACCTCCTACCGCCTGCCACTGAAAAATGAATCATTTTAAACGATCAACTATGTCTGGTCTTTCTAGGTTGGATCTTCATAAGCGTGTTAGACTCTCCATCATCGATGGTAAGATCACCGCTGATGAAAAGAACTCAGCTATTGAAGAACTTGAACATCGTTTCAACTATGAAGTTGTGCGTGTCCGTGGTAAGCTTGGCAGGCGGTATATCAACCTGATCATATTCCACTACGTACGCAAAGGTGTGGATCGCTATTTCAATGTCCACTTCAACACAGGCGAGTGCGCTACCCTTGACGAGCTCAAGCGCATCACTGACGGCGACTTCTGGCCAGTCGACGACTACGGTCACGTCATCGATGGGACTATCTAAGTCCCAACAACGGCCTGGTCACGGCGCTCACCCAACTGGCTTCCTTCTGCTGGTCCTGCTCTCCTTCTGATGGCTCCCCCCCCCCTGGTCGACATACCGCAGATACGTCTGCATAATGCCTCAGGCTGGTCCCTGCTGAAATTAGTGGGAATAGAGGAATCCGGGCATGTATAGTTGCGCGGCGCTATCCGAGGGGCAACCTGAGGATTACTCTCCATGCGTTAAATGGAGATAGGTTTCCCGTCCGAGAAAACGGCCCGCCGAAAGGAGGGAGCAGTAGCGCTGCGTCCATTGGGACAATAAAGCTCATTGAAGGCTGGGAGAAGCCAACGCGTTTTGTACGTTTATGCGGGACCGCGCCGTCGGAGTCCAAACGTTACCTGCCTGGTACCAGACGCATCGTCGTCGCGGGCAGCCCTTAACCGGGAAATACAGTACCTTCATCTCCGTCATTTTTTTGTATTTGACGATATAAGCTAACTGTAACCATTAATGGACTCTACATACATACGCGTACACGATACACACCGACGAATCATCACTGAAAATTGAATTGTTTTAAAACTTCAGATTCGTATGTCCCAGTGTGAGTGGAGTTTCTATCTTGAAGGTGAACGAGAAGAACCTGTGAGAGAGCTTACATATCGCGAGTACCAGATGTTCTGTCTGTACTGCCTGCCGCTTGACCTCCGTCTTGATCTGGCCTGCTCCTTCCTCCCGCCAGAAAAGTCCGAAGAAGATCATTCTTCTGTCAAGCCCAAGCCGCGATAGCCCTTCGGGGCACATTATTGGTAGATGTGCGGAATAGTTGGGCGGTACCTAGTTAAAACGCCACGCTTAGTCCACGTACGGGGAACACTCTCGCGAAAGCGCTCTGGTCGGCCGGCCATCACGGAGTTAAAGGTAAATCGGTTTTATACTCCGTATATTTTTGTATTCGACGATATACACTAACCGAGCCCATTAATGTACCCCCATATGCATATACGCGTACACGATGCATTGAAAAATGAATAATGTTAAATTCGTAGAATGAATTACTCTAGCATCCTTACCGAGCACTCTTGGTCTGAACACGCTAAGCAACGCTTTGAGGAACGTTGTGGAGATCTCGTATGTATCCACAATTGTCACCTTACTAGCAGCGAATATGTGTGGCTTCCAGATCTATTTGATTTTGGTTACAGGATTTGTCACTATCGCAACGGTCTTATCGTTGTGCTGGTCTTGACGAAACGCAAGAGACATGTCATTACTTTCATGAGCAACATGAACGGTGCCTCAGTTGATTCTGTTCTAGTGGACATCGCAGACCTTACAATGACTCTGCAAGAGCACGCCGAGGAGGTCGAGCTCATCGAGGTATACCAACTTGCTATCAATTCTGCATATCGCAGAGGCGATCTGGCGGAGGTCCCTTACTTGCGATCCAAATATAAGGACGCAGTCAAGCGCAGAGCAAAGCTTTCTCATTGCATCTTGGATCTGGGGCGTAAGTCGATGTCGCTTCAGCAGCAGCGGTCTCTTGCAAAGAGGATGAAAGACAGGCCTCTTGGCTTCTGAATCCTCATCTCCGGTGGTCTTCTGGTTGTCGGGTCATCTTCTTCTGGTCTTCTAGCATGTAACTCGTGGTCGGCATGGGGGTAAAAGAACTCCCGAAGTGACCATGATAGTGTGAAGGCGGCGTTAATACGACTGAGATAGGCATATGGCAAGGCTCCCGAGGAAAAGGGTTGGGCTGTAGGAGTACCTACAGGGTCGTGAGGCCGCGGAAGAAATGTCGCCGATGGGGACACCGCCCAGGGACTGGCTGCGTAGCCTGCTCCCTCTGAGTTTCATATGTGGGTATCAGAAACGGTTCTCGCTGTTGATAGCAAAGTCCTTAGGTGGGCGGTCCTGCGGCGCATGCTTGACGAATGAATGTAGGCATGCGGCAAAGGATGGGCGAATGGAAAGCGTCCTTAGGTACGGCCTGTATAGGTACGTGCTCAGCCCCCTTGATCGACGTCTCTATACGGATGGTCAAGGATCGGCTCCACTTCCGGTATATTTTTGTATTCGTTCGATGCTCACCTTTAACGTCCCGCCTATATACGCGTACACGATCCCTTCATAACAACAAACTGAAAAATGATTAATCTTAACGACATGAAGCGGTGCGCGCCCCCGCTATACAAAACGGCGCAGGTTGAGGTCCTCTTTAAGATCTCCGGTTAGCCGTCTGTTAACGGTTACTCTTAGGCTCGGCGCTTAGGAGAAGCTTAACATCCCGAAACAGTGAGTAGGGATGCTGAAGCGATGTGTCGTTCAAGTGCGGCGTCCAACGAAGGATGGCGTAAGAACGGTGCGAGGTTTGTGTGATACCTTGAAAACCCAATAGGGAGATTCGAAAATCACATTTGCTCCAGGAATATTTTTGTATCCAGACTACGCTGACTATCTTTCAGCTATTCATCCTTTAAGCAATCACAAACGATAATACATTTGCACTGATCCTCCTAACCGAGTGATTATTTTTAGGTACTTAACACGCAATCATGAGCAGCCTCGTTAACCAGGTCGTTAAGGGTATATCTATGCTTAAGAAGAACCCAAGCGATATCAATGTCGCCAAGGTCAAAGCAATCTTAAACATCTGTGATCGTCTACACAAAGGCGGACAGGTCAAGGGATATAAGTCAACTGACATACCTTCTGACGAAAAGTACGAAGAACTGAAACAGCTCTACGAAGCCATCACAGCACCCGATACATCTATCGTCCAAGAACGTCCTTTAGTGATAACCGATGAGGACAAACAACTGGTCGTTCAGATGGACATCGATGGTAAGTTAGCTCAGCAGCAACAACGATACCAACGTAAAGGTCAAAAGCACGAAGCATATATCGGCACATACGCTAAACTCGATCGTTCAGAACATCAGCCCATCCTAATCATGGACGGTATCGAGTTACCTAAAGCAATTCCCACGATCCCCAACGAATCGATACTCATGCCTAAGTTCGACGGATGTACTATCGCTATAGCGTTCAACGACTCAACAATCATCGTTGCCCATACGCGTGGTGTCGATTCTACTACCGGAGATCGTAAGATCAATTACGTAACGGACAAGATGAAACTCCTACTAAACCCAGTAGACGCATTCGCCAACCTCCGTAAATCTACGTACCTTAACTTACTCGTCAAGGACAATAACAAGTTGGGTAACTCTAACGAACCGGTTCAACTCAGAATACAGTCAAAGTACATCACTGAACTGCGCATACGAGCTGAATGCGTTAAGCGTAACAAAGATACTCCAGATACAGCAACTGGCTTTGTCGCTGGAGGTATAAACGGTAAGCTCAAAACGTTCCAAGATCGATTGGACAACCTATGCTTACGACCGTTCGAGATCGGGCTAATCAAATACAAAGATCCCATCACCAACGACACAACAGATATCATTCCGACGCAGCGTTCAGCGCTCGATCTACTGGCCAAGATGAAGCTACTCGATTTTGATCCGATCTACGCAACATCAATCGATTCCTCCTACAAGTTCATCGATCTACTGGATCGCCTACAAGCATCACACAACGAGCCACTTGACGGTATCGTTTATTGCCCTGCCAATTGGACATACCCTTACGTAACCGAGGAATCATCGAAACGCGTTAACTACTCCAAGTACAAGTTCAAGCGAAACAACATAGCGCAGTCCTCACTCCTAGCTATCTCCTACTCGATCGGCGCGACTGGCAAGTACACACCGACCCTTGAATATGAAACTGTCGTGATCAACGACAAACGGTATCATCAAGCTAAGATGGCAGTCAAACGCATTCAAGATCTCGGTAACCTTTACGTCGGACAGCCATGCGACGTTGAACTCAAGGCGGACATCAATCCGATGGTCGTCGCTGTCTATGATCCTCCGAATACAAAGGAACCGATCACCTTGATCCGTAAATGTCTGCACTGCCACAAGCAACTGCAGTACAACTCAAACAAAAGCGGAGACGTAGTTATTTCATGCGTCAATCCTACCTGCGCCGGCGTTCTCCGTCAGCGCATAATCAAGTTCCTTAACGCTATCAAGTACAAAGGAATCAGTGAGAAGACCCTTATCAACGGCAACATAACGGACATCAACTCTGTTGTATTCAAAGTAACCAAAACATCGAAGCCGATAAAGGAATATCTACGAACGATAACCGTAACGGATATCTATATCGGCTGTTCCATATGCACAACCACTACAGCCAAGAAGATCATACCGGATACATCACTAACGATCCGTCACTGGAACCAGATACGCGAGGATCTTCTAACGAACCACGGTGATGATCCTTTCGTCAAGCAGATCGTTAAGTTCCTCGATAGAGAGGTGCGATCCATTGATTAAAAACCTCGACCCTATTTTTGGGGCGACTGGCAACTGATTATTATTAAACCGCCATCTAAATGGTCTCTATCCTCGATCAAATTGACATTGTCGAAGAAACCTCGACGAGTATCACATATCTCGACGAAGACACACTGATTATAGAAGATCTAAGCGAAAGTCCCTTGACTCTCGACGAATCACCCGCCGAACCGATCGACACCTCTGATCCAGAGAACCCAGGGCTAGTAGCATTCCGTTCCTTGCTATTCGATACGATCTATCATCAACTGGATACACGTGAATGGGTAGTTTAAAAAACCTCACTTCTACTTTTGTATCCAACCCCTATATCTACAGTCAACGAATCCATTAAACGATAGCATTTATGATCATAAACGGGCCGTTTAATGACTATGTTGACGGATCCAACTATAATTGATTATTTTTAGTCCCATATCTTAACATGTCCAGCTCAAACTACTCAACCTCAGATTACTCCGAGTACTACAGCGAAACATCCTCCTCTGATAGCGAAGAGCAAGAACAAACACGCGCATACAGACGCGAAGCTGAACGATACTCAGACACAAATGATCTCACATACTTCTCCACGCCTCATGGTTCTCTTTCCGAAGAAGGTTGGAGCGATATTCCGTCAATATCTGAAGAGTCCGATGTGGCTACAAACGGTGAACTGCAGGACAACTTAAATGATCCAACAACGGATACTCCTCAAGAACGACCTCGCCCGCGTCCAGATCATCGCATTGAAATGTTCAGCGATGAAGAAGATATGTGGGAGTTCGATGACGGTACCATACATCGCACGCCAGAAGGGGATACAGATGACGATTCCCATGTCTACAGCGACAGCGATGATTCTCAATTAACCGATCGGCTGGCATATATAATAGATCCGATCACCTTCATCACCGACGTCACTAAATCAAAAATAGTGACAGCAACGTGCGCTTACACGCTCGAAGACAATCAATTGTGCGTTCGATGCCACCATTGCAAGGAAACTTACAGCGCAGATGGTTTACTTGAACACCATTCGCACCAACTATCAACTTCACGTATGTGCTGCCCTACATGTAACACACCAATCGAGTCCGCTATACTCAAGCAGTTACTCGGCAAAGATGAAACGTACTCACTTATCGAGCGTCGATGGTATGCAAAGCTATCAACTCCCATCTACGAAGCATACACTGATACACTAAAGCTGCTTCACTCCGCCGGTGTCATTTACCCGCAAGGAGAGAAGATGCAGCTCATAAATATGGTCCATTCTCTGCTATCACTAATCAATGGCCATGATCGGCCAATCCCTACTGAGTGCCCGTGTAGACTACGAGTCAAGACGCTCGCGCTATATGAACTAACTCGCGGATACATATTCGAATTCGCTTCATCGCCATCCATTACGGACAAACGAATCAACCGCATTCCGCTACCATGCAAAGGTTCTACCTTAACCTACAGAGAACTCCAAGAGCTACTGTATAAACCATACTCAACGGCCTCCGCTGCCATCATCTTCGTTATACGTATGGCTAAGATGGTCAGTTACACGATCCTGTCGAATCACATGTTCGAACGGCTGCATCTAGGGCTCGCGACCGACAGTGTATCTATAATGTTCGATAACTGGCGACGATCCCGGGCATCGACCATAAATACACCATCCGAGATTATAGGAATGGTCCATCAACAGATAACAGAACTGGGTACAGTCACGCAGTCACTAAACGAACTAATATCTAAGCGTGGTTATAGTATCTTCAAACGCCACAACACATCGCTCCATCTTCTACTGGACGCGGTTATCGATGCGCTTGTACCTACCGCAACATCGGTCCAACGAAAGATCATCAGCGAGATACTCAACTGTGGACCATCACACAACCCGTTCAAAGGATGTCCTTTCAATTTCCTTCAATCGTTATCCAAAGGAGAAGCAACCTGTACTTGTGGTGGACCGATAGTCTCTCACACGTGTCTCCTCTGCAATCAACATTACTGCTCTCACTGTGAAGAAGCGATAAATGGGTTCCATCAATGTTCCCCAGACAAACTATCAACGATCAACGAACTCTGTTCGACTACCGTTAAATGTCCCAAATGTCACGTCCGCATTCAGAAATCAGAAGGATGCGATCATATGTTCTGTACCCATTGTCACAGCAACTTTGACTGGGCCACGGGTAACCTTATAAAGGAATCGGAACAAACAAACGATATGTACGTCAATGGTCTATCTCCCATCGAACAAGACTATATCTACTACATACGTAAACTAATGGAGGAATATGAAACACATGTTCCTACCGACACCACACATCATAAATCAGCTCTCTGTCATGAGCTTTGTCTCATCCACACCGGACTTTACGATGAAAGTATTGGTGCACCGACGCTAATTCTCCGCCCACATCTAAAAGCCATTCTCAAACGGAGAATCGCCAAGGAAACACTATCGGCTCTCCGTCCACGGGTAGCAAACACGATTCAAAACACGCTCGACGCATTAGACGGTACATTAAACGACTATGAAGCTGATGCTATAGCTGAACGCATAGTTCAACGGGCCATAAGTGTGCTCCGTGAGTACTTTTAAAAAACCCCGACCCTACTATCGTATTTCCTGTCATAAGTGAATATTTTTAACCATCCATCATGTCTAGCATCAATAACGGATACTACCTCTGGGGTCCATCGATCCTTTACCCTAACGCCATCCAACTGACGGTAAACTTCAACGCAGATCAGCATGCATGGGCACCTGTACCCGATTTCTCGGCTATCCCAGACATCACTAAAAACACACGGATATCGCTAAGGGGTACCTTCAGCGGTAACTATAAATTACGCTCGATCGACTTCACTAACTGGACCTGCAAAACGATAGTCGATCTAGCGGACACCTTCGATGGTTGCGTGAATCTACAGTCCATCAAGGGGTTCTCATCGCTCGATCTATCGTCCTGTGACCAATACTATAATATGTGCCGCGATTGTCAAGCGCTACGGGAGATTGACCTCTCGAACCGTACCATTAAAACAGGCGGATGGGAGCTCAAGACTACAAACGCCTTTACTAACTGTCCAGTCCTACACACCGCTATCATCAGCACAAGGACACCCAGGTTCGAGTTCCCGCCCCATACGACCATCATCGATCTAGCATCCGGAGTCAACCGGATCTTCACCGATCGTATAACGGCCCTAGAACGGCAGCTCTCCTCCAAGGACCAGCAGTTATCGGCCCTAGGGATGGAGGTCGATACCCTGCACCAGCAGCTATCTGCCATATTAGCCCGCCTGCCAGGGCTCGGCATATAAAAATATCGACCCTATTATTGTATCCATGCTAGCCGCTGAAAAATGATTATTATATAAAGCTTTAGTTTCTGATGCAGGTTGAGTGCAAGAAGTGTGCGGGTAATTTCAACATGAACCCCGATTTCAAGACCAATCAGCCAAAGTGCTACTACTGCCGCCATGGTATGGACCCTGAAGAGTCTCGTATTCAAAACGAGATGGACGAGTGCTGGGAGTTCTTCATCCGCACCGTGACAGGTCTATCCTACGCTGATCCAAACCCAGACGCTATTCTCTCTATGTCAATCAAGAGAGAGACCGCGGCTGAGCTTCAGCGTATCGAGGCAGAGAAGTTCTTCTTCGGAACCCCATCGTCTGACAAGTAAGACCGGAAGCCTGGCAACCCCCGAAAAAAGAAAACAAAATAAAGAGAAAAAAATAATAACCAAAAAAAATATAAACATGGTTGTTGTGGCTCCGAGTTTTGTGGTGGTGGTCCTTCTGATC
>JAEIGA010001201.1_pt1 | contig 39875 bp, 60 predicted proteins | sample 9270691 | NCBI WGS metagenome assembly JAEIGA01 (sample SAMN17057246, study PRJNA624740) | gut metagenome | biome: biome; isolation source: fecal sample | host: Bos grunniens | place: China: Xizang | collected 2019 | reverse complement strand
TCAGATACAGGTATTTGTACGGATTATAGACGGTGGTAAATACATACTTGGCGTCCGGGTTGATCTCATTCAGCCGGTCAAAAAGGGCCTTGTAGGAGTTGGCCTCCGTGTCCGACGCGAGCCGGACCATGTTTGCCTCGATGGTCGCCTCTGCGCTTGCCAGGCTGCCGGTGTTGATGTACTCGTCCAGATGGGTCATGGCAGGCTGCAGCACGTCGTTTGCGCCGATGCAGACCGTCACGATCCTGGCCTCTTTAATGGCACTTCTCACCGTCTCATGGGTGAGCTTTTCCATCAGGTCTGCCACGGTATCGCCGGATCTTGCAAAGCTCTTTACAAAAGCATGATCACCATAAACGCTCACCAGCTCCTCGACGATAATATCCGTGTAGCAGCCGGAAACGATGGCGGTAGAAGTGTTGCCGTTCTTGCCGTACTGAGACCCTTCGCCATAACGGGAAGCCCAATCCGCGTTGATCGTGTGGCCTGCGGCGATACTGTCACCAAGGGACACATATCCCATCCGACCGCTCACACCCAAACTGGATCGACCCAGGTACTTCTTCCCGGCGAGGATCGTCCAATCTCGGGCTCTCCATTCCCCGCCTTCCTTGCGGTAAATGGAGTGGACGCTGTACTCCGTCCAAACCCCATTCACTTTGCCATATAGTTTGGACATACGATCACCCCGCCACCACGCAGATGTCGCCCTCTTTCCCCACGTCGGAGGTGGGAGCAGCAACCGAAACGTAGCAAATGTTGGCGCTCACCAGAACATTTTCGGTGATGGACTTCACCAGGGCGCTCAGCTGCTCCTCAGTGAAGTCCTCGTATGTAAAGGGAGCCCCCTTGAGGGCGGGAATATCATAGACCTTTCCGGTATCGTCTTTTACTCTCAAAATAGAAGCCATGCAACTGCTCCTTTCTTATTCGGAATCGTCCTTTGATTGTGTTTCGTTTGCGCAGAACGCCAGGAACATCTGCTCAACTTCTTCGGTGGTGATGCCCCACTCGCTCAGGCCTCTGGGGATCTTAACCATAGGCTTCCTGCAGATCGCCTTGATGTGGTCGAGGTTGACATTGACACTGAGAATGGCACTGGAAAAGTCGATTCTGCCGTATCTTGTGATGCACAGGCCGCAAACCTTGTAGCCGTCCGCCAAAAGGTCATTGCCAACAAGTTCTGCGCTCAGACCCTTGTCTTTGAGCCAATTCACAAAGTAATCTGCGAAGCGGTAAAGCCATCCGTTTTCCGGCGCATCCAGATGGGAGAAAATAATGTCGCCGGGGCTTGCCAGAATCGTACCGCCGTTGTTGTAGCTCTCCACGATTTCGTAGCCCAGCTCCTTGCAGATTTCTTCGTCTACCTGATATGCCCGGTGGACGATGGCAACAGGCCGCTCAATGACCACATAGCCGATCTTGTGGATGCCGCCCTGAATGTGTCTTACCACTTCGGGCATCCATTCGTTTTGAGTAGGTTTGATGATTTCCATACTTTCGCCTCTTTCATTAACAACGATACCAGTAATAACCCGCATAAGTGGAAGTTATAAGGGTTACATTGTTTACTGGGTCTGTCACATCTACCACAGTACCTGTGGAAATATCCCCGCCATCTGTTTCAGTTACATACCAGCCTGATGCGTTTTCGAAGGTGAATGAAGTTAAACCGGTGTCGGCCGAAAAAGCATGTCGACCAATCTGTATAACACTACTCGGTATCGCTATAGAAGTTAATCCTTCACAGTAAGAAATAGCCGAATCGCCAATAGATGTAACGCTATTTGGGATCGTTATACTCGTGAGTGCTTTGCAGGAATTCAATGCGCTGTTCCCTATGCTTACTACGCCGTTTGGAATTGAGTAACCGCCGGAAGCTGACGGATAAGCCAAAAGTTCAGTTTTAGATTTGTTAAATAAAACGCCATTTTCCGCTGAAAAATATTCGTTATTACTATCGACTGCAATATTTGTTAGTGCGGTACATCTACGGAATGGGTTTGTACCACCAATGCTACCCACAACAAAATTAGAACAAGTTTTAGGTAATGCGATGTTTGTGAGCATCGTGCATGCATCAAATGCGTCTCCGTAGATTGTTTGGACACCATTCTCGATTTCAACATTTTTAAGACCCGTGCAATTTCCAAGAGCATGTCTACCAATAGTTCTAACATTGCGGTTGATCGTAATACTTACAAGGCTTGTATTAACAGCAAGTATATCGCCCAAACACACATCCGGGATTTGATCCATTGTACCAAAACTCATTACATTGGTTGCACAATAACACCGGCTACTCGAACTTTTGCTCGATGAAGCATAGATGCCGAGTTTGAAATAATTGTAATCACCCTCAATTGTCAACTCACCACTCGCAGGAGTTGCCACGGCATCCGACACGCCATTGAATGTTCCGAAGAAAACCTGCTGTGCATTGGGCTCTTCCGCTCCGCTTGTATCTGTAACGGTCTTTGTTAGACCGCCATAGGTAACTTTGACGGTGCCGTTGGTCTTGGGATAGATGTCCAGAAGGATGAACTGCTCGCCCGTGTAGGTGGTCTCGCCAGCGTAGGTGTCGGAAGTGATCTTCTCGACTTCCAGAATGACCATACTACTGGCACCCGGTTCACTTGTGACCAGTTTCCACAACACCCTGCCACTGGTATCCGCAATCTGCGTCACGATGCCTTCGGGGATGGTCAAACTCTGCAGCGTAGTCAAATTCATTCAACGTACACCGCCTTTGTCACGGTTTGGCCGTCCCCAAGGGTGAACGTCCAGGCTTCGGTCTTAAAAGAAGACTTTACAGACTCCACAATCGCTGTCTTGTCGGCTTCCGTCCAGTAGTCAGTACCTCTCACGGGGGTGTGGCCGTTCAGGCCTCTGGGGCCTCTGGGCAAGCTGATCTCCACACGATCGGGCCTAGCCATCGTGGAGTCGCTGGGCTCAAAGCCAAACTCCACCACGTCGTCGCTCTGTTGGATCACCGTGGGCGTGTAATAGCCGCCGTCCCGACCAGGTTCCCCCTGCGGGCCAGCAATCAGCATGGTCGCTTCTCCATTTGGATCCACCTGCACGTTGTAGCCATCAGGCATATCACCGGAGCCAACGTACACGCCGGACTCACCTTGTTCGCCCTTGAACAGGCCCTGCTCGCAGGCTTCCTGTACCGCTTTGCGCGCCTCGTCCCCTGCCTGCTCGGCGTACCGGCGGGCCTGCTGGGCGCTCTGTGCGGAAATCCGCGCCTGGCTCTGTGCGGTTCCGGCGGCGCTGTGTGCGTCGTCCGCGCTGCCGCTGGCCTCGTCCGCTGCCGCCTCTGCGTCCTGCTTCATCTGGGCCGTGTGCTCCTCATTTTCCCGAGAGGCCTCTGCACTCTCCTTGGCCTCTGCGGCGTAATCCTTGGCCGCCTCTTCGCTCTGTTCGGCCTCTGCCGCGCTCACCGCGGCTTGGGTGCCGGCGGCCAGCACCTGGGCCACCCAGCCAGCCTCGGGGGCCGTAGGGGGCACGGTGGCGGTGGTGTCCAAAGCCTGCATCGTCTCCGTGGTGTAAACCACGGACTTGACCAGTTGTTCGCCCACGAAATACTGCAGCTCTGCCCGGCCAACGCCTACAAGAGCCACGTCTGCCACACCGATCTCCCATTCCACCTTCCCGTCCTCGACGGTGATCGCGCAGGGATAGGGATACTCGTCTCCGCAGCGCTGGTGGATCAGCTGCACAGTGCCTTCACCGTAGAGCGCTTCCCACCGGGAAATGTCGAAGAGAATGCACCGCGCCAGATTCTCGTCCCTGCGGCCAAGGCTGATGCGGCTGCCTTCCACTGCATAAATCTTTTCCATGCGAGCCTCCTTAGTAGCTCAGGTAATAGGTTACCTCGGCTTCAATCACGTCGCTGCCCTGGATGGCAGTGGAGCCCTCACCATTCAGCGTGGTGTCATGTCCGGCAGTCACGAAGCCATTCCCGGTCAGAACAAAGCCCGGTGCGTTGTACGCACTGTTCACAAACTCCGCCCAGGTCATGCCCTCTTCGGCCTCGTATTCGCCGCTGAGGCTATAATCGGTCTCGTCTTCCAGGAACCACCGAATCACTGCGCCGGGGGTGGCAGGCTCATCGGGCTCATCGGGCTCATCGGGCTCTTCAGGATCAGTGCCGCCGCTGCCAGCACCGGCCAACGCCTTGTAAAACTCGCTCTCCGTTCCGGTGTAGCCGCCCTTCTTTGCCGCCTCATAGGCGCTCATGCCGGGGCTTCCTGCGGGGCCTGCGGGCAATGTGATGGTCGCGGGGCTCACCGGAGCCATGCCCTCCTTGCTGGCGGTAAAGCTGATCTCCACCTGCTTCTCGCTCAGCTGCCTGACGGCGGGGGTGTAGTGACCGCCCGCTGCACCGGCAGGCAGGTTCGTCAGTTCCTTTTGAATACCGGGTAACAGAGTATCGTTGATATATTCCCTGATTTCATCGTGCAGGTATTGCAGATCCTGCCGGACTTTCACTTCGTCGGTCTCAACTGTGGGAAAGTCCTCGGGGTTCTCCCAGTTTCGGGAGAAATTCAGTTTTGCGATCGCCATTAACGGTCCCTCCCTGCATATCTAAAATAAATCTGCGCGGAAATGATCGCCAAATCCTGCGCAGTCGTGTTGTTGGTAAGCCGCATCGCGAAGTGACGGACGTGGCGGCATCCAGGTTTCCTGCGGGCCACGTGCGCGAACTTCTGGATATTAAGACACCGGTAGGCCAGATTTCTGGGAGCCAGACGCCAGCTCAAGGAGCGAATGTTTGTCAGATCCTTCCGCTCCTCATAGTCGGTCTGGTACTGGATCTCGATTTCGGTATCCGTGTCAGAACGCACTGCGAAGATGCAGTGCTGAATGTCCTTCAGCCGATCATAGGTGTCGAAAAACTGCGGTGGAAACTGGTAGACCTTTTCAATGGGCCCGTTGTAGTCGGAAAATGTTCTACCGAAACGAGTAACCCGGCCGCGTCGATCCAGATGGTATCTGGTATCCACAGTCTTGAAGTAAGACACACCCTCGATACCTGTCTGATAGAACCAGCTGGGATCGTTCCAGGTACTCAACAGATAGTCCCACATGTAAACGTGACCGTTCGCGCAAAGCCAGTAACGGTTGTCGTCGTCAAACGCACACACGGTATCCAGGTCGGCGCGCCTTACGTCCAGCAGCAGCCCGGGTCTTTGAGGTGTTCCGTTCACATTTCGACTCACCTGCTCAATGTTGTTCTCGTAGGCAGCAGAGGAGTCGCGAACAATGTGAACGCCACCAGACGTGTTACAGAAAACAATGTTGTTCTCTACCAGCTGAATCGTCCAGGGTAAATCACAGCCAATCTTGTCGTTGATCGCAGCATAGGTAAGCGCGATGGAGTCACGTCCGTCCACGGTCTCAACATCGAAAACCGACTTACCGACGCTCCGTTCGCTCAAAATAATAAGCTCACCGTACTGCTTGCCGAAGCCGGTGATGCCGTCCTCAGCGTCTCCTGCGAGATTGTAGAAACTTACAGGCCAGTATGCGTGGTTCATGCCGAGGTCATCGTTTCCGCTCCAGAAAAAGGCATTGGGTTGAGCCCCGCAGCCGCCCAGCACGATGCTTACAGCGTGATTACTTCCGTATACTGTGGCGTAAGGACAGTCCATGACGCTATTCAACGCGTCCAAATTGGACTTAGAGTAAGTGATGGAGACTGTGTTGTTCGTGGCGGGAATCGTAGTAGGGGGTGCAGTCTTAAACTCCACCGCTCCGGCTTCCAGATCCACTGTGTAGCCTTCACCTTCGACGAGGACAGCACCGTCCACAACTACCTCATCCACGCTGTCCACGCCGACCACAGGCAGCTCGTAGGACGTAACGGCAAACTGGCACTCAATCAGAACATTGCTGCCATCTGCCGGGGCCTCCTGGAAAGCAACTGTCTTGCCGTCCACCTCGTAGGCAGTCGTGCTGACGAGAGTGCCGTCAAGATACACCCGCCCGATACGAGAGAACTGTTTCTCCCCGTCCGCACCAACGGAGAACTCGGTCTTCGTGCCATCGCCAGTAAACTCCGCCAGCTCAGTCTCCTCCGCGGCGTTATACCAGATTGTCTTTTTCGCACTCAGACGGTTCTCAGGCTGATAGGTATCTCCGGAGCCGTTGTGAGGGTCAGCGTTGAGCAGAATGACAGGCGTATAAGCCTCATCCGCCACATTGGTGACGGCGAACTTGCTATCCTCCTCAGGGGTGTAGGCGATCTTGTAGAACCCGCCGCGATTCTTGTAGAACAGCCACTCGTTATAGCGGAAGAACGTACCGCGGTTCTCGGGAACACCGCTGATAAGCTCCACCATATCTCGTGCTTGACCCGCCTCAAGATGAGACAGAACGTCCATGTAATACAGCTTCGTGCCGATGTGGAAAAATGCGTGATCCCAGAAGAGCTCTTGAGAACAGTTATACCCCTTTCCCAGATCTGCCCAGGGTATAACACCCTCAGGCAGCGGAGTCAGAAGCTGCTCCGTGCTGGGGCCGTATTCGTAGACCTGTCCGTCACGGCACTGGAGAACGCCATCCTGCCACCACAGGTTGCGCATCTCAGGGCTCTGATTGCGGTCCAAGCGGTAGTCCAGCTCCCACAAGTTGAGACCTCCGTCCAGGCGGGGAAAGTCAACAACCTTGGTTGGGTGATGGCTGGGGACAGAAGTGATCTTCATCCCAGCCACCCCGCTTCATGGAACCCATAGACATCTTGGGTGGTCTGAACCTCCGCGGTGACCCGTCCACCAATGCGGCCCAATCGGGACTCGTAATCGTTGTACAAACTGGCGTACACAAATTCATCGTCCATGAGGGCCAGCTGGGCGGCGGCGTAGTAAGTCGCAGTCTGAATGACTTCCCGGTCCTCGGGCAGATCGTAGTCATCGTTCAGAGACTGATTTGTGGGAAGCTGCGCGGGGTACTTGTAATACTCCACGGTGTAGCTTCCCTGCGCTGCCTTGGGGACAAGGATGGTCTTCTTCCCCTGCAGCATGTACTGAGTCGTCCGGCGGAACTTTCCGTCCCGGATGACTGTTACGCCGCCCGTGCGAAGACTCCAGAAGTCATCGGGCAGCTCGTAGCGAACCATGTCGCCATAATCCTCTCCGCCCCGCAGGGGGTACACCACCGGCTCCGGCTTCACCAGAGTGCGGATGTTCATAATACCCTCGTTGATGAGGATAGGGATACGATTCAGATAGTCCGCTTGGTTATTATAGGACGCGGCCACCGGCGCACCTGCAATGCTGTACTGATTCAGATGCCCAAGTGTCTCACGTTTAATTTCAGAGTAAAGCATGGCTCCCTCCCTTATCTGTGCAAAAACGCCAGAGGGTAGGGACAGCCTACCAGCCGTTCACTGTGTCTCAGAGGAAAGACCTCTTGGTCTTGAAACGGCTCGCACAAATGCGCTCTGGCAAAGTTTAAAAGAAACGGAGTCCCCGGTTATCCGAGGACTCCGCTGCGTTATAGGGTTTGACCGGACCGGGCTTACTCAGTAACGGCGTCGCCGTGGTAGTACACAGCGTCAGCCTTCTCGTTCAGCACGAAGCAGTCATAGATGAAGCGACCCTCGCAGAGCCAGCCAGAGATTCCGGGAGGGTTATCGTGAATGCGATACTCCTCCAGCTGCTTGGGAGCAGTGGCGGCGATGGGGTGGGTCAGGATAAAGGCGGCGCCGGCGGGCAGACGAGAAGAGGGAACCTTCACGATCTTGCAGCCGTCGATCTCGCCGATGACTCCCTTCAGGATCATCTCCTGAGACAGGTTGCCGTACTTCATAAATGCGGGATCCTGCTTGAGCAGGTTGGCATACTTGTAGGAGCAGAAGCACACACGGCCCTTGTCGGGGACATTCTTGTTGCCCATAGCCTCCTGAGCGTTCAGGAACTGCTCGTAGGCGTTGGACTTATTGACCGCAGTGGCGGAAGTGTTGCCCTTCTCGCAGGCAACCTTAGCCAGGGTCTTGAAAACGTAGGTGTCGAACTCTATTTTTGTTTAGCGCGAGTCGTTACTTCGCGCCCGTCCTTTCGGACAGCTGCGTGTCGCCACGCAGATCAGACTATATCTTCACCTGCTTTACGCAGGGTCGCCCATTTCCATCCACTTGGATGTACTCCCTTCCGGGATAGTCGTTGAAGGTTGCGGCTCTACATCCCGCCAGTGAAAACCGAACGCCATACCCTGCTTTCCGGTAGCGCAGGCTCTGATATTCCGGGACATCGTAGCGGTATTTTTAGAAAACTGGAACTTGCTGCCGTTCACCCATTCAGCAGCTTGATAGCTACTGGGAAACACGTAACCCGTCTCTACACACACGATTCGTTTCCGATTCTCATGCCCGGAGAACTTCACGTATGCCCCGGAGCGGACGGCATGGAGGCTGTTCTCTGAAGGGGTGCACCACTCCAGGTTTAACGCTCTATTGTCGTCCTTGTGTAAGTTCTTGTGGTTTACAGTTGTTGCAGCCTCAGAAGGCTTATCGCAGAAAGCTGCCGCCACCGCTCGGTGTACGAGCACATCCTTGATCTCGCCTTCACGGCAGAGAGATACACTTTTGTAGCCGTTGCTGCGCTTCTTCTGCTTCAGGACTTTGGCAGGTCTGCGCCGCGCACCCCCGTTTCGAGAACTACTGTTTACGATACGTTCCACACTGCGGATGCGTCCAAAGTCACTTACTTCGTAATACCCCTCATATCCGGGTACAGCTTTCCAATTTTCCATAAGTCGAAACTCCTCTTTAGTGTTTCTATGATTAAGTCGAGCCGCCTTCCCTGCTGATTGTCTCAATCGAGATGTTCCAGCAATTAAGGCGATTTTCTTAGGCGCATCGCTGCGCCAGTGCCCAAGTCTTACACACAGGCACGACAACCTCGCGGAGCTGACGGGCAACAGCCTTGCCAGCGTCCATGACGAGCTCGCTCTGCAGCTTATCGCCACGGTCGATGATGAAGGTCCAAGCACGGTCCTTATTGATGGTCAGCTCCTGCACATTGCGGGTCAGATCATCGGGAGTACCGTAGCGGTTGGTGCCCTCACGCTTGTAGTCGCTCATGGCGACAGTGGGGATGGAGTACACGTTTACGGTCTTAACGCCGGTAAACTTGTAGTCGTTGTTCAGGGCCAGCATGGCCTGAGACTCACGGGTAAAACGCTCGTCAACACGAGTAGAGAACTTAGAAGCCAGATTGATGCCACCGGGCATATTGTTCACGATCCTTTCTTTTATCGAATCGCAACTCGGCAGCGGTGTGGCGCTGGGTCAAATCACCACTCCACAGAGTCAAAACCCTTCAACAGGTCGCTCTTAGGCTTGGTGTTGGTGGCCCCGCCACCGGTAACGCCCCGCACGGGGGCCTTTGCCGCCGAAGCTGCATTTTGTTTAAGCACTTCGTTTTCCCTCTTCAGGGATGCGGCGGCTTTGCTGGTCTGCTTTTCCCGATATGCGACATACGCCATCAAGAGATTCGTGCCATTCGCGGCGGCCTTTGCCACCTCATCGGGCATCTCCTTGAAGTCGGGATACAGAGCCTTCAGCTGCTGAACCTCCTGGTCGAAACGTCGAACAGGAGAAGTCTCCACGGGAGCTGCAGAAGGAGCAGTAGTGGGCTGCTCAGCAGTGTCTTCCAGGGGGTAGGACCGTCCGTCACAAGCTGCAGCGGCGACCAATCTGGCCGTGGCTGCGGTCATGCCTGCGTCGATCTCGTCCTGGTAGGTCTGTCTGTACTTTGCCTTGAGCTGCTCGTCCTTCATGGCGTCGAAAGCGCGAGCCTTCTGGAGCTGAGTAATCAGTTCCTCGTCGCTCATACTCTCCACGTCAACTTCTTGGTCCTCGTGGTTAACCTTCAGCTTCAGGATTCTCGAACGCTTGGCAGGTTCCTCTGTCTGGCCGGACAGGATCTCCTCTGTCTCACGTTCGGCGTCAGGTCCGTTTTCGTCGATGTCGGTCTCGCCCGTGGTGGGGGCTTCCTCATCGGCATTCTCTGTGCCAGCTTCCGTGGGCTCTTCCTGCACCGTATCCTCAGCCTGCTCGTCAGCAAACTCAGATTCACCGGTCCAGGAGCCGGAGTCCGCGAAGATATCGTCTCCTTCCTTCCAGCCGCTGGGAAGGATGGGGTCGAAGTCCTCTTCGTAACTGGTGGTTCCAATAACGTCTTCTTGCATGGTTTTGCTCCTTTCTCCCATGGTGAGGGAGTCAGTTTTTTATTACAAAGCCGATCCTGTGGCCCATCGAGAGTCACAGGACCGACGTTTGCACGGATTACTCAGCTCTCATCGCACCCTGCGCGAGAGCGGTCTTTTTAGCGATGTTCGGTAGATTCTCGAATGCCGCCTCGGCGCTTGCCGGGAGGCCGGAAATAGCCTTATCCGCAGAGAGACTTCCTCCCTGCACCGGTGCGCCACCGGAATTGGGCCCCTGCAGCGGAGAGCCGGGCTGCGGAATCGCTGCGCCGGCAGCCGCGTTGGCCTGTTTGCCTTCAGCGATGCGACCCTTCAGTTCGTCGATCAGCTCCTGCTTCTTGGGAATCAGCTTGTCAGGAATACGCTCCAGATACTGGATCACATCCAACGTACCGTCGTGGCGCAGGTTATCCAGAGTCTGCGTCATGGCGATCTCAGAGAAGTATGTCGTTGCGCCGACATCCACACGGAGATTCAGCCACAGATGCTTGAACTGGCTGAAATCGAACTCCTTGACGATCTTTCGGACAACCTTCTGTGTCCGCATCTGACCAGTCATGGGATCAATCACAGGTACTCCGTCGGGTCCCATGATGAACTCCTCAAACTCGGTGTCCACCACAACGGGGCGCTTACCATAATAGGTTCCCATGAAATCCAGCAGGATCGCACCAATGTCTTCCGCCCACTCGTACACACCGGAGCGGATATTCTCCAGGGGAACCTCAGCGTTAGTCTGAAGCACCATCAAAGCAGAAGTGTTGTCCGGCTTCACGTTGCCCATCTGAGCATCTGTAGCGCCAAGACACTCCTTTGTGTAGTCCATCGCCTTGTCAATGAGTGCAAAGATCTGGTTACTCATCTCAGAAGGCTGGAGGTTGTACGCCACCTGGGAGATCGCCTGCCCGGGCTGCAGACCACGAACACCAATAGACTGGCCCACCTCGTTGGTCCAGGCGGGAATCAAGTCGGCGTTGTAAATTGTCTTCGGGAACGCCTTGAGCTGCAGGTGTCTCATCGCGGTGGCGAACATGGAGTTAATGAAGATCTGGTTGGGGATCAGACCGGTAACCAGAGCTCGCCCATGGTATTGGTTTTTCTGCTTTTCCCAGTTACCCCAGGCAATGGGATAGCGGGTAAGGCCGGTATCCACATCCTCGTAGATGATTGCGGATCGGGTGGCCTTAGTGACGTGCACGGAGGTCTCGACAACCTTCACAGGCTTACGCTTGGGTACGCGGTTGCCCGAGGCGTCCAGCACCTCAGAGCCATCCTTGGCGGTCTCGTAGATGACATTGCCTTCCTTATCGGTTGCGTCCTCATACACGACTTCGCCTGTGCGGGGATCGACCTTATCAACCTCTCGGCTGCGCTTAGTGTACAGCAAGACGTACAGAGCCTTGCCGTTACCGTCGTCGCTGGTGATCTCAGTCTTGCCACCCACGCCCATAAAGTCGTTGTACTCGGCATCAGGCTGGAACTCAGACTCCAGCATCTCCTTAGAGGCCTTGTTCGCCTTACCAGACTTATAGATGCTGCGATTCTTCTTAAACCGCTCAGCCTCCCAGCGCAGATGGTCAACCGTGTCACGGCCGACCACAATGATGTAAGGCTGGGTCTCCACACGGCGATCATTGGGGTTGCCGAACATCACGTTGATGCCGTCCACGAGCTCCATCTGGATTTCTCCACGATGGGAACCAAAAGCGCCGCCGTAAGGGAGCGCATCCGGGTCGAAGTAGAAGTGCGCACAATAATCTCCGGTCACAGCACCGTCAAACAGGGCGTCCCGGAGGCGGTAGTCGAACTTGAACTTCTCCAGCAGATTGGCGACCTCCGCATTAGCGAAGTGTGCGGCGTCGTGATCCGGGTCCGTCAGGTTGCTGCCGTCATAATAGGCCAGCGGTTCAAAGCGAAGGGCCACACCAGAACTCGTGAGGCTCGCGATGAACAAAGACGCCACACGCTTGAGAATGTTGAACGTGGGCTTGGGCAGTCCTCGCATGGCGGGGGTGTCGGGCAGATGGAGCCATTGGTTGCCAATGAAAAACTCCGTATTGGTCTCAACCACGTTGTACTGGTTAGGTACAAGGCGGTTATTGTAGTTACGCCCATCCTCATACAGCTTCCAGGCGAGGGTGGTATCGTTATCTCTCATTACTTACCGTCCTCCTTCTCGTTTGATCGGTTCAAGCCGTATGCGGTCTCTACGTTGTAGTCGTGAAGGCTGGTCCACGCTTCGTTCATTTCCTTGACGCGAAGCTCTTCCGCCTTCGTCAGTTCTTTTGCCGTAACGCACTGAGTACGCTTCATGTCCGCGTCCTTCAGTTTCCATCCAACGACCACACCGGATGCGATCAAAGCGATGGCGACAATGGCTCCAAGAAAGCCAAGCAAAAACTCCATATTTCCCTCCTACAGCGAAAAAAGAGCACCTATCCCCTGATAACACGATTCATGGAATAGGTGCTCTTGGCACTCAAACAATTATGTAGTTTTAATCTTAATGTGATTGTACTTGCCACAACGGGGGCACTTAATCGTGAAGCGGAGCAGTCCTGTACCGGCCTGTACCGCTACCGGTGATACCTCGGGATAAAAATCCTCAGTGACCCCGAGCAACTTGTCACAGTGTTTGCATCTTGCGGAGCTCATGGGCCCTCCTTCGTGCGGTGTGTGTGGTGCATCCAGCATAGGAGGCGGGGAACGTGTATGGGCTGATACACGTTCCCCTTATCACATGGAGGATTACACATGACCGGTGTTAGAGAAGTCCACCGGTGGAAGAGCGGGATGGATTCGGACCATCGCGTCAGGGAGTCAAAGTCCCTTGCCTTACCGCTTGGCTACCGCTCCGTGTTTCGGCAGCTCTAAAACCGGGGACCGGAAAACCCGCTGCCGAATATGTGTTTTGAAAGGAGAAAATGAAAAGAAAGCGGCCCTCTTCCCCAAGAAGGCTGGCGGAAACGGATGGCCTTGAACCACCGACAGCCGGATTAACAGTCCGGTGCTCTACCTACTGAGCTACGCTTCCGTATATGGCGAACCGTAAGTCGTCCCACTTGTACAAAGATAAAATCGTATCATCTTAGTATTTTTCGGTCCGCCTATGGAGCAGCACACGGGGTTCGAACCCGTGCTGACAGCTTGGAAGGCTGTAGTGCTACCACTACACCAGTGCTGCAAATGGAGCTCCCATACGGACTCGAACCGCAGACCCGCTGCTTACAAGGCAGCCGCTCTACCAACTGAGCTATGAGAGCATGGTTGCGGGGGAGGGACTCGAACCCACGTCCGCCGGCTTATGAGGCCGGACTGGCGCCATCTCCAGTTACCCCGCGTTATGACCCGCCTGAGGCGGGAGGCGTATGTTAATCCAGACCCAGCAGCGCCATCAGGTGGTCGCGCAGCGTGGCGTTGGCCTCTGCCTGTCGAGCAATGTCCTCGCTGGCGGTCTGGAGCTTGGCGATCAAAGAACCGCAAAGCGCCGCCTTTCCATCCAAGGCAGCGTTCACGTCACCCAGTTGGTCCGCCGCACAGCGCAGACAAGCATAGGCCTGTGCCGCCCCAAGCCGCAGGTCGTTGATATCATCCTGCACTTGGTCCAGGGCGGTCATTGCCAAATCAGAAGTGGTCAGATTAACAACTTCGGTTTTCTTAAAAATGCCCATGGGTGGGATCCTCCTAATACACGCCACCATCCAGTCCGTACACGTCATAAACCGTGCCGTCCAGGAAGGTCTCTTTCTCCTGCTCTAAAGTGTCCAGCAGTCTCTGTTGCTTCGGGTCGATCTGTACACCCGTAGTACCGGTGGAGTAGAGCAGATAACTCAACGCCTGAGAGCTGGAGTCGACCATGTCGTCATGCGCTCCGGCGGGGAACGCGCTCCACTGATCGAGGTACTCACCGAGCCAGGGTGCGTCCTGCGGCACATAGACGTGCCCGCTCTCAATGGCCGCCGATACTGCGTTGACGCGGGCCACTTTACCGCCCTTCGGGTTCACTGGTACACAGAACATCTCTTTCTGCAGCACGTTGATGATCGCGCTGCCGTTAGCTTTGTCCTCGATCAGCACCGTCCGGGCTTGCGGGTACAAAACCCGAACTTGCCGGATCGCGGAAAGGGTGCTCGTGAAGTCCAAATGACGGTTCATGCAGTATCGGAGGTAGTAGTCGTTTCCCACCTTGCCCCACACCGTAATCGCCACATAGTCGTTCGTCTCGGCGTCCTTAAACGCCGCGTCCACGCTCACCACCTCCGTGGCGAACACAGGCGCGTCCTTCGGATCGTAGTACCGCCACCAGTCGCGCTTGACCATGTTACCGCCCTCGACTCGGGGGTTGCATTGGTACAGCGCTGACCAAGCACGCTGACCACCGTTGGCCGACGCCTGATAGCTGGCCTTGAACTGCGCCAGCCACGCGTTGTCCTTACCCAACTCCGGGCACAGAGCGTCTCCCACAGCGCGCCCAAGGGGGTCGTTCTCCTCGGCCTCCACAGGCAGACGGATCAGCTTGATGCTGTCCTCGGTTTGAAGGAGCGTCGCCAGCATATCCTCCTCGTGCCACGGTGTCGCGATCACAATGACCTTCGCGTGCGCTGCCAGGCGGGACTTGAAAGAGTTCTGCCACTCATCCCACAGCTTCTTCCGGTATGTGGGGGAGTCTGCCTCAGCGCGGTTTTTAATAGGGTCGTCGATGATCATCAAGTTAGCCGGATTACCAGTCACACCGGACATGATGCCTCGGCTAATAAGGCGACCCATGTGCCCTGCCAGCTCAAACTCAGTAGCGCGGTCAATCCTGCCAATTTGAACGCCGAAAAGCTGGCTGCCGTAAGCCCTCACTTTTTCCTTGTTCCGGCGGGCAAAGCGATCCGCGGACTCGTCGTTATAGGAGCCAAGGATAATGCGCCAGTCAGGCCAGCGGCCCATCGCCCAGCTGGGGAGCGTCTCGGTCAGGGTCATTGATTTTCCGTGCTGCGGGGGCGTTTCAATAACAAGAATGTCGTAGGCGTTACCGGTATCAGCTTCCAGAAATGCCTGAACCTCGGAAGCCAGATAGTTGGACATCCGGGTGGTCCTCCAGTTCTTCCCGTGGACGAAAGGCAGATATTCGGAGTACCAGCGCCTCGCCAATTCCCGCTGCGCCATTTCGGCGTGGAGCATATTCAACTCGTCCTGCATCGGCGTAGCGGCCTCCTGTTGTCAGTGATTGTCAGTAACGTAGATTTCCCTGAAAAATTTTTCGGGCCCCTATTTTGAAAACGGGTAGGGGGTGTACCTGGGGCGCATAGGGGGGGGGGAGGGGTGTGCCTCCCCGGGTGATCCCGCAGCCGCACCACCTATGCGCCGGGGACCCACGCCCTGCCCGCGCAGCGCCTGGAGACCTTCGATCCGCGGCGCAGCAAGGGCCGTATTATTGGAGTTAGATAATGTAGTGATCTCACTTAACCCGTTGCGCTGCAAGGGCTTTGCCGGATCGGCGCATCACTTTGTACCACACCTGTACCACATTATGTCGTTTTACTCCTCTTCCTGAGTGGCCTGCCGAGCTGCGATCATCGCTCTCAGCTGCTCGTCGGACATACTCCGCAGATCCACGGTGGCCAGCGGCTGCCCATCCAGGTTGCCGATCTCCAGACCGTCTCTGGGCTTCTCTCCAATGGTGTCGCGGCAGTAGCGCAGCGCCTCCACGTCACCGGCGCGGGCCTTACGCATAACTGCAACGTTGGCATCGGTGGCCCAAGTAGGATCAAGGCCAGCCGCCTCCAGCATTTCGCGGGCCTCACCGGGTTCGATCTCCAGCGCCATCACTTGCCGGATGATCTGCGCCTGGGTTTTCATGCGCCGTTTGGAGGCAGCTCCAGCCTTTCCGCCTTTGCTGTGAAACTCCTTTTTCTCGGCCTCTGTAAGGTCTCTGATATTGATCAGGTTCTTCAAACTGGCTTCAGACACTTCCATAGCTCTTCCTCCCTTCTGGGTATAAGAAAAGAGACCAAGCGCTTTTGGCGCTCAGTCCCTATAGTTTTATCAGTTTACATTATACCGCCGGACATAGTGAAAGTAAAGTGACAAGTTATGACTTATACTGCAAAGTCAATGATTTTGATAACTTTTTTACTTAGTAAAACCTGCTAAAATATACGATCGCGGCAAGTACCACTGCGCACACGCACAGCCCGATCACAAAGTGCCGCATAACCTTTGTCGTATATTCGTTAAAGCTCCGGTCGGCTTCCGCCATCGCCTCTTGAAACTCCCTGTCGAAGTCTTTCATGTTCCCTCCCTTTCCATTCTCTCCCGGACGGCATCCAGGATATACCCTTGTACGGACTGGTTCGCCGCGGCTGCTGCCGCTCTGATCCTCTGGCCTTCTTCCTTTAGTGGGTTTACTGACAACCGGTCGTAGGTCTTCCTGTTGTACTCGTTGTTGTAAGCTACCGCCTGGTTCTTATCACGAAAAGCCAAATGCACACACCTCCTTACTGTTAGTATACCACGGTTTAGACCATTGCGCAATGTGCCTTTTGCACAGAACCCACCCGCGAACATTGTGTAAGATTCCCAATTGACGCACATTGTGTAATGTGCTAAGCTAAAACCATCCCAAGCAAACACACCTCGAAAACCAAAACACAGAAAGGACGTATCACTATGATGAACACTCAGACCACAAAGTTCTACACCTGCAAGGACAACACCCTAACCGAGATCACCTACCCTCGCTGCGAGGACTGCGCCAGATTCAAGCCCCTCTACACAAGAGACTTCAGCGGCCACTACACGAAGATCAACGTCGGCTGCTGCTGCCGGGACGGGCGCAAGGCTGGTGGCGACACGATCGCCTGGAGATCTGGAATGCCGGAGGCTGACATCTGCAAGCACTTCGTCCCCGCTGATCCCGCTACTTTCAAGCAGATTTGGATCAAAACCCCCGCCAACTAAACCCAAGACAACCTAATCACACTACCACAAAACCACCGGCCTGATCACACTACCACGATTCCGAGGAGATAGACAAACACCTCACCTGGCTTCTGAGCGGTTGAGCCTATCAGCCGCATCCCATAACCCAGAAACCCACTACCACATATCACAAAGGAGGCTATCACATGTCTATTACTTACACCTGGAACAACTTTAAAATCACCGCCACTTATACCGGCAGCAAGGCCGCTGACTGGGGCAATGACTGCCCGACAAACTGGAACCACCACCGCGTAACTGTCACCAACCAGGCCACCGGCAAGCGTACCTGCTTCGACTTCTGGGCTTCCCTGATGCAACCCAAGCTCCGGACCCGCTATGACGTGCTCAACGCCTTCCGCTGCTTCGCGGATGACGCCCTGTGTGGCTCTGAGACCTTTGATGACTTCTGCTCTGAGTTCGGCTATAACGAGGACAGCCGCCGCGCCGAGAGGACCTGGAAGGCCTGCAAACGCTCCCTTGCAAAGCTCCAGCGCATCTACCCTGGCGACCTTTACGACCTCATCAACGAACTGGAGGAAAACACATGAAAGAATTTTACGCCGTGTTTCAGATGTCTCGGACGGTTATTTTTGAAGTCCGATATTGCACCGTCGGAAATAACCCCGCTCCATACTTTGCCACCAGCGCCGCGCGGTTTGCCCGGAATAAGCGCGATTATACCCAATGCGGACAAGCTCAACGCGATTTATTAAAGGGCTATCGTACCGCAATGGCGTTTTTCAATAAGTGGGATGCGCACCACCTCCACACACTCACCGCGGCGCAATACGCAGAAATGCGGGCCGATTTGGAGGCATTGCAGAACCGATATAATTACATGCTGACCGAGGCTGAGGAGGGCGCGAAAACGCGCCGCTGCGGTTATGGCTTCTATCAGATCGCAGAGTGGACAAAGCAACCCCCGAAGAAGTAAAAGCCAGGGCGGGGCAACCCGCCCAGAAAGGAAAGGGCCAATCATGAAAATTAAATACATTCATATTTCCGACCCCGAGGCCGAAAGGGTCCACGATACGGAAAGGGCCATGCGAAACAATATGGGCATGATTCGAGCCTTTGGCGGCAACCCTTCACAAGAGGTATGGGACAGATTCGAGCTGGAGAAATTCGAGCAAGACAAGGAAAAAGGCTTGATTTTGCGGTATGAGGTTTTAGAGGAGGGGCAAGTATGAGCGAAAAGAAGTTGGCCCCCGGCGAGATTTACGCCGCAGCCGTTGCAGAGTTGCCATTTTGCTTCTCTCCGTATTGGGAGAACCCCAGCAAATTTTATTGAGGAGGGCCAGGGCATGAAGTACAGAATTTTCACCCAGAGCGGGAAATATTACGACATTGACGAACAAGGGCGGATCGGCCGGTTAGATATGGCCTTTGCGCCCTCCGGTAACTGGCTTTGTGTGGGTTTCCGTGAAGTGTTACCGTTCGGGAATCTTGGGCCGATCATTACCCCGGCGCAACTCCAAGAGCGCAGCCACTACGGGCAAACACGTTTTAAAAACGGGAAAGGGCGGTATATTCTGGAGGATATCGACCACGGTACACGCAGACAATGGGGCGACCGTATCACCGCAATTTGGGCCGTTTAAAGCCCGCCCCCGCCCCGGGCGGGGCAATATAAAGCATGGTAGCCGCTCCTGAGGGGCTGAGCTGATCAGCCCCATCCCATAACCCCTAAACCCACTGCCACATATCACAAAGGAGGAACACTCGATGAAGAAATCCACCATCGCCAAGCTCACGAAGACCGCTCTGACGATCCACAAAAAAGACAAATCCGGCAGACCCGCTCTCATCTACCAGATCAAAGGCGACTCCTATACCGTAGCCACCAGTTACTTCCTGGTCCGGTTCCACGACGCGCTGACCTTCGAGACGATCCGCAAAAAGATTGGCCCGGAAAACATGGGCCCCAGCGATACCCTGCACCAGATGGCCGAGGACATGTTCAACAACCGAGACAACGTGGCGCTGAAGGACACCGGCATCCTGACCGAGGACGGCTATGGTTTTGCCCGCTTCCTGGCCGGGGACAGCTTCCCCGTAACGATCAACGACGCCTACCTGGATATCTTCGCCGGTGAGTGGGATCGCATTTGGGGCGCTGGCTCCAACCAACCTGTGATCCTGGGAGGCAAAGGCATCGCCATCAGCATCCTCCCGATCCGCACCGCATCCCAGAGCCAGCGGATCCGAAGACTCCAAGACCTGCTCAACCTTTATCGCTGAAAGGAGATCCGCCTATGTCCGCTCAGTTCTTCATCCTGGTCGGAGTCACAACCGTTGTCGGCCACCTGTGCCGCGTCCTCTTCAAGTTCACAGATCAAGTACAGAACCCCTCCCGCCGGAAACGGTGAGAGGGGCTTTCTTTCGCTCTCAGACGCTCTCTGAGCGATTTTTCGTTTTCCAGTACAGAGGATACCGCGAAAGCACGCGAAGCGCTCTCACGGCTTCCCAGGTGCCTTTACGACGTTTTCCAGTTCTTGCAGCAGTCTCCGCACATCCTCTTTGCTCATTGGCGTCTCTACCAGGTGTCCGATCCGCAGAAGCTGGGACCTCCGCCACTTCTGGAGATCCGCTACCCGGCCGTCTGGCCGCTTCAGCTCTACCCAGACCGTCACACCGTTCGGAAGAGCCGCTATCCGATCCGGCCATCCGTCCTGCCCGAGCTTGATGCACTGACCGCCCAGCTTCTCGATCCCCTTTACCAACATCTCCTCAATATCCGATTCGTAGATCATTTGCCACCTCTTTTTGTTCGTATCCTATCGCGTTTTCCCTAAATTATATATAGCGTTTTTCTCTTTATTATCCTAAAGCGTAATTAACCCTATATAGTTTTAAGGTAATATTATAAGAACATAAGAACATATAATACTAAACTGGTACTTTTCGATCCTGCTAACCGGCTATTTCCCTCCGACGACCACAAAACCCAAAACAATCCGAGGCGATTTTTCTGTTCTCATAATTTGATCCTATCGGTTCCTATCGACGGTTTTTCCGTTTTAGGAACACCGCGCACCGGCGTCGTCGAACACCCATGCGCGGCGCTTTTGTTCCTATCAGCTCAAACCGTTGCCTATCATATCGCGCTCTGTGTCGCTTCCAATTCGTACCCAACACTGCATGACGCCGTTGCCGTAGGCCCGATCTCGGATCTTCTTCGCCTTGCGCCAGCCAGGTGTGGAGTCGAGGATATCCACCAGGCGGTAGGCCCTGCTGGACTTTCGGCCGGTGTCCTCCTGCCGCTCCCCGAACAGCTCACAGCGTAGTTCCTTCACTGTGATGCGGTCGATCCGCAGCGCGCAGGCGCTCTCATCGCCCAACCAGTCACCCTGGGCGAAACCTTTGCGGTCAGCGGCGCTCATCTCATACCAGTTGACGGGTCGCAGCGTGTCGAGATAGCCGACCACCTCTTCCCGGTCATCCTCGGGGAGTTTGTATCCGGCTTGGCGCTGCTCCATTTGCGCCCGCAAGTTGGGGGACTTCAGATACAGACACAGTTCCACATCCTCCAGCCGCTGTCCCGGCGAGCGGGCCCACAGCATCCGGTCCTTCCATTTGTGCACGGCCTCCGCCCACAGCTGGTCCACCTCATCACGGAAGCCAACCATCTCTCCATTGTCCCCGGTTCCGGTCACCGGCATGATCCAGAAGCGGCGCTCTCCCGTAGAGTCCCGGAGAAAGCTGGTCTCGTTACTCGTGCCGGCCAGGACACACTGCCGGGGATGGCTCGTAGCCTTTTTGGCATAGGAGCCGCGGTAGTGATCGGCAGTCGTGGTAATGAAGTTCTTGATGCTGGTCATGTCGCCTCTCCGCATACCGTCCAGCTCACCAAGCTCCACGATCCACATACCCTGGAGCTTTTCCACAGTTCCTTTGTCCATGTTGATGGCGTTTACGGAGTTGGTAAAGAATCCGCGAGCCAGCATCCGCAGCATTCGGCTCTTACCGATACCCTGCGGACCACAGGTGATGAGGATCTGGTCAAACTGGCACCCGGGGCGCATTACACGGTCCACAGCGGCCATCATCCAAAGGCGGGTGATTTCCCGGTCCAGAGGCGTGTCTTTTGCTCCCAGCCAGCGGATGAACATGGTGTCCAGGCGCTCCGTTCCGTCCCATTTTAAGTCCGTCAGGTAAGACCGGATCGGATGATAGGTGTTCTCCTGTGCCACGGACAGCACCGCGTTTTCCAGCATTCCGTTGTTCTTTTGTTTTCCCGTCATGAAGTTCCAGTTCTCCATGTAGGCGTAGAAATCCGGCCAGTCAGCCTCGGTCCATTCACTCTCCTGATTCTGTAGAGACTCGCCGGGGGTACTATCAAACAGCTCCTCCAGGTCCGATCCTTTTTGGTTGGCTCTGTTGCGGCGGCGCTTACTGGCTCTCCAGGGCAGATCGCCGGCCACCGTGATGCTGTCCGACATCGGGTTATAGCCCAGTTTACCCTTTAGCTCGGGGATGTTTCGCACCAACAGGATCGCGTTGGTCAGGCAGGGCTCGATCTCTCCGGTCTTGGGGTTCCGTTTCAGGTTCTCCTCCCAACCCTCATCCGGCGTCTTCGCAGCACCCTGAGCCGCGTCTTCCAGGTCTCCGAATACGGCCCTCGCTCTCTCAGCGCTCTCCTCCAGCTGGGCTTTCGAGATCGCCGTATCCTCTGCTGCGAACTCGCACATTCGTTTATAGCTGGCTCGTTTCGTGATGTCCTTTTCCGCGTCACCATCGCCATCCAGATCCCCGAACAGGTGGATGCGCACCAGGTCAAAGGCGTTTACCAGCTGTCCGCCGCAGGGGTCTGTCCCGTGATGGCTGTACAGGAAGGCTCCGTCGTTATAGAGCACAGCGCCCTCTGCCGTAGAGCCCGCGGCGTAGGTATAGCGCCCGTGATTACCCTCCGTATACACTTCACTCAGGAATGCGTCAATGGCTCCGGGGACGTCATAGGTACGGCAGAACAGGCCAACAATACCAGGCTTTTCGGTAGGTTCACCCTGTCGCTTAGCTTCCCGGATCTGCACCTCGGTCTCTCGCTTCGCGGTGGGCCAGAGCCTGGTGTCCTTCCAGGCGTCATCCCGTCCATAGCTTGCGAGGATCTCGTCGGCGCAGATCGCAGGCCCGTTTTGCTCGTGGAACTCATATACGCCGTCGCTGGGGCAGCTGGGCCAGTACATCAGCCGGGAAGGCTCATGCGCGGTCACGTCTACCTGCTCGATGCCGACGTACTCGGCTATCCGACGAGAGATGGCCTGGTACTCCTCCACGCTCACCACGCGATCCAGCGGCCACACCATGCGCAGTCGAGGCTTCTCCGGTGTGTGTGAGTGTGTGGAGTAGCAGACACACTTCCAGCCCAGCAGCGACGCGCCCTCCCAGGCGTCCGCTTCGGCGTCATCCAGATCCAGCGTCACAAGGGCTCGGCTCTTCACGCTCTCCGCTTTCCGGCGTCCTCCAGTCAGTTCTCCGCCTACAAAGCCTCCTACATCCTTTGCCCGAGCCTTCTCGTCCTTGGGCATGGCTTTGTACTCCTTCACGGTTTCACGGCTTCTGTGGGGTTCTCTGAGCTTTTCCAGGAACTGCTCCCAGCTCATGTCTACGTTGTGCCAGCGTGTATCTTTTCGGCTCCTGCCGACGGCGATGATCATGTTCCAAACTGCTCCTTTTGTGCTTTTTTCCGGAGCCAGAGACCCCACGCCGCGCGCGGGGAGAACCCCAGGAGAATCTCATTGTAAAAGCCATCCGGGTATCGGCCACATACGAGGTCTGTTAGAAACTGGCCCAGCTCACCAGTGTCGAGATCGCGAAGCATATCCTCGTTTGTACGCTCTTTGACTTTCTTACTCATTCGTCCATTTCCTCCTCAATCAGTCCCTCCTGCTCCGCCTGCTCGATGTACCACGGCAGGTTTCCGAGGATGTTGTCGTTCTGAATGTCCAAGTCGATGAAGCCCTTTGCAATCATCATGTCCTGCATGCTGGCCTGGTGGTAGCCGGTTATGACTTCCTCACTCTCCGTCATCACCACAAACACTGCCGCCCGGGGCCGAAGCTCCGGGTCAGCGCAGGTTTCCAATAGGCGCAGCACTGATTGGTCGAATTCGTACAGCGGTTCACTGCACAGCAGTGTATATGTTCTCTTAGCCAAATGGCAGTGCCTCCTCTTCTTTTCGGATACGGCGTTCCTGCCGCGCCACCTTTTCTCTGATCCAGCTGTCCACCTCAGTGCTGTTACCCAGCAGGTGCTGCAGCTGACCAAGCATGATGTATACGTCTGCCATCTCCTCGTTTACTTTGGCCTTTGCGCCCGGGTCTACGAAGTGCCCCCGCCGCAGTTTGCTCAATGCCTGGGTCAGCTCCGCCAGCTCCTCCTGGGCAACGTCTACCTGGTTCTCCAGTCCGTAGAACTCTGCCACGGCGTTTATCCGATCCGGTAGTCCGGCGTCGGTCTCCTCGGTCTTCTGATCCCGCTCCAGCAGGAACTCCAGGATCTCGATGGCTTTGTCCGGCTGATCCTCTGCTCTCCAGTTGCAGCAGACTTCGTATCCCCCGCCAAGGAAACCGGAGAAGGAGCAATACTCGCATCCGCCTACCTTCTCCCGGCGCTTGCATCCCTCAAAACGGTTGATGCTCTCTGCGTCCACTCCCTGATAGGCTTCCATGAGATCGTGGAGGTAGTTGTAGCGGGCCTGGGGTCCGGTCATGTGGGTATAACCGGGTATTTTTGTGTAGTCTCTCATTCCTCTGTCCCTTCCGCCCGCAGCAGTGCCTCACACCGGTCCAGCGCGCTCCGGTGCCGATTGTACAGCGTTCGGAGCGTAGTGTCCTTGTGCCCGGTAGTCGCCAGGGCTCTTTGTGTTTCCGGCCAGGTCAGGCCGAGCATGTAGCGATTCCATAGCAGATCGTAATCCCGATCTCCGTCTTCCGGGAAAGTCGTTTTCAGTTTTTTCAGCAGCCGATTTAGTCGGTCCTCAGCTTCCTCGAGTTCCTTCCTGCACCGGCGCAGCTTCTCATCAGCGTCGGCAAGCGCGGCCCAGGTGGTGTCCCGCGGCCCGCCAGTCCCCGGACCGCCGATGCATCCCCCGTACCGCGCCGTCGTGGACTGGCAGGAGCACCGCAGGGCAGAGCAGCGTTCCCGCAGTTCGTTGCTCTGCCTTCGCAGTTCCCCAGGTTTGTGCAGGATCTCACTGAGCCGGTCAGTCAATCCGCCGCCTCGTTTCCGCAGCACCAGATGAAGCATACATAGTTGATGATGTCCTGGCACTTCTCCAGCAGATCGTCCCGATCAGAGAAGTCATCCTTCCGCACCTTGTCGATGAGAGAAGCCATGTGCTTTGCCATGTAGCCCAGGGCCGCTTGGGCAGGAGTGCCGCCAATAATCGCTGCACCGAGTCTGAAGTTGTGGAGCCGATCTGCGTCGGCGTAGTTGGCATTTTTCTTCAGCAGGGTGTCCAGGCTTTTGCTTCTGAGCTCCTCTACCAGCTCTGTGAATTGTTTCTCAGTCATCTCTTACTCCTCCTGTAGGGTCCTTTCTTCGGGTGCTTCTTGTGTCTGGCCCTAACCCGCATCTCAATGATGTCACATTTGCCTTCTTCAAGCACCACGTCGTGTACGTCTTTGAGGGTGATGTATCCCCTCTCGTAGCTGTCGTAGTAGTCCATCAATTCATCCAGGAACCGCTCCAGGTCCTCGCTGGAGAATCCGAACTTGTCCAACAGGGGCATGCACGGGAGGCCCAGCATCAACGTCCAGGCTACCTCTATGGCCTCCTTCGCGGCCTGTTTCTTCATGTCAGATATCTGCTGATCCGTCAGGTTATATGTAGGGGTCTTTGTCTTCTTGGGCGCCGGAGCCGGATTCAACGTCTTCTGCGCCTCCAGATCCGGCCTTAGCCCCTTGACTGCAGAAGGCTTAAAGGACGGCGTTATTTTCTGCATCGCTGACCTCCAGTTCCTCGTCTTCCCAGAGGAAGGTATAGTCCAGTTTCGCGAATGGGTCTTTCACGAGGCCTGCGCAGTGGGAGTATACGCGGCTCCGGGTCAGTCCGCATTTCTCCGCGGCCTCATGGGTTGTGCGGAAGATATCCAGCACTCGTCCGGTACGATCCACCTTTTTAACCCAGTGCCTGGAGTAAGGTCTGGGCTCTTCTTTTGGGGCTGCTGCGGCCTCTGCGGCGGCCTCCTGCATCATTCTCTGCTTCAGCAGTTCCTTTGAGCTATGGGCAGGGATAAAGTTCTCGCAGTGCTTCCATACCACTACGCCACGGCCCTGGGGGCACATGTCCCAGTCGGCGCAGTTGGAGCACTTATTTTCGATTTTTCTCATTTCCATCCTCCTATGATATTCAAGAGCTTCTTTGGGTCATATAAGCCCTTGTAGTTCGGTGACTCCTGCATCTTTTTGTCTTCTGACGATCCGTTGATTGGAGCTGCCGTAGTACTTGTTCTCGCATCGCAGGGCCTCGACGTACGGCCCGTCCACGATGATATCTGCAAGGCTGGCGAGCTCTGTTTCGGCGATCTCCTCGTGGAGAAAGCCTGTGTAGATCCAGACGTTGATGCCCGGGAGGAGCTTGAGCAGTTCCACACACTCCTCTTGTTGGTAGAATGGGTCTCCGCCAGAGAGGGTGATGCCATCTAAGAGATGTGCGCGCTTCAAGTATCGCGCGGCGATCTCATGTACGTCTGTCTCAACGCCGCCCTCAAAGTCCCATGTGTCTGGGTTCTGGCAGCCGGGGCAGCGGTGGCCGCATCCCTGGAGGAACACGACCATCCGCACACCTTCACCGTTGACCAGGGACACCGGGAGAAACCCAGCGATCCTCATGTGGTTTCCCCGGGTAAGCCCTCGCTGCAGCCCCCGCTACGGAACACGCCGTCAGATCGTTCTGTACACCAGACACAGCCCTCCACGAATTTGCGTTCGAAGGGATCGTCCCGGTTCAGTTCACGGCTGTATCGGCATTCCGCGCAGCGGGTAAACTGCACACCGGGCAGGTTCTGGATTCCCTCCACGGGGTTTTTGCTGTACTGCGCTACGGACAAAGCGTCGGCGCGGGAAATGTAATCGTTCATACTTCCTCCTTCATATACCGGCCACAGTGGCACAGGCCGGGTGTCTTCTGCTCCCGGAACTCCTTGCAGATGCACTTGGTGTCCGGCTCCTTGACCACTGCGCAGGGGCAGTAGCCGTCATTGGCTTGCACCAGGGCCTTGATGCTGGGGTCTGCTTCATAGATTTTCAGCATGTGTTGTCCTCCTCATAGGGCTGTTTGAGCCAGTCTCTCCACCATACCTTGTGAACCGTTCGCATAATCGGATAACCCTGTTCGTTTTCTTTGTAGGTAGCATCACACAGGAACTCCGTCAGCTCCTCGTCCGTCATAGAGCGGATATGGTCGGCGTTGGTCTTGGCATCAAACCTTTTTCCAGTTGCTTTTTCATATCTGTCCGCAACTTTCTGAATCTGTTTACTCATTGGCCTTCTCACACCTCCGGCCGCTTCCCGCCCGATATACTCAGCCATCCTGTTCACCCGCCCTTCTGTTCCATGCTTCAACGACCGCCCGGATCGCTTCCTGCTCTGTGTCATAGGTGATAGAAAACATATGTGCAAGGCATCTTCCGTTGCAACTTACAGCCGCTTCGTATCCCTTGCGAACTTTATTTTCTTCGACAACCGCTTCACCACCGCAAAACGGGCACGGTTTCAATTCAGCCATTGCCGTTACCTCCTTCGAATGGTTTGGACAATGTAGTAAAGGCCAATTCCCGCAAGCACACTCAAGATAGTATCCATCACTCAGCCCTCCTGTTCCATGCGTCTGCTGCTCCCTCTGGCGTTTTGTACATCCCCGTGCTTGGCTTAACAAAGCACTTGGACATAGGTGCTTTACACGAAACGCTGTAGTAGATGTGCGCCGTTCCGGGCGTATAATGTTCTTTGACCTTTGGCGGCTTCCTTCCGCAAAACGGGCACGGTTTCAATTCAGCCATTTGTGTCACCTCCAAATCACAATCAGAACGTTCGTTGCCAGCCAAACCACAACGCACAGACCCACGAACACAAACGGTAACACTGCCATAATAGCAACAAAGGCTGCCAAGGATGGGCGCTGCATCTTATCAAACAAAACAGCAACAGGCGTAAAAAGCATCAACGTAACAATGCCTGTTTCAAACAATGGCTTGACCCACCACCACATTTCAATCGGCATCATCCCTCACCGTCCTTCCGTTCGCCGAAGGAGCAGAAATCGTCTGCATACTCCCACAGATAGCCGTATGCCATGCTTCGCTCTCCTTTGCAGACTTTAGAAATAGCGGATGTACTACCATTCATAACCCTTGCGGCTTCCGTGATGGACGAAAACTTTTCTTTAAATGTGCCGTCTGGTCTGCGCTGAATCACGGCTACCCTTTTCTCGCTCTCACGCCCACGCAGTTTTTTCGCATGGCGTTCAACCGCTTTGCCGTAGGTTCGGTTATATGCCGCAGTACACCATTCCAGATTTTCAAGGAAGTTGTTGGTCTTGTCCTCGTCTTTATGGTTTACCATCGGCAGATTGTCTGGGTTTGGAAGAAATGCTTCTGCCACAATTCTATGAACAAACATCATCTTGGTTTTGCCGTCCTTGGTCAGCGATACGGTCTTATATCCCTTGTCGTGCATGGACTGTTTCATCTGCTTTCCAGACAACGGCTTTTCATAAGTCCTGCTACCATCAACAACGGTCACAACTCTGTCCAGGCTAAACACTCGCCCAAACTGATCTACTTCGTAATATCCCTCATAGCCAACCACAGGCTTACGCACCACAGGGACGGCATCAATGGTGGGCAGATCGCCAAGGTCGTGCAGCAGAGAGACCAAATCGTAGAACTGAGAGGCGTCTTTACCCGTATCCCGCCGAATGATATCCACGTGATATCGAACTGTATTGCCGTGGCAGTACATCTCGTCAGCGACAGCGGCCAGGCACATACTGTGCTTCGCCATCAAGCGAATGATTCGCTTGTCCATGTCGCTCAGACCTGTTCTCCTTTTAGCCATCACTTTCCCTCCAGCTCCGCGATGCGCTTCTGCGCCTGCTCCAGCTTCTCGGTCATGCCACGATCCCAGTCTTGGAGACGGTCGTGGTTGTGGCGCTCCATCTCCAGCTCGCAGACAAGGGTCTCAATGGCATCGGCGGCGTTTCTCAGAGCCGTGGGTCCAGGGTTCATCCACTCTTTTGCGCATTGTCTCAGATTCTCAATCAGTGCGTGGTAGTTGTTCATAGTTCCTCCTTAATCCGTCTGCTTCTGGTCCTGGTTCTTTCGGCACCGGTAGCAGTACATGGTTTTGATGTGGCCTCGTGGGGTTCTACCTTTGCATTTCGTGGCAGGATTCACCGCCCCGCAGACAGGGCAGGTAAAGTGTCGCACTTGGGGTACGGTGTGGGTCCGTCTCGTTGATCTCATCCGCCACTCTCCTTCAGATAGCCCTTCAGCGCATTCAGGAGTGCCTCCTGCACCCCGTCTTTCTTCTCCAGGGACTGCACCACCCGTTGATCCAGCGTCCCCTCGGTTAGGATGTGGTGGATGAATACGGTGTCTGTTTGCCCCTGCCGCAGAAGACGGGCGTTGGCCTGCTGGTATAGCTCCAGACTCCACGTTGGGCCGAACCACACGATGATATGCCCCCCGTCCTGCATATTGAGTCCATAGGCTACGCTTGCAGGGTGACACAGGAGCAGCGGGATTTCCCCATCATTCCATGCCCGGATATCGTCGCCGGTGTCTAAGGTCTGGGCCTGAGGGAACCGGGTCTTGATCCGCTCCAAGTCGTGCTTGTAGTTGTAATAGACCAGCACAGGATCCTGTCCTGCGGCTTCCACGATCTCCTCTAACGCGTCCAGTTTTCCATCGTGGATGTGGATGGTGTTTCCATCATCGTCATAGACGGCACCGTTTGCCATCTGGAGGAGCTTGTTGGTCAGGGCTGCGGCGGTGTCACCCAGGATAGCGTGATCGGCGTCGTCGAAGTTCTCTGTCAGCCGCCCCTCCAACAGGGGCAGCACCCGTTCCTTCTCCAGCTTGTCGTAAATCTTCCGTTCAGCGCTGGACATATGTACAAAGTGCTCTACATCCACACGGGCGGGCATGTCCAGCCAGTCTCCGGCTTTCATGCTGAGGCAGATGTCACTCAACGCGGCCTCGATGCGTTCCTGCGCCCCGGGCTTGGGCTTCCACTCATAGACCACATGACCTTTTCGGGCACCCGGCGTAAAGTATTTGTCCCGGTAGGCGGTCAGGGTCTTTCCCAGCCTCTCGCCGCCATCCATTAAGTAGATCTGCGCCCACAGATCCAGCAGGCCTCCAGGCGTTCCCGTCAGTTCCCACACCACTTTGCATAGCGGCGCGACTCGTTTGAGGAGCCTCCACCGCTTCGCCTTTGTTGCTTTGAAGGAGCTGCTCTCGTCAATGACCACGGCATCGAACTTCCAGTCCTTCCCGTGCTTCTCCACCAGATCCATAACGTTCTCTCGGTTGATGATGTAAATATCTGCGTCTGCTTGATAGGCTCGTTCCCGCTGCTTGGCGGTACCCAACATCTTGCTGATGCGCAGATGATGCAAATGGTCCCACTTATCGGCTTCTCGTGTCCACGTGTCCTCGGCTACTCGCTTTGGGGCAATCACCAGCACCTTGTTCAGCCTGAAGTCCTCATAGAGGTACTCGTTCAGGACCGTCAAGGTGATGGAACTTTTCCCTAAGCCCATATCAAGCCACAGCGCTCCGCGGTCGTGCTGCCGCAGGAAGTTCATGGCCCGGATTTGGTGCTCCCGAGGCTCGTACTTCACTCCGCCGTTACCTCCATGTGGATGCGCACCCTACCCTGAGGCATCGGGAAGCGGCTGAGGTAGCGCAGAAATTTTTCCGGGTCGAAGTCTCCGGTGAAGTCCACGGTGAGGTGATCCAAGTCGAACCCGCCTACATCTTTTTTGTCGGTTCCTTCGATCTCTCGGATCTCGGCTTCCGCCTCAGCATGGGTCAATTCCTCATCCGGGTCTACCGCTGGTTCCGCCGTGTCCTCCGCCAGCCACCGGCTCCAGTGAATGTCGGGCCGCGTACCCTTATAATCGGAGCTGTACTTCAGCCCTTCTCTTTCCAGGTACAGGCGAAGTCCACTGCCGCTCAAACCGAACAAGCCTTTGCTGATCGTGCTGATGCCGATACCAAAACGACTCTGGATGGCGTCGATATAGTTCTGCCGAAGGTCTTTCGGCATTGCCTTAAAGGTCTCCCAGCTCATGGGGAGGCTCAGGTTGTAGGTGCTCACAGGTCCATTCCTCGCTTTCAGTTGTGTTGCGGTCAGGTGATCCGACGGCAAAGCGCAGCCCCGGCTTCTCCGCTTCATGTTGTGATAGCCGCGACCGATGCGCTTTTTCTGCATCACGTCGTAGTCAAAATCGTTCACAGTTGAATCACTCCCTCCCGGATCACCGTCAGGCAGTTCTCACAACCTATCGGATTTCCATTGATGTCCTTAATCAGGTAGTCTGGCCACTCGGCGCCGCAGCAGGGGCAGCGCCGAGCAACCGTCTTCCAAGCGTAGTCGGTCATTCTTTCACCTTGCGCACCTTTCCGTCCTCTACGGTGTACCAGGTGTCCGCTTTGTAGGTCTTTCCGATGGTCACCGTTTTGGTGTTTACGGGTTTACCGTAGGGGTCGGTAACAATCAAAACCAGAACAGCCCCTTCTCCGCCTTTGGCTTTAGGCTTTTCTCCCTTGGCAACGGCGACACCGTTTGCCCCGCAGGCCGCGGATCCTCCCGAGAGAGCAAAGCCACTGTCACCAGCCGTAGCTGCACCATAGTTACCAGCCGTAGCTGCGCCACTGTCACCAGCCGTAGCTGCACCATAGTTACCAGCCGTAGCTGCGCCACTGTCACCAGCCGTAGCTGCGCCACTGTCACCAGCCGTAGCTGCGCCACGGTAACCAGCCGTAGCTGCGCCACTGTCACCAGCCGTAGCTGCACCATAGTTACCAGCCGTAGCTGCGCCACGGTAACCAGCCGTAGCTGCACCATAGTTACCAGCCGTAGCCTGCTCAGGGTTGGTGTGTTCGTTCGTAGTGTGGGCCTTTACGTACTCGATCTGTGCTTTTACCAAACCAGGGATGCCGATCTCCGCTCCGATTTTGATTTTACTGGATGCGATTTTTGTATCCGCGGCATCGCGGCTCGTCTCTCCGGACTGCTCGACTCTGCAAAACCGGCTACTGGGCGGGTAGTGATTAAACACATCCAAAGGACGTTCGCAAGCATGGAAGCCACGGCTACACGCTTTGATTGGCCCATCCATCTCATATTCTTTGTCCAGCTCATACTGGAAGCCGCCGTGGCACTTCAGGTCTTTGTCAAACCCTTTGTAGGCGATGATTTTTTCTTCGTTTGCCATGTGCTCTCCTCCATATTCTCATTGGCCCCCTTATTCCAATTCCTCCATATATCCGATCACCGTCTCCGCGTATTCGCTCTCGCCGGGCTTACCGGAGTTGTAGGCGGTCAGGGCCTGGGGCAGGTCGTATTGGTCCAACAGCTCTGCCAGATAGTCGCAGGCCACGCGGAAGTTGCCGGCAGGATCCATCAGATCGGTAACTCCCAGGCGCTCCATGCGCTCTCTGTGCCAGCGAGGCTGAACTTGGCAATAGCCGTAGCTTTCACCGCCGTCCCCCATCAGATTCCGGTAGTCGGTCTCTTTGCGGATAAGGGCCAGCATCAGTTCGTAACGTAAACCAGTTTCAGAGCAGGCCTCATACAGGGCCTCCTGCACTTCCAGTTCCAGGGGAATGTCCTCGCGGAACCACGCAGGCTCAGGAATCAGGGCGACCATGTGTTCGTCCCCGATCACATCCTCCTCCGCTTCCAGGATCACCAGCGGAGGAATCGGGGCCTCGTAGGCCTCTGCATCTTTTACCAGGAATGTGGCAGCCACGATTAGCAGGAGCACTGCCCAAGCGATCACGGCGTAGGCGTACCACAGCTCCGGTCCGTTTTTTCGTCGGTTCATATGTTTTTCCTCGTAATATGTAGTAGTGTGGTTAGTCCTTCAGGTAGAAGGGTGTCTCATAGCCCGCACCCGTTAACGGCAGCTCCGGTGCCCAGTCCAGGGGTTCTGCGAACACCGCGCACATCTCCTCCACGGTTCTTCCTTCAATCGGCTCCGTGCAGATGATTTCATCGTGGACGTGGCCGCGGATGTCCCAGCCCCGCTCGTCGAGGCGCAGCATAGTGTCTCGTAGACAGTCCCGGGCGGTGGCCTGAACCAAGTTCTCAAAGATGCGGCCTCCCCAAGTCTCAATGCGCTCCCATTTCCGGGTCTTCTGTCCTACACCCATATAGCTGATGGTCATTTTGCCTTTCTGGTACCGGCTCTCACCATATTCCGGGTGGTAGTAGGCCATCTCTCGCCCGCTGGGGAGGCGCATCCAAACGATGCCCTTTTCCCACCGGAACCGAACACCGCCCACTTTGTCCACTGTGGTGGCCTGATGGATGATGCACCGCTTCATGGCTCGGTCGAGGCTGGACCACATAGCGCAGATGTTGGGGCTTGCCGCGCGCCACTGGTCTACGGTCTGAGCCATTTCTTCGTTACTCATGCCCATCTTGTCTGCGCCAAAGGCTTTCAGAGCATTTACGCCGCCGCCATAACCCAGGGCCAGCTCTGCGACTTTTCCTTTTTGGCGCAGCTCTGCGTTGGGGCCGTGTTTTGCGACCGGCACGTGGAACATCTGAGACGCCGAAGCGCAGTAGATGTCGCCGCCTTCCCGAAAAACCTGCAGCCGCCACTCCTCTCCTGCGAACCAGGCAGATACGCGGGCCTCAATAGCGGAGAAGTCTGATACCACAAAGCGATCCCCGTCTTCTGCCACCAACGCGGTACGAATCAGTTCTGATAGGGTAGGAGTTACCGCGGGGTAGAGGAGCTTCAGGGTCTCATAGTCGCCGCTGCGCACGATCTCTCGCGCTTCGGCGAGGTCGGCCATATGGTTCTGGGGCAAATTCTGAAGCTGAACTAAGCGCCCAGCAAAACGCCCCGTGTGTCCACCGAAGAATTGGAAACACCCACGGACATGGTGGTCATCGGGATTCGCACACCGGACAAAGGCGTTGTATTTCTTGGTGGAGGTCTTGCTCAACTCGGTACGAATCGCCATGAACTTCTTCGCCTCTTCGGTTTTCAGTTGCGATACGATATCCGCCACAGCTTTTTTGTTCAAGGTTGGGACTTCAATGTCTTCCTGTTCTTGGAGCCAGTCCTTAATCTGACTGACACTATTCGGGTTGTCCATTCCGGTGACGGCGATGGCGGCATCGGTCAACTCGGCTTTGTACTGGGCGTCCATTTCCAGCGCGTGCTGTACCATGGTCAGATCGGCCTTCATGCCCTTCTCATTGATCCGGGCGTCCAAGCACCAGAACCGGTGCTCCGTCTCATTCGGTTTCCATCGCAACAGCAGTTTTCGGATGTCGCCCTCCACGTCTACGTCGCGGCGGCAATACTGCTTGAACAGCTCCCAGTTCTCGGGGTCCATCTCGGGTGTGATCCACTCTGCGTAGTTCCACTTCTTCAGAGGACGTTTTTGAGGACAGCAGAACTCTCGGATCAGCGCCGCGCCGACTCGCATCTTGGCTTTATCCTCGCCCATGTTCAGCGCCTCGCAGCAAGTCTCCAGTTTCAGAGGCAGGCCGCAGTTCGCCGCGAGGATCATGGTGTCCTCCCACTGCTCGGGAGGTAAGTAAAGACCTGTATGCTTCCAGAGCGCATACCTTTCAAAATTGTTGTTCCATCCGGTTTTGAGCACATCCTTGTGATGGATCGCATCACGGATATCTTTCGGAATTTGCTCGCCCGCGGTTAGGTCGATCACCTCTGAGGGGTAACCGTCCACAGAGAAACCGAATAGCAGAATCCCGAACGAGGGGTCATCAATGTACCGGAAACTTCCGCAATCCTTAATCGGGGCCGCGCTTTTCGTTTCGAGGTCGATACCCAGCGTCTTCATACGGTCTCACCAACGATCTCGACCTCGTATCCCAGGAGCTTTTCGATTTCCTTGACCGTCATCTTCCGGGCTTCCTTACGCTCCCAAAGGAGTTTGCGACCTTCAGGCAAGCCCAGCAGTGCAGTGCCGTAAGCCTGAGTCCCCGTGACCCGGCCCCAGATTTTGACGATGTCGCCATCGCGAAGCGGGAGTGTGGCCTCTCCGGCAGCCAAATTGCCGCTGTAGCGGACTTTCCCATCAGGCCCCCAATGGCTCAGGTAGTTCCAGTCGCAGGATCTGGGGTTGACCAAGATTTTCGTACCACCGTTGCCGACTTTTGCCAGAATACAGCGTTCTCCGTTCCGCAGTTCCACCAAGCAGTGGCTGTTCAGAAATTCAGTCATCATGTTTGCCTCCTATTTTTCGCGCAGGAGCGGCTCAACCCGCTCCTGCGTATCCAGTTCACTGTTTAGGCCAAATCGCCGAATGCGGCATCAGCGCTCAGACCAGTACCGCCGAGCTTCTCGCCATCTTCCAGCTTCAGCACGTTGTTCAGGCCGCAGCTGATACCAAATGCGCCGCTGGAGTTATAGGGGAAGAAGTTGATGTCAGCGGCACCGTATGCGCCCGAATAAAAATCGGCCTCGTCCAGGGCGTCCACCAGCATCCCGCTCTCCAGAACCTTGACGCCGGGCTTTCGCTTAGAGGAGGCGTTGATGTACAGGCAGTTGGCGACGGACTCGTCGTCGGGCTTGTCCTCATCACCGTCGTGGACAACGGTCTTCAGCTTGCCCTTGGGCTTGCCGAACTTCTCTACGTACAGAGCCTTGGCGGCTTCAACGGCCTCCTGCACGAGCTTCACAGCCTGCTCGTCATCCTTGCTCACGATGATGCAGCAGTCGTACTTCAGGTCACCGGACTGCTCGTTCTTGCGAGGCTGGAACACATGGCAGTAGCTGAAGCGGCAGTTGACGCGGATGTTGGTGTTCGTAAACTTCTTGTTGACGTTCTTCATAGTGTTTCGTGATCTCCTTATCAAAAAAAAATGTGGTAGTGTGATTAGGTTTCGATGAGATCCGCAAAGGCGGCCTCGCTGGAGTTAAGGGATAGCCGTTTGTCGCTCTCCGGGACAAGGGCAGGCGCGCCCTCGGGCTGCGTGGTCAGGTGCCCCAGGATAGCTCGGAACCCCTGCTTCTTGAGGAGCTTCTCGGCATCGGAGACACTGATGAGCTGCCGCGGTTTGTACATCTGTTCCTCAGTTAACCCGGCACGGCTCATCTGATCTACGACGGCCTCCGGGTCTGTCCATTTCCTGGGTGGGCGCCGACCGGCAACCAATTTGAAACCGCTCCAGCTCTGCCCCTTCATGGCTTGACGCAGTGCGTAGTCCCGGATGTCTTTGATCCAGGCTTCCGCGATGTCCGCGCATTCGAGGATTCGAGGGATCTCCTCGTCTGGGATCACGCCAGGGGTTTGCATTCCACTCTGGAACACTGTCATAGCCTTCGCGGCGCGGTGGTAACACAGGGCACGGGCAGCACAGAAACGGCAGTGATCGCCAGGGTCGTATTCGCCTTCACCCTTCCAAGCCAGTTCTGCTTTAGGTGTTAGCTCGTTTTTAGCCCACCCGGTCAGTTCCTCTCGGCTTAAAGTCTCCTCGGTCACGCTGTCCAAGCGGGGCTGGATAATGGTGTTACGAATCTTCTGAAAGCCGTACAAATCCCCAAACTCCGCCAAGGCGCCAAGACCGTAGCATCTGGCCTGGGGGTTGTTCACAGCATCTACAGGAACTCCTCGGCCATACTTTAGATCTGCCACGTCCAGGATGTAGTCTGAAACGATCACGGCGTCACCGGTTCCAAAACCCTTCGGGACCCAGCGGCTAAAGTCGAGGCGCTGTTCAATGAAGAGCTTTGCATCCGGGCAGGTCTTCCGGGCTTCGTAAAACTTCTGCATCACGGTGTCCACGTAGAAATCAGTCGCCCACTCCATCTCCTGGTCTACGTCCTTTAGCTCAGCGCGCTGGGCCTTGAACGAGAAGTCGTTGATCTCCCCGATCTCTCGTCTCAGCTTCAGCTCCGCCAGAGCGTGGGCTCGGGTTCCCTCCTCCGCGAACGGTGAGGACCGGTCCCCGAACCGCTCACGTAACTTCTCTTCCAACCGCGCGGAGGGCGGACAGGCCATCCACCGCTTGGAAGATGATGCAGAGAGGATCGCGTGCATACCAGGCATCAGACTGTGCCCTCCTTAGCCAGCTTTTGCATAATCTCGGGGTACTTGGACTTGTCGATCAGCGCAAAATTATCGACGCCAAAGCTCTGAATCAGCTTAGAGACGTTCACGCCTTTTCTGCGAGCCGCGGCCAGTGCGCCCCGGACATCCTCCATCTTGTAGCCGGGTCCTTCAGGATCAGGCTCGGGTTCTACAGGGCTTCCCGCGCCGTGTGGGGTCTTTTCGGGTTTAATGGGCTCCGCGGTATCGGCGTCCGGGGCCGCACCCACGTCTTGGGATACCATACCGCATAACACTTCCAGGTCTCCGATGGTGCGGACCAGATGGTAGCTGTCCTCTCCGGTCAGCTGTCCGGTGGCGTCCAGATCCCGGTAGGCGCGGTCCAGCGCGGCAGTCAGGATCTGGGTCTTCTCTTCTTTGGTCATAGGGTCCTCCTTCGCTTTCAAATTTTGGTGACAATGGGTCTTCTCGTTTTCGCAGGTTCGGTAACTCTGGGTCTCGCAGGTTCAGCGGTTACGAAAGACTGGATGTCCTCATCGGTGAAACGAAGCGTCTTAGCACCGAGGCGGTGGCAGGAAATGTGCCCGCTTCTCAGCGCCCGGTAGATCGTCCGTTCGCTCACGCCGAGGATCTTCGCAGCCTCTTGGGCCGTGTACAGTTTGATGGGTTCCATCGGCTTCCTCCTTTCTATGGGTTCTTGTCTGGGTAACTCTCTATTGTATTCAGTAGGCTCAATGTTTGCGTAGCGCAATTCATGAATTAAAAAAATAAGGTCCGAAATCCTCGGGTCCCAGCTGCAACAAATTGGACAGCTTCTCGGCTTCATGCAAAAACAAAGGCCGCACACCGTTTAGCTTCTGTGAAGCCGTGGCTGGCGCGACTTCCAGTGCGTCTGCTACGTGCTTTTGCGTCAAACCAAGCTCCACTAATCGGGCTTTAATCTTCCGAATGTTGTGCACACGCTCACCTCCTTCTCGACCGTTTGCGTTGCGCAATTTTATGGTAACACGGCTCTTTTGGTTTGTCAATAGCGTCTCGCAAAATTATTTTAATTTTTTCATCGCAAACCCTTGCGCTGTGCAAACACTTTTGATATAATCAACTTACTTTCTGACAGGAGGTGACAGTGTGATTGATCACGTACAGATGGGTCTACGCATGGAGCAGGCTCGAAAGGAGCGGGGTTTGACCCTGAAAGATGTTGCCACCACGATTGGCGTAGCAGCATCCACCGTGCAGCGCTATGAAAAAGGGAATTTCTCCAGCATCAAGATGCCCGTGGTCGAGGCTATCGCTTCTGCTCTGGATGTAAACCCGGCTTGGTTGACTGGGCACACAGATGACCCCGTTAACTACACAACGTCTGCGCTTCAAGACGAGGCACAGACCAAGGCCCCCGAAATGCGCGATGCCGATATCCGCGCTGCTTTCTTCAACGGCGCAGACCCCACGCTGACCGAGGAAGAACAGGCCGCTATGTGGGCCGACGTAAAAGAGTACATACACTTTAAGATTCAGCAGACACGCAGGAAGGATGGCAAATGAGTAAACCACTTGACCTATATCGTTACGCAGAAGCACAGGGCATCGACGTGGACTGGTTCCCCCTGCAGCACACCCCGTCTTTTTCTGTGAAGATGCCGAATGGGTCACACTGCATTGCTCTTGACCCCTGGAAGCTATCTGCGCTATCTGAGGAAACTGTCTGCCTTGCCCACGAGTTAGGGCACTGTGAAACCGGCAGTTTCTATAACCCACACACCAAATTCGATGTGATCCGCAAGCATGAAAACCGAGCCGACAAATGGGCGATCCAGTACCTCGTCTCCGCGGAAGCGCTGGATCAGGCGGTGGCTAACGGCTGCACAGAGCTGTGGCAGCTGGCCGAGCATTTCGGCGTCACAGAAGAGTTCATGAAAAAAGCCGTAAGCTACCACACTTACGGCAATGTCGCATCTGAGCTTTATTTTTAACGCTGAAAGGTTGATGTCCCATGTTAAAGTATCCACTTTCCCGATGGGTAAATTTCGGCAAACTCGATTCAAGCGATCCGATCGATTTCGATTTCGAGGTGACTGAAGAAGAGCACGCCCTGCTGCAGAAGTATGACGACGAGGGCTGGTGCTTGGGTTCTGTCCCTGAATTGGAAACTCTTTATGAGAGAGCCTTGGATGAATCGACTGAACTTAGTATCGCTGAGCTTCGAGAGGGCCTGGAGCCTGACGAGGAGGATAGCACGGACTATTACGAATACCGTGTTGGTTTCCGTGTAAAGTGAAAAAAGCCGCCCCCGGTGCTACCAACACCGAGAGCGGTATATGCAAAACCACCTCAAAACCTAATCACACTACCACATGTTAAAAGGAGAAATGTCTTTGCGCTTGCATTATAGCACAGCGCAGGGCCGTAATGCAAGGAGGAATGTCACTATATGGCACGAAAAGGATATAAGACCGCAACGTTCACCCTACCCGGCGGAACCCGGAAATATGTTTACGCGAAGACCCAGGAGGAACTGGACGAGAAAGTATTCAACCTGAAGCTCCAGATGAAGATGGGCGTCGATCTCAAGGATCAAACCACGGTCGGTGAGCTCATAAAGATGTGGTACGAGACCGAGGTCGCGCCAAACGTCAAGGAAAACACCGCGCTCAACATCCGTTGCAACATCAACAAGCACCTACTCCCACTGTGTTCTCACTATGCGGCAAAGGCTGTCACGCCTGTTCAGATTAAGCTGTGGGTCAATGAAACCAGCCAACAAAACAAGAACACCGCGAAGCTCTGTCTCCGGGCACTGAAGGGTGCGTTCCGGTTGGCCGAGGAGAACGGACTCATTTACAGAACACCTGTGCTGGATCGTTTTAAGCCCGGCGGCAAGCCGTACACCAAGCGCCGCGCTCTCACGCCGACCGAGGAAGAGCAACTGCTTGACGCCGTTGAGCCTACAAGAGCGTATCTCTTCGTCTGGTTCGCACTTGCCACCGGTGGTCGTCGCGGCGAGCTGTGCGGTCTGAAGTGGGACAAGCTGGATCTGGAGCGATCCGAGGTACACTTCGAACGCAATCTGGTATTCATCGACCTCGCCAAAACGGAGCTTCGGGAGTACATGAAGACCGAAGCGGGCTCTCGGGCCGTCCCCATCCCGCACGATCTCCGCGACGTGCTCAAAGCGGAAAAGGCTAAAACGAACTCCCTTTTCGTCTTTGCCCGTCCTGACGGATCGCCCTATGACGCCGGGACGTTTCAAAACCTCTGGGCGAACGTGAATAAGCGTTTTGGGCCCAACGCGAAGCAGACGGCCCGAACCCCCGGAGTCGTCGCTAACACCAACGCCACGCCGCACGTCCTCCGCCATACTTACGCCACCCGGTGCTTTGAAGCGGGATTGGACATCAAGGAGGTCCAACGCTTG
>JAEIGA010001200.1_pt1 | contig 39902 bp, 58 predicted proteins | sample 9270691 | NCBI WGS metagenome assembly JAEIGA01 (sample SAMN17057246, study PRJNA624740) | gut metagenome | biome: biome; isolation source: fecal sample | host: Bos grunniens | place: China: Xizang | collected 2019 | reverse complement strand
ATAAGAGGGTGGGGGGTCATTTTTTGGCATGGGGGGGGGCGTCCCTTTCGACACCGCAAACCCCATGCTTAACATATTTAGAACGTTCTTACAACTTTCTTATAATTTCCTGTAAGATTCAAGAAACAAATCGAATCAATTGCTCTTTCCATTTCTGCTGTATTGTCTTCATCAGGCAAATCTATAGAAGTTTTAGCAACTCGTGCCACGTATTCAAGTGAATTGTAGCCATTGTCTCTATCAAATCTAAGCCAGTCGTCAAACTCATCAAAAGGGTCGTATGGATTATCTTCAGTTGTAAGCATTATGTCTCTTCGACTGTAATCTCGCATAAACTTTTCTCCTTTCATTAAGTTTTCTCCTTTCATTCATTTAGATGACATCAGCGATTGATTCAGAACTCATACCCATGTACTCAGCAATCTCATTCAATGTATAACCTTGCTTGTCAAGTTGTTGTATCTTAGTAATTGTAGAAGCTGACAGTTCTTTCTTCTCTCTTGGCATAGACAATTCTTTAAGTCTCTTTTCATCAGAGTTCTTAACAATCTCTTCAAGTACAGTCTTACCAACAGCACCTGCTTGTATAGCTTCCCATTCTTTATCGGTCACCACAATCTGTTCTTTCTTAGCTCCAACAGTTGCTCTTGCTTCTGCAATAAGTACGTTTTTAACCTTTTTAATCTGGTCATAGTCGTCATACAGGTCACCGTTATCGTTTCTTTTCATTTCAAATTTTTTCTGACATAGGAGTTGTGCCTGTCTTTCGAGGGGGGCGTTTTTCTCAGCTATGTTTAATTTGTCCTTAAGGGATTGTACTTCGGTGGCATATACTTTCTTAGCATTGGGGTTCTCTGGGAGCTTTCCTGTGTTCTCGCTTAAGAGACGTGCTTTATTACCAAGCGCTTTCATACGGTTAGCGTAATCTGCGTATACTATTTCTATCGGCTTGCGTTCTCTCGATACAAGGGTGTTTGCGTCACTGGTCTCATACATTTTTGTAGACTCCATAGTACGCTCCACTTTTTTCCATATCTGTTTTCCAGTGGTGGGGTCTATTTTTCCAGTAGGCTTACTATAGTATTTGTCTTTTTCAGGAACACTGGGCCATATCTTTTCTCCAGTCTCTGGGTCTACTTTGTAATACTGTCTTCTTACTGGTACTATTTCTTTCGACTTGGCTCTTGAGAATATGGTACTTACTCCAGACTTTCCAGTATCTGGGTCGTGCTGGTATTTTTGTTTGAGCTGTCTTATTCCAAAGTCTTCATAAGATTTGTAGTAATCAAGGCCATGCTTATAAGCGTCTATAATTACCTGTGAATGCTTAACAGCTCTTACAAGTTCGTCGTCACTTGCGCCTTTAACTGTCATATCAGTAATAAGATTAGTTATTATTCCCATTTCGTTTCCGCATGACTGGTTCTTTGCAAGAGTCGGATGCCCTTGTTTGTTAGTGTAAACTTTATGACCGTTGTAAGATTCTGCACCTTCTTCAAAGTCAGTAATCTTATAATCTTTATTGTTAAACTCAAGGAGTTCTTTAAATGGTTTCTTTGTTTTCCATTCGTTTCCTTTTGTAGGTATAACAAGAACTGTATCGCCATCAAAGTCTGCGCCTGATAACTGTTCGGCAACTGTTGAATTTATACCAACAGCATCTTTAGCATTTCCTAAAGTTTCTTTAGCTCTTTTAACATTGTTATTTACTCTAAGACGGGGTATTTCAAATATGCCACCATGAGGGTAACGAATGAGTATAACTTCTTCACCATTCTTGTAATGAGGAGCATATATTTCATCATTAGCCATTTCTGGAAAAGGTAAAATGAAATTAGAAGTCTGTCTTGGAAATGCTGCTGCTTTGAGGTCTACCGCAGCAGAATCGCATTCGTCTGCAAAAGAACGAAGTAATTTGGATTTAACAACAGGATTTGTAAGTTTGGTTAAATCTTCAAATTCTTGCTGTTTTATGTCTTCAGATATAGCAAGTTGCTTCTTTGCCATTTTAGGGTCTTGTTTAGAAAGAACCTGAGAAGCAATGGCTTTAGTCCAAGAACCAACATCTCCTTCTTCCTTAACAACATTAAGTGCTGATTGATGCTCTTTTCCGTCTTTACCAGTATATGTTCGACCCATGTATTTCATTTTTTCATCATCTTTAAGTGAAGAACCAAAAGGATTGTCAGGGTCGTTAGTTTGCGGTTTAAATATTCCGTCATATGAAGTGCCACGTTTTTTATTTGTGTTAAAAATGATATCTACTCCAGGCGGGAAGTCTTTATCGTCTCCATATATTGCCATACCTTTCAAATATAGAGGCTTTGAGGGATCTTCAGGGTTTTCCATTCCTATTCTGACCTGTGCATAATGGTTTTTACCGAGCGATAAATCTTCTACTCCTCTTCGTAATTCGATTGTACCATCTCTGTCTTTACCACCTTCATCAGGATACCGAACCATAACTCTTTTGTTGTCTATATTAACAACAGGTTCTCTATGCTGGAATGTAAGTCCTCCGTCTTGTGTATATTCAAAAGGAGGATGCCAGTCAGTCTGATGCTCCATAAGCTCAGCTCTTGTTGTTCCAGGCTTTGCTAATATCTTTACTTGTGTAGAATGGTTTGTAGTTGCCTGTCTGAAAGTCATCTGTTCAAGAGTGTATCCTTCTTCGTCTCTAAGTAATATACAAGACTTTTTAAGTCGGTCTTCAGTTATACCCATATAACGGTTTACGCCCTTACCAACATCTACATAACCGTATTCGTCAACGGCTCTCTTAAGAGCGTCAAGAGTGTTATTTTGTATTTGGTGAGGAGCTGAATTTCTTTTCTTAAGAATAGAAGTAACCGTAGAATTAGGCATTCCGAGTTTCTTAGCAATCGCAGTAGGAGAAGTTATACCACCGTCATATACAGCATATACTGCATTGTATCTTGCTTGGGTATCTTTTGCAGCGTCTTGAGACTTTTTAGCTCTCAATTGTGAAGTTGTCATATTAAAATATTTAGCTATCTCTTTTTGTGACAAACCTTCTTTTTTTAGGTCGTCGCATCTCTTTAAGAAACCACCAGACCTTTGATAAGCATTTTCTCCTGAACCCCATGCGTATCTTCCAGAATGTGGAGTGTATCCTTCATGGGGTCTACCATAATGCTCAATAACATCATCTTCATCAATTATAATCTTTCCGATTATGTCATTATCGTACATAGATTATACCTCCGATTTTATTTGTTTTAGTATTTTATCATAAGATATGATTTTGCTCATAATCGGAGCAATGTCTTCTGCTGTAGCTTCTAATTTAAATATTTCGTCGTTTTGGTATATACGAAGTTCTGTATAAATCTCGCCAGGTTTAACCATATATTCAAGACAAAATAACGAAGCATAAATAAGAAGCTGGTTCATGCTTGCTGGAGTTTCTCCAGTCTTAAGGTCATGTATTCTGAGTTTGTCATCTCTAAAGCAGATAGCATCCGCCGTACCGAAACAGTTCTCAGAAAAATATAGGGTTTGTTCTGGCTTCATATGAAAGCCGATTGCGTCATTTACATACATATTAAGTGTTTGCTTAGTCTTTGGTAATTTAATTCCTAAAGAAATAAGCTCTGCTGCAATGTCGTGTTTTCTTGTTCCTAATATTCTTGCGTTTGCTTTAGAATATCGGATTCTAAGTTTCTCTTCGTCATAGTTAAGCCAGTGATAGTCTGATGCAGAAAGAAAAGCATGAGTTCCTTTCAGGTTGTCATGGTTATTCCATTTCATTTAGTTTCCTCCTTTCGTAAAAAATATAAGGAGAGGAATCGCCGTAAATATTCAGACCAACCTCTCCATTATAAGCCGTGTTTTAAATGCGTACGTAATTCGTAAAAAAAAATAAGATAAGAGCTTGCGTTCCCACAAACTCTTTTCATTTACATTACCTCCAAGGCTTTCGGGATAACCATAGTCTAAATATGTCTCCTACCTTCGTACAGTTAATACAGGACTCTCACCATTAATAACTTTACGCCATTTCTTTGGGATGCTGGTAAATTATGAAATAGCATACATTGCATACGACTATAGGCTTAGACGCCAGTCGCTGTCGATTTACTATTTCTGTAAATATACTTATCTCTCCATTATAAGCTATGTTTATTTCGTTAAAAAAATATAGCCAGTGTTTCCACCAGCTATAAAATTTGTCGGTCACTCTGTAATACGCATATCGTAGCCCTTTGTTATACAAAACCCTATGAATTCCTGCATGTCTTTTTCTTCCACTGTCAACCAACAGAAATCATATATTCCGAACCAATTAGGGTCGAATTTTGTAAAATTTCTGCTAACAGGGTTTCCGTTTCTTTTTACAGTAATTCTGTATTTCGTCATATCAAACACCTCTAAATAAAAATATAGTAGAGTTTCCTCTCCATTATAAGGGATGTTTATGTTGCAAAAAAAATACAACCCATGTTTCCACGAGTTGTATAATGTTGCTTCCTGGTATACCCAGTTCTTCTGCAAGCTGTTTTTGTGTAATTTCGTGATTATTTCGGTATTCCTTTATAAATTCACCTAATGTCATAATTAACACCTCCATAATAAGGAGTGTTTAGAATGCAAAATATACACAAAGTTCTGTAATTATATCTTCTTCGTTTTCTGGATAAATAAACTTGGCATACCCTTTTTCTCCGAGTTTAGTAATATAGTAATCTTGATTTGGTCTGTGAGGAGCTGAAGCTGATTCTTTAACTTCTAAACAAGCGTACTTCCCTTCGTAAAATATAGTTATGTCTGGAAAACCTTGTGTGTAGTTTGCGTCATTTTTAATTATTATACAACCTGTAAATATAGTTTTTAATCTTTTTATTAATTTAGATTGGTATTTGTTTTCAGTCATGTATCTCCTCCACTACTATATGCTTGTATGGGGTATTGCTGTTAATTAATTCTTCTAATTCACCATCTTTTAAAACGAAGTTCTTTTTATTAGAATGTATTTCAATTACTCCTTTAACACCATTAAACTCTCCTGTTAAAGGCGATAAGTAACATTTTACATCCGATGCCGATAACTTATACTCCAAAATAAATATATAGTAAGCATACACATATATTATTTCTTTCCATTCATCAAGAGTTATAAATTTTGTAGAAGTTATATAATATTTTTTATTCATAATATTCGTCTCCTATATTAGTTCCATAATATACTCCAGAATTAACTATATACGTCGTTTTATTTGTTTCAAGAAAATATACATTGGGCTTCCAGCCTTTATCTGTTAGCTCTCCAACTTGATGAGATTTATTAACAACAATTTCCTTATTTTCTTTCTTAGGAAAATGTATATCAAGAATAATAGCACCTATTTTTATGCTTACTCCAAATACTAAAGTCCAAAATGTTATAAATATGAACATTTCTTTTCTACTCATTGACTATTCTCTCCTCTTCAAATTTGAAAATATAGTTGTGGTGGTGCCTTTGAATGTTATTGCAACATCTGTAAACACCAACTCTACAGCCGTTTATTGCTTCTGCTGCTTCTTTGAAAGTGTCATACATTTCACCAGTTGTAATATTTATAACTTTAGGATGTGTTACAGGTTTTCCTCTTTTCTTTGGCATATGGAATCAAGCTCCTTCTTAAGTTCTTCATTTCTTTTTGCCATATAATCAATTTGTTTAGACATTTCGTATTCGTTGTTTAAAGCTCTGCTTAGTCTTTCTGTCATTTCGTTTAATTCTGCTATACGCATACGTTCTTTTCTTTCGTAATCTTCTGTTATATACTGAATGTTGAGCATTTCTATTAATATTTCTTCTATACTTTTTTCTGGATTATTTTGTTTTATGAGATTATAATATTCAGTAATTCTCATATAATTCTCCTTTCAGAAAAATATAAGAGCCCATGTTTCCATGAGCCCTTATTGGTTTTTTTAGACTTCAGTGAGAAGCTTTCTTTTTTCCTCAAGTTTTGTTTCATATTCTTCCAATGATTGTCTGAGTCCTTCTATACTTTTACGTATTGACTCAACTTTTTCAGAGTATACTTCAATAGACTTAAGGATTGATAACATCTCTTTTTCTTTTTCAGTCATAATATCACCTCCATTATAAGGAGTGTTTAGATTGTAATTAATTCAGAATATGGAAGAGACTTAATCATATCGCAGAATTCATGCCATTCTTTAAGTTTGTGTTTTTTGCGTGAGTGGTAAATATTCCTCAAAACCTGATAGTTGGCAGTCCATGTGGCTTTTTGCATATAAGAAGACGGAAGAAGCTGAATAAGTTCATACCATGCGTTTTTGTCTTTAGTTTTTAAGTACTCTTTTCTTATGTAATTTAATTCACAAATAGTATATATACCGTAAGCTTCCCTAACGTGCTCAAATGCGAAATCTTTTTCTGTAAACTTGTGTTCCATTATTTTATGCATGGTTGAGCAGGAGTTTCTTACAGTGCCTACCTTGTAAGTATCCGTTTCTTTCCACCAATAAAGAGGAGCGTTTATGTCACATGAAAATATAATCATACGCATAAACTTAGAATGGTCTGTTCCTGCAGACACCAATTGTTTCATGAGTTTAAGGTCGTTTTCTCCTACGAGAACATTATCATTATGGTCAGGTACTCCGTCAAATATTTCTCCATTAATCTTATGGTAAAAATCAAAATCTCTAAACCAGCTATCACTTTTATCCCATGAGTTCATAGGGTTTCTCATACCTCTTATTGCTGCTTCCCAGTTAGAAGTTTCAATATTAGTAATTTCAATCATTTTCATTCTCCTTTTCCCTTAACTTATTAATCTGATAATTTAAGTCTAAGACTTTCATTCCCTGATAAAGAGCGTAATGTATAAGCTTCATTAAAGAAGAGACTTCTTTCTCTGTAAGCCCACGCACAATCATTAATTTATTTTCGCCCTTATAAAATATAATTTTGTCTTCTTTACCAGCAATAAAGTCAACATTATTCCTCCTCTAATATTTTAGCCATTCTTTCTATAGCAAGCTCTATCATTTTTAGTACCTCCATTACCATTCTTTTTTGTGAGGAAGAACTTGTTTCCATCGAATATTCGATTGTTTACAGAATTCCGAAGGCTCACAAACTATGATTTGGTCGCCATGTTCTCTGCTTTTCATTATGAGTATAGGTGGTGTAGTAAAAGACCTCATTACTGCACCTTCGCATAAAACTTTTGTAATTGCTTCTTCGGTAGAATACGTAGTTATCTGACTTGACATGTTTTTACCTCCTAAAAATATAAGAGGCTATGTTTTTACCTCCTAAAAATATAAGAGGCTATGTTTTCATAACCTCTTATTTAGTTTCAGTCTTCATCAATTTTTATTATTAGCTCTTCCAGAGCGGTTCTTTCTTCCTCCATCTCATTGAGGAGCCTATAAGCACCCTCAGTAAACTCATGTGGATTTTGTTCGAAGTAAATACTCATATCCTCGATACAAACATCCATGTCGTTCAAAAGTTTTTCAAGCTCCATAATCCTGATTTCGTTCATAAGAACATCTCCTTTTTAAATATAATATTTTGAATAGACTTTCGTCTCCATTATAAGGCATGTTTCTATTGTAAATATTTGTCGAATATTTTTTCGTTGAATTTCTTTTTCTTACTTAAAGAAGCTTTTATACTCTTATCTATTAATGAATTAGATTCTAAATGATAGTAATATAATGTTTTGTAAGGTGTATTCATTCTGTCTATTCTTCCTGCCGCTTGTACCATGACTTTATAGCTGTAATTCATGCTAAAGAAAATCATTGTAGAACAGCTTATGCAGTTCCAGCCTTCATTGCCTGCTGTGTATTGAACCAAATATACCCATTTGTCCGTGGTAGGCACTCGTTCGTGCTTTTGTCCATTCCATTCGGCAAATATAATGTTATTTTCAGTGCACATTTGTCTGAGTGCATCTAACTCGTAATTGAAATTGTAAAATATAATAGTTCTTGGGTGACGTGTAATAAGTTCAAGGGTTTTATAGATTCTTGAATTATCAGAGTTCACAATTCTTCTTAGAACATAGCATAAACCAGAAGCTTGCTGTATGGGTTCTTCTTTATAAATATCCCAACGATTCTTTATAACTTCTTTGCTTTTGTTTTCATCATGTTCGCACTTTACAAATATATGTTTTTGTTCAGTTCCTTTATCAAAATTCATAAACACCAAAACCTCTCTTTTGTATTTAAGAAGTATCCCTGTATTTTTATAAGATTTGACTTTGGGGAAAGGTGAATACATATCAAATATAACATGGTCTTCATTAAACTCTGTACGAGTTCTGAAGAAACCATTAGCTTTAAATATAGGAAAGTAATCCTCCCATTTATCGCCAGGAGTTGCTGTAAGCAGAATCCATTTATTTGATTTTGCTATTTTAAGAAATGCCTTAACCCATGCACCCTTTCCTACAAGTCTTTGTTCGTCAAATATAAATACAGAATCTTTTACGTTTGTGTATTTCTGAATATTATTCCAAGAATCTATAGTTGTGTATTCATTTAATAAGAATGGAAGAAGCTCTTTATCCCATTCTTTGTCATCTCTTTTTTTAGCAGTTGTGATTATGTACAATCTTGGTATAGCTTTTGGAAATGTAAAAGGTTCGGTTTGCCCATCGCAAACCTTTGTAAAAAACCAAGCTATTGAAGTTAGAGATTTACCAGAACCTACTCCTCCGACAAGAACTTTGCCAGAGGAGAGGTTTTTAAGAGCTTCTTCCTGATGAGGATATAATTTATTCATTCGTCTAATGCGCCAAAGTCTATTGAACAATACAACATATTTTTTTCATATAATCTGGCAACGCTATGTTCTACTAAGCAACCATTTGCTTTGCCCCACAAAGGAGCAAAAACCACGATATCTGTGTCATGCATATTCATTATAGAATAACCTAAATTCTGTATTCTTGTCCAATCTTTTGGTCTTTCCGATGAGTCTTCGTTTAAATATTCTATCTGATAAGCCTCACCAAATCTTTCCTCCACAAGCTTCTTTATTTTATTACGCACTTTTGTAATTTCCCATTTGGTTCTTCCATGCATAGGCTGAGAAATAAATACCTTAATTATTTTTTTAGGTTCTTTGTAAAGTTCCCATTTTCTATCTTTGAACATATTATAAATACCATATGTCTGTATATTGCCCTTATTATCCCTAATTACCATATTTTTATCGTCAAAATAAACGTATTCGTCCTTAGCCCAATGGGTACATCTTAATTTCTTACCTTCAAGTAATTCCTTTCTTGCTTCTTCAAAAGTCATACTGTTTCTCCTTTCATTATTCAAACGGATTCTCGTCGTCTTCTTCAATGATGTCGGCGTGTTTCTCGTAAAGTAAATCACGTTTCGCTTCAAAGAACAATACGTCCAAATATGCGTCAAGGAAATTGTCTCTGGACTTCTTTCCTTTATAACCTACAAATCTAAGGTCTACGCATTCAGGGATTTTCTTGTCAAGCAGATATGCGTTTTCCTCATCCACTTCAATCTTTTTATTACCTAAAATATAAGTTACATCGGGCGGAAATTTTGAAGAGAAGTTTACGTGTATTTTAAGTGTATAAGCTCCTTCTTCATTCTTTTTAGGTTTGATTCTGAATCCGAGAGTTCTAAGTTCATCAGCAAAGTCTTCATCTCTGATAACAACGTTGAAGTTTCTCTTGCCTTCAGCGTTATACTCTCCACCAATTCCAGAAAAGTTTCTGTAGATGATTTCGTCTTTGGTAAGTTCTTCCATAGTTACTTCTTTTCCATTGATTGTATTTTTAGCCATATTTAGGCCCTCCTTAAAAATATAAATTAATTTATTAAAAACAATAAGAGCCTGTGTTTCCACAGACCCTTATATGTCTTTTTAGTCTTTATTTTTTCCAAAGTTTGTCAATTCCAATAGACCTATACAAATCATCTTTCTGTTCAAAGAACCAATCGAATGTATCAGGGCTAACGTTACGCCATACGGCATAAAAGTGTCCATAAAACATGTCAACTAATCCTGCGATTAAAAGCACCTTTGTTATTTTCTTCTTATTCATTTAACATTCCTCCAAAATAATAGTAAGACTAACGTCTCCATTATATACCGTGTTTTGAATGTTAATGTTCCTGATTCAAATAATTTATTAAACATTCTTCGCACGTTTTATCACAGTGATGAGGCTTATCATTATTAAGTAATTCGACAGGACAAACCACTGGTTCTTCTTCAAAATAATTTTTGTTTACAGTATTCGAAATATAAAACAATAAATCAAATAAACACATTTTACCTTCAAAATATTCTCTATTCGTCATTTTCACTCTCCGCTCCTATTATTAAAATCTTTTTGTCGGATAATTTATCTATTTCATATATTCTTATAGTGTAATCTATATCACCGTTATCATATTTTGTCTGTATTATTTTACCGTCTATTTGTTCAAATCTTTTAAGTAATTTATGCAAGAAAAAAGTAGAAAATATAGAATAGACTATAAATATAGCGAGTAATAAATCTTCCATTATCTTTCTCCTTTTAAATATGTTTTAAGCGTTTATCAGAACGGATACGTAGCGTCGTCATCAGTTTTAACAAACATATCGAAGTATCCATATTTCTCTATATCTGCTATAGCGTCGTCTGCAAGTTTTCTGTAGAATGAAATATCAATGTCGTCTAAAGTTCTGGTTCTCCTGTATACCTCTGTTTCAAGGAAACGGTATCCCTTAGTACCAGATACCGAAGAATATCCGTTAGACCTTTTCACAACCAGAGTTCCGCCACCAGATTTTACAGGTACGAACGACGAAACTCTTCCTATGAAAATATAATTGTGTAATCTGTTTAATTCTTCGTCTATTAAAGAAACTTCTGAAGCCATGCCTTTCTTTTCAAGTTTCTTTCTCTCTTTTTCCAGTTCTTCAATCTTTTCTACGTCTTCGTCGTTCGACATGTCTAAATATAATTCTCCGACAGAGGCAGATTTTGTTTGCTGATAATCGTCAAGAGTAAGAGGTTCGTGCGTAAACAAAGTTTTGTAAATATAAGGTTCTGCAAATTCTGCACCTGTTGCATCCCAAGTTCTATCTTCGTATTGACCAATATAAGTCGAACGATTGACCAAACAAATCTTCTTGAACACATGCTCTATTTCAAATTCATAACCGTATTTTCTACCAAACTCAAATATAAAGTCACTTATTTCTTTATCAGGGTTTACTACTTTTATAGAATCAGTTTTGCAATGTATAACTTTATATCCTCTCTTAATTACTTCATTCTTAAGAGTAATCATGAACAAAGCACCACGTTTGGCAACAATATTATCTTCATCTCTTGGGTCTTTGAAAGGATTCTGGAAAGTTGCAGCACCCCAACCGTACAGTGAATTAAGAATTAGTTTAAGAGCTTTGGAAATATCTTTTGCATCTTCATCCGAATTGAGAAATTCTGCAAATTCTCCGTCAAGTAATTGTCTTGCCGTATCGTAATCTTTATGCTTGATTGCGATTCTCATGTCTCTTAATTCTTTATATCTCTTTGTGTATTCTCCTAATTTATTCATAGCGATAATTGATGCTGGATGCATACCGCCAACGTCAAAACATACTACGTTATAATACATTCCAGGAACTGCAAACACAAAACCACCTTCTGAAGGGTCTTCGCCCATATAAATAGATTTTCTTGACGTACAAATTCCATCTTTGTAATCTGTTTTGTCAAAACCAAACTTGTTAAATCTGTAATCTGGAAAAGAGTTTATAGGTGCTGGAGAATTGTCTTCTGTTCCGTCCATGAAAGTTCTTTTACCAGTTCTCAAATCTGTATAAACAAGATTAGGGTGTTTCTCGTTTCCAAATATAAATTTAGTTCCATGTTGTCTATTAGTATCAATTGGCGGTAGTCCTGTAAGTTTTGAAATCATAAGTCTTACTTTAAAATCGGAATATGTTTCTTCAAATACTCTTTCTGTTGCTTCTACGTCGTTCTTACAATATTCTACTAACTCAGATATTCTGTCCTCTGGTACTGGTTTATCCCAAGGGATTGAATTCTCTACGTGATGTATGGACAATTCTATTTCCCATTTTTTTAAGGATTGTTTCTTAGTTGAATAATCATAAATATCAGCATAATCACTTCTATACGCTTCTGAAAACTTACCGTCGTTTCCTTCTCCATGAATTATTTTTTGTGATAAAGAATATAATTGTTCGTTTGTATAACCCATCATACGACCCCACAAAATATGTGCGTCGTATCCTCTGTTATTAAAACCAATTAGTCTTCCTAAAGAATATAATCTTTCTATATCTTTTCCAGTGGGGTTAATCATAGATTGAGTCTTATTTTCTTTACCTCTTAATTTATAACAAACTATAAAAACGTTTATAAAAGTTTCTATATCGTAAAATATAATTGGAGAATCTTCTGGGATATTTTCTTCAGAATCTGGTTCATTCTCTTTATCTTTCGATTTGAATTTCATTTCATCAACCATCTTAAGGCATTCTTTTGTTTGGTGTGATGAACCCATGGCGAAGTCTATAATCATTCCTTCTAAGTCTGACACGTCATAAGAAATATCATTTGTGTATGCATCGTCAAGAACTTTCTTAATAAAAGAAACTGAAGGAGCAGTATTTGGGTGATACTCTTTTAACAAGTTCTTTTTTATTACAGTTCTTAATGCTTTTTCATTGGCTAAGCTTTCTGTATTTACCATTTTGCTTTCTCCTTTCAATGGCAATCCTGAAGAAATTTCAGCTATAGAAATATCATTACATTCTGTTAATTGTCTTCTTAAAGATGAGTCCCCTTGAAAAACTTTTATCTCTATGTCGTTATCATAGAGCCTTGAAAGTTTATTTGCATCTCCTTTGTAAATATAATGAAGATGAATACCTGCACCTGATTTAGAATATTCGCCATAAGTTTTAGGGAATACAGAAGCGGCTTTTAAATTAGCTTCTCTATCTTTGTTACCTTTTTCATCTTTAATATCGAAATCTATACAAATGAGATTCTCGGGGCACTTAACATAATGTAAATTATTAGTTGAAATATCTTTTAAAGTAGTATTACAGTTTACCCATTTTACTTTCGGAGTGCCATCTTCTTTTGTAAGCTGTGCAGGGTAGTCTTTAAGGTAGGCATCAAGGGCACTATCATTTCTACCAAACTTAAGCCAATCAGGGATATCAAAACTATTGTCATTTTCGTTTTCCTCCTCCTTTTGAACGTAGCCAAATTTTTCGTATTTGAATCCTTTGAAATATCCATTGCACATTTGACCTGGTTCATATTCATAAGTTGCGAAATACTCTTTAAAATATGGTCTAAGTTCATTTCTGAATTCCTGTCTGTTATGACTAAACTGTATCTTACCAAATTCACACCATTTCTGATAATTATTCCAAAGGTCATGGAATCTTGCTCCACCGTCCTCACGAATAATATCCTTATGATACTCTTCAAGAAAATTATAAATTAAGTTTGTAGCTCGTAACATTCTTACAGGAATATAATCGTTATACTTCTTTTTGTTATGATAATATACTTGTAAACAATGGTGAGCAATGCCGCCTAATTCAAATGGCAATTTAGCCATAACTTCATTGTACCTATCGAAATCCAATCTTCTCCCTGAAGGAACTACATCTATCAATCTTCGTGTTAATCCTGAAGACGAATCAGTTATCTTCACGTCCTTGTTAGAACCTAAAAATATAAAAGCCTTGAAAGAGTTTTCGTATTGAGCTTTAAACTTTTCGTTTACTGTCATAGGTTCGTGGGATACTAAAGAATTAAGTCTTGTGTTGTCAGTTATTCGAGATAAATCAGCGTCGTCTTCAATCGCTACTAACGGGTCATTTTTTAAAGGTTCAAGAGCAAATGCTGAATGACCATCACCTAAAGCCTTTGCGTTAATAGTCGCTAAATATCCTTTGAAAAGCATTCTTATAAGTTTGAAGAATGACGATTTACCAGTTTTTGGTTCTCCTACAATCACAACAAACTTTTGTACCCATGTAGAATCGCCAGAAACAATACAACCTATTGCCCATTCAAGCTTTTTTCTTTCATCTGGGTCGTATAATGTAGATATAAATTCTTCGTAAGCAGGTATCGGACAAGCTTCAAGAGGATAGTCTAATCTATGTGTTGAGTAATCTTCTCTTTTTACAACTGTATTAGAAAATATAATTCTATTGTCAAGCGGTGTGTAATTGTCTCTAAGTTGTTTAGACACATATTTATTCCACTTGTCTATTACTCCACTATCTGCATCCCACATATAATCGCCGATTATTGCTTCGTCATCTGATTTGTTTTTAGAAATATAATTCCTTATCTCATTGTCAATAAGACGAATTACTTCGTCTTGGTCTTTTGACCAAACACCTCTTTCTTCATCCCATATCGCATAAAAATCTCTTCCTCGTATCATGAGGTCTTTAGATTTCACTATTTTGAATTTAGGAGAGATATGTGTTATACCTTTTGTAATCTTTTTAGATGGTATGAAAAAATCCAACTAAAAACCTCCTTTCTTTGGAAAAATATAAGGCTGAGTTTATCAGCCCCATATTATTTTCTTTTAATCGTATATCTTCTATTGTAGTCCATATAGTTGAGGAAAAAGTGAACCTCAGGACCTGAATAAACGATTTTATTCTTTTTCATTTCTATATTATTTGCATAATATGGAAAATCGAGAACGAAATAGTTCATTCTTTCCTCTGATTCGTTTGTCCTTTCTACATACACTATGATTTTTCTTTCGATTTTTAACATAGTAATCACCTCCATTATAGGAGATGTTTATTTCGTCATTTCCAGTCTCCGCTTCCTATTACCACTTCAAAATCAGCGAATTCGTAGTTAAGAAATTTTGCCGCTTCAGATATAAATTCATCAGACTGTTTAGGATTAGGTTTATACCATATAAATTTGTCGTTTGACATAAATCTGCTCCAATCTATTTCTGGATACTCTTTTTTAAGGTATTTAGAAATATCATTTGCTAATGAATTAATTCTACCTTTATATCTTGTAGCATCTACGATAATCACCTTTTCAGGTTCGAGTTTTGCGTATGCTGTTCTTTTTACTCTCATAATTACCTCCTGTAAATATAAAAAGAAAGAGGCTGCGTTTCCACAAACCTCTTATATTTGGTTAGAATATTATTTTCTTAATTAAGCTCATGCTTTCTGCCTTAGTTATTTCTTCACGTATATCGTCAACTGGAAGTTTCTGTTCGGATTGTTCTTCTATGGTTTCAGAATATAATTCTAATTCCTTATCTTCACCTTGTTCGTTTTTTACTTTCTGTCTATAAGCTCTGAACATTTCTTCATTCGAAGCTATTACTGCAAGAAGAGCAGCTGTTCTTTTTACTCTCATGTTTTTTACTCCTTTCAGAAAATATAAGAGCCAGTGTTTCCACTGACCCTTATAAGTTGGTTTAGAATCTTATCTTTTCGATAAGGCTCATATTTTTAAGATTTTCAATCTCTTGTCTTACTGTGCCTAATGCCATTTCAAGTCCCTCTGTATATATCTGATAGTGCTCTTTTTCGAGCTCCTTAGATATAACATTGTATCTTTCTTCAGCATCAGCTACAGCTTTTTTCCAATTTTTTATCATAAAAACATCTCCTTTTTTATAAATAGATAGGTTTCCCTTCCATTATAGGAGATGTTTATTTCGTCATTTTATCCTTCTATTTTGTACTCTGGAATGAGTTCATTAATTCCGCAAGTCTCGTCATATGGGTCTTGATAATCGTAATGTGGAGGGAATACGTAACGAATCATGTAGTATGTTTGCCCAGCGGAATCAGTGTAAGGTCTATGCTCGAAATCAATCCAATTATAACCGTAATTCACATAAGAAAGAGCACTCCAACCAAAGTCATTGCCGTCTTCTCGTAATTTATTTAATCCGAGAATTACAAGCCAATCATTAAACGCTATTTCTCCTCGTAATATAAATAGTCTATTGGCTTCATATTCCGCAAGTATTACATCTTCTATGTCTGCGTCGAAGAACGTTCCTGTAATTGGTTCACAAAATATAGTTTTCTTTCGTTCTTGGATTACGACTGGAAGATTTTGTTCAGATTGTTCTTCTATGGTTTCAGAATATAATTCTAATTCCTTATCTTCACCTTGTTCGTTTTTTACTTTTTGTCTGTATGCTCTGAACATTTCTTCATTCGAAGCTATTACTGCAAGAAGACCTGCTTTAGTTTTTTCACCGTAAATATAATTACAGATAAGTAAAGTGTACGAAGCTATTACAGCAGTTGCAACAGGAAAAGACTTAAATATAATTTTATTTCTTTTTTCATTTTTTGACAAGTCTTCATTATTTAAAACGTTCTCTACCTCTAAGGCAGTCTTAGCTGTCAAATATAAAGAGACAGCAGTAGACACACCAGTAGCTATTGTGAAGATTAAACTCCTATGTTTCTTTACAAATTTTGTAGCTTTATAAATATAATTTTTAACTTTAATCATATATTTCACGCTCCAAAGTAACAATGTAATCTGTTTGTAAATTTTCGTTTCTTACAATTATTTCAAAAATATCACATTCTTCTACAGACGTAAGATTATCGTATTTAACAGTAAAGTCTATATCTTCTATGACTTCATTTGTGTCTGTAATTAAGGTGTCATTAATATAATTGTAAGTGCAACCTACTCTATCATATTCTTCGTTATCATAGCACTCGTCTTCCGTAATTATATACGGGTCAGGATATGTTTTTTCTTCTTTCGCAAACGGTATAATGTCTTTCATTTCTTTCTCCTCTCTATTATTATAAGCCGTTATATGTGTATTCGGCTTTTCAAATATAATTGTTTCTTCTTTCTCGTTTACAGTTTTCGGTTCTGATTCTTTTACTATTTGGGATTCTTTCTTTTCTTCTTCTATTTCTTTTAATTCTTCTCTTACTTTTTTATAAACTATTTGGTTAATCTTTTTAGAGAAGTAAATAGAGGCAGACAAAATGCCTACCCCTATTCCAAATATAAAGCAGCTTATTTTTCCCATTCTTTGCTTCCTCCTCTTTTAAACAGGGGGCATGATATAACGTGGTAAGAATCAGCACCATTTATTCTCCTTTTCTTAGCTTCCCATCCTTCAACAGGTTTGAATTCTGTAGACCATGAACAAGGACAGTCTCCTTCTGGAAGAGCATACTCACAGCACCAGCAAAGAGTGTCGGTGCTTAAATGAGCTGTGATTGAGTTTTTTCCATATTTATAAAGTCCTTCAACTTCTTTCTTTCTGATTTTGTCACAAATATCAGAGTGGTGAGGGCAAGTTTTACACTTAATGTTTGTAGGAAAATTCATTCTCATATATCATACCTCCTGAAAATATAAAAGCGGATAGGCTGAGTTTCCTCAGACCTATCCTTTTCTTATTTTTTAATATCATGCATTACTTCTTTTATAGCATATATGCCCAAAATAAATACTAATATACTGGCTTGCCCCTTAAATAGGTTATCAATTAAATTTCCATCTAATTCCGATAACTTACTTAAAAATGCCAATCCCAATATTATTAATACTATAGTTTTTACATGCTTTTTCATAAGCAACACCTCCTTTATAAGGGGTGTTTTCGTTATTTTTCTTCTAAAGAATATCTTTTTGCTTTAGTTCTCCATTCTTCTAATCTTTTTCTTTTGTGCTCTTCGTTTTTCTCTTCACATTTTTCGCAAATATAACGGTTTTCAGGTACCACTTTACCGCACATATTGCAAAAACGAATTGGTAGCATAACGCTCACCTCACTTATTGAATGCTTTATCAAAGATTGTTCCCATGCAATTGAACTCAAGCCAGAAATCTGCAGCATTACCTCCGCAGTCATTAAGTAATGCGTCAGAAAGAAGTACTCCATTCTTGTCGTCAAAGTAATCGTTTATGCCAAAAGACACATAGTTATCACCTGTGGAATTCAATACCCAACCGCAGAGTGCGCCTGTCTGTGTTCTGGGCATTCCAAGTGCGTCATATACTTCGTTAAGGAACAGATGACCTCTGGTGCGGAGAAGAGTAGTAGCATAAACCTCAGTCGACTTGAGGAACGCATAATTCATTTCTCCGTTTCTTTTCCAGTAGTTTGAAGATTCTTTTGAAAAAAGTCGAATATAATCCGAGTCGTCACCAGGATTTTTTGCAGCTTTTTTCATAACTTCTTCTTCAACAGTTCTGTTACCTTTTTCGTCTTCGCTTTCTTTAGTTATTACTTTTTCTGTAAGACCAAATATAGTTTCTTTGTCTATATCTTTACCGAATTTCTTTTTAATTGTGTCACGGTATTTCTTATAGGATTCCTGAAGTCCTGCATATGCCGCTGTGAGAGCTACATGTCTTTTCTTAAGTATACCAAATCCTTTAAGAATTAAGAGAATAGAAACTATTATACAAATTGAAGATTTGGCATAATTTCTTGCAAGTTTTGCGGCTGTACGAATATAAACTGTAAACTTATTTTTAGTTGCTATTTCTTTTGTGTAAGGCTTTTCTTCGCCGTTTTCGTCTTCGTATTTTTTAGGTTCCTCTCCGTCTTTAGGCTCATTCTCGTGAATTTTTTCGAGAGTTTCTTTTGCTTCGTCAACAATAGACTCAACTTCTAATGTCGCCTTACATGCAGAATATAATCCATAGAGACCTACGGCGATTCCTGCTGTTACACAAATCTCTGGAGCTTTCGCCTTTGCAGCAAATATAAGTTTGTTTCCTGCGAGTTTAATAGTTTTAAAAATATTTTTCATTTATTTTTTCCTCCTTAGAAAATATAAGAGGCTATGTTTCCATAACCCCTTATTCGGTTTTAATCTTCCGTTGTGTCGTAGTATCCTGTTATTTCGAACTTAATATTACGGGTATATAGCATGTCCAAGCACTTAGCAAACAGTATGGACGGAACATCCAGTTGGCATCTATCATAAATGTCAACTACGACTTTATCATCTACACTATATTCTGTAAGTTTGGACACGATACTATAATCCTTCACGTTCTTAACAGTTAATTTCGCTAACAACATAAATATCACCTCCATAATAAGAGGTGTTTTGAACGTTACTGCAAATATACTGGAGGTGTTACATAGTTTATTGTTATGCAAGCTTTGTTGTCGTCAGTAAGCAGAGTATCATATCTTACTTCGATAAGCTTGGTATACATATTGTAATCCCAACCCATTTTGCTTCCCATATCACTCGATGGCAGACCTAATTCCCAGTAAATATCATCTACACATGCATAACCATCGTTGAGCAGTTTATTGTTTACGTCGTTAATTACCTGTCTTACTCTTTCAATATCTCCGTAAAAATATCTTCCAGACCAGCTATCGAATATGAGAGTATCACCGTATGTGGTCTTTATTACATCGACATTCTTTTCTTTTGCCTTAGTAATCTCCTTTTCTACAACTTTAGAATTTATCTTTTCTTTTGTCTTGTTATCAACAATTTCATCAACTGCTTCTTTATAAGAGTTTATCTTATCATTAGTAAGTGCATATGCAGTTGCGAGTCCTGCGTAGGACTTTTCAGAAAGAACCGACATTCCCACTACAAGAAGAATAGTTGCTGTACCTATTGCTATTGTCTTCCAATAGCCTTTAGAATATAAAACAACTTTTTCTTTTACGCTGAGGTCTTCTCCTTTTTCAACAGTTGCATCATCTACAATCCTGTTTACTTCAGGTGTATCTTTGATTGCTCGGATAACAGTTGCACCGATACCAAGCACAACTACAGTAGTACCTATAGCAGTTGTAAGTTTTCTGTTTTTCAATATCTTTTTACCAAATTCTAAAAAATTATTCATTTATTTTTCCTCCTTAGAAAATATAAGAGCCAGTGTTTCCACTGACCCTTATGTCGGTCTTTAGTCTTCTTCGTTAATGTATTTCTGAAGCTCATCATTTTTTTCAATGGCTTCTTCTATACGTTTTTCGGTCTCCTTTCTGTCCTTCCAGTCCAAGTATTTGTTATAACCGTAATACGCAACAGCAATTACGCTTATGCCTATAAGGTTAAGTTTCAAATCCTCTAACATGAAATTGACTCTTGTGTCCTTTCTTGTATAATAAGATTTAATCCATTTAAACATATACATTCCTCCAAAAATATATTTTAGTAAGACTATGTCTTCCATTATATACCGTGTTTCTGTCGTTATTCTATCAGCGGAATCCGTAAACTGTAAAGGTGTCATATCCTTAATGTTATCGTAAACTTTTTTCAGCGTGTCAAGACTTTCGGAAATTGTTACCAAATCTTCTGCAAACAGTTCCCTTTTGAGTTCCCTTGAACAATCGGCTATCTGAATTTCAAGCCATTTCAGGACTTCGCTCTTACTTATCATGTCATTCATGTTTATTCCTCCTCGGCAACAGTGCCATACTTAGTTTTGTAAGTTATCACGTCAAAAAACGCATCATCTCTGTAATATTGAAATGATAGAGTTTCTTCGTGACTTTGAAATTTAAAACTTTTATCTGCCACATAAGCGCCGTCGATACTATATTTCTCAAAAAGCTGTGCAAGTTCATTCAAAAAATTTTCCTGATTGTTATTCATAATTTTACCTCTTTTTTTTCGGCAACGAATCTGTCGTTACTCTATCAGCCTCGGCTTAGGAAACTCTATGTAATATTGACTTCCATAAGCTGAAATATAAGCCTTATCCAAATCTAACCATCCGTATTTGTAGTCGCTATGACCTGGCTCGATTCCGACTGCCTCATAAAAATCAGCGACGGTACAGCAGTCGTACTGGTCTATTCTATCTTCTAAGGCATCGAGTACTCTTAATGCGTCTACTCTTGAATTAAACGCTACCTCAGAAATATCAGGCTTAGAAGGTCTGTTATATTCCCTTCTTGTTGCTCTGTTTGTAGAAGTGTTAATTCTGCTGTAGTTTGTTTTTCCGTTTACTGTCGATTTATTTGGGTCTCCATAAAATAACATATTAAGAGACCCTGTTATAGAGTTTACCACTGCTTCTTTTATCTTAGGGACAATCACGTCCATGACTATCCATTCAGTAATTGAACGTGAATCCTCATTTGTAAACGTTTCTTTAAATTTATTTTTGAGAGACTTTTTTACCTCGGTATTTTGTACTATCTGTTCCATTTTAGGTTTCTCTTTTTTGTCTCCTGAATGTCTTGCCTTATCAGAATTATTTTCGAACATTTATCTTTCTCCTTTCAGAAAATATAAGAGTCCGTGTTACCACAGACCCTTAACGATTTTAAAGTTTTTCTTTAATATATTTTTCGCCGTAATCGTACAATTTCGCAACCTTGTTCATTACACGTTTAGAAATGGGGTCGTCTAATTTTGTCACAAGATTAAAGTCTTCGTAAGTTCCGTCAGGTTTTTTAACCCAATGAATCTCTGAAGTTGATATCTTGTATACCAAATATACCATTCCTCCTTTCTTAAGCATTTTAATGAACTTTGATTTTTTGTTCATACAATCACCTCCATTATATACCGTGTTTCAGTTGTCATGTGAGCCGCTAATCATTCTTATAATATTATGCACTGGATACATGCAAGTCCTTCCATTCGACTGTAAAATATAAATGCATCCGTCTATCTGTTCCATTTTTACGTTTACGTAGGTATCAGTTTTTCCGTCTACACAACAAATAGATACGTCATACCTCGTATCTCTTTCATGAGTCTTTTTCATCATTTAAATTTCCTCCTTAGAAAAATATAAGAGGCTATGTTGCCATAACCCATTATTCGGTTTTTATTTACTTCGGTAACTATGACTTGTGTTTACAAGTTTGCTAAAAAGCTTTTTTGTGACATTTAATGATAACGGAATATACAATCCCTCAGCAGTAAGCGTTCCGTCTTCGTTTCTCGAGGAACACACTTCTGTTTTCATGAATTTCCATATCAATATAACTTTACATCCTTCTTTAATAGCTTTTTTGAACTTGTTACTTTTGTTCATAATATCACCTCCATTATATGCCGTGTTTTGAGCAGTAATATTTTGCGTACTTTTTCAACGCTGCATGTCCGCCCATATAATATACCGACTTATAAGCTTTAACAAGACAAAATCCTGCTCCCACAAAATATAAAGCCGATTTACCATACAATCTTAAGAAATGTAAACTTTCCGTTGTTGTGAATTCTTTAAATGCTTTTTCCATAAATATAAATCTCCTTTCAGAAAACATAAGAGCCTGTGTTTCCACAGACCCTTAATGCTTTTACTTTTTCTTTAAGTCTTTCGTAAGGAAGATTATGAAAAGTACCAATAAAACTATTGTAATCGGGCTCATTTGCTTCCTCCTTTCTTAAATATATTGCCTATCATATTGGCTATTGCTACCAATACCTTACTGCCGCAAACCACGACAATTAAAAATACTAAAACAATAGCAAATATAACTCCTAATGTGAAAAGTAAACCAGTAATAAATCCTGACATACATTTTACCTCCTTTTATAGTCTTCCATAATAAGGAGTGTTTTGAGTGTGAAAAAGAGAAGAGTCAGTGTTTCCACTGACCCTTACGTGTCTTAGAACCAATTAATTATTGTTTCCCATTCCTTGTCAGATACCTCTTCGTCTAAGTCGTCATATTCACCCAATTCTCTCAGTAAACGTCCTGCGTTCAATAAATGCCATCTCAATTCTTCAATTGTTTCGGCAACTTCTTCAGTACTGTTATACTGATTAGTTTCAAGCTGAATAAGCTTTTCTTTAATATCTTTGAGTTTTAACATATTAATCACCTCCATTAAAAGAGGTGTTTATTTCGTTAAAAATATAAAAGAGAAGAGGCTGTGTTTCCACAAGCCTCTGTATTTCTTAGTACTCATATAATACTTTACAGTATCCGTCTGTATCGTATATCACACTCATAGTTTCGATTTTTCTGGTATTTCCAATAAGGCAATCCTCATTGTCGTTCCATTCAAACCAATAACCATAAATGTCACATGACACGACATAGTTACCGTTTTCGTCGTATGAGTCCGTTAATAAGGTTTTATTAACATCCTCTTCTCTTTCCAACATATCTACCTCTTTTGATATGAGGCATTTTGCCTCCTGATATTCTTCGCACCTAATCTCATACTGTAAATCTTCAGCATAGCGAGTCATTCCGACTCCTATACCTAAAGTCCAAGCACATACAAATGCTATTGTTTTTAACATAAATATCACCTCATATAAATAGTAGACTTTCGTCTCCATTAAAAGAGGTGTTTATTTCGTTAAAAATATAAAGAAGATGGTCAGGGCGCTTCTAACACCCGTCTCTCAAGTACTAAATGCTCATAAAGAACATCGTTCTTTGAGCGTTCTACAATTAATACTATTTCCATGGTTAATTCCATGTCGCCATCTTCACCATTATAAGGCATGTTTTGTGTGAAAAAATATAAAAGATTAAGAGACAATGTTTCCATCATCTCTTAATGTGAATAGGTTTATGAGTATGGCTCATTTCTTATTGTTATTCCAATCTCGCATTACCGAAAGAATCAGGATTATCAATAATACCATTGTTAATGTACTCATATTCTCACCTCCTCACTATAGGAAGTGTTTCGAGTGCGAAAACAAAGAGGACTAACAAGTCCTCAATGTCGCATAATTAACACCTCCATTAAAAGAGGTGTTTATTTCGTTAAAGAAAAAATATAAGGCTCGTTTCCCTTGCGGGGCGTAGCCTTATTTAAGATTATTTCTTGACTATTTTTCCTATTGAACCAATACAATTACGAAGAATGGTCTTGCATCCGTCTGAGCGAATCATGCCTCCAGAAACTTCTTTGATTGTAAGAGCAATCCCTGCTAAACCAACACCTATGCCAGTAACTTTTTCCATAACTTCAAGTTTGGATAATTTCTTTCCTTTGAGCTTTCCGATACTCTCGGAACTCTCATTAGAATCCGATATCCTTTCCTGTATAGTCACGTAATCGTCACTAAGCGGGTCGATTTCCTTTGCTCTTTCAATTAACCTTTCTGTCTCTGCGAGCTGCACGCTCTGGACTTTTGTTATCTCTTCGTCATTATTATTAATTTTGGCTTTATTCTTAGCCATAAAATCACCTCCATTATATGCCGTGTTTCAGAAGAAAATATAAGAGGCTGTGTTTCCACAGACCCCTTATATATGGTTTTAGTCTTCTACTGTTTCTTCTTCAGTCTCGTCTTCTACTGTTTCCTCATTGACTTGCACATCAATAGGCTCTGTCGTATCGTCGTCTTTTGTGGTGATTGTCTTCGCAGCCTTAGCCACGAACTTATCACCAATAATCGACGCAGCAACTGCTACGCCTACGCTTAATGTAGTTTCAACAATTTTCTTCCAGTTCATAAGAACGCCTCCAAATATAAATAGTAGACTTCCGTCTCCATTATAGGACGTGTTTTGAACGTTAAGAAGATTCACAAAGTAAACCGTTTACGACTTTATAAGTGGTGCTGCCTATTGTTAATGTTTGGTTTCCTATAGCTGTATTATAAATATCAGCCCCAGTATCTGGGTCAGTACCTGATTTAACATAAACACTTCCATCTGTTTTGAAATATAAAGAATTAGACCATAATGCGATTTCGTGACTACTATGAATGTCAAGGTTGCCGTCGCTTGCGTCAATAGTAGCTCGTTCTTCGTTGCCCCATGCTATTGTTGAGATTGTTAATTTCTTATGGTCAGAGTCTACGGTACCGTCACTATTAGCGTATTGGTAACCAAATATTTCTTTACCATTAAGTATCTTTGTGTAGTATTGTAAATATTTACCAGTTTCAGTAATAAGATTGGGTTTGGTGTATGACGCTATTTCTCCATATGGACCGTCTACAGAATCTGTTCCTGAGAAAATATGGATTGCATCCCATACACCAGAATTCGGATTACTATTAACAGGTGCAACAACTTTAATATCGCCAGGAGTATGGTCAACTGCACCTACTGTAAGTGTATTAGTGAGTGTGGCACCGTTTATTGCAGTCCCAGCAGCCACAACATCAGCTACAATATGCCCGTCATTAGTTATTGCGACGCTCGCAGACGTGCCATCAGGTCTTACATACATTAAGCCGCCTTGGTTCCAAATCCAGTAGTTTCCATTTGAACGCCATTTGTCGTCACACGATATTGTAATAGATGTAACATAACCCGTGTTAGGGTCAGTGTTAAGAGATACAATGCCCGTGTTTGAATTGTTTATAAGGTCGAAGGCGTTCTTTTTAGCAGCTTCGATGGTCTGCGACTTTTCCCCAGCTTTCGCTATTTTATTGAACAATTCATCGTTTATTGAAGAAGAGTTTTGAGTGAAACTTCTTTCGTTAGAACTGTTAAGCGATATCTTATTATTCGTGGGATTAGAAAGATTTAATGTTAATTTAGTAACTGGAAATAAATGGTCTAAAGCGTGTTTAGGGCTTATGCATCTTATGTTTTGGTATAAGAAAATATCGTCAGTGTCGACACCTAAAACTTTAGCATCTATTGCGTTTAATTCCATTTTCATTTGGTCATATTGATAATTTTCAAGATACTCTTTAGCTTTAGAATATAAATCGTCTTTATCTTCGATATCTTCAAACTCTATAGTCTTTTCGATATATCCCCATTCGGTATAAGGGTCTATCGTTTCTGAATGGGCTACACCATTTTGGTCAATAGTTGTTATAACTCTTGGCTGTGCTTTAATATATAAACTTCCAGCTTCATGTTCTCCAACAACCTCAGCACATTCTTCTATGGTAATATAAGAATCCATTTCTTCTGGTAATTTACGTGATTCGTAAAGCTCAAAGGGATAACTTTCTTCTCCAATTATACCAGAGACCAGCATGTATCTTGCACCAGTTGGACATTCTATTTTTTCTTTAGTAATCGTGGTAATAGAAGGGCCACCAGAACTATGAGAGCCTGCACTTTTTGACGACAATTGGAATCCGTTACTATCCCATATCGTATAATGGTAGCATTCATGGCTTGTTTCGTTATGGAGAGAAGATGTTAAATAGAAAACGTCTCCAGGGTTTACATCAATCCAATAAACGTACTGTCTATAATATGACGGTCCGTAATCGTTTTGATAATAAACATTTACTCTTTCTCCTTTATTATTGTAATCACTTGTATCTTCTTCGTCAGTATTTACATATAAAGACATGTAATATTTTAAAGAAGAGGTATCACTCGGTCCGCCATAAGAATAGTCGCCCCAATATCCAACATGACGTTCGTGTGTTTCGTAATGCCATTTATCCCACGCTGGAGTAGCAGCTTCATCTTCGCCTCTTGCCTCCAACAAATTGCCAATATCATCATTGTCAGAAGTATGTTTTCCAAGGGGGAGAAGAACCGTTACTAAGTCTCCCATATCATACGTTCTTGTAAAATCAGAAAGATTAGAACCAAATATAATTTTCTGTTTTGATACTTCAGTCATTTCTTGGAAAATGTCGAGTTTTCTTAAACCGTCGTTTTCATCTTTGCGGACTCTAATGTGGGCATCTGTAGCTTCTGCTAATTTCTGTATTGCTGTAAGTGTTGATTCATATTGTGTGTACCAATAGTAATCTTTTCTTGGATATGGTTCAGTTATACTGACAACACCTTTGTATATTTTTCTGCTGTTATCAACTTTAGAATTATGAATATCAAGAATAGACTCTATTATTTGTACAACGGTATAGTAAGAATATTCTCTTTGTGGTTGATGTGTGTCGTTCAAATATGCTAAAGCACCTTCAAAAAGTACATCTCGTCTATTGTAGAAGTCAAGAGTTTCAGATACAACACGACCCTCAAATATCTCTTTACCGTTTCTAAGTACACGGCATTTAGTTTTTAGTCTTTCTATTTTATTATAAAAGTAATGGTCTGGAGGTATCTTGAATTGTAAAGAGTTCGTAGAAGAGTCTTCGAGAGTTACAACAGGGTCTATTATGCCATATCGTTTATCAATATTATTAGAAGCGTAAATCTCTTTTCCATTTGCTACTATTCTGTATACGACTGGAGATTTATAAGTAGGAACAACATACCTTGGTATATAGGAAATATCATTTAAAAGTTCATGATACGGATAACCATAATTGTACTCTGGAGAGATTCTCCAATAGCCTTTTGGAAACGGAATATCAATTGGCTTTGAAGCCATTGGTTTAAGGTCATCATTACAAATATTACCGTTAGAGTCTATATACCAAGTATATTCTTCATCGTACTCTATTGTGCATTCAGAAATATCAGTGTAGTCTAAAGATGACCCCCCATCTTTTCTTTTGAAAAGAAGCCTATAATAATTAAGATTACTGTAAGAAGAAATATCAAAGTTCTTAGGTGATTCATACCAATACAAATCGCAAACGATTGGGCTTGGAGACTGGTTTTGGTAGCCTACAAAATTTACTAAAAGAGTATTTGTAGAATTAAAAGACACTGTTACATTTTTAGGTTTACCAGTTAATTGTAAATATCCTTCTGTTCTGACATAGCCATCTCTTGCTGTATCTCCAGAGCTTGAAATGTATCCGTTTTCAAGTAAAGAAAGCAAGCTATCGGAATGATGTATTATAATCATGATATCACCTGTCCGTAAATATTAAATCCAATGGAGGCGAGATACGCAGGGTCTTTTAGTTGCTCTGTCGTGCATCCTTTTAAATATGTAGTTTCAACAACGTTAGGAGCGATGACATTGTTAAATATACTAATTCCCCCTGAGTATGAAATGTTACTTGAAGTTTCTAATAAAATTACATTGCTATTAGAATTGTTTCCAAAATATAATACCATATTATTACTGTCACAATCCATTTTTCCTTGTATTAAAGAATTTTTAATACTACCTGGTGCAAACGTCATTAACCCAGTTCCTACTATTTTAATGTTCGAATTTTGTATACCGTCGCCGTATAAATATACACGTAAACCGACAGCGCTGCTATTATTATTAATTAAAGAAATATTAAGAACTATGTTGCACTCTGTTGTGTACATATTATGGAACAGAAAAATAGTGTTATTAGTATAAGTCGTTATTTCTCCGTTTATTCGAACATCATAAACTTTGCAGGCATTAGAAGATGTAGGAGCCGTAGAAGAGACTTGATGAAACAAATATCTTGTTTCCGATGAAGTTGACGCATCCCAAACGAAATTTGTTAATTTAAGATTTTTCAATTCTAAAATAGGGTAGGTCGTTCCCTCGATAGTTGAATATTTGAAGCATGATGATGTGCTATTGAATTTCATGTTTCTGAATTCCCAACCGTTAAAATCGAAATATCCATTCATAGTAATTGGCGAATCGAATCCCTCTGGCTGAATATCATTAAAGTCTATGACTTTATTAGAGACATTTGCAAATTTTATATATTGTGCAATTGAGCTGCTTTTTATACTCAAAAAGTCTTCCCAGTTTTCTACTATATATGGGTCTTGTTGTGTTCCACTTCCTGTAACTGCCATAGATATAATTCTCCTTTCTTAAAGCATACAGTGTCTGTATTCTATTGTTACTCTTGAATTTCCTCCATTTTGTAACAACTTGAATTTGTTTTCGTTATGTCTGTCAAATCTACTTATTATTACTTGTGTGCCAAGGCGATTGATTCCAGGCTGTAAAGTTACTGTACTATTAATTTCTAATTCAGTATTTGTAAATATAAGTTGCGTTTGATTCTCTGGTGTTTCTGTTTCCAATATTATCTTCGGCATATATGGTTGTGTATTCGGTCCTATTATTTGTAACGTTGTTTCGGTTTCATCAGTAAGAACCAAATCTGATTGCTCCCGGGAATATAAATACGGTTCTAAATTATACTGTAAAGAAACTTCAACATAGTCTGATTCTATAGCGTATTTTGTAACTTCAAACATACCACTATAAAAATAATCAGGATGTGTTGGCATTACCAAATTCAGTTCTCTGCCATGAAATTTTCTATATAGCCTTGGCATGAGTATTGTGCTATGCTCAAAAGATATAAAAGACAAGTCACCCTGCCTATTTGTAAAGACAGGGTAACCAGTAAGATAGTTTACAAGAGAACGGGAACCCATAGCTCCTGGAATATCAATAGATTCGGAACGAACCTCTGGGGGTTCAATTCCAAATCCTTCTTCAGGAATGAGTTTAAACGTGTCAAATAAACTGTCAGCATTTACATATCCATCAACATCTAAATTGTCTTTTTCTCCAACTAAAATATCATAGTTTCTATCAAAGTCCACTAAATACATTACATTCCACGTCCTCTCATATATTGTCTCTGACCAAGAGCATAGTCGACAGGTTCTGCGATAGAACCAACTAACGCACCAGTGTCCATAACGACTGTCATATTGCTCATACTCTGGTTAAGATTGTTAATATCATTGTTAAGTTTGCCGATAGCTCCGAGAACATTGCCATCATTGTAACCATTCTTCATTGCTTCCATGTAGTCCATTCTGTCGAATGCTAATTGCTCCATAGTTGAATCTATTTCAGTTCCTATTTCATAAGATTTCCTGCCAAGCATATTATTAATCATGCCCGTGCCGTATCTTATGTCAGAAATATCCATAGTCGGTCTTATAGACGGGTCGTATTCAAGTTCACCATTGAAATACGAAATTAAGAAGTCCATAGGTGATTTAAGAGCGTCTATAACACGTGTTGTTCTTTCCTGTTCGTTTTCAATAAGAGAAGTGTCAAGAATAGGAGAAATTACAGGATTGGTATTAGAAAAAGAACTAAAAATATCATTAGCGGTTTTCGTAGTAGTATCAATCAAAGTTCTTGTTTTGTCTCTCATTCCTATCATTAAACCGTCCATAATATAATGAGCAGCTTCAATCATTTTCTTAGAAGGAGAAGCAATACCCATTGAAGAACAGAAAGCTTTTAGCATAGTGTTGCCAGTTGCGTAGGCAGTATTTCTTATTTCGGTCATTTTGTCTTTATAACCTTTTTTAATGCCTTCCGCTATTGCAGAACCAGTAGATTCTGCTTTCTTCTTTAAAACAAATTCTGATTTAGTAAGAGAATTAGAAACACCTTGCTTTACTTGGTCAGCAATGTTTTGTCCTTCTTCATACGCTCTATTACCAGTAATATCATGGAACTCGTCCATAAGAGCATCACCGAGAGTCCTTGCGGCTTCTTTAAATTCTTCGGTATTAGCTTCAACGCCTTCTCCAATTTCATCAGATGTATCAATTCCTAATTGCTCCCAATCGGTTTCGTTTCCAGTAACACCTATGCCGTATTCGTTATATAAATCAGCCATATTATACGACATGTCACCGTTTAATTCTCCAGACCCATTTATAAATCCATCTCTGAACATAGCACCTGAATCTAAACCGAGTGTGTTCCAGTCTTCCATTGACCCAACGTTAATATCACTGGCGTCCATTTGTATAAAGTCTGAAACACTGATATCAGCTTCTCCAGAAATAAGTTGAGTAATAAACTCAGACTTTGTATTTCCAGTTGCCTCCTGTAATTGTTTACCAAGAGCGTCATTTTTTTCTGCGTCGTAAGCAGCGGAAACTCTTTCTGCTACGTCTTTCTTGTAAGCCTCGTATTTATTATGCATTTCAAAACTACTTTTCTGGTTACTTTCAGTTTTAAGAAATTCTGCTTCCCAGTCTTCGTAACTAAGAGTGCTTTTATTTATAGCTTCTTCTAAAGTATTATAACCTGCAATAACACTTGTTGCCGCATCGCCAGCAGCTCCTTTAAACTTAGCAGAATTGGTGTATAATGCTTTGGTTGGGTCTGAGAACATGGCACCAATCCCATCAGCGGCTTTAACGGCGTCAAAATTAGTACCAAAATTAAGAGCTTCACCGAGATTCATATTGCCATTAGAAAGTGCACTTGTGAATTTCTTTGACTTTTTTTTAAACTCTTCTGAAGCATTTTCCATCCATTCTGTCTCGTCGTCAAGCATTTCTTTTATATTCTGTCTATGTATACCTGCTAATTCTTGTCCTGACTTTTGACCTTCGTACCCCATTTGCCATACTGCGTTTCCGCCTATAATCAGTGTGTTGCCAATGGAATCAAAACCTAATTCTTTAAGAGCTTCACCGATCGTAGTGTTTATATCTCCTACACCTTTTAATATTTCTCCGCCAAGCCATGTTAATAAGGTTTCGAGTATACCAACAATAGCTTCTTTTAACACGTCAAGAAGTACAGGTGCTTTATCAATGATGGCCATACCAAGCCAACCAACAACAACAATCAAAAGACTTATTAATGCGTAAACGATATCACCAGCGATACCTCCGAGTAATGCTACAACATCAAGAAGTATTTGACCAATCCATGCTACAATATCTCCAACATGCCCATGAACAAATGTAGCTAATATAATAGCAATATAAACAACTATCGCTACGATTTGTAATGCTACTGATGATTTAACCGCTGCAAGAACACCTAAAATAGCGCCTATTACTACGAGAACAAGAGTAGCGAACGTTTTTGCGATAACCGGTCCGTTTTCCTCTAATTTTTGTGCAAATATAACAAGCCCATCTGCTGCGTTTGGTAATAACGTAAAAGCATAAACGATTGCTAATAACCCAGCACCAACACCTAATACCGCAACGCCAATACCAGCGAGTCCAATGCCCATTTTTGCAAGCGACCTTCCTAAACCTGATACTTTGCTTACAGCAAACGCCATAAGAGTAATTGCAAGTGCTACGGATAATATACCAGCAGCAACTAACTCTAATATAAATATGAGTTTTTCTGCTCCTTCAGGGGTTGCTGACATACTTGCTATTGTTGCAAGTGCACCAGTTTGTAATACGGCGGCAACTGCGGCGAGTATAATTCCCATACCTATGACTAACGCTAACGTTTTTTTGATAGTTGAAGACGTCATGGTAGACGCTGTTTTACTCATTGCGAACATAAGACCGCCCATTGCAAGTATAATGAGAAATATTGAACCAATCGTAGCAGTCATAGTTTCGTCGCCTGCGAATTTTCCTATCAAAGCTAATGCGATGAAAGCTGGAATCATCAAGTCTATAGAACCTGCTATAATCAGCATTGATTTAGCTACTCTTCGTACCGTGACAGCACCAGTAGCTGGGAAATATTTTGTAGCATAGCACAGACCAGCAAATAATAATAACGTCACAACAAGAGCCTCAATAGCGATAGCCATATCATCGAAGCCAATATCAAACTTTTGCACTATAAAAGCGGTTCCTACTAAAACAAGAACCATTGTGCCTATGGCTTGAAAAGCTTCTATCATAGCTCTTGTTAATTTATCAAGATTAGCGCCAACGCCACCGAATTTTTCAAGCAGTATTACTACAGTAACAGCCATAGCAGCTACTAAAGCTACTACTATTATGATTCCTGTAAGAATCGCTATAGGATGGTCTACGTATGCCATTACCGCAGCTAAAGCGGCTATACCTATCATAATAATACCAATAGCTCCAAATATATCTCCAAAACTATTAACTATCGCTACAAGTTTTTTAAGCTTAGAGTTACTTACAGAAGTCGAAGTACCAAACTCTGTTAATTTATTTATTATTCTATAAATACTTTCGAGAACCACAACCATGATGGCAGCAGCTACAACAAGTTTGTCTTGAGGTAATTCAGTAAATACAATAAGTGCAAGAACTAATGCGACAATGAGCGTAAGCGAGACGTTGAGTGCATCTGTTAATATTCTATTTTTAATAGCCGTACCTATATTCTTGATTTGTGTTTGTAATTCAACCAGAAAACCACTTGCTTTAAGCATAACTGCGTTAATGTTTTTAAGCATTTTTATTATTTCCACACCTGTTAGTAAGAATATAATAAAAGAAGTAAACGACCATATAGCTCCCCAGTCGAGGTCTGCAAGACCGTGAAGAATAGCATCGCCTATTTTCTTTCCCCACATTTTAACAGTCTCTAAGCTTTCTGGGGTGAACGCCCCCATAATCCAATCTGTTAAATTAGCAAAAGGATTGTCGATATTGAATTTTGATTTGTCGAGCCCCATATTGCTCAATAATGTTTTAATGCCATCGAACTTACCAGCATCTTCAAACACCCCTGTTATTTTGAAATTAGCGAGTTTATCAATCCATGAAAGGTTTACTGAAGAGAAATCGAATTTAGCGAGCTTTTCAAGACCTGTTACTAATTTCTCGAGCCCACCATTAATAATGTTTTTAACAGTTTTTAATATTTTACTAAATATACTTTCTGTATTTTTTAAACGTTCATTTACCTTAGGACCGAAAGCATTTATTAACGCTGTTTTAATATTACTAAATAATACTATCAGATTACTTAATATAGTGCTAAGAGCGTTCCAAGCTCTATATAGTTTGCTATGCTGGTCAACGTTAGAAGACCATTCGTCAATAGCGTTTATAGCATCTCGTATTGTATTTTTTATTTTTGTTATAGTATCTATAACAAAAAGTATTGTTGTTTTTAATGTTTCGTAAGCTTTGTTTAAAAACTCGAAAAAAGCATCGAATTTTGTAGATAAGGATTCTGTTTCTTCAGAGCCGTCACGTATTTTTTTAGTCCAATCTACGAATTTACCTATAAGATTACTTAAGTCTGATGCAACAACGTCGAAGTTAAAGACTCTTAAAAATGAGTCTACAAACACACCAGAAACGTTTATTAAAGCTATGGCAAGATTAGATATACCTCTTGCTATATTAGTAATAATCGTTGAAGCACTTGAAATAGTAGAACGTATTTTGGTAACAACTGTCTGGTTTTTGGTAAGTGTTCCGAATACATTAGAAACATTATCTTTTACGGCGACCATAGTTTCTCTGAAAAAACTATAAACTTTATTTATAGCCATAAAAGTTTTTGCAAATATAACACTTAAAGAAGAGGTTCTTTCAGATGCTTTTTTAATACCATCGGAAAGACTTTTAACGATTTTCGTAACGTTTTCAATGTCATAAGCAACACCTTTATAATCCGCAAAATTTATAAAAGTTTTTCCTATAATGGTGCCAATGTTTCTTATTGCAGAAAATAAATTTACAACACTATCTTTGACGTTTGAAACTGAATTCCTAAGAGAATTAAAGGTATCATAAAGCTTATTTATTACAGGTTCTGAGGTACTAAAAGCGTCTGTTACATCACCAGTGTTTTCAGCCAAAGACTGTTGTGCTATTGACGCATCATGTGCCTCTTTTTTGACATTTTCAAGTCCTGAATAAATATCAACAGAACCGTCTATAATACCTTCTATTATGTTCTGAATAGCTTCATATGAAGCACCTTCATCTTTAAATATGGCTTCAATAGCATCTTTTCTTTGCTGCCCATTACCATAAGTGCCTTTTACCCAAATATCATAAGCGGCTTGCCATTGCATGAGCTTCTTCTGAGCGTCTTCGGCAGTTTCGGAAGCTTTAGCTATTCCAGAAGAAAAATCACCAAATATCTTTTTATAGTCTTCTCCAAGTAAAAGTTTAAGACCAGTTTCAGTAGCGCCCATTGCAAAATCTGTAATTTTCTCAAACCCTACAAGAATCTTATTAATATCAGCAATGAGTTTGTCTCTTCCGCCGTTGTCAACCCACGCCTTAATGAAAGCGTTACGGAAATCCGAAGTCTTATCAACAATCCTACTCAATATATTGTTAATATCAGTAAAGAGCGTTTTAGCCTCGTTGAAATCACCTATTATAAGTTCAAAAGATTGCCCCCATCCAGAGCCGAGAGCTTCTTTAAGAGTATCAAGAAGCTGCGACCAAGTCTTAACGTCCTGAGCTGCTGCAAAGGCTTTTTTACCAAGCTCTGTTGTTTCGTCAGTGTATTTACCAAGGGTTTTAACGAGAACTTCAGTGGTCATCCATTGCGATGATAAAGAATTATTAAAATTATGAACGGAATCAAAAGCGTCTGACATTTTGCCAGTCATGTCAGTTGTCGTAGAAACGAATTCGTCGCCTTTTTTTACTACTGTTCCTACTTCAAGAGCAGTGTCTATAAGATTCTGTTTAAATTCTACAGTTGCCATGTTAGCATTCTCAATAGATTTCCAGTCTATAAGTTTAACAGCACCAGAACTCAAAGCTTGGGCAAAGTTATACATAGCGTGAGAAGCTTGTTGTGCGTTAGCACCAGACACAGCAGCGACATTACTTACACCTTGAATAGCTTTAACTGCGTCTTCAAGCTTAACACCAGAGTTAGTAAATTTACCGATTGATGATGTCATATCGCTGAAAGAATAGATAGTTCTGTCAGCGTATGTATTAAGCTCTTGTAAATACCCATTAACTTCTTCCAGAGAAGCCCCTGTAGACGCCATAATAGTCTGTACAGAGCCCATTTTAAGTTCGTACTCTTTAAAGCCATCAGTTAAAGGTTGTTTAACAACGGCGTTATAAGCCTTATTCCATTCTCCAATTATATGGTTTACAAGGTTAGAAAAGGTTCCTTTCCACCATTCACCGAAAGCGGAGGTCTGTTTTTGAATAACGTCAAGACTGTTCTGTATACCAGTTACATCAAGAACTGTTGAAGAAGCTTTTTGTGTTTCTCCGAATATTTTTTTTACATTGTTAGAGAAAGAGATAATGCTGTTATGAATTTTGTTAAAAGAGGTCTTTACTCCATCTCCTACATTAGAAAAACTTAATGAATTTTTAAGTTTATCAAGAGTCGACATGGATGTTTTAACGTTTTTCTCGAAGTCTCGGTTGTCGAATTTCATCGAGACTACTCTCTCGTCAATGTTAGCCATTATTTTTTCATCTCCTCAAATATTGCGTTGCCCATTTCTTTAAAAACAGGTTCTAACGCAGGATTAATATAATCAATACCTTTGACGTAACCACCATTACCAGTAGCATGACCTAACTGTACAAGGAGAGCTACAGGTATAGCAGGAGCACCCTCGGCATTACGAACCGGTATCATATTAGAGTTGGTCCACACTATCTCTGCGTATCCTTTACTATAATGTATTTCGTAATCCCAAGATTCAGCAGTAACACCTGTGTCTCTCGGTGTTGCATTAGCTAAAAGTAGAACCCCCTCTTTACCGAATTTGTCAAGTTTCTTTCGTATCTTTCCAATGTCTGAGTTTTTTAAATATTTTTCAGTTTTGTCCCAGTTTCCTTTTGAAGAAATCTCAATCATAGAAATACACCTTTCTAAAAAATATAAAATTAGTTTAAAAAAATTATATGAATCAGAAATGATTCATATAATCTACAAGTGCATATATGTATAAAATTAATAACCCTATTAATATTAATCCTAACATAATAATCACCTCCATTATAGGAGATGTTTAGTTCGTTTATTGGTTGTGCTGGTTGGATTCGAACCAACGACATATCACAGAGTCAAAGTCTGTTGTCTTGAACCTCTTGACTACAGCACAATAAATATAAAAAGAGGCGTTTAAAAACAATAAAGGACTTGCTTAGTCCAATATTGTGCTACTAATGTAGTTTTTTTCGATTTTTATATACATATTCTTTTTAAATGTGCCGTTAGCGTTACCAGTTAATAGCACAATGGCACATAACAAAGAATATATAATCTTCATAATAATCACCTCCATTATAGGAGGTGTTTAATTCGTTAAAAATATAAAAAAACAAAAGAGGACTTGTTAGTCCTCTTCGTTTTCGGTTATATGTTGTACCATTATCCCGTAAGATACGGTCGTCATTATAGTCTCATATGCACATATTATTGTCATCATGTTATTATCCGTTTATTTCGTTAAATTTTCTTAATAAATTTAGAATCTACGAAACCTGTAAGATTACCGTCCTGTATAAGAAGCCATTTGTTTCCGTCTATAAGAGTGTAATATCCCCAGCATTTAATTTTATAAGTTGAGTAAAGTATTTTAACTACATTATTAGGAGTAATGAGTCCTGGAATATAACGCATATTAAGTGCAGAAGCTGTAACCTCATAAGTACCACTGAGAGCCTTGTCGAATTCTTTAGCTTTTGATACTGATTGAGAGCCTGGAGTAAGAGCTTTGTTTACAGCCGACTGAATATCATTGTAATTATATCCTTCTGCTGTAAGCTTCTTTTTACGTTCTTCTCCATTTCCATAATCACCGTTAATTACTTTAGCAACTACTTCAGCCGTTGAAAGTTTCTTGTCCTGATTAACAGGTTTATCAGTGTTTTTTGTAGCACAAATATCATTTACTCTTGACTGTATAACTGAGTAATCATACCCTGCTTCGTTAAGCTTCTTTTTGCGTTCTTCGCCATTACCCCATTTACCAGCCATTACTTCATTTGCAATTTTCTCTATTTCTTCTTTAGTAAGTTCTTCATACTTAACAGTTTCGAAAGAAATATCTTTCAAACGATAGTTCATATCAACATTTCCATTAATACCAGAAACTCTTCCGCTTTCGGAATATTGCCAATATGTTGCTTTGTTTTTAGGAGTAGCGTCAGGGGTAGTTCTCCAATCAGCATACCAAAATATCACGTCTTTAGGAATACCATTACCAGAGTTATACATATTCCAGTAATAATCTCCATTAGCGTATACGCCAGCTTTATAACCAAGTTCTTTAACTCTATTACAGAAGGCGTTAGTAAAAGCTATACATTTTGATTTGTCAAGATTAACTCCGCAATCTCTTGCATATCTTACACTATCATACTCAAGGTCGAAAAATATAATCGTGTCTTTTCCGAGACCTGCATCCTGAGCATGTTTTATCGTTACGTCGGCTTCGTTTTTTGCGTCGTTTGCATTAAGTGCGTATGAGAAATGGTATACACCTTCAACTCTGACACCAGCATTTTTAGCACCTGAAACATTAGAAAAGAATTTATTATCGAGCGTGCTTCTACCAAAACCATCTCTAATAATTACAAAGCCTACTCCGTCTTTTTTAACACTATTCCAGTTAATGCTTCCATTGTGTTCTGAAATATCAATTCCTTTTATCATGTCTATTTACCTCCTTTTAACCATGAGTTTTATACTTGGCTTTGCGAGCTTCATTAATAGCGTCATACTCTGAACGTATAGTATTCTTGGATTGTTTCTTAGGATTGTTCTTAATATTAGTAACTTCTACTAACATCATTAACTGACTAAGATGCCAGTCCTGAACCTCAAACGGTATTTGTAAAGCTACAAGCCAGTAATACATTTCTTCAGCAGTAACAACGCCGAATTTTGATTTCTTACCTTTTCTATTATTAATAATAGTAGCAGTTCTTTGTTCTGAAATATAATCCGCTATCCTCTTAGTTTGTGTAACAGTTAATCCGTCGTATATAGAGTCGTCAACTTCTTCTTTGTTAAGAGTCATACATTTAAGATAGTATCTTGTTTCTTCAGCGGTCTTTTCATTTCTACTTAAAAAGGGTTTTTTATACTTAGCTTCCCAGTCTTTAATAGCCCTAAGGGAGTGCTCTAACTTAAGAGTACCCCCTTTTACTATTAAGAATTCTTCTTTGATGGGGTCCCAAGTTTCTGTAGCAGGAACTTCTATCAGTAACATAAATATAAATTAGCTAATGGTAGGATGTGCAGGAAGAGAATTCTGTGTTTCGCTTCTGAACTTAGCAGGTATTACACCGTTAATAAATTCAGCAGCTTTGTTTGCGTCCTGTGCAAGTTCCATAAAGAGAACAGAGTAGAATTCAGTTGAGCAGAAGTCCTCTACGAGAGTCTCATTCTTACGGAAATATTTACCGTCGTTAGATTTCTCACCGTAAGAAGCTTTTATAATCTTCTTAAAGAAAGCGATTATCTCAGGTTCGGACTGTGCTTCGACAATCTTTTCCAAATATCCTTTGAGACCGCCCTCCTTTGACATGCTCATTTCTGCGAGTTCTGCTTCTGTAAGATTGAAGTAGAAAGTCTCCTCTCTTTCAACACCATTAAAATCAGTTGCTTTTATTTTCTTAGCGTACATAGCTAATACTCCTTTCTTAAATATAAATTAATTATGTGATACTCTGTCTTTAACCTCTGCCAATTTTCCGTCATTAAATCGGTCAAGAGAACCTACTAAATATCCAGTTATTCTTCTTATACGTACAAATTTTGTAGGTTTGAAAACAGTTTTTATGTTTACAAAATCACCGTCAATTAAAAGAATTATCTTTTCTATAGGGTCTTTGTATTTGTCAGTTACGAAAGTCTTATAGTAATCTATTTCCTCTTTTGGTAACTCGCCATTAATTACCTCTATTTTGATTTCTTCCATACGGTTTCACCTCTTACGTGTTTTCGGTAATTGAAAATTCTTCACTGATTTCCTCATTTTCAATGGGAATATCAGTTTCTTCATATGTGTATTTGCAAGGTATTACATCTACCGCATCTACATATATTTTTCCTGTTTCTTTCTGTAAAAGCATTACATTTTTATCAGAATACCGTCTTTCTCTTGTTGATTTATCAATTTTTTCAACTATTATCATTATACAACACCTCTTGCATATACTTCCGAACCGTTACCTTGTGTTATGGGATTTGTCTGATTTTTTGCATCTTCCATTGTCGCATACCATGTTAAATTATAGCCGTCTGTGGAAGTTGTCGGGAGCGTTTCACCGCTATTATATGTGCCGAAAATCAAATAAGTGTAAGTTGCACTGTTGGGATAATTTGTAGCTGTTGTATATGCTTGCAGGCAATTGACGGGAACGATTATTAATGTTGTGGCTGAAACACCGGAAAAAGCATCGCTTGACGAAACTGTCGGCGGTGTTGTGCCTTTAAACTGGATATAATCCATATAAGCACACCCGTCAAAAGCTTGTGATGCAATAGCTGTAACACT
>JAEIGA010001199.1_pt1 | contig 39904 bp, 49 predicted proteins | sample 9270691 | NCBI WGS metagenome assembly JAEIGA01 (sample SAMN17057246, study PRJNA624740) | gut metagenome | biome: biome; isolation source: fecal sample | host: Bos grunniens | place: China: Xizang | collected 2019 | reverse complement strand
CCGTGGCGAGCCTCGTCACGAGCCATCTCGTGAACGGTGTCGTGAATAGCATCGAGGTTAAGTTCCTTAGCAAGTTTAGCGAGCTCGGTTTTGCCGAGGGTAGCGCCGTTCTCAGCGTCAACACGCATCTCAAGGTTCTTCTTGGTGCTGTCGGTTACAACCTCGCCCAGCATCTCTGCAAACTTAGCGGCGTGTTCAGCCTCTTCGTAAGCAGCCTTTTCCCAATAAAGACCGATTTCGGGATAACCCTCACGGTGGGCAACCCTTGCCATAGCAAGATACATACCAACCTCACAGCACTCGCCGTTGAAGTTTTCACGAAGACCGTCGATTATTCTTTGGTCAACGCCGTTAGCGATACCTACAGAGTGCTCGGCAGCCCAAGATTTTTCAGCAGCCTGCTCTTGGAACTTAGAAGCGGGAGCGTGGCAGATGGGGCACTCGTCGGGAGCTGATTCGCCCTCATACGTATAACCGCATACAAGACATACATACTTTTTCATTTTAATTTCCTCCGTTAAATTAATTTTTTTCTTTTGCATTACATTCGCTGCAAACGCCTCGGACAATGTAAACCGAGGAGTCGGGTGTGAAACCGTTTTTTTTGACCGCTTGGGCTAAGTAATCGGTTTCGAGGGCAATATCAGTGATTTTCCCGCACCTTTTGCAATAAAAATGCGCATGCAGGGAATCGTTGCCGTCAAAATGCTCGAACCCGTCACTTACCGGCACCGAAATAATCCTGCCCTCCTTGCTTAAAGCGGAGAGATTTCGGTATACAGTGCCTAAGCTGATGTTCGGTATGGTTTCACGCACCCGATTGTATACCCAGTTTGCTGTGGGATGCGTATCGGTGGAACATAACACATTGAGAATTGCTTCACGCTGGCGTGAATATTTTTTCATATAACCACCCAAATCAGTAATGATTACTATTTTATTATACTCTTTTTTTTTAGTTTGTCAAGATGTTTTTATTAAAAACTTGACATTTTTTTATCAATGTTTTATTATTAATGTGAAATAAAGATAAAAGAGTGATTAAATGAGCAGTAATATTATATCCGATTCGGTTATAAAGCGTCTGCCAAGATATTACAGATTTTTGGGCGAGCTTAAGGCGGCGGGAATGACAAGAATTTCATCCCGTGAGCTGTCCGAGAGAATGGGGCTTACCGCAAGCCAGATAAGGCAGGATTTAAATTGCTTCGGCGGTTTCGGCCAGCAGGGATACGGCTATAACATTGAGCTGTTGCAGTCCGAAATCGGGCATATTTTAGGTCTTGATGCGCCGAGAACCGCAATACTAATCGGCATAGGTAATTTGGGACGGGCTGTTACAATGCACATCAACTTTGAGTCAAAGGGATTTAGGCTTACAGGGCTTTTTGATAGTAAGGAGTCGCTTGTAGGGCAGGTTATAAAGAATCTGCCTATAAGAAGCACCGATACGATTGACGAGTTTTGCAAAGAAAATCTTCCTGATGTGGCGATACTCTGTATACCGAAAAATGCAGCTGAGGTAATTGCGGATCAGCTTGTGGGACTTGGTATAAAGGGCTTTTGGAACTTCAGCCATTACGATTTGGCACTTAAATACCCCGGCATAAAGGTTGAAAATGTGCATTTTGGGGACAGTCTTATGACCCTTTCTTACCGCCTGCATAATGAATAAGTATAATTTAAAGCCTGAGGCGTTAAACCTCAGGCTTTGCGTCATTTATTCTTTGATTCCTTGTATTTAGAATCTATAAAATTGATTACCTCATCGTAATAGGGCTTTGGAAGATTACGGAGTATTTTAATAATGCTCTCTTCCTTGTGGGTGGCTATAAAGGGTGCGGGACTGTAAGAGTTGTCACTAAAGGGGTTGTTGGTTTGGTTAAGCTTGCTTGCCGAGATTTCGTTGCCAGAAAAATCAATCTTTTTATCTTCCGATGAATCGTAAAGCAACATTTCGGGATTTACACCGAGAATTTTTGAAAGGGCGAGCAAACGCTCAGAGCTAATTGAACCCTTGCGCTCCATTTGTGAATATGTGCTGCATTTCATTCCCATTTTTTCGGCCACCTCGGTTTGTGTGAGGTTAGCCATTTTTCTGTACAAAGCAATTCTTTGATTAATTAGTTTATCCATAATGAATTCCTCCGTAGATTATTTTTTCACTTGACTTAACACGATGTTGTTGGTATAATCATATAGCAAACGCTGGAGTGGCTCAGTTGGTAGAGCAGCTGATTCGTAATCAGCAGGTCGTGGGTTCAAGTCCCATCTTCAGCTCCATTTAATCACCTTTTTAGCATATTGCGAAAAGGTGATTTTTGTTTTGTCATATAAAATTTGTTAAGTTTAAAAATGCTTCCTAATACTATTTTATTGATTTTGTCGAAATATGTCAAGTTAATAATTGCAAATTGTTTATGTATATTTTGCATAAAAGTTATTATTTTCCTGATAAACCCTGCCACGATGTATCTTTTTCTTGTAATTATTCCATAATTGTTATATAATAATAAAATAGATTGGAGTGGTATGGCTTGATAAACAGACTGTTATCGGGGAACATAGATTTTTCAAGTATAATTGTATATATTCTGTCGTCCTTGACCGTAATTTTTCTTACTATGCCTGTTCACGAATTTGCCCACGGCTTTGCGGCGACTAAACTAGGCGACCCCACGCCAAGGTATCAGGGAAGGATGTCGCTTAACCCCTTTGCGCATATAGATTGGATAGGTGCGGCTTGTATATTGCTCTTTGGCTTCGGCTGGGCAAAGCCTGTTCAGGTCAATTCAAACAATTTCAGAAATCCTAAAAGGGATATGGCTATTACCGCCTTTGCAGGTCCTCTTGCCAACCTGATTGTAGCCCTAATAGCGCTTTTAATTTATAATATTGTTATGCTTTTCGTTTTTAATAATATTGCTTTATATATCGGCTTTTTCTTTTATTATATTGCGCTTATTAATGTATCTCTTGCGGTCTTTAATCTTATTCCTATTCCGCCCCTTGACGGCTCAAGGCTATTATCGGCACTTTTGCCTTACAAGTATTATTACGCACTAATGCGTTACGAGCGCTACATCTTTTTGGGGTTGATTGCGCTTTTGTGGTTTGGTGTATTGGATGCTCCGCTTAACTTCCTTACAAATGCGGTTATGAGCTTTTTGGGATTTATTGCGGGATTGCCCTTTGGGTTTATAGGGTGAAAAATGGAAAATACATTAAGCTATAAATTAGAGGGCTTTGAGGGCCCGCTGGACCTACTTTTACAATTGATTGCACGCAACAAGCTTAATATTTATGATATTGAGCTAAGCGTGCTTATCGACCAGTATTTAGAACAAATAGAGCTTTTTAAGGCAGAGGAAATGGAGCTTGAAAGCGAGTTTCTTGAAATGGCGTCAAGATTGCTTTACATTAAAACCGTGAGTCTGCTGCCTAAGCACGACGAGATTGTAAAGCTTAAAGAAGAGCTTACAGGAGCACTGCTTGAGTATATGGTCTGCCAGCAGATGGCGCAAAAGCTCTCCTTAATGCAGGACGGCTTTGACAAATTTGTAAGGCTTCCCGAGGAAATTGAGTTTGATAAAACCTATGAGCTCACCCACTCGGCTGATGTTATGTATCTTTCGTATCTGTCGGCGGTAGGCAGGGGACAAAGAAAGCTCCCACCTTCAACCGCACCTTTTACAAAGATTGTGGCTAAAAAAATTGTTGCAGTGTCCTCTAAAATCGTTTTTGTTATGAGAAATTTGTGGACAGGCGGCTCTAAAAGGCTGTCTTCCCTTTATAAAACCGCACACAGCCGTTCGGAGCTTGTAGCAACCTTTTTGGCGGTGTTGGAGCTTTGCAAGGCAAACCGTGTTAGGGTTGAGGGAGATTCGGACAATGCAGAAATCACACTTATTAAGGAGCATAAACGCAAATGACGACTTCTGAGCTAATCCCCGCATTTGAGGCGGTGCTTTTCTCGGGCGGAGAGCCCTTAAGCATAGACCGCTTTTCGCAGGTTTTTGATATTAAACCCGAACGGGTTGTGGAGGTTATGGAGGTTCTTTCAAAACGGCTTGACGCTAAGGATATAGGCGTTCAGCTTGTGAGAATGGAAAACACCTATCAGCTTGCCACCAAAAAGGAATATGCGGGATACATAAAGAAAATGTTTGATATTAAACGGCGCACACCGCTTTCTCCTGCGGCGCTTGAGGTGCTTGCTGTTGTGGCTTACAATCAGCCTGTAACTAAATCCTTTATCGAGCAGGTAAGAGGGGTTGACTGCTCAGGCGTTGTGACCACGCTTGTGGAAAAGGGGCTTATTGAGGAGCGGGGAAGACTTGAGCTGCCCGGAAAGCCGCTTTTGTACGGCACCACCAAGAACTTTTTGCGGTGCTTCGGTATAAGTGATTTATCCGAGCTTCCGTCTCTGCCCAAAAATGAAGATGCAAGCGAAGAGGTGGGCGAGCAGATACCCCTCGAAGAGGAATAATACCGTTTTTTTGAATGATACTAACCTAAAGGGGAGAATGACTTGGCACCTTTAATTATTATCCTTGCGGTTTTGGCGTTTATCGTCCTTTTGCTTTTTATTCCTATAAGCGTTCATATAAAATATGACGGGGATTTTTTTGTGAAACTGAAGGTTTTAGGAATTAAGGCGTATGAGGTGGAGCCTAAAGAGGATATTAAAGAGCCGAAGCCAGATACCGAAAGCGATAAAAAGGTGAAAAAAAAGACCGGAAAGGCTTTTGATAAGCTTAAGAAGAAACACGGCTTTTCGGGAGCGGTAAGGGAAATATTCGTTCTGGTGAAATCGGTGCTTGAAAGGCTTAAAGGAAGCTTTAAGCATATAGCGATAAGAAGGCTCTGCCTTGATATTAAGGTCGCATCCGGTGACGCCGCAACCGTCGCCATAGAATACGGGGCGGTATGTGCCGCAGTTTATCCCGTCCTCACCCTTATTGAAGGAATAGCTAATGTGAAAATGAAAAGCATAAATGTTTCTTCGGATTTTAATTCGGTTGATTCCTATTTTGGCTTTTCGGTAGTTGTAAGGGTTAGAATAATCTATTTAATTGTAATGGCTTTCGGAGTTTTTTCCGAATATAATAAATTTAAAACGAGGAATGAGCTATGAGCGAAAACAGCATAAAAAACATTATGGATGTAACAATGGACAAGCTCCGTGCTATGGTTGATGCAAACACCATTATCGGCGACCCGATTGTTGTGGGGGATATTACCCTGATTCCCGTCTCAAAGGTATCCTTTGGGGTGGCGACTGGCGGAAGTGATTTTCCCAGTAAGACCCAGTCGGGGCTTTTCGGCGGCGGTGGCGGTGCAGGCGTTACCGTTTCACCCGTTGCCTTTATCGCAGTGAGCGGCGGAAATGCTAAAATGATGCCTGTTTATAACGAGCTGTCCTCTGCTGAAAAGGCTATTGCCATGGCGCCTGAGGTACTTGAAAAGGCAAAGGAGCTTTTCTCAAAAGACAAAAAGGAAAAGAATAATTAATCCGTAATATAACGCCCGTTCACCCTCATAAAATTAAGGGTGGGGAGGCGTGTTATGAAAAAAATTATTTGCTTTTGTTTAACCCTGTTTATTTTTTCGTTTATGCCCGTAGATGCTGTTGGCACTTCTGCAAAGGCGGCGGCGGTGATAAACGGTGATACGGGCGAAATCATATATGCGCAGAATGTGGACGAACAACTGCCTATGGCCAGCACTACTAAGATAATGACGGCGCTCCTTTTATGCGAGAACGCCGATTTAAACGAGGAAATAACCGTTACGGCGGATATGCTTAGGGTTGAGGGCTCGTCTATGGGACTGCTTGCGGGTGATAGGGTGACCTACCACGATCTGCTTTACGGTATGATGTTAGCCTCGGGCAATGATGCTGCAAATGTCACTGCGATTTCCCTTGGGGGAACTGTGGAAAAATTCGCCGATATGATGAACAAGAAAGCCGAGGAATTAGGACTTAAGGACACCCATTTTGTAACCCCCTCGGGTCTTGATGCAGAGGGCCATTACACCACCGCAAGGGAGCTTGCCCTGTTAGCGGCTTATGCTCTTAAAAACGAGGATTTCGCTAAGGCGGCGGCAAGTGAATCGGCTGTGCTTAATTACGGCAACCCTCCCTACAGACGCTCCCTTACAAACCACAATAAAATGCTTAAATTGTTTGAAGGTGCTGTAGGGGTTAAAACCGGATTTACCAAAAGGTCGGGCAGATGCTTGGTTTCGGCGGCAAGGAAGGACGGAAAGCTTGCGGTCGCCGTTACCCTTAATGACCCCGATGATTGGAACGACCACGCAAATCTACTAAACTACGGGATTAACTCAATTAAACAGACAAATTACAGCCCTAAAATTTCCTGCTATAATATACCTGTTATCGGTTCAAGCGAGGAACAAATCGAGGTTTTTATTGAGCCGTACACTGTAAATACCCTTGAAACTAAGGAGTTAAGCTGTGAAGTGAATTTGCCGAAGTTTCTTTATGCACCTGTTTCCAAGGGCGATATATTAGGAACGGTGGAATACAAAATGGGTGACGAGGTTATAGGCACAGTACAGCTTACCGCCTTAAGGGATATCCCCGCTTTACCTGAGAAAATCAGCTTTTACGATGAAATTAAGCAAAACATAAGGTACATACTCAAATGCATTTAGGAGAACATAATGAAGGACAATAAAATAAGACTGCAAAAGCACCTTGCCGAGTGTGGAGTGGCATCCCGCAGAAAGGCAGAGGAGCTGATAATGGCTGGCAAAGTTAAAATAAACGGACACATCGCCGAGATTGGCGCTAAGGTAGACCCGAAGCGTGACAAGGTAACCGTTAGGGGTAAAGCGGTTGTTCCCGTAAATGAAAAGGTTTATATAATGCTTAATAAGCCCCGCGGCTTTGTCACCACAATGAGCGATGAGTTAGGCCGCAAAACAGTATCGGACTTAGTTGCGGATGCAGGTAACAGGGTTTTTCCTGTGGGACGGCTTGACCGTGATTCCGAAGGGCTTTTAATAATGACTAATGACGGGGATTTTGCAAATAAGCTTACCCACCCGTCCTCCCATGTGAACAAAACCTACCGTGTGACGGTAAAAGGCGTTGCCGAAGAAGAACAGCTCCTCAAGATGAAGGAGGGGATAGTGCTCGATGGCAGAAAGACCCTTCCCTGCGACTGCTTTGTAGCCGAGCGAAAGCCTGACAGAACTGTCCTTATATTCGTTTTAAACGAGGGCAGAAACCGCCAGATACGCCGTATGTGCGAGGAAGTGGGACTTGAGGTTTTGCGTCTTAAGCGCACCGAGATTGCGGGGGTAAAGCTGGGGATGCTCCCTCAGGGTAAGTGGAGACCCTTAAACGAAAGGGAAATGAGAAGACTTACAAGCATTACCCAAAAGGGGCGTGAAGAGGAATGATTGCATTAGCACCGATAAGCGATAAGGATGAAATAACCCGTTTGTTTTTGGAAAACGGACTGGAATTTTCCGAAATTTCAGGCTGTGTAAAGGCAAAATGCGGTGAAGAGGTTTTAGGCTTTTGCCTTTATAATTTGGATGAAAATGGTATTACAATATACAAAATAGTCCCCGGAAACGATTTGATTTTAGCGGACGGGATTCTCAGAAGCACCCTTCATGTCGCCGCCGAGCGCAGTATAATGAACGCCTTTTATAGCGGTGAGGATACGGAAAGTATTTGTGATAAGCTCGACTTTATCGTGGACAGGGAAGAAAAGCGGCTTAATATTAACAAGCTTTTTGAAAGCTGCTGCTCCTGCCGAAAAAACGGTTAAAACTTGTGGTTGTTATTGATATTGATATTTGCATAAGTCTATGCTATAATGTTTCAAAAAGAAGTGATAACAATGGATAAAAAGGTTTCGCTCGCCGCCTTTTACTGCCTTTCTTGCGTTTATTTTTGTAAGGCGACAGCCTAACAGCGAAATGGCACCCCGGCATACAGCGCTCCGTCGCTGGTGCTTTAATGCAATACAGTATTTAGGTACACTGTACATACAAAAGCCTTTGTCCTTTTTAGGTCAGAGTCTGTGCGCCGCCACAGGCTTTTGCTTTTGAATTAAATTCAGCGGCGGAATGGAGATTATCGTAATGAAATATGTTTGCCCCTGCGGTTATATGTATGACCCCGAAGTAGGCGATGAGGAAAACGGCATAGCTCCCGGCACTGCGTGGGAAGATGTACCCGAGGATTGGGTATGCCCCGTTTGCGGTCTTTCTAAAGATGCCTTTGAAGCTGAGGAATAATATTAACGGCAAAAGCCCCCGCTTTTTAAGCGGGGGCAAAATTTTATCAACTTGAATTTTTATGGGAGTAATTATTGCAGTTAATTCTAAATCAACTCTGCGCGTTTGCCAATGCGGGAATTTTTAAAAGCCTGCGGCGAACTGCGCTTTTATTGCCGTAAAGGGCATAGGTAAGCACGATTTGAATTACCGTCATAAATATCGCCTGAACGATTCTTCCCGGAATAAGTGCGATAAAGCCCTTGCCGTAGAGAATCGAAATCCATAGTGAATTAAGCATTACAGACCCGAAAATCTGATTAATGAGCACGCTTGCCGTCACCTTTAAAAGGGTGGCGTTTTTTCTTATGAAAAGTGCGGTGCAAAGGGCGGTAAGGACAGCCGTAAGTGTAAATCCCGGGAAATATGGGCCTGTCGGGAAGATGAGCGCACCCAAAATATCGGCGATGCCCGATACCGCCATAGCCCACGGAACGCCCAAGGTAATAGCGGCGAAGCCGACAGCTATAAACGAGAACCCGAACCGCTGATTCCACACATTGTAGGATAAAAAACGCTCTAAGATGATTTTAAGGGCTATTAACAGCGCCGCCGTCACCATAGAAAAAATGTACTGCTTGCCTTTTTTGTTCATAAAAAAACCTCCTTATTATTACCCGTTTTTACCGATAATAAGGAGATTCAAATCTGCGATATTACTCGGCAGCGGGATGCGACGACCGAACCGCGGGAAAATCCTTCGTCTGTCAGGCAACTCCCCGTCCCAACAGCACTTAACGCACGGTCATCTACTCTGCGATAGTGTTATTTTATACCATAAGACCTCATTTGTCAACATTTTTATTTTCGTGCAAATAAGGTTGTTGTCAAGCAGTTGATGCACACGCTTTTTATAGTAGTCGACCTCGTCCCTGTTATTTGTCGAATAGTATTTTTCGCCGCTGTTTTTGCTATTTATCGTATCCTAAAAATCAAAAGATAAATATGCATTTTCGGGTTGAAATATTGCATATTTTCGTGTATAATATAAATTGATATATAATAATTAAATCGCATAATTATGAAAGCAGGTGCGTTATGACAAGAAAGCAGGCAAGGGAAGAAGCTTTTATTCTTGTTTTTGAAAAAGAATTTAACGATAATGGTATTGAGGAAATTTTAGAAGCTGCCGCCGAGGCTCGCGACCTTGTGCCGGATGATTATATAAATACGGTATTCAAAGGGGTTTACGGGCATTTAGAGGAGCTTGATTCGCTTATTTCGGAAAGCTCGGTAGGCTGGAATATCAAAAGAATTTCCAAAACCGCCCTTTGCATTATGCGGCTTGCCATTTTTGAAATGAAATATTCAGACGATATTCCCGTTTCGGTTTCCATTAACGAGGCGGTGGAGCTTTGCAAAAAATATGCAACCGAAAATGACGCTTCCTTTGTAAACGGAATACTCTCTACCGTGGCGAAGGCACTTTAATATGGATATCAGAGCCATAACCGTAAAACAGCTTAATTTTTATGTTAAGTCTTTAATAGAGGGTGATGTCAATTTGCAAAGCGTGGCCGTAACAGGCGAGCTTTCAAATTTTAAAAGCCATTATGCAAGCGGTCATTTGTATTTCACTCTCAAAGATGCGGATGCGGCTATACGCTGTGTTATGTTCCGCTCCTTCGCGTCTCATATACCCTTTGTACCGAAGGACGGTATGCAGGTGGTGCTTATAGGCAGAGCCTCGGTTTACGAAAAGGACGGTCAGTACCAGTTCTATGCCGAGCAGATGCTTCCTGTGGGCGAGGGCGAGCAGGCTCGAGAGTTTGAACGCATAAAGGCAAGGCTTGAAGCTAAGGGACTTTTTGACCCGCAAAACAAAAGACCTTTGCCTAAATTCCCCAAAAAAATTGCGGTGGTAACCTCCGAAACGGGAGCCGCTGTAAGGGACATTTTAAATATTCTCTCCCGACGTTGGCCTGTAACCGAGGTGGTAATGTGCCCTGTTTCGGTGCAGGGAGCGGCAGCGGAGCCCGAAATGCTTGACGCACTTGACCGACTTTACCATCTTCACGGTATTGATTTAATAATTATCGGCAGGGGCGGCGGTTCGGCAGAGGATTTAAACGAATTTAACAGCGAGGCTCTGGCAATTAAAATTTCAGAATCACCTATTCCTATTATTTCGGCAGTCGGGCATGAAACCGATTTTTCAATAAGCGATTTTGTCGCCGATATGCGAGCACCCACTCCGTCAGCGGCGGCAGAGCTTGCCGTTCCCGACCGAGACGAAATAGTTAAAAGGCTTCAAAAGTATGAAGCCTTGCTTAAAACCGCCCTTGCGGGGAAATATAATTATTGCTTATCAAGGTTGGAAAAAGCCCATTTGGGTGTATTTAAACACCCCGAGGATTATATAATAAATATAAGAGCCGAGCGTGCGGATAAGGCCGCAGAAGGTCTCACAAACGCATTTGCTTTTCTTTTAAATAAAAACGAGACGAGGCTTTGTGCTGCAGCGGCGGGGCTTGATGCGTTAAGTCCCTTAAAGGTTTTGTCCCGAGGATATGCGGTGGCAACTAAGGACGGCAAAGCCGTTAAAACCGTATCGGGACTTAGTGACGGAGACAGTATTAATCTTAAATTTGCGGACGGTGTTGCCGTTTGCGAGGTAAAAGAGGTAGAGAGTAAGCTATGAGTAAAAATACCGATTTTGAAAAATCCCTTAACGAGCTTGAAAAAATAGTTGAAGAGCTCCAAAACGGCGATATTTCCCTTGATGAATCAATAAAGCTTTTTGAAAAAGGAATGGAGCTCACTAATGATTGCCGCAAAACCCTTGAAACCGCACGGCAAAAGATAACCTCGCTTACCGAGGAGGAGCTGAAAAATGGAGATAAATAATCTTTTTGATAATCTGCTTCCTAAAATCGAGCAAAGGCTACGGGAGCTTACAGCTGAAAAAGGGGACGGCATTAACGAAGCCCGCAAAGCTATGGGGTACATTCTCTTAAACGGCGGAAAAAGGATAAGACCTGTTTTACTGCTTGAGTTTTATAAGCTTTGCGGCGGCGAGGGGGATAGTGCCCTTAATTTCGCCGCAGCGATAGAGATGATACATACCTATTCCCTTATTCACGACGATTTGCCCTGTATGGATAATGACGATATGCGCAGGGGCAAGCCTTCCTGTCACAAGGCCTTTGGAGAGGATACCGCCTTGCTTGCGGGGGACGCACTTTTGACTCTTGCTTTTTCTACGGCGGCGAAAACTGAAAGCATACCGCCCGAAAGGGTTTTAAGGGCGATTTGTGTCCTTGCGGACAATGCGGGAATAGACGGTATGGTGGGCGGTCAGGCTATGGATTTGAAGCTTGAAAAAACGGGAGCTGTCGCAGAGGAGCTTTTGGAAATGTACCTTAAAAAAACCTCCTGTCTTTTAAAGGCGGCGGCTGTATGCGGTTGTGTTCTTGCGGGAGCGGACGAAGAGTATGTTAAATACGCCGCAGAGTATGCTGATAGCCTTGGGCTCGCCTTTCAGATAATTGACGATATTCTCGACTGCACCGCAGACGAAAAGACCCTCGGCAAGCCGATAGGCAGTGACGAGAAAAATGGAAAGACCACCTTTGTTACCCTTTGTGGTATAGACGGCGCACGCAAAAGGGCTAAAGAGCTTTCTCAAAACGCCGAAAACCTGCTTGATAATTTTAAGGGAGACAGCACCTCCTTAAAGGAGCTTACAAAGTATCTGCTTAACCGAAGCTATTAAAAGGAATGTTGAATAATTGGAATATAAGCTGTTATGCAAAATTAAATCACCCGATGATGTAAAAAAGCTTAATGAAGCTCAAATATCGCTTTTGTGCGAGGAAATACGGGACTGCATAGTTTTAACCGTTGCTAAAAACGGCGGGCATTTAGCCTCTAACCTCGGTGCAGTTGAGCTTACCGTTGCGCTCCACAGATGCTTTTCTTCCCCAAACGATGCGATTATTTTCGATGTGGGGCATCAATGCTATACCCATAAGCTTTTAACGGGACGGTTTGAAAGATTTTCTACTCTCCGTACCGAAAACGGCATTTCGGGTTATATGAAGCCTACCGAGAGCGAACACGACCCATTTATTACGGGACACAGCAGTAACTCCATCTCCGCTGCATACGGTATTTACCGTGCGAAAAGGCTTAAGGGCGAAAACGGCACGGCGGTGGCGGTAATAGGGGACGGCGCAATGACGGGCGGTATGGCATATGAGGCGCTTAATAATGTGGGCAGCGGAAGAAATAATTTTATTGTTGTGCTTAACGATAATAAAATGTCCATTTCACGGAATGTGGGCGCACTTTCCCGCAGTTTTACCAAAATGCGAAACAAGCCCCATTATCATCATTTTAAATACGCCCTAAGCCGTTTCCTTTTGGCAATTCCCGTTATCGGAAAACCGATTAATGACTTTGTTTATACAGTAAAAGAGGCCATAAAGGGGCTTGTTTATAAAAATAACTTCTTTACGGCGCTCGGGTTTAACTATTTAGGCCCTGTGGATGGGCATAATGTAAAGGCTATGGAGCAGCTTTTCGAGGTTGCTAAAACATATTCAAGGCCCTCGCTTATTCATGTTATAACCACTAAGGGCAAGGGGTACTCCTATGCCGAATCTTCGCCTAAAAATTATCACGGCGTTTCCCCCTTCGATGTTGAGAAGGGTGCAACAGAAAGCGGCAAATTAACATTTTCTGATGTGGCGGGAGCGGCGCTTTGCTCGGTTGCCGAAGAGGACGAAAAAATCTGCGCTATAACCGCCGCAATGACCTCGGGAACCGGACTTACCGCCTTTGCGGGGAAGTACAAAAACCGATTTTTTGATGTGGGCATTGCAGAACAGCACGCAGTAACCTTTGCGGCGGGACTGGCTTCTGCCGGTATGAAGCCTTTTTTTGCGGTATATTCTTCGTTTTTACAGCGTGGCTTTGACCAGGTGATACACGATATTGCAATAGGCGGTTTCCCTGTAAGACTGCTTATTGACCGTGCGGGAATAGTCGGCGAGGACGGCGAAACTCATCAGGGACTTTTAGATGTTCCGTTTTTAACAACAGTCCCTAATATGACGGTATATTCGCCTTGTTACTATAAGGAGCTTGAAAACGATATTAAGCGTGCCGCCAAGGAGGACGCAATTTGTGCGATACGCTATCCCCGAGGCTGTGAAAAGGAAGAGCCCGACTGTGATTTTTCTTCCGATTACACCCTGATTTCGGGGAAGGGTAAAAATCTTATAATAACCTACGGCAGGCTTTTCTCCGATGCACTTGAGGCAAAGAAAAAATATCCCGAGCTTAATATTTTAAAGCTTAATAAAATTTACCCCATAAGTGATGAGTGTTTTTCGGAAATTGAGAAATATGATGATGTACACTTTTTTGAAGAGGGTATAAAAAACGGGGGAATAGGAGAGCTTTGCGCAGCAAGGCTTTTGGAGGACGGCTTTGGCGGTAAATACAAAATTCACGCAATAGACGGTAAGTTTGTTCCCTGTGCGGCGGTTTCCTCCGCAATAAACTCAAACGGACTTGATTCCGAAAGTATGCTAAGGGCGGTAAATTATACAGATGAGTGAAAAGCAGAGACTTGACATTGCACTTGTAGAGTGCGGATATGCCGAAAGCCGTGAAAAGGCAAAGGCACTTATTATGGCGGGCATAGTCTATGTCAATAACCAGAAATCAGACAAGGCGGGAAACACCGTAAAGCCCGATGATATTATTGAGGTGCGGGGTGAAACCCTTAAATATGTAAGTCGAGGGGGACTTAAGCTCGAAAAGGCGATGAAGAGCTTTAATATCTCGCTTGAAGGCTGTGTTTGCGCCGATATAGGCGCATCAACCGGCGGCTTTACCGACTGTATGCTGCAAAATGGAGCGGTTAAGGTTTATTCGATTGATGTGGGCTACGGTCAGCTTGCGTGGAAATTGCGTACGGACGACCGAGTTATAAACCTTGAACGCACAAATTTCCGTTATGTTACAAGGGAGCAGGTGCCCGACGAGCTCGATTTTGCCTCGGTTGATGTTTCCTTTATCTCCCTTTATCACATTTTCCCCGTGCTCCGTACCCTTTTAAAGGAAGGCGGCAGGGCGGTATGCCTTATAAAGCCGCAGTTTGAGGCGGGCAAGGAAAATGTGGGCAAAAAGGGCGTTGTGCGGGACAAAGCGGTGCATATAGCAGTCATCCAAAAAATTGTATCGCTTATAGCCGAGAATAATTTTTCCCTTTTAGGGTTAGATTTTTCACCTATTAAAGGCCCTGAGGGCAATATTGAATACTTATGCTTTATAGAAAAGAGTGAATCCCCCGAAGTCCTATGCGAAAAAACGGCATGGGAGCTGGTCGAGGACTCTTATAAGGCGTTAAAGGAGTGAAAATATGAAGGTAGCGGTTCTGCCTAATCTTGATAAAAGAGGCTCTGCCGAGGTAGTTGAAAAGCTGGGCGTTATATTAAAAAATGAGGGGATAGAGGGCTATCTTCCCGAAAATATTGCGAGTGCGGACTTCAAGCACCTGCCTGAGGAACAGCTTTATAAAATTGCGGATTTTATTATTACTATCGGCGGCGACGGTACGATAATCCGCTATGCAAAGCGTGCTGCATTCGACAATAAGCCGGTGCTTGGCATAAATGCGGGAAGAATGGGTTATCTTGCAAATATCGAACAGAACGAATTAGAGCTTATTTCCAAGCTTAAAACGGGGGAGTATTTTGTTGAAAACCGTATGATGCTCTCTGTAAGCGTTGTGGAAAACGGAAAGAAAATTGCGGAATACAACGCTCTTAACGATGCGGTTATAACAAGCGGTTTTATATCGAGAATTATTGATATTTCGGTGGCAGTGGATAAGGATTATATCAACTATCGTGCGGACGGATTGATACTTTCAACCCCCACAGGCTCTACCGCCTATTCAATGTCAGCAGGGGGACCTATAATTGATCCGCTTACGCAGAATATGTGCATTACGCCTATTTGCTCACATTCCCTTTCTGCAAAACCGATTTTGTTGGGGACAGAAAATACGGTAAAATTAAAGGCCTATTCAAAAAAACGGACAGATATTTATTTGACGGTGGACGGCAGAAAGGTAAGCCCTGTTCGCCCGTATACCGAGATTTATATTAAAAAATCAAAGCAAACAGCAAAGCTTTTAAGGCTTAATGACAGGTCGTTTTATAAAACGCTTTCGGTTAAATTCAGAGACAGCAGGAGTATGTAAATGAAAAGTAACAGACAGGAAAAAATACTTGAGCTAATAAAGAATAAGATTTTTTTAACCCAGGAGGACCTGCAAAACGAGCTTTTGTCCCTCGGTTACAACGTTACCCAGTCAACCGTTTCGAGGGATATTAAGGAGCTCCGTATTGTTAAGGGTCACGATGCCGAGGGTCATTACCGATATATTGCAAATGACCCCTCAGATGCGGTTGCGCAGAACAGAGAGCATTATAAAGAGCTGTTTTCAAGGTCGGTAAAAAGTGTGGCGTTTTCCCTTAATAATGTGGTGATTAAGTGCTATACGGGTATGGCGCAGAGCGCCTGCGTTACGGTTGACGAAATGTTCGGTGATATGATGCTTGGCTCCCTTGCGGGGGACGATACCATAATCATAGTTACCTCGGGCGAGCCCCAGTCGGCGCACCTTGCCTTGCAGCTTAATAAACTTTTAAAATAACGGGGAAGAAAAATGCTTAAATTTCTTCATATCGAAAACATAGCGGTTATCGAACATTCTGATATTGAGTTTACGGGGGGCTTTAATGTCCTGACGGGGGAGACGGGAGCCGGTAAATCAATAGTAATCGACTCTATAAACGCAGTTTTGGGGGAGCGCACCTCAAAGGAGCTGATAAGAGCGGGATGTGATACTGCCGAGGTTTCGGCGGTCTTCGGCTGTTTTGACGATTATACTGCGGGAGTTTTGGCGGAACACGGCTTTGCGCCGGACGAGGACGGTAATATTGTAATAAGGCGGCGGCTTTCCTCCTCGGGTAAGGGGCTAATAAAGCTTAACGACCGACCCTTGACTGCGGCAGAGCTTAAGGAAATTGCCAAAAGCCTTATAAACATACACGGTCAGCACGACAGCCAGGCGCTTTTGGACCCTGAAAGCCATATCGGGTACATAGACGCACTGGCTAATAACGGCGGTATTTTAAGCGAGTACTATTCGGAGTTTAAAAACCTTAATGCAATACGAAAGGAGCTTAACTCCGCCGAGACTGATGAGGACGAAAAACACCGCGAAACCGACCTTTTAAAATATCAGATAAACGAGCTTGAAAGCGCAAATATAACCCTTGGCGAATATGAAAAGCTTAAAAAGAACCTCGAAATTGCAAGAAACTACCGCACAACTGTTGAAACCCTTTCAGCGGCATATGCAACACTTAAGGGCGGGGAAGACTTCGACGGTGCTTCTGCGCTTATAGACGGCGCACAAAGAAAGCTTACTGCACTTAAAAGCGATGAGTGGAATGCAAAGGCAGAAAAACTGGCGGATGCACTTTCCGTTATAGAAGATGTTTCAGCGGAGCTTCGTGATTTTCTTGACAGCGCCGAGTTTTCCGACCTTGATGCGGACAGTATTAATGAAAGGCTTGACACGCTGGACAGGCTTATGCTAAAATACGGAAACAGCGAGCAGGAAATGCTGGACTTCTTGACCTCGGCAAAGGTGCGGCTTGAGGAGCTTGTTTTCTCCGATCGCAGAATAGCTGAACTGGCAGAACTGCTTGACGAATCAACTGTTAGGTTGGTCGCCTTAGGCGAAAGGCTTACAAAATCAAGGCAAAAGGCGGCGGCAGAGTTTGAAACCAAGGTCTGCGGAATTTTAACCTATCTTAATATGCCTGATGTACGCTTTACTGTCTCCCTCCAAAAAGGGCGGTACACAAAGCGGGGGTGTGATATTGTAGAGTTTTTGATTTCTGCAAATAAGGGCGAGAGGGTAAAACCTCTTTCCAAAATCGCTTCAGGCGGTGAATTGTCCCGAGTAATGCTTGCAATTAAAAGTGTACTGCTTGATAAGGACAAGGTGGGCACTATGATTTTCGACGAGATTGATACAGGCATCAGCGGCTATACTGCGGGCAAGGTTGGCACACAGCTGAAAAAGGTGTCAAAAAACCGTCAGGTAATATGCGTAACCCACTTAGCGCAGATTGCCGCAATGGCAGATAATCACCTGCTTATACAAAAAAACACGCAGAACGGCAGAACCTTTACTAAGGTAGAGCCGCTTGCATATGAGGATAGGATAAGCGAAATCGCACGCATTATGTCGGGCGCAGAGCTTACAGAAAATTTATATAAATCAGCAAAAGAGTTAGTAGACAGGAGTAATAGCGATGACAATATATGATGAGCTTGTAGCCAGAGGACTTATAGCGCAGGTTACAAATGAAGAAGAAATAAAGGAAATGATTAATAACGGCAAGGCTAAATTTTATATCGGCTTTGACTGCACGGCTGATAGCCTTACCGCAGGTCATTTTATGGCACTTACCTTAATGAAAAGACTTCAAATGGCGGGTAATAAGCCGATAGCTCTTATAGGCGGCGGCACTACTATGATAGGCGACCCCTCGGGCAGAACCGATATGCGCAAAATGCTCACAAAAGAGGATATCGACCACAACGCCGACTGTTTTAAGCGCCAGATGGAGCGTTTTATCGATTTCTCCGAGGGCAAGGCGCAGATGATAAACAACGCTGATTGGCTGCTTAAGCTTAACTATGTTGAGCTTCTGCGTGAGGTTGGGGCTTGCTTCTCAGTAAATAATATGTTAAGAGCCGAGTGTTACAAGCAGAGGATGGAAAAGGGTCTTTCATTCTTAGAGTTTAACTATATGATTATGCAGAGCTACGATTTCTACTATCTCTTTAAGGAATATGGCTGTAATATGCAGTTCGGCGGGGACGACCAGTGGAGCAATATGTTGGGCGGCACCGAGCTTATCAGAAGAAAATTAGGCGAGGATGCCCACGCTATGACCATAACCCTGCTTACCGATTCACAGGGCCATAAGATGGGCAAGACGGCGGGCAACGCCGTATGGCTTGACCCGAATAAGACCCCTCCTTATGACTTCTACCAGTACTGGCGCAATGTGGCAGATGCTGATGTTTTAAAGTGCATAAGGATGCTCACCTTCCTGCCCCTTGAGGAAATCGACAAAATGGACTCTTGGGAAGGCAGTCAGCTTAATACCGCTAAGGAAATTTTGGCTTACGAGCTTACTAAGCTTGTCCACGGCGAGGACGAGGCTAACAAGGCGCAGGCTGCCGCAAAGGCGGTATTTGCGGGGGGCGGCTCCCACGAAAATATGCCCACTACGACTCTTGCCGATGATGATTTTACAGACGGCGAAATCGGTGTCTTGGATATGATGGTTAAAGCTTCCCTTGCCGCTTCAAAGGGAGAGGCAAGACGGCTTGTGATGCAGGGTGGCGTAAGCATCGACGACCAAAAAATCACCGACCCGCAGTGCAAGGTCACAGCCGAGGCCCTTAAAAACGGCATAGTTCTTAAAAAGGGCAAAAAGGTGTTTCATAGGTTTACGGTGTAATTCCGTTTTATAAGAGGGGAAGCCTTTGCAATTTATAATAGGTAGGTTAAAGCAATGTGGCAGAACTGTTCAACATCACGAAGAGCGTCGTAGCCCTCTTCGCCTGTACGAACCTTTACAACGTTTTCAACATCGTCTTATACACACATTTATAAAATTTGTCAAGTGACAAAAAGGTATTATAAATAAATTGGTTTCACTGTAGGATTTTTGTATTGTAAATAAAAATCTCTCCAACCCCTTTGTTTATGCGGGTTGGAGAGATTTTTCGATTGAAAGGGGTGAATGTGTAATTCTATAAATAGTATGTTTAAACAAATTCCCTTTTTCTATAAATTCTATGTGTCCTGCATTAAAAATTTTTTCAAAAACATTTTGACAAAATATTATGTTTTCTATTTCTATTGTAACTTTATTGTCGATATATTTAAAATCTTTTCCTTTACCTCGGTTTCCAAGTATTTGAAAATCTTTGTATGTAACTCTTTGACTTTCTATATTCAAAAACTTGAATAACTATAACAATAACAAATACTGAAAGCAGGAACTATAAATAAATAGTTGAAATTCTTATAGATAATACTTAAGATTAGTACTGCTATAAACAATAATGACGAATAAATAATTGTAGGTTTGTTAAGAAGATTAAAAATTCTACAAAGTTTAATTTTCATTTTTTTCCTTTGCGGTGTTTAGTGATGCTACCAACATTCTTTTAATTTCTTCGGCAAGTGAAAGCAAATCTTCAAAATTATAATCAATCAATTTAGTTCTTTTTAAAAGTGTAAGCCAATAAATACTTTCGCCCGTTTCTTTAAGCGAAATATGTAATTTAGAAATAAAATCGGCTTTACTATTACCATAAATAGCTTCATTTATATTGGCACCAACACTTGTAGCAGAACGAAGCAATTGTTTTGCGATAGTCGTATCTTTTCTTTTTTTAGAATAATCTTCGTAAAATAAAACTATTTTTGTCGCAAAATCAAGAGATTTATCAAGTAATGGACTATTCATCAATATCACCTCTAACTGAATTATAGCATAATTCAGTTTTTAAATCAACGCTTTGCGATGCAAAGCACCTTTTCTTTTATCTCTTCTCTCTTATCTTTTATCTGGAAACGACAATTTAAGAGAAGAGAGAAGAACGAAAAGAGAAAAATTAAAAGAACAAAAAGAAACGACAATCTTCTTGTCGAAAATTGTCGTTTCTTTTTGGCGCGCTGAGAGGGACTCGAACCCCCGACCCTCTGCTTAGAAGGCAGATGCTCTATCCAGCTGAGCTATCAGCGCATATGATATTCACAACGGAAGTTATTATATCATATTAGTTTTAAATAATCAAGTAAAATTTGCAATTATTTTTTAGCGTCTGTTGTTTGTTATAGAAATCAGGCGGATGAGCTGTGCTAAGGAAACAAGTGCAGCGGCAATATAGGTCATAGCTGCAGCTGTCAGCACCTTTTTAGTATACCTAACATCATTGTCTGTCAGCAGAACTGCTCCATTTTTAAGGGAGGTTATAGCACGGCTTGAGGCGTTAAACTCAACTGGCAGAGTGATAAGCTGAAAAATTAGGGCTCCGCAGAAGAAAATAACACCTAACTTCACTAAAAAATAGAAATTAAATATAATTCCTATAATAAGCAAGGGCAGAGAAAGCTGTGAGCCTAAGTTGCATACGGGCAGTATAACCGAGCGTAACTTTATCGGGAAATAGCCCTTTGCATACTGCACGGCATGACCTGCCTCGTGAGCGGCGACTCCTACTGCGGATATACTGTAGGAATCACATACTGACTGAGACAGCCTTATTGTGTTGGTGCGGGGGTCATAGTGGTCGGTCAGATTGCCCGAAACCCGTTCGATTTTAACCCCGTGAACTCCGTTTAGCTCAAGCACACGGCGTGCCGCATCTGCTCCGCTTATATCGGTACGGTAGGCGGAATATTTTGAAAATGTGGTCTTTACCTTTATCTGCGACCACAGCGCAATAATAATTGCGGGCACTACAAGGTAAAGATAAAGGGAATCAAAGCCGTAGTAATATAATCCTCCCAAAAGGTGTCACTTCCGTAATAATTTAATTTATAGTATTATTATAAACCGTAAAATTAAAATTGTACAAAATATTTTTAAACATTAAAGCGGAAGAGAACAATATCTCCGTCTTTCATAACATAGTCCTTGCCTTCGCTTCGTACAAGACCTTTTTCTTTGGCAACCACCATATTTCCGCCACACTCGTTTATGAAATCGTCAAAGCCTATAACTTCGGCACGGATAAAGCCTCGCTCAAAGTCGGAATGGATTTTACCTGCCGCTTGGGGCGCTTTTGTTCCTTCGGTAATCGTCCAAGCCCTAACCTCGGGCTTGCCGGCGGTGAGATACGAGATAAGTCCTAAAAGGTGGTAACACTTTTGAATCATACGATCAAGACCCGAGCGTTCAAGTCCCAATTCCTCTAAAAACATTTCCTTTTCCTCTTCGGGAAGTCCTGAAATTTCCGCTTCTAAAGCGGCGCAAATAGGGAGAATTTCCGCTTTTTCGGTTTCGGCTGTCGCCTTTACCGTATTGTAGTTTGCATTTGCTTCAATGCCGTTTGTGAAGTCGTCCTCACTCATATTGCAGGCGTATATTACAGGCTTTGCGGAAAGCAGGGGAGTGTCGTCAAGCACCGCCTGCTCGGTTTCGTCGTTTATTTCAACCGAACGGGCGGGAAGACCCTTTTCGAGGTGCTCTGATAACCGCTTTAAAAAGTCAACCTCACCCTGAAGCTTTTTATCACCCTTTAACGCCTTTAAGGTGCGGTCAAGACGGCGCTGTACCATTTCTATATCCGAGAAAATAAGCTCTAAATTAATTGTCTCAATGTCACGCCGGGGGTCTACCGAGCCTTCGACATGGATAATATCGTCGCTTTCAAAGCAACGGACAACATGAACTATTGCATCAACCTCCCGTATGTTTGAGAGGAATTTATTACCAAGTCCTTCGCCCTTGGATGCACCCTTTACAAGGCCTGCTATGTCGACAAATTCAATTACTGCGGGGGTGAATTTATCGGGCTGATAAATTTCGGCTAATTTTTCGAGCCTTTCATCGGGAACGCTTACCATTCCCACATTTGGCTCAATTGTGCAAAACGGGTAATTTGCCGATTGCGCTCCGGCATTTGTTATTGCGTTAAATAGGGTTGATTTTCCTACATTCGGAAGTCCTACCATACCTAATTTCATATTTTTCTCTATCTCCTTAAAAAGCCTTTATTTACTGAGTGTTTGGGAGTAAGACGCTCTTTCTCTACGCCGTTTTTACTCCATTTCGCATTGAATTATATGAAAATTTATTTATCATACCGAGAAAAAGAGCCAATGTAACTATGATAGTATATCACACTGGCGTCTTTTTTTCAAGTGGAATGAGTTCAATTTTCAGTGGTGCTATCCGATGTAAATTCACGAATGAAATAAGCATTGGAATGGGTAATCCTTCATTACCGAAAAAAGCTTGGTTTAAGATGTGTAAGGCTCGCTTAAGTCTCCTACTCAAAAAACCTGCAATTACAGGAATTGTATTACAGTCTTTAAAAGAACTCAATCGTTTTGATTTTTTAATTGACTGAAAAGCTATAAAATGGTATACTTGTTAAAGAAAATGTTTGGGTGATTAGCGTCAAAAATCACGCTGACCACAATATAGGGACGGCGTTCCGCTCGCTTTTTATGTAATAAAAGGCAACTGCGGATATGTCGGTATAATCTTCATTCGCCGCTAAGGGAGATTTTATAACCTATTTGTGATGACACTTTAGCGGCAGAACGGAGATTAATATGGAGAACGCTTTACTTAATAATTTCGATAAAATATTTGATTATTGCTTTGACCTGTTTAAAAGCAAAAACAGCGATTACGGACCTACTTGGCTTTTATATAGGTATCAGTCCTTAAATGATGAAATCTGGCGTAAGGCAAAGCGCATAAGAACCCTTGAGGAGCATAACGACAATGCCTGTATAGATGAGGGCAGAGATGTTGAATATGTGGGAATTATAAATTATTGCATAATGTTTTTAATAAGGCTCCAGGATATTAAGGGTATTCCCTCGGTAGCCGAAATAACCGAGAAATCCGCAAATTTCGATAGCATTGACGCTGATACCCTGTATAATGCCTACAAAGAAAATGTATCCCAAATTAGGGATTTGCTTGTAAAGAAGAATACCGACTACGGCGATGCGTGGAAAAGTATGTCGATTGTATCAATGACCGACCAGGTGATTATAAGGGTTTACCGTATAAGGAAGATACTTGCAAACGGCGGAAAATGCTTGGTTTCCGAGGGGATTGCCTCACAGCTTAACGATATAATCAATTACTGCATTTTTGCCCTCATTAAGATGGATTCGGGACTTATTTCTTTTGAAGCAACATTTGCATAATATCGGGGCCGTGGTCTACAAAAATTCCGCTTAATGCGGCGTTCTTTTCGGTAAAGGAGGGAACGCCGTCCTTTTTTACCCTGCTGTCGTAAATAAGATAGGGTACAGGCTCTGAGGAATGTGTCATAGTCTCAAGCGGGGTCGGGTGGTCGGGCATAATAAGTATGCGGTAATCGTCGCCGCAGTTATCAAGATAATCAAGCATTAATTTAAGAGCACGGCTGTCTATATACTCGATAGCCTTTACCTTGTTTTCAGCCTCGCCCCGGTGGCCGCACTCGTCGGGAGCTTCAAAATGCAGGTATACAAGGTCTGCGCCGTTTTTGAATGACTCAATTCCCGCCTGCGCCTTACCTTCGAAATTCGTGTCAATATAGCCCGTAGCATCTTTGACAGACGGGGTCTCCATATTAGCGCAGATGCCGATGCCCTTTAATAGGTCAACCGCACTTACAACACAGCCCGAAACACCGTTCTTTGCTTTGAAGTCTTCAAGTGCGGGCTTTCTGCCCTCTCCCCAAAGCCAGATTGAATTAGCCTCATTAAGACCCTTTGCCCGGCGGGCAAGGTTTACGGGGTGGTTCTTTAAAATACCGTAGCTTTTCTTCATAAGCTCAATTAAGGGAGCGGCATTTTCCGATTTACTTAAATACTCGCCGATAACCCTGCCGCTTATATCGTGGGGCGGTGTCATTGTGCCGAGGTCGGTTGTGCCGTTATCCACCACCAAGCAATGGCGGTAGCTGACACCGCTGTAGAACTTGTAAATATCGTTGCCAAGCTCTTTTTCGACAGTCTCTATTATTTGGTGAGCCTCCTCGGTGGAAATATCGCCGGAGCAGTAATCGACCATAGTTTTGTCTTCATAATTTTCCTCGTTCGAAAGGGTCACTATGTTACAGCGGAGCGCCACATCGGAGGGTTTTAAATCAACCCCGATTGATGCGGCCTCAAGGGGAGAACGCCCTGTATAGCAAACCTTAGGGTCATAGCCCATAACCGAAAGGTTGGCAACATCGCTGCCGGGCTTTAATCCTTTAGCTACCGTGCGGCACATACCTGTCTCGGAAACTGCCGCCAGCTTATCCATAAGGGGCTTATTTGCACACTCCATAGGGGTTTTTCCCTGAAGTGCGGGATTAGGTGTATCCGCCATTCCGTCACATAATAAAACAAGATATTTCATATAACATTCCTCCAATTTGCTATTATTATATCAATTAAATTTATTAAAGTAAAGAGAGTTTGAAAAAACACTTTAATTTTGCTGTAAAATAGTATATTATAATATATAAGGAATGGAGGAAGTACAATGGCAAATCAGATAAGGATAAATGTCGGAGGAATTAATTATACCGTTAAAAGTGATGAGAGTGCAGAGTACTTAAAGGAGTTAGGGGAAGAGCTGGAGCAGAGACTGCGCCGTATTACAAAGCAAATACCCACAGCGTCTACAACTATGGCGGCAATTATAGCGGCACTTGAAGCGGCAGACGAGGCCAAAAAGGCGAAGTTGGAGCTCGAGGTGCTTAAAGAGCAGTATAAAAAGCTGCAATTCCCGAGACCTAAATATGAGACGAAAAATTTTCCCGAACAGCAAAATTCGGGACGGCAGATGAGGCTTGGCGATAAATGAGCCGATTTGAGGTTTTATCGCCCGTAGGCAACGGTGAAATGCTCAAAGCCGCTTGCCGTGCAGGAGCTGATGCGGTGTACCTTGGCGCAAAGGATTTCTCTGCAAGGCGGAACGCCGAAAATTTTGAAGATAAAGAACTAAAAGAAGCTATAAAATACTGCCATATAAGGGGAGTCAAGGTATACCTCACCCTTAATATTCAAATTAAGGACAGCGAGCTTTCCTCGGCGGTAGATTTGGCACGCAGGGTGTACAATTACGGCATAGACGGGGTTATTATAGCCGATTTGGGGCTGGCGGACCTACTCCATAGATTAATACCTGATCTTCCGCTTCACGCCTCGACCCAAATGACGGTACACACTCCCGCCGCTCTTAAAACACTTAAAAATTCGGGCTTTACTCGGGTGGTTGCGGCAAGGGAAATGTCCCGCGAGGAATTAAAGGAGCTTTGCAAAAGAGCAGGGGAGCTTGACCTTGAAATTGAGGTATTTGTGCACGGTGCACTTTGTATGTCGTTTTCGGGACAATGTCTATTGTCGGCATTTTTGGGTTCAAGGAGCGGCAATAGGGGACTTTGCGCAGGGCCTTGCCGACTGCCCTTTGAGGCTAAAGGCGGTACGGGCTACGATTTAAGCCTTAAGGACCTTTCGCTTTTACCCCATATTAAAGAGTTATGCGATATGGGGGTTTCTTCCTTTAAAATTGAAGGGCGTATGAAACGCCCTGAATATGTAGCCGCCGCAACCGCCGCCTGCCGTTTTGCGGTTGACAACGGATATGTGACCACCGAAGATTTAGATACCCTTAAAAATGTCTTTTCCCGTTCGGGCTTCACTGACGGGTATTATGAAAACCGAATAGGCAGGGATATGTTTGGAATAAGGACAAAGGAAGATGTTACCGCCGCCGATAAGGCGTTTCCGAAAATTCACGAGCTTATAAGAGCGGAACGCAGAACAGTTAAAATTAAGGCGGAGATTACGGTTAAAAAGGGTTTTCCTCTTACCCTTACCCTTGATGACGGAGAAAATAGGGTGACAGCAAAGGGTGAAATACCTAAAGCTGCGCAAAACCGCCCGATAACACATGAAGCCTTAAAGTCGGGTATTGATAAATTCGGCTCAACCCCTTATATATTAGAGGAATTTTCTGCAGACTGCGGCGAGGGGCTGTTTGTAAGCGCCGCAGAGCTTAATGCTATACGCCGTGAGGCGGCAGAGCTGTTAGACCGAGAGCGTATTGTGGTGCATAGGGAAGAAAGCCGAGCCGAATACACCCTGACTCAGGGAAGTGAGAATAATACAGCCACACCGAAAATTTATGCACGATTTGAGGATATATCACAGATACCTAAATGTTTAAGCGGTATAGACGGGGTTATTTTTCCGCTTGAAAAGGATTTTGATATTAACATAGAGGGCGTAGAGCTAATCGCCGATATTCCCCGTGGAATAATAAGCGAGGATTTAATCAGGCTTAGGCTCCGCATTTTTAAGGAAAAGGGCTTTAAAACAGCGGTTTGCGGCAATCTTTCGGCTTTGCAGATAGCTATAGAAGAAGGCTTTAAAATAATTGCGGGAACGGGGCTTAATGTTTTAAATTCCGAGAGTGCCCAGTTTGTTTCTAAATTAGGGGCAGACCGTGTTATTTTGTCAAACGAAATCACTTTGTATAGCGCAAGGGAGCTTAATTCACCCGTTCCGAAGGGTATAGTAGCTTACGGCAATACTCCGCTTATGCTATTTAAAAACTGCCCGCTCAAAAACGGCAGAAGCTGTGCTGACTGCGACAAAAAAGGAAGCATTACCGACAGAAAAAATACCGAGTTCCCCGTGCGTTGCCGTATGGGCTTTAGCGAGCTTTTAAACTCCGTACCCGTCTGGCTTGCCGACCGAGGCGAAGATCTAAAGGCGGTAGATTTTGCGGTTTTGTATTTTACCGTAGAGCCGCAAAATCAGGTTTTAGAGGTGCTTCACGCCTATAAAAACGGGCTTGGTTGCGATACCGAATATACAAGAGGTCTATTTTACAGAGGAACTATTTGAGGTGAAATGATGCCTGAAAGACAAAATTACAACACAAAAGCAAGAAAATATATACTCGATTTTCTAAAATCAAGACAGGACGGTACGGTAAGTGCCGCCGATATAACCGAGCACCTTAATAATATGGGTGCGGCGGTCAATCAGGCAACGGTTTACCGCTATCTGAACAGGCTTAGCCGTGAAAACCTACTGCTCAGATTTACCGACAGCAAGACCAAAAAATCGGTTTACAGATTTGTGGGCGAAGACAGGGGCTGTGACGGTCATATACATACAAAGTGTGTTTCTTGCGGCAGACTTATGCACCTTGAATGTGACTTTATGGAAGACATTAAAAAGCATTTATACCAAGACCACGGATTTTTGCTTCAGTGCGACGGGAGCATATTGTACGGTATTTGCGAGGAATGTCGAAAAGGAAAATAGTTATTGAAATACCGACGGGCGTCCCTACGATTATCAATAAAATCAATTCCTAACAGGATACATAATTATAACGAGCCTTTGCACCTAAGTCATTCGGTGCAAAGGCTCGCTTAATAATTTATTCTTCTTCCGCTTCTTCTTCGGGGAGCTTTTCTACTTCAATGCGTTCAACACGGTATTCCTCTGCCTTTTTTACTGTGATTTTAAGGTTTTCAAAGGTAAAGGAGTCGCCCTCGTTCACTTCACCGTCAAGCATTGTGATGGTCCAGCCACCGACGGTTGCGCTGTCGGTTTCAAAGTCCTCGTCCTCGTCAATATCAATATCGAACTCGTCGAAGAAATCGTAAATACGCATATCTCCGTCCGCCTCAAAGTGGGTATCGTCTATGCAGACAAATTCACGCTCGATTTCGTCTGACTCGTCCCAAATCTCGCCTACCAGCTGCTCTAAAACATCTTCCATAGTAAGGATACCCATTGTGCCGCCGTATTCATCAAGCACGATCACCATATGGGACTTTGTTTCCTTCATTTTTTCCAGAACATCGGGCAGGGGCATTGTTTTGTGAACATAAGTCACAGGCAAAAGCAGGCTTCTTATGTTGACCCGCTCACCCTTAACAAATTCCTTATAAAAATGATTGAGGTGGAGAATACCTATTATATTGTCGGGGGTGTCCTCATAAACGGGTATGCGGGAATAAATATAATCCTCTATTTTGCGGATATTCATTTCGTACGGGTCACGAATGTTAATTGCTTCCATATCAACACGGGGGGTTATTACCTCGTAGGCAAGCACCGTGTCAAAGTCAAGCGCATTTTGAAGCAGGTCGCACTGCTCCTCGTCAAGCACACCCTCGTCCTCGACAATATCGATAATATTTTCAAAATCGTCCTCGGAAACGGCATCAGGGTCGGCAACGCTTGACTCCCACAGCTTTGAGAGCAGACTTATTAATCCGGTCATAAGAGAAGTGATGGGTTTTAAAATCAGAGACAGTACATATATAGGAATTGCAACGGCGGTGCAATACTGCTCGGCAAACTGCTTGGCGAGTACCTTTGGAATAATTTCGCCGAAGATAAGTACCAAAACAGTCATTGTAAGGGTGGCGACCCAAGCGTAGCCCTCGCCCAGCAAATCTATTACAATAAGGGTCGCAATAGAGGAGGCGGCGATATTTACAAGGTTATTGCCTATAAGTACCGCACCCAACATATTTTCATAGTTGTCAACTATTTTTGAAGCAATGGAAAGGGAAAGACTGTGCTTTTGCTGACGCTTGGATTTAAGCCGTGCGGGATTGGCGCTTGCAAATGCAATTTCCGTGCCCGAAAAGAATGCCGATACAAGGATTAACAGGGCGATACCTAAGAATCTGAGTGACTCATTCATTTTCGTCACCCCCTGCATCGTCCTCGTCGTAAATCTCGCCGACTAATTCCTCCAAAATATCTTCTACCGTAATTATTCCGAGAACAGACCCGTCCGTATCCTTAACAATAGCGAGGTTGCGGCGGTGGTTGCTCATTTCGGTCAAAAGCTCGTCAATCGGAGTGTCGGCTGAAACAAAATAGGGGTAATCCATTACGCTTGCTAATATTATATTGGATTTGAATTTTGTGTACGCCTTTAAGAATTTTCTTATCTGCAAAATACCCTTGATATTACCCTCACGGTCAACTACAGGTATTCTCGAATGCACCGAGTTTCCCACAATTTCCAGTATCTGCGGAGTTTTAAGACTAGTGCGGATTGTAAGCACCTGCTCCCAAGGGACCATAACCTCTCTGGCAGAGGAGCCTGAAAACTTCATTGCAGATTTTACAAGACGGCCTGTGTCCTCATCAAAGCCGTCCTCCTCGGATATGTTTTCCACAATGTCCTGAAGCTCGTCTTCGGTCATTGTGACCTGATTTTCGGAATGCTTTTTAAAGGGCTTAGAAACAAGGGCTGACAGTGCGGTAAAAAGCACCGACAGCGGCTTTAAAAGCCTCATTAAGCAGATAAGCGGCAGGGAAGATGCCTCCGCAAACCGTTCGTTGCAGGAGCGCGCAAAGCATTTAGGAAGCATTTCTCCGAACATAAAGATCACCCCGGTGGTGACAATCGCCGAAACCGAAACGGCGGCGGAACCCCAAATTTCTGCGGCAATTACGGCAGAAAGAGTGGCACAGCCGATATTGACGATGTTGTTGCCGATAAGCAGTACCGACAAAGCCTCGTCAAAATTATCGAGAATGTAAAGTACCCGTTTTGCGCCCTTGTTATCCTTTGAGGCACGGCTCATCATATGAATTCTGTTTACCGAGGCCAGAGAAATCTCCGTCCCCGAAAAATATGCGCTGGCAATAATCAGAAGTGCAAAGAATATAATACTCCCCGCAGGACTGTCGTCCACAAAACCATCTCCTATAAATTAGTTTTTTCCTCTATATTACATTATCAAATGTAGTTTGTCAATTAATTTTAAGCAATTTTTGCCGCTGTCTGTAATCGGGCATATATTTTTCAATAAGCGCATAAAAAGCGGGGCTGTGATTATGGTGCTTTATGTGCGCTAATTCGTGTACTACAACATATTCTACAGCCGCTGTTGGATATGCCATAAGCCGCCACGAAAAGCAAAGAGAGTTTTTACTGTTACAGGAGCCGAACCGCTTTTTTGCAGAGGTGATTTTAACCGAGGTGGGTTTAAGCCCCATTATTTTTGAATACTTTTCAACAAGCGGCGGTATAATTTCACGGGCGGCTCGGCACAGGCCTTCTTTATTATCATCAATTTCTCGGTTTTTCTCGGCTCTTTTTTCGGCTTCAGGCAGTTTTTTATCAATCCAGTGTTGATATTTGTTTACAAATTCGGCAATCGCCCTGTCGCTCATTCTTTTGGGTGCACGGACTATTATTTCACCGTCGCCCGTTATTTCAAGCCCGACGGTTTTTCTGTTTGAACGCTTTACTGAATAGTTCAAGGTGTTAGTTCCCCCAAAACCTCTTAACAGATATTTTCATTATTTTTTAACCTTGACGGTAAACTCTTTGCCGCATCTCGGGCATATCGTGGTATGAATGCCTACCCGCCTTGGCAGACGGAGCACCGCTTTGCAGGCGGGGCATTTCTTATATATATGCATCATATCCGCTTTCTTTTGGTCGTGAAAATCCTTTTTACGCTTTAAAAAGCCGAGCTTTTCCCGAACCCAATAATTCTCTTTTCGCCTTTTTTCAGTATCCCTTGATAAAACCCTGAAAATAGCGAAAATGATAAGTGCATAAACAATAAGCTGAATTATCGCATAAAGTCCTACTGAAACAAATCGGAGAAAGATATTCGCGGCCGAAAGAATAACAGCAATTACAAAAATTACAAAAAAGGTTTCGTCAGGTCCGTACCGTCCCGACATAAACTGCATTAATCTGTATCTGAAATTCATATACTCAACCCTTCTTTTTTGTTTACTTACTTATTATATTGCGTTTTTTAGACGATTTTGTTAAGAAAACATAAATAATATTTAAAAATAGGTTTACATTTTCCCTTTTAATTCCTTTCTATATATGAAAGGAGAAATGATAAATGTATTATTGTTCTGACTGCAGCTGTGAATTTGAAACTGCCGCCCTAATTACCGAAACCCACGGGTTCACTTCGCCGCCCTTTGAGGAGCTGGGGTGCTGTCCCTTTTGCGGGAGCGGTAATGTTAAAGAAAAAGCCGGTTCTTACTGCCGTTGTTGCGGGGCGAGGCTTGGCAATAGTGAAAGGGAATATTGCAGTCCCTCCTGCCGCAAAAGGGGAGAGGAAATGCGAAGATGGGAGATAAAAAAGAAAAGGCTCGTTTTTTCATCACCGATTTTTCAAGTTGTAAGAGAGGTTGATGAATACAACCGAAAAAACGGCACCGATTACAGCTACGGACAGTATGTAACCCTGATTAAGCCCTACTTAAAGAAAGGGCGTAGAAAATGAATAAAGAAAAAAAGGAATATCTGTCCCTGTATTTACTTCAAAACGAAAAGATACGCAGGCTTAAAGAAACGGCGTTTAAAAATCCTGAAGAAAAAGAGAAGTATATTTCGCAAATCAAAGCGGCACAGACCTTAAGGCGAGAGATTGAAGATAAAATCGAGGCGGTGGACGGAGGAGTTTTAAGCGAGCTTTTATATTTAAAATACGTATGTGGCAAAACCCTGATGCAAATAAGCTATGAGCTTAATTACAGCGTAAGGCAGATAGAACGGCTGCATATAAAGGCGCTCCAAAAATTTAAAATGTAAACACTTTGTGTAATTTTTCCGCTTTACAAACGCTCGGTTAGGTGCTATAATCTTATAGAACAAATGTTCCTAAGGAGGGCGAAAAAATGAAAGACAGGATAATACTGCATTGCGACCTTAATAATTTTTTCGCCTCGGTATCCCTGCTTTTTAACCCTACACTTGTGTCAATGCCGGTAGCCGTGTGCGGGGCTAAGGAAAACCGCCACGGAATCGTGCTTGCAAAAAACGAAATTGCAAAGAGCTTTGGCGTAAAGACCGCCGAGCCGATTTTTGAAGCAAAGAGAAAATGCAGTGAGCTTGTCATTCTACCTCCCCTTATGGATAAATACCAAGAGTATTCAGAAAAAGCACGCCGAATTTACGAGCGGTATACAGATATGATAGAGCCCTTCGGAATTGACGAGTGCTGGCTCGATGTTACGGGAAGTACTATGCTTTTCGGCAGTGGTGAGGAAATTGCCCATAAAATAAGGCGGGATATAAAAAGGGAGCTTGGCATTACAATCTCGGTGGGAGTCAGCTTTAATAAGGTGTTTGCAAAATTAGGCTCGGATATGAAAAAGCCCGATGCGGTGACAGTTATTACAAAGGATAATTTTAAGGAAAAGGTGTGGCCTTTGCCTGCGTCCGACCTGCTTTTTGCAGGCAGAAAAACCGCCGAAAAGCTCCGCTCTTGCGGGGTTTATACTGTCGGTGATTTAGCGGTATGCTCGAAGGTTACCCTTATAAGGCTTTTAGGGAAAAACGGTGAGTTGCTTAAAAGCTGTGCGTTGGGGCGTGATAATTCGCCTGTTGCGACCCCTACTAAAGAGGACAAGCCTAAAAGCGTGGGCCGTTCGGTTACCTGCTCCCGCGATTTTACCGATTTTGATTCGGTCTGGGCAACCTTTTTAACCCTCTCTCAGTCGGTGACGGATACCCTTAGGGGTCACGGGCTGTATGCTACGGGTGTGCAGGTGCATATCCGCACCGCCTCGCTTATAGTTAAGGAGTTCAGCCACACCTATTCCGATTCCACCAACAGCGCTTACACCTTAGCCGCCAGAGGAATAGAGCTTTTAAAGGAAAATTACAGTTTTTCGGAGCCCTTGCGCTCTGTTGGTATAAGGGCTATAGGGCTCAAAGGTTACGAAACCGCCCTTCAGCAGGATATTTTCGGCGACTTTAAAAAGAAAGAAACTGAGGAGAAAATCGAAAACTCAATTTATGAGCTTAGAAAAAAGTTCGGCAATTCAAGCATATCCCGTGCCTCTGCGGAGAAGGAGTAGAAATATTTATGTTATTTACTCGGCTGAAAAGCCTCCCTTGTCTAAAGGGAGGGGGACCAACCGTTAGGTTGGTGGAGGGATTCAATTTTCTGCCAACCATATATCCCCCAGTCTCGCTTCGCTTGACAGCCCCCTTTAGGCAAGGGGGCCTTATATGCAATTTTCCTTAATACTACAGTCTGTACAGGATAATATATTTATAGGTTCGGTGTCAAATGTCTGACGTATAACATATAAATATCAAAATATCATTTTATTTTTCTTGACAAAGCATATTTGTTGTGATAAAATGTGTAAGCCGCATATTGTGGGCTTGTTAAGTTGTGCCTATTGGCGCACGCCCGCCGTAGCGAGACTGTATAAATGGCAGGTGTAATAAAAATGTACGCAATTATCGAAACAGGCGGAAAGCAGTACCGTGTTCAGAGCGGTGATGTTATTTACATTGAAAAGCTTAACGCTGAGGTTGACGAAGAGGTTACCTTCGACAAAGTTGTTGCCGTATGCAACAGAACCTTGAAGGCTGGCAAGCCCTATGTTAAGGACGCCTTCGTTAAGGGCACCGTTTTAAAGAACGGCAAGGGCAAGAAGATTACCGTCTTCACCTATAAGCCCAAGAAGAGCAGCTCCCGTAAAATGGGTCACAGACAGCCTTACACAAAGGTACAGATTACCGAAATCGGCTAATCTATGACAAGGGTAAAATTTTTGGCTGATGAAAAAGGGCTTTACGGCTTTGAAATCAGCGGTCACTCGTCTAAGGACGGTGACGACGAGTTTGGAAAGATTGTTTGCGCAGCAGTTTCCTCTGCGGCGTATATGGCGGCTAACACCGTAACCGATGTAATAGGCGATAAGGCGGAGGTTTTTACAGACAATGCCGAAATGCGCTTTTATGTAAAGGAACCGTCAATATGTACGGTAAAGGTTTTAAAGGGGTTAAGACTGCACTTAACTGAGCTTTCCGAACAGTACGGCAGTAACATCACAATTCACGGAGGTGCAAGAAATGCTTAAGATTAACATTCAGTTATTCGCTCATAAAAAAGGTGTGGGCTCCACCAAGAATGGTCGTGACAGCGAGTCCAAGCGTTTGGGCGTTAAGCGTGCCGACGGTCAGTTCGTTTTGGCGGGCAACATCTTAGTCCGTCAGAGAGGAACCCACATTCATGCGGGAAACAATGTCGGACGCGGCTCGGACGACACCCTGTTCGCTCTTATTGACGGCAAGGTAAAATTTGAGCGTGTAGGCAGAGACCGTAAACAGGTAAGTATTTACGCTGTTGAGCAGTAAGTTATAATCCGGGCGGCAGACAGCTTCCCGGATTTATTTTTTTAGAAAGGGAGAGGAATTTATGAAAATCTGTCATGTTTGCAATGCGGAGTGCAAGGATAATGCGGAGCTTTGCCCCATTTGCGGAGCCGATTTAACTTATAAGGCGCAAGAGGAAGCAGAGGAAGAAAAAGAAGAGTTGGTTTTGAATAATCCGGTGCTTTTAGCTTCGCTTGATGATGTGGTTTCTGCGGAGATATTAAAGGATTTGCTTAAAGAAGATGGCGTTTTATTTTCGGATGGTACCGAGGGCGAAGGAACCTTAAAGGTCACCTTCGGCGGCGCATTTACAGCGGTGGAAATTTATGTTGATGAAGCCGATTTTGAAAAGGCAAATCAAATATATGATGATTTTTTAAATTCCGAGCCCATATTTGACGAGGATTTTTTCAATGAAGATGCCGAGGAAACGGAGCAGGAGACCTGATGTGCTTTTTTAAGAGGAAGAAGGAGAACAGGCAGGACGAAAACGAGCCTGTAGTTGCGGCAATAATAAGCAATCCCGTATCATCTGTTGTGTTTCAGGATATGCTAAAGGAAAACGGTATTCCCTTTGTCTGCCGTCAGCAGGGTGCTGGTGGCTCGGTAAAGCTGCTCTTAGGTGGCGGCATTGTGCCGGATTATATCCTTGTGTCGGCTAAAAACTATGAGCGTGCAAGGGAGCTTTACGAGGTTTATCTTTTGAATGAGCCTGAAGAGGTAGCTTTTGAGGAAGAAGAATAACCGATTTTTACTATCGGAAAGGTAAGTTTATGTTTGTAGATATTGCAAAAATACATTTAAAAGCAGGTAACGGTGGCGACGGCGCAGTTTCCTTTCATAGGGAAAAGTATGTTGCGGCGGGCGGACCTGACGGCGGTGACGGCGGCAGAGGCGGCAACATAGTTTTTAAGGCGGACAGCAATCTATCCACCCTTGCTGATTTCCGCTACAAGCGAAAATATGCGGCGGAATCGGGACAGAAAGGCGGTGCGGGCCGCTGTACCGGCAAAAGTGCCCCCGACCTTGTTATTTCTGTACCGGTGGGCACCCTTGTGAAGGATGCCGAGACCGGTAGAATAATTGCCGATGTTTCGGACGAAGAGCCCATAACTGTGGCTAAGGGCGGCAACGGCGGCTGGGGTAACCAGCATTTTGCCACCTCTACAAGGCAGGTGCCTCGTTTTGCTAAAAAGGGTAATCCGGGCGAAGAGTTAGATGTCATCTTAGAGCTTAAACTCCTCGCCGATGTGGGGCTTATCGGTTTTCCGAATGTGGGAAAATCCACCCTTATTTCGGTTGTAAGCGAGGCAAAGCCGAAAATCGCAAATTATCATTTTACTACCCTTACTCCGGTGCTGGGAGTTGTTCGAATGGGGGAGGGAAGCTCCTTTGTTATGGCGGATATCCCCGGTCTTATTGAGGGTGCAGGCGAGGGAGTCGGACTCGGTCACGAGTTCCTGCGCCATGTTGAGCGTTGCAGATTGCTTTTGCATGTTATAGATGTTTCGGGCAGCGAGGGCAGGGACCCCATTGACGATTTCAACAAGATTAATAATGAGCTTTCGGTCTTTAACAGTGAGCTTGAAGCGAGGCCCCAGATAATTGTGGGCAATAAGTGCGACCTTACCGATGAGGAGGAGTTGAAGCGAGTTTCGGGCTATTTCACCGAAAAGGGTTATAAATTCTTCCCTGTTATGGCGGCGATTGCTGAGGGTACGGACGAGCTTATTAAGTATGTAGCGGCTGAGCTTTCAAAGCTGCCGCCGATAAAAAGGTACGAGGCAGAGCCTAAGCCCGCCGAGGACTTCAGTAAGCCTAAAAAGCGCACCTTCAATATCCGAGTTTGCGACGGGGTTTACTTTGTTGAGGATTGCGAGTGGATTATGGATGTAATGAACACCATAGACCCCGACGATTATGAGTCTCTTCAGTATTTCGAGCGAGTGCTGCGTTCAAGCGGAATTATCGGTGAGCTTGAAAAGGCGGGAATTAATGAGGGCGACACCGTAAGCGTTTACGATATTGAGTTTGAGTTTGTGATGTAAAATGGATGTTAAAAAAGAAAATCCCAATATGTTAAGCCCCTCGGTGCTGGCCTTTGTGGGGGATGCGGTTTACGGACTTTATGTAAGAACCGCCCTTGCCGATACAAGCCGCCCATCGGGTGAGCTACATAAAATGTCGGCGGCTGTGGTAAATGCCGCCGCACAGGCAAAGGCTTTTTCCCTTATTGAGCCTACTTTGACCGAAAAGGAGCTTTCGGTATTTAAAAGAGGCCGAAATTTTCATACCTCCTCAACCCCTAAAAATGCATCAAACGGCGATTATCATACCGCAACAGGGCTTGAATGCCTTTTCGGTTGGCTGTATCTTTCGGGTGATATCGAAAGAGCGGAGGAGCTTTTTAAAATGATATGGGAAAACAGATGTTAGACATAAGATAACGGACAGTCGGGGACGCCTGTCCCTACGAAAATTCAATTAAACCATCGTAGGGGCGGGCATCCTGACCGCCCGTATTTTATTTTAATCTTCTGTATCAAATTCCATATTCGCAAATATGCGTTCTATTCGGGAATCGGGAAAGCGCTTATCGAGAAATTCGTCGCTTATATCTTCAAAATTTTTAAGGGGCATACTCTCTCATTTTCAGAGCTTAAAGTAGGTTTGAAAGCTCGGCTAACTCATCTAAGGTCAGCCTTTCGCCCCGAACGGTCTCGGAAAGGCCTAATTGTGCGAGGGCTTTTTTTATACTTTCCTTATCGATGCCCGCCGTATTTGAAACGGTGTTTACAAGGGTCTTTCTGCGCTGTGCAAAGCTTGCCCTTATAAGGCGGAAAAATTTCACCTCGTCTAATACTTTTACAGGCGGGTTTTCCCTAATATGAAGCTGTATAACCGCAGAATCCACTTTAGGAGGAGGCATAAAGCTGTCTTTTCCAACACTGAATAATATCTCGGGCTCGGCATAGTAGCTTACTGCGGCGCTGACGGCACCCGCCTCTCTTGTTCCCACATTGGCACAAAGCCGCTCTGCCGCCTCTTTTTGCACCATAACGGTTATACTGTCAATAGGAAGCTTGCTTTCAAGCAGGCTCATAACAATGGGCGAAGTGATGTAATAGGGTAGATTTGCACAGACCGCAACACGGGTGCAGTCGGAAAATTTTTCGGCAATAAGGGCTTTAAGGTCGGTCTTTAAAACATCAGCGTATATTATTTCTACATTATCGCAGTCGGCCAAGGTTACGGGCAGTATTTTTTTCAGCCGCTCGTCAAGCTCGATTGCTGTAACACGCTTAGCCCTTTTGGAAAGCTCGGCGGTAAGCACGCCTATACCGGGGCCTATTTCTATAACTCCCGTATCCTTGTCACAGGCGGCATCGGCCATAGCGGGGCAAACATCGGGGTTTATTAAAAAATTCTGACCCAGCGATTTTTTAAAGGTGAAGCCGTTTTTTTGAAGTAAGGAACGGACCGTGTTTATATCAGATAAATTCATAATTTTTCTCCTAATATTATATTACAAAGTAATTATACTTTAATATTTACATTGTTGCAATAAATTTTTGCGTGACAAATGGCTGAATATAGTATATAATAGACTTGCAAAATTATTTTTGGATGTGAATTAATTGGATAACAGGTATTATGACAAGGTAATTGAGGAAATGCAGCCGTTTTTTGACGAGCAGGGCTTTAAAGTAGAGGAAGACGGAAGCTTTAAGAGCGGCAAAAAGTCGGTAAAGGTGCAGTATGACGAGGCTCGCCAGATGTACACCCTTTCCGCCGCAGATATCGAAGACGGAAATATAGGTGAGTATGCCGAGATTAACGCTTGGCTTTTTGACGACAGCCAAAATGCTAAGGATGCGGCTTCTGTAGGTATAGATTTTACCACCACCCTCAGAAAAAGCTTGGGTATCAAGGTGAAGCGTGCAGGCGGAGTAGAGGTTGAACTTCCCACTTTGTCAAAGGGCGGAAGTGTTACAATTACGGGCTTTGCCAAAAAGATGCTGGACTTTTTCCCCGTGCTTAAGGACGAGTACAAAAACCATATTGCCGAAAATGGGAATTTCCTTTACCTTAATTTCTTCGGCGAGTATCTTGTGCCGCAACTGAAGACGGTGATCTCATCAGGCAATAAAAAGCAGATTAAAAAGCTTTTCGATTTACTTGACGACCTTTATGTTAAGGGCGATAAGGATACGGTAAACACTATTGTTGCTGTTCTTTGTGCGGCGGCTTATAACGATGAAAAGGTAACCGCGGCCGCAAAGGAAATGTTAGAGGGGGATAAGCACTTCCTCTCCTCTTTTGAAAATTTCCTGCCTGTACTGCCAAAGAGCAAAAAGCTGATGGCGGCTTTGGTGAAATAAAATTAAAAATATGGGGGTCATTTTATGGAACTCTTTATAATCATTGCGGTTTTGGCATTGGTATTGGTTCTTATTATCGCAAATGTCCGCATTGTTCCGCAGGCTACGGAATATGTAATCGAATTTTTGGGAAAGTATAAGACTACCTGGGGAGCGGGACTGCATGTTAAAATTCCTCTGCTCGAAAAAATTGCCAAGAAGATCACCCTTAAAGAGCAGGTGCTCGATTCTCCGCCTCAGCCGGTTATTACCAAGGATAATGTTACAATGCAGATTGACACGGTGGTTTATTTCAGGATTTTTGACGCTAAGCTTTACACCTACGGAGTTGTGAATCCGATAAGTGCCCTTGAAAATCTCACCGCCACCACCCTTAGAAACCTTGTGGGGGAATTGGAGCTTGACGGCACCCTTACCTCACGGGATACAATAAATGCTAAGATGACCGCCATACTTGATGAGGCGACCGATAAATGGGGAATGAAGGTCAACCGTGTTGAGCTTAAGAATATAATTCCGCCTGCGGAAATTCAGAACGCTATGGAAAAGCAGATGAAGGCCGAGCGTGAACGCCGTGAAACCCTTTTACAGGCGGAGGGACACAAGGCCGCCGCTATCACAAGGGCCGAGGGCGATAAGCAGGCTATGATTTTAGCCGCCGAGGGCGAGAGAGACGCTCGCATTGCCAAGGCCGAGGGTGAAGCTAAGGCTATATACCTTCAGAAAAAGGCAGAGGCGGACGGTATCCGTGCTATTAAAGAGGCGGGAGCGGACCAAGCGGTGCTTGAGATTAAGCGTTATGAGGCGCTTGTTGAAATGTCCAACGGTACTGCGGCAAAGCTTATAATACCCACCGACGCTATAAATATGGTTACAAAAAACTCAATATTTACCGAAACAACGGGGCTTGGAGATGTAACAGACGAGGCTCCGAAACGCAAGCCTTTAACGAAAAAGGACGAATGCTGCGATTAAATTCTAAAAAACACTTGACAAATAAAAAAAATGTGTTAAAATAATAGTCACAATGAAGCAGTACGCTAGTCGTCCTCACCTTTTGGGTTTTGTCTCAAAAGGTCAATAAAGATACAAAGTGATACTTGGTATTTTTATGCGCGGACGTATTAGCGTCCGCGCTTTTGATTTGCAAAAAACTGCAAATCGGCTGCAAACGAATTTTGGAGGTGCATCAATATTAGCAGCAAAGAGCTT